>Ga0129307_1000704_pt1 | contig 47096 bp, 46 predicted proteins | sample P1105metagenome_FD_94437 | JGI IMG/M metagenome (GOLD analysis project Ga0129307, IMG submission 94437) | Capybara group fecal microbial communities from Wisconsin, USA - P1105 metagenome | ecosystem: Host-associated > Mammals > Digestive system > Large intestine > Fecal | place: USA: Wisconsin...
TAATATAAAACCAAGAATGTACGGAAAATAGAAACAATGATTTTATCAGTAAAAAAACGATTTTGTACATTCAAAAATTTGCTTGCAAATTTTATCCTTCAGCCAGTGACAAGTGACCAGTGACGGGCAGCTTTGCTGCCCCTAGACAAAGGGGCTGTTGCACCTGCAACAGCCCTTCTATTTTTCAAAGGAGTTGAAACCATGAAAGCTGCAGTCATAGGAGCCGGAAGCTGGGGGACTGTCTTGGCCCAGATCCTAGCGGAGAACGGGCATGAGACGGTCCTCTGGGCACGGAATCCGGAAAAGGCAAAAAAAATCCAAGAGACACGGTGCAACGAGGATTATCTGCCGGATCTCCAGCTGTCTCCAGCTCTTGCCATTACCTCCGATCTCCAGGAAGCTGTGGCAGGGGCGGAAGTCCTGGTCTTTGTAGTCCCTTCCAAAGGGATGGGGGCCATTGCCCAGCAGGCAGCCAGATTTACTGACTGCCAGGCTCAGGTGGTCCTGACCTGTACGAAAGGTTTCGATCTTGCCAGCCACAAGCTGATGACGGATATCCTGGAGGAGACTTTTCCCCGGGCCAGGGCCATCGCTGCTCTCAGCGGTCCCAATCTGGCTCGGGAAATCGCTCAGAAACAGCCGGCGGCTACGGTGATCGCCTGCCGGGAGATGAAAGAGGCTCGATTCCTCCAACAATGTTTCCTGAATGGATATTTCCGTCCTTACACTTCTACGGATCTCATCGGGGTCGAACTGTGTGGCTGTGTGAAGAACTGCATCGCCCTGGTGGGAGGGATGCTCTCCGGTCTGGGGTATGGGGAAAACGCCCAGGCCGGTCTCATTACTCGAGGCCTGGCGGAAATCACCCGGCTGGGAGTGAAGATGGGAGCCCGGCGGGCCACCTTTTTTGGCCTAGCTGGGGTGGGGGACCTGATCGCGACCTGCACCAGTCCCCTTAGCCGCAACCGTTCAGCCGGTTATGCCCTGGCCCAGGGAAAGACACTGGAAGAAATCACCGGGGGGACTCGGATGGTCATCGAAGGGATCAACGCTGCCCCAGTAGTCCGGGAACTGGCAGCCCGCCATCAGGTAGAGATGCCCATCATCGAACAGCTCTACCAGGTCCTGTTTCAGGGAAAGCAGGTCCAGCAGGCCATTGCCGATTTGATGAAAAGAACCGCAAAGAAAGAGTAGAATTTCAGGGAGCAGTATGATATAATGTCTTCCTAGGAAGGATTAAGATTCTTATGGAAAGGATAGATGACACATGGCCAACGAGAAGAAATCCGAATTTTATTTAGTCAGAGAAGAAATTCTCCCCGAAGCAATCAAAAAAACCATCCTGGTCAAAGAGATCCTGAAACGAGGGAAGATGAAGACGGTCAATGAAGCGGTGAGCAAAGTAGGGCTGAGCCGCAGTGCCTATTACAAATACAAGGACTATGTATTCCCGTTTTATGATGCCAGCAAAGAAAAGGTCATTACCATTTCTCTCTTGCTGGAACACAAACCTGGTGTCCTTTCCAGTGTGCTCAATACCATTGCCGGTGACGGTGGGAGCGTCATCACCATCAACCAGGGCGTGCCTCTCCAGGGAGTGGCCAATACCACCATCTCTGTAGAAACCAAATACCTGACCATCGATATGGAAGCTTTGCTGGACAAACTCCGGCTGATCGAAGGAGTGAAACGCCTGGACGTACTGGGGCAGGTGGACTGAAACCATGGCAGCCGGTTGGAAGGCCGCCTTCCGGGTCTGATGATAATTGGAAAAAAATAGGATTGTTGTGGGCTGTCGGTTCCGGCAGCCCCTTTACAACGAGGAGGATGAGGGGATTGGCTAAGGCAAAACAAAAACAGATCAATATCGGGCTGCTGGGAGCCGGCACGGTAGGCGGCGGTGTGATCCTGGTACTGAACCAGAATCGGCCGCTCATCACGGAACGGGTAGGGGCAGAAATCTGCATTAAAAAAGTCCTAGCCCGCCATCCGGAAAAAGTCCGGGCTCTGGATGCCAGCTTGGCGACGACGGATAAAATCGAAGACATCGTGGAGGACCCAGAAATCGATGTGGTGGTGGAACTGATGGGCCGGGAGCATCCAGCGCTGGAATATATGGAAGCGGCCCTGAAAGCCGGAAAAAATGTGGTCACCGCCAACAAAGATGTGGTGGCCACCCACGGGAAAGAACTCTTCGAACTGGCCGCAGCCAATCACGTAGACTTCCTCTTTGAAGCAGCTGTGGCCGGGGGGATCCCCATCATTCGGCCACTGAAAGAAAGCCTGGCCGCCAACAAGATCAGCAAGATCATGGGGATCATCAATGGGACCACCAACTATATGCTCACCAAGATGACCCAGGACCATATGGATTTTGCTGAAGTGCTGAAAGAAGCCCAAGAAAAGGGGTATGCAGAAAGCGATCCCACGGCCGATGTGGGAGGCTTCGACGCGGCCCGGAAGATTGCCATCCTGGCCTCCATCGCTTTCAACAGCCGGGTGAACTTGGACGATGTGTACGTGGAAGGCATCGATAAGATCTCTTCCCGGGATATCGAATATGCCGACGAACTGGGGTATGTGATCAAACTGCTGGGCATTGCCAAGCAGAAGGAAGGAAAAGGCGTGAGCGCTCGGGTCCATCCCACCATGCTCCGGAAAGACCATCCCCTGGCTACGGTCAATGACGTGTTCAATGCCGTCTATGTGGAAGGACAGCCCATCGGGGAAGCCATGTTCTTTGGACGGGGCGCCGGACGGATGCCCACTGCCAGCGCTGTCTGCGGGGACATCATCGAAAGCACCCGGAACATCCTGGCCGGCTGCACGGGACGGGTGGGCTGTACCTGCTATGAAATGAAACCCATCCTGCCGCCGGAAGAGATCATCTCTCCCTGCTATATCCGGATGCTGGTGGAAGACCGGCCCGGGGTCTGGGCCACCATCGCTTCGGCCTTCGGGGAGAACAAGGTCAGCCTGAAGACCGTCGTCCAGAAACGTTCCCTGGGCACGTTGGCAGAAATCGTCGTGATCACCTACGGCGTCTCTGAATTTGCCCTTCGGAAGGCAGCAGAGGCTCTGTCCAAACTGGCTGTGGTGGCACGGATCTGCAACATCATCCGTGTGGAAGACAGCACCTTGGACTAAAGGAAGCAGGTGCGTACCATGGCAGGAAACCGCAGAAAAGTCACGGTACAGGTACCGGCCACATCCGCCAACTGCGGACCGGGCTTCGACTGCCTGGGGCTGGCTTGTACCCTCTATAATGTTTTCACCTATGAACTGGTACCGGGAGCAGAAGGCATCCATGTGACTGCCGAAGGCCAAGGAGCGTCCAATCTGCCCCAGGGCCGGAACAACTTGGCTGCCCAGTCTTTTTACACCCTTTGGGAGAAACTCCAGCAGCCAGATACTGGTTTGAAGATTACCTGTAAGATCCAGGTCCCTGTCTCCCGGGGCTTGGGCAGCAGCTCCACGGCCATTGTAGCCGGCCTGACCGCGGCCAATGTCCTGGCAGGGAGCCCTCTTTCCAAAGAAGAGCTGGTGACAGAAGCAACGCGGATCGAAGGCCATCCCGATAATGTGGCTCCGGCCATCTTGGGCGGCATCACCGTGAATGTGATGGAGAAGGGAAAAGTGGAGAGCCTGAAGCTGTCCCTGGCCAAACCGCTGAAACTGGTGGTGCTGGTGCCGGCCCTGCCCCTGCCCACATCCAAAGCACGGGCAGCCTTGCCGGAAAAGATCGCCCATAAAGATGCTGTCTATAATGTGAGCCGGGCTGCGCTTTTGGTAGGATCCCTGATGAGCGGGGACTACCATTTCCTGGGGACGGCGCTGGAGGACCGGCTCCACCAGCCCTATCGGCTGCCCCTGATCCCTGGAGCGGCGGAAGCCTTGGAATCAGCCCGGCAGGCCGGTGCCTATAACGGCATCATTTCCGGAGCCGGTTCAACGCTGCTGGCCTATGTCCCTGCTGAGGCCGATGCCCGAAAGATCGGGGAAGCCATGAAAAAGCCCTTTGCTCAGCGCCATTTGGAGACCACCCTGCATTTCCTGGACATTGACCCGGAAGGGGCCAGGGTGATCCGGTAAAGAAGGAGGAAAAGCTATGCTGCAGTTCAATTATATCCACCATGCCTGTTTTACTTTGAGTGATGGGACTACTACGCTCCTGTTCGATCCCTATCTGGACGGGAATCCAGAAGGACTGTCCCCAGAAGATATCCAGGCTGATGTGATCTTTGTCTCCCATTTCCATGGCGACCATCTGGGGTCCGCCTATGCCATTGCCAAAGCCAATGATGCTTTGCTCATCTCTACGGCAGAAATCGCTAACGATGCGGCTTCCCATGGGGTCCGAGCCCACGCTATGCATCTGGGAGGGACCCACAGCTTTCCTTTTGGACGGGTACGGATCACGCCGGCTTTCCACGGCAGTGGGATCGCCGGTGGCCATGCCTGCGGATTCATCGTAGGATTTGGCGGGAAGACCGTGTATTTTGCCGGGGATACCAGTGTGTTCGGAGATATGGCTCTCCTGTCCAGGCTGGAAAAGATCGATGTGGCCCTGCTTCCCATCGGGGACAACTATACCATGGGGCCGAAAGATGCCCGCCTGGCGGCAGAACTGCTGGCCGTGCCTTTGGTCATCCCCATCCATTACAATACCTGGCCCATCATCGCCCAGGATCCGGAAGCTTTCAAAAAAGAGGTGGAAGCCACCACAAACAGCAGAGTGGCTGTCGTAGAGCCAGGGAGCCGGATCGACCTGTAAGGAGATTTTTGGGATAAAGACGGGGCTGTTGCGGAAGCGGCGGCCTCGTTACTCTTTTTTTAGATTTATGTTATAATACATAGAATAGAACGCTGCGATAAGCGCTCTGGTACCTAGGGTCCTTGGGAAAAAGGATCCTGCAACCCGGCAGGTTCCCTGCCAGAAGAGTGAGGGCTGTCTATGAACAAACAACAGACTGTATTGATTGCGGATGATGAACCGCAGATCCGCGAAATCTTAAGCATTTATTTCAAGAAAGAAGGCTTCAAGGTCATCGAGGCGGCCGATGGGGCGGAAGCCCTGGTCCAAGTCCAGGCCGGGAAACCGGATATCATCCTGCTGGACATCATGATGCCGGTACTGGATGGGCTGGAAGTCTGCAAACAGGTCCGCAAGATCTCTGATATCCCCATCATCATGCTGACAGCCAAGGATTCGGATGATGATCGGATCCTGGGTCTGGAGATCGGGGCGGATGATTATATCTCCAAACCTTTCAATACAAGAGAAGTGGTAGCCAGGGTCAAGGCTGTGCTCCGGCGGACCAATGCCTCCATCAGCAGCCAGAACAAGCAGGTACTGGAATATCCCAACCTGATGATTAACCTCAGTGAATACAGGGTTGTAGCCTTCGGCCGGGAAATCACCTTTACGGCCAAGGAGATGGAACTCCTCTGGTGCCTGGCTTCCAATCCTGGAATCGTGTTCAGCCGGAACCAGCTGCTGGAAAAGATTTGGGGATATACCTATTACGGTGATACCCGGACCGTGGATACCCACATCAAACGGGTCCGGCATAAGCTGGATATCCCCCCGGATTCCACTTGGGACATCATGACCGTATGGGGTGTGGGGTATAAATTCGAGGTCAAAAAGTGAAAAAATCATTAAGCACCAGGCTCATGTACAGTTACATGGGCCTGATTCTGGCTATTATCGTAGGGATTTCCATCGGACTCAGCTACCTGATCACCGATTATTTCTTCCGGACCAAAGAACTGGAACTCAATGATAAGGGCGGCCAGGTGGCCATGATGATCCGGTATTTCGATGCCATGAGCATGGATAAGGCCATCCTGCGGGAATATCTCACGTCCATGGACCAGCTGGTAGGGGCCCGGATCTGGGTGTTCAACAAGCAGTTCGATCTGATCGCGGCCTCGGAAACCGGGACGGAATACGAGCAGGGCCGGGAGGGCAACGATTCCAAGCAGGAACGGGAAGCCCGCCGGCGGGAGAAATGGATGCAGAGCGTGGCGGCCATCGACAGACAGATCCGGCAGAGCGGGAACGGCCACGAACGGTTCCAGAAAATCCTCACCAAAGTGTATGGAGGAGAACGGGTCAACGAACGGATCTACCATCCTTACTACAAGGAACAGGTCCTGATGGTGGGAATCCCCCTGAAGGACAACCATGGCATGGTTTCCGGGGCTATGCTGCTGGCTTCCCCCTTGGGTGGACTGAACCGTGTCCTGAAGGACATCTATATCTATACCATCATCGTAGGGATCATCGCCCTGTGCATCAGCGTGATCATCGTCAGCGGACTGACCCGACGGATGGTCAAACCGCTGATTTCTATGAAGAACTCCGCAAAAGCCATTGCTTTAGGGGACTACTCCCTGAAAGTGGCAGTGGACGGAGATGATGAAATCGCTGATCTGGGCCGCAGCCTGAATTCCTTGGGACGGGACCTGGAACAGTTTGTCCGGAAGACCCGGAAGATGGAAAAGATGCGTCGGGATTTCGTAGCCAATGTGTCCCATGAACTCCGGACTCCCATCACCATCATCCAGGGCTATAATGAAGCCCTGTCCGATGGGACCATCACCGATCCGGAAGATGTGAAGAAATACCGGAAGCTGATCAACGACGAGACCCAGCGGCTGGAACGGCTGATCAACGAACTGCTGGATATCAGCCGGCTCCAGCGGGGAGAAGGGGAGGAAATGGAACCCATCCCCCTGGGGAAAGTGGTGGAAAGTGTAGTGAACATGCTGGAAGGCCGGGCCCGGAAACGGGATATCCGGCTGGAACAGTATGTGGACGGCAGCCTCCTGGTCTTGGGCAATGGGGACCGGCTGTACCAGCTGGTGATGATCCTGGGAGACAATGCCATCAAATATTCCCCGGACAGCTCTGTGATCCGCTTCCAGGTCATGAAGAACCGGCAAGGCGGTGTCATCCTTACGGTGGTGGATCAGGGATACGGGATCCCTGAAGAGGACATCCCCTACATCTGGGAACGGTTCTATAAAGCGGATAAATCCCATTCCCGCCATATCCCCGGCACGGGCCTGGGACTGGCCATCGGGAAGGAAATCATCCGGATGCACAAGGCAAAGGTCCAGGTGAAGAGCAAGGTGGGCAAGGGGACAGCTTTTGTGATTACCTTCCCTCCTTTCCAGGAAAAACCGAAAGTGACCCAAGATGGTGCCCATGAAGCCGAGGTGGTGGAGAATATCCAGCCTCTGGCGGAAGATGATACCGTTGCGCAGGAAGAGGAGGAGAGAAATGGGTAAGAAAACAGGGATTCTGTCAGCTTGGCTGGCCTTTGGTCTTTCCCTGACGGCCTGGGCCGGTGCCTGGGAACCGGAGGACCTGAACCGGGAAGAAGCGGCACTGATCGGGTTTTACCAGGGCAATGGAGAGCAGGTGGCAGTACGGGAGGAGAAAGGACAGCTCCAGCTGCTGTACCATTTCCAGCCAAAGGACCGGGATTATACCGGCAGTAATGTGTATACCCTGGTCAAGAACCATTATGACAATTACGAGCTCCGGGAAGTGGGTCCCAATACGGATGCGGACAGTACCCTTCGTTTCGACCGGGACAAGAACGGTCTGGGGATCAGCCTGAACCTGGGGCAGAAAAGCTACACCCGCAGGTTCATGGCGGGAGAGAACGGCAAGCCCATCCGGATGACTCCGGCCAGGCCTCTGGAAGAACTGCGGAAAGAAGCGGCTGCGGCTGTGCCCCCCAGCCTGCCCTATGACAAGACCGCAGAACTGGTGGACCTGGCCCAGGCGGTGCCGGGACTGAAGCTGGATCTCCGGTACACCACGGACAACAACCTGTTCGGGGCGCCTCTGGTGCTGAGCACCCAGGCTCTGCTGGACCGGAATGCAGCCCAGGCATTGGCCCGGGTCCAAGCGGGACTGCGGCCCTATGGATATGGATTGGTGGTCTGGGAAGCCTACCGTTCCTGGCAGGATTTTAAATTGGCTACCCTAGCCCTGGGCAAAGAGCATGCTGCGATGCTGCCCAAGGCAGAAGAAGGCTATTCCCATAACTCCGGCCGGAGCATCGATGTGAGCCTGTACCAGCTGGATACTGGGGAAGAAGTGGCCATGATCTCAGATTTTGACGAACCTTCCCCGGCCCAGTACGCCCAGTTTGCGGGAGGCACCCAGAAACAGCGCTGCTTGCGGGACCTGCTCCGGCAGCAGATGACCCTCCAGGGGTTCACCGCCAGCGACATGGAGTGGTGGCATTTCGACTATGATGCCGGGAACCTGTATCAGGTGCTGAATCAGTGAATGGGGGCATGAAAAAATTCACACCCCCGTCATACGTCATAGGTCATACGCCGATGGAAGCCAGCTTTGCTGGCGACGAACGCAAGAAAATCTATTGAATTCCATAGTAGGTTTTGAATTTTCAAAATCAATTTGGAAAAAATTGATTTCCAAAAGCGTATGACGTCTGACGTCTGACCTATGACAAAGGGAATGTTGTACGTGTGTGGTTTTTACACGCGCAACATCCCCTTTCCCGTTCTTAAAATTTGTCTGCAACTTTTTTCCTTTTATGGTAAAATTAATAAGATATGAATCGATTTTTAGGAGGTTCAAACCATGAATGTCTATGATGAAATGAACAATCTCTGCAAAGCCATCAAGGAATCCCATGAATATAAAGTGCTGGTGGAAGCCAAAGGGAAATTGGCCAAGGACTCTTCTGCAGAATCCATGGTAAAGGATTTCCTGAAGCAGAAACAGGAACTGGAACTCCAGCAGTACCAGGGCCAGAAACCAGATGATGCCAAAGTCAAGAAAATGCAGGACCTGTATAATGTGCTCCAGCTGAACCCTGTGGCCGCTGATTACATCCAGGGTTACATCCGGTTCCAGATGATGATCGGGGACCTGTCCAAGACCCTCAGCGATACCCTGAAGGAAGCTCTGGAATAATGGGCATATCCGCATTGCTTTCTTTCCTGGAAAAGGAATTGCCAGGAAAATACCAGATCAATGCCCCTATGGAGCGGTATACCACCTTCCGGGTGGGCGGCCCTGCAGATTTGCTGGTGGAACCGGAAAGCCAGAAAGAAGTCTGCCGGCTGCTCCAGGAAATCCATACCCAGAAGGTCCCCCTGACCGTTATCGGCAACGGATCCAATCTGTTGGTCATGGATAAAGGGATCCGGGGCTGTGTGGTGAAACTGGGCAGCTCCTTGAAACAGCTGATCCTGGATGGCTGTACCATCCGGGTGGAGGCAGGGGTGCTCCTGTCCCGGCTGGCTTCAGCGGCGGCTGAAGGAGGACTGGCGGGATTGGAATTCGCTTCCGGGATCCCTGGCAGCCTGGGAGGCGCCCTATTGATGAACGCAGGGGCCTACGGAGGCGAAATCGGGGATCTGGTCCGTTCGGTAACGGTGGCGGACAGCCGGGGAGAACTCCGGGTCCTGGACCAGGAAGAAATGGGATTCCGGTACCGTCATTCCGCTGTCATGGACAGCGGAGACATCATCTTGGGCGCCACTTTGGAACTGACTCGGGATGATCCGGACGCCATAAGGGAACGTATCAGTGAATTCACCCGGAAACGGGTCAGCAAACAGCCTTTGAATTTCCCCAGCGCGGGAAGCACATTTAAGAGACCTCCAGGATATTTTGCAGCAGCGCTTATCGATCAGGCGGGCCTTCGGGGCTATCGGATCGGTGATGCCCAGGTATCAGAAAAACACACGGGGTTCGTGGTGAACCGGGGCCATGCTACAGCGGCAGAAATCTTGCAGCTGATGGACGATGTGAAGGAACGGGTCCATGCAGCCAGCGGCGTCTGGCTGGAACCGGAAGTCCGGATCATCGGAGAAAAATAAGGGGAATCGTATCCTGGAAGGAGTCTGTTGGATATATGAATAAGGGGTATATTTTCGTCCTTGTCACGGCATTTTTGTTTGGGACCATGGAAACGGCCTTGAAGTTTTTCGGGAACATGTTCCATCCCATCCAGATCACATTCCTCCGTTTCCTCATCGGCGGCCTGGTGCTGATGCCCATGGCCTTCAATGCCTTGAAGAAGAAAAATGTGAAGCTGAATGGGCAGGATCTGAAATTCTTCCTGTTCTCTGGTTTCCTGGGGGTCGTGGTCAGCATGATCCTCTACCAGATGGCCATTGTCTATGGCAAGGCTTCCGTCAACGGGGTCATCTTCAGCTGCAACCCAGTGTTCGTGGTGCTCTTTGCCTACTTCCTTTTAGGGGAACCCATCGATAAGCTGACCATCTTTTCTTTGATGGCCAGTTTTGCCGGCATCATCTGCATCGTGAATCCGGCCAATATGACCGGCAGCCAGCTCAGCGTGATCCTGATCCTGCTGTCTGCTATGACCTTTGCCCTCTACGGGATCGCCGGACGGAAACACGCCCAGCGCTACGGGGGCATCGCTATGACCAGCCTGAGCTTTGTGTGCGGGTCCCTGGAGATGCTGCTGCTGATCGGCCTTTCCACTCTCCAGCCGGTGCGCAGCCTGATGCTGAGCCTGGGGCTCAAGGTGTTCACTGATATCCCCATCCTCAGCGGGCTGACAGCAGCCCATATCCCGCCCCTGGCTTATATCGCCGTAGGGGTCACTGGCCTAGGGTATGCCAGCTATTTCCTGGCCATGGAATATACGGATCCAGCTACGGCCTCTCTGGCCTTTTATATCAAACCCATCCTGACGGCCTTCATGGCCTGGCTGGTCATCGACGAACCCATAACGGTGAATATGATCGTGGGCATTGCCCTGATCCTGTTCGGATCCTGCCTTTCCATCATTTCCAAACGGAAAAAGGCATCGTGACAGAGAAAGGAAACCTGCTATGAACTTTAAATTCGTCCACAACAACTTCAATGTGCTGGACCTCCAGAAATCCCTAGCTTTTTACAAAGAAGCCCTGGGCCTGGAAGAAACTCGGCGGATCGAAAAACCGGATTTCACCATCGTGTATCTGGGGGACCATCAGACCAGCCACCGGCTGGAACTGACTTGGCTGAAGGACCGGAAGGAGCCCTACAACCTGGGGGACAACGAATTCCATCTGGCCTTTGAAACCGATGACTTTGCGGCTGCCCATGCCAAGCACGAAAAAATGGGCTGCATCTGCTTCGAGAATCCGGCTATGGGGATTTATTTCATCACGGATCCGGACAACTATTGGCTGGAAATCCTGCCGCCGAAAAAATAAGGGGAGAACATAATGGGAAGCTTTTTGAAAGAATTTAAAGCCTTCGCCCTCCGGGGCAATGTAGTGGACATGGCCGTCGGTGTCATCATTGGGGGTGCATTCGGAAAGATCGTATCTTCTGCAGTGAATGACATCATCATGCCGCCCCTGGGGATCCTCATCGGCGGGGTGGATTTCTCCGATCTGTTCATCAACCTGTCCAGCAAGAAAGTCAGTAGCCTGGCAGAAGCCAAAGCGGCCAACCTGCCAGTGATCGCTTATGGCAGCTTCATCACCAATGTCATCGATTTCATCATCATGGCCTTTGTGATCTTCTGTCTGATTTCCCTGCTGAACCGCTTCAAGAAAGAAGAACCCAAGGCAGAACCTACCCTGTGTCCGTTCTGCAAAATGCCAGTGGACCCGGAAGCAACCCGGTGCCCCCACTGCACGTCTGAAATTCCCAAGAAATGATCGGCCGGGCTGGTCAGGCGTTTTTTGCCGGGCCAGCCGGCTTTTTGCGTAAAAATCACTACAGGAGGATGTTCCATGAACGTATTGGATGTACTGGAAGAACGGGGATACCTGAAACAGATGTCCCACCCGGATGAAATCAGAGAACTGCTGGGAAAGGAAAAGATTACCTTCTATATCGGCTTTGATCCCACCGCGGACAGCCTCCATGTAGGCCACTTCATCGCCCTGATGGTCATGGCCCATATGCAGCGGGCCGGTCACCGTCCCATCATCCTGTTGGGCGGCGGCACTGGCATGGTGGGGGACCCCAGCGGCAAGAATGAAATGCGGAAGATGCTGACGCCTGAATTCATCAACCACAATATCGAATGTTTCAAGAAACAGATCGGCCGGTTCATTGACCTGTCCGAAGGGAAGGCCATTGTGGCCAATAATGCGGACTGGCTGCTGAAACTGAACTATGTGGATATGCTCCGGAGCGTGGGGGTCCATTTCTCCGTGAACCGGATGCTGGCTGCCGACTGCTACAAGTCCCGTCTGGCCAGTGACAACGGGCTCACCTTCTTTGAAATGAACTACATGATCATGCAGGCTTACGACTTCTATACCCTGCACAAAAACTATAACTGCGTCATGGAGCTGGGCGGGGATGACCAATGGTCCAACATGATCGCCGGGGTGGAACTGATCCGCCGGAAAGACCGGCAGCCGGCTTACTGCATGACCAACACCCTTCTGACCAACAGCCAGGGCCAGAAAATGGGCAAGACCGTAGGCGGCGCCGTATGGCTGGATCCGGAGAAATTCTCTCCTTACGATTTCTACCAGTACTGGCGGAATATCGATGATGCAGATGTGGAAAAATGCCTGGCCCTGCTGACCTTCCTGCCCATGGAGGAAGTCCGCCGTCTGGGTGCTCTCCAGGGAGCGGAAATCAACGAAGCCAAGAAGGTGCTGGCTTATGAAGTGACCAAGATCGTCCACGGGGAAGCCGAAGCGGAAAAGGCCAAAAACGCCACGGAAGCCCTGTTCGGTTCCGGCAGCAATTTGGACAATGTGCCCACCATTACCGTCCGGAAGGACGCATGGGGCTGCCGTCTCCTGGACCTGCTGGCAGAGAACAAAATCATCGCCACCAAGAGCGAAGGCCGCCGGCTGATGCAGCAGAACGGCCTCAGCATTGATGATGCTAAAGTCACCGATGTGGACACCGTGGTGGACGATATCCTGTTCGGAGATAAGGAAAGCCTGATGCTGCGGAAAGGGAAGAAGAAGTATTATCGGCTGGTACGAGAATAAAAAATAGGGATGTTCCCAAGGCTGTGGAGCCATTTACCGCAGATTTGCCTGGGGTGGATGGTCTCACAGCTTTTTTTGTGTCCGGAAGCAGCTGACCTGCCACCTGTTTCTCTCACTTATCTTTAAGAAAATAATAGCGCTGAATCCGTGGTGGATGAGAATACTAAGGAATTGCATATATCTGCCCTTATGAGCGCCTATGACCATCCCAATGATAAACCTATGGAGGCCATTACCCAGGATCAGCTGACTCTGGGTAATGATGCCCATCTTAAATCTGCTGTCACTGTCACGGGAGAGACGAAAGAGACTTCGACAATCTACCAAAGCAGAATATTCCTTAGCCGTACGGATTTCAAAATAGGCGACAGAATGCAGGTGGAGACCATCCAGTCCGGTGAGCCGGGCGTTTCTGATAAGAACACCAGCAAAGAAACTGAAGTTTTTGGCGTTGATGCCGAACTTAATTTGACAAACGGCGTATGAGGTATGACATATAACGAGCTGTTGCTCAGGCAGCAGCCCTTTTTCTTTCCCTTTCCTTCATGTTATAATGAGAAAAAAGTCATGCTAATCACTTATCTTGACAGGGAGGGGACCATGGAGAAAATTTTACAGGAAATGTCAGGTCTCCTGCCGTTCCTGCAGGAACCCCGGTTTGGCATTCCCCTGCCTGTATTGTATCTGATCATGATGACCGGGGTGATCCTATGGGGCGGGTCCCTCCGGGCACGGATCTTCCAGCTGGGGGCCCGGGAGGCGGTGGGCTGGGGCGTCTGGGTCTGGGAAACCTGGCTGGGCATCCGTCTGCTGCGTCTCATGGTGCGACCCCTGTGGCAGCCTGTGAGCCACCTGCTGTGGTATGGATATTATCCCTGTATGGGGCTGTTGGCTTTCCTGGTGGTCTGGATCAGCTATGCCAGCAACCGGACCCCGGAAGACAGAGCTCTTCCTCGCTGGCTCCAAGGTCTGCTGCTTTTTGACCTCCTTTTGTCTGGACTGGCTCTGACCAATGACTGGCATCAGCTGGTATTCCAGATCCAGCCCAGTACCAATCCCCACCAGGATATCTATACCTATGGCTTTGTGTATTACCTGATCCTGTTCAGTTATCTGGCTCAGCTGCTCCTGGCCAATGGATGGCTGTGCTGGAGGGCTTTCCGGGAAAAAATCAGTCTGGAGAGGCTGTGGCAGCCCTTGACGGTCATCCTGCTGTACGGAGGCTACATTGCTGGCTATATCCTGCGGATTCCCTGGCTTTTCCGGAGTGAGCTGGTCCTGTGGACGGCGTTATTCGGATTCCTTTGGATGGAAGCGTTGCTCCGTTCCCGGCTGCTGCCGGGGAACAGTCAGTATCGGGACTGTTTCCTCCATTCTCGATTGGGATTGACCATCCTGGACCGCCAAGGCCGGACGGTGTATCAATGCCAACAGCTGCCCGTCCATCCGGACGGGGACTGGCAGCGGCGGACCATGCCCATTTCTGGAGGTCAGGTAGTGTGGTACCAGGACATGGGTGAACTGCGCCAAAAAAAGGAAAAACTGGAACTGACGGCTCTGACTCTCCAACGGGTCTACCGGCTGAGACGGAATTGGGAAAAAATCCGGAGAGAACGGATCCATCAGCAGACCCGGCAGCGGATCTATGAAGAAGTGGAAGGCATCCTCCAGAGCAAAGGTCCCCTTTTCCTGCAGTATGCCCGGGCCCTGGAACAGGCTCAGCCAGGGGAGGGAACCCGGCAGATGGTGGCACGGCTCAATGTGCTGGCCTGTTATCTGAAGAAAGAGTGTGTCTTGCTGCTCCGGGGACGGGAAGACAACAGCCTGCCGGTCCGGGAATTCCAGCTGGCGGTCCGGGAATTCTGCCATTATCTGGAACGGACCGGGCTGAAGACCCTGGTGGACGACCGTTTGGAGAGACAGCTGCCAGTGGAAACGGCCCTGGCCTTCTTCCAGCTGCTGGAAGAAGCTTCGGAAGAAGCGGTGCGGCAGGGGGAAAGTTCCCAGATCTGCTGCCTCAAGGAGAACCGGGAAGGCTGGGAGCTGTCCCTGCTCTGGGATCCCCATCCCTGGGTCCGGGAATTTGTGTCCGGTCATCAGGATCAGTATGGCAGGGGCCTGTCCTGCCGGGAACTGGAATACGGCAGCAGTCTGGTGCTCCAGAGCCAAAGGAGGGACGGACCATGGCAGACCTTTTGAAGCTGACCCCTCTGGTCCACAGGATACTGGTGCTGCTGGGATTTACAGGGCTTATGGGCCAGAGCATCCTGGTCTACTTTCTCCAGCCCCTGCCCCGGTTCCGTTTTCACTGCAGGAAAGCCTTGGAAGGGGTGGTCCTGGCCCTTCTGGTTCTCTTAGAAAGCGATCTGATCATGGATATCGGGCTGGACCGGGTGGAGCCCTACGGCGCTTTTTTTCGACTGATCCTTGGCAGCAGTCTCCTGGTCCTGGCCCTGAGGCAGCAAAAAGAGAAAATCGGCTGCCGTTCCCTGTGTCTGGCTGGAATAGGAGCCCTGCCTTTCTGGGACAGAGGGTATCCCTGGAATCTGGGAATGGCTCTGGGTGTACTTTTGGTGCGGTCACTAGAGCTCCTGCCGGAAGCCATCCTGGAAAAACGCCGGCAGATCACCGAGTATTCCATCCAGGAAGCCATTGATTCTTTGGAGGAAGGGATCCTGATCTCTCTGGCAGGTGGTGAACCGGTGCTGATGAACCGTGCCATGTTCCAGTACACGGAAAGTGTCCTGGGGGTGGGGATCCGGAACAGCAATGTGCTGTGGCATCTGCTCCAGGATGTCCGCCGGCCCGGACTGGTCCGGGAGAACCAGGGCAGAGGCCTGCTTTTCCATCTGCCGGATGGGCGCTGGCTCCTGTTCCAGCGGGATACGGTCTTTTTCCAGAAACAGTCTCACTGGCAGCTGACTGCCAGCGATGTCACGGAGCTCCAGCGGCTGAATCAGTCCCTGGACCGGCAGAACCGGCAGCTGCAGCAGAAAAATGCGGAGCTGAAGGAACTGCTCCAGCATGTCCAGGAAATCCAGAGCCGGGAAACCCTCCGGGAAATCAGGATCCTGATCCATGATCTGATGGGGATGCGGATCAGCCTGCTCCAACAGGTGCTGAACAACAGGGATTTCGCCGATTACCAGCGGATCATGCCCCTTTTGGCCAATATGCTTTCCGATGTAAGGCAGGAAATCCGGGTGGAGCCCCGGGTGCGTCTGGCGGAACTGGTTTCTGTCTATCGGAAGCTGGGAGTACTGGTCACCGTGCGGGGTGGACTGCCAGAGGCAGGGTGGAAAGGAGAACTGTATGTGCAGATCATCCGGGAAGCCCTGACCAACGCCATCTGCCATGGGCGAGCCAGCCAGGTGGCCTTGGTCCTGGGCGAAGACAGCCTTTTGGTCCAGGACAACGGACTGGGCTGTACCGGCCCCATCCAGGAAGGCGGAGGACTGACCGGGATCCGAAGAAAAGTGGAAGGCCGGGGCGGGAAACTGGAGGTTTCCGGGACCCCTCATTTTATACTGAAGATCCGTCTGAGGACGGAAGAGAAGGAAGGGACGAACGATGATCCGTATTCTGCTGGTGGATGACCAAAAAATCCTGCTGGATGGGCTGGCTAGGCTGCTGGAACCTTATGAAGATCTGGAAGTGGTGGGGAAACTGCCGTTTTCAGAACTGGTAGAACCAGCCTGTGCCAGGCTGAAACCCCATGGGGTGCTGATGGACATCTGCATGGAAGGGAAAACCAGCGGAATCGAAAGTACCCGGAAAATCAAAAAACATTTTCCCCAGATCAAAGTCATCATCATGACCGGTTTCCAAGATATGCATTTTGTGGAATTGGCCAGGGAAGCGGGGGCGGACAGCTTCATCTACAAGGAAAGTGCTGCGGATCAATTTGTAGACTGTATCCGCCGGACCATGGCAGGGGAGCACCTGTTCCCGGATATCCAGGAACGGACCACCTTCGGGTTCTACAATGCGACCTTGACCCAGCGGGAAATCCAGATCCTGCATCTGGTCTGCCAGAACCTGAGCTATCAGGAAATCGCCGACCGGCTGCAGCTTACCCGCCGGACGGTCAGTTTCCACATCAGCAACATGCTCAGCAAAACCGGCCACAAAAGCCTGGTGGGCCTGGCTGTGGAAGCGGCAGAGAAAGGGTATGCGGGGAGGGAATAAAAGGGGCTGTGAAGAAATGGACTTTTCATTTCTTCACAGCTTTTTTTTACCCAACCTGTACTGTAGTACAGTGCGGAAATCTCCTGCTTCCGGTATACTGGAGACAGGAGGTGAAGACAATGAAGATACAGAATGATTTCAGAAAATTCTTTCGTATTGTGGGGATCCTGGCGCTTGCGGTCCTGGCCCCTTTGGGGCGGGGGCTGGCGGCTGAGAAGGAAAAGGTGATCCTGGATACGGATATGGTGGAACTGCTGGATGACGGGGTGGCCATGATGATGCTGGCCCAGGCCCCCAACATCCAGTTGGAAGGGGTGACCATCGTCTTTGGGAACACCTGGGTGGAAACCGGGACCGCAGCGGCCATCCGTCAGTTGGAAGGGATGGGACGGAAGGATATCCCGGTGTTCATGGGGGTGAATGAACCCACCCGGAAAGACCGGTTTGCCCATATGGCGGAAGAAAAACGCCTGTACGGACAGAATTTCGACAGCCATAAAGGAGCCGCCGGCTATCCCCGTCCGGCTTCCTGGCAGCAGGTATACCGGGAACGGTACCACCGGGAACCGGAACTGCAGCCCCGGAAGGAGGCGGCAGCCGATTTCATTGTCCGGACCATCCGGAAGAATCCTGGAGAGGTGACCCTGGTGGCCATTGGCAGTGGAGCCAACCTGGCGGCAGCCCTGGACCGGGATCCGTCCATTGCCGGAAAGGTGAAACGGGTGGTGTACATGGCCGGAGCCTTCATGGTGGAAGGCAATGTGATGCCCCACGGAGAATTCAATGTATGGATCGATCCGGAATCGGCCCGGAAAGTGTACCGGGCACCCTGGACGGAACAGGTGTTCCTGCCGCTGGATGTATGCAATACGGCCAAACTGAGCCGGCAGGAATATCAGGTGCTTACGGGGAAAATCTCCCAGCCCTGGGCCCGTGCCATGTGGAAGGATTACTGGGCAGGGCCTCTGTTCCAGCAGGATCCGGGCTTTTCCAGCTATATCTGGGATGTGCTGGCCGCTGCCGTGGTCATCGATCCCCTGGTGATCACCCGGGAAGAAACCCTGCCGGTGGATGTGAATGACCAGTACGGACCGGGCTATGGAGATACGCTGGCTTACCGGGGCTTTGGACCGGAAGGTACCCAGAAGGCCCGGATCGTCTTTGCCGTGGATCAGGACCGGCTGTGGCCCATGGTGGAAAAAGTCTTTGACCGGCTGTAAAAAAGAGAGGAGAAAACCATGCTCAACTGCAAGAAATTCCTGCGGGCCGGCGCTTCTGCTGCCCTCTTTGCCCTTCTGCTGCCTCTCCAGGCCTGGGCCCAGGTGGTGATACTCCACACCAACGACATCCATTGCGGGGTGGACAGGAACCTGACCCTGGCCCGGGTAGCGGCTTACAAAAAGCAGCAGAAGGCTCTGGAACCCCAGACCCTGCTCCTGGACGCCGGAGATGCCATCCAGGGGGAACCCCTGGGGAAACTCACCGACGGACGGGCCATGGTCCGGATCCTGAATGGGGCGGGCTATGATTTTGCCATTCCCGGCAACCATGAATTCGATTACGGCATGGACAACTTCCTGTCCCTGGCCAAAAAACTGGACTGCGGGTACACCAGCTGCAACTTCGTCCGGCTGGATACCGGGAAACCCGTCCTGGCCCCCTACCGGATCTTTCCCTTCAAAGAACGGAAGGTGGCGCTTATCGGGGTCACCACCCCCGGTACCCTGGTGTCGTCCACGCCCCGGTTCTTCCAGGACGAAAAAGGCCATTTTATCTATGGATTCTGTGAGGACAAAGCAGGGGTGAAGCTTTACAGACAGGTCCAGGATACGGTGGAGGAAGCACGGGAACAAGGGGCGGATACGGTGATCCTGGTGGCGCATCTGGGCAGTGACGGTTCCATCCCCGTATGGAGCAGCCGGGCACTCCTGGCCCATGTAACCGGCGTGGACGGGCTCATCGATGGCCATTCTCACGAACAGTACGAAGTGTTCTACCCGGACCGGAAGGGAAAAATGATCCCGGTGGCCCAGACTGGCACCAAACTCCAAAGCCTGGGACGGATGGTCATCGAAGATGACGGAACCATCCGGGGCGAACTGATCCGGGATCTGCCGGCACCGGATCCCCAGGTGGAGAAGCTGGTCCGGAAGGAAATGGCCAAAGTGGACAAGGCTCTTGCCCAGAAGGTGGGAGAATCTCCCGTGGAGCTGGTGGATTCCCTGGAGGGCCAGCGGGCCGTGCGCCAGAAGGAAACCAATCTGGGAGATTTTGCGGCGGATGCTTTTCGGACCTATTTCAAGGCGGATGTGGCCCTGATCAACGGGGGCTCCTTCCGGTCCGCTCTGCCCCAGGGCGCCTGGACCCGGAAGACCCTTCTGACCCTGTTCCCCTTTGGGAACCAGGCGGTGCTCCGCAGCGTTTCCGGCCAGCAGCTGCTGGATGCCCTGGAACTGAGCGTATCCCATGCGCCAGAAGAAAACGGTGGGTTCCTCCAGGTATCCGGGCTGACCTTTGTCTACGATCCGGCCATCCCCACACCGGTGAAACTGGATGACCAGGGAAATTTTGCCCGGGTGGAAGGGGAACGGCGGGTCCGCCAGGTAATGATCGGCGGCAAACCCCTGGATCCGGCGGAAGACTACCTGGTGGCCGGGACCAGCTACATCCTCAGTGACGGCGGCAACGGCTATACCATGTTCCGGGACACCACCCTGGTAGCGGAACCGGGCCTGTCCGACGTGGATATCCTGGCCGATTACGTCCAGAAACAGGGTGTCAGCGAGGCCTATCGGAAGCCGGAAGGGCAGGGGAGGATCCGGGCAGAGAGGAAATAAAAAGGAATTGCATGTGTAAAAAACTCACACATGCAACACCCATTCCTTCGTCATAGGTCAGACGTCATACGTCATACGCTTTTGGAAATCAATTTTCTCAAATTGATTTTGAAATTTCAAAATCTGATATGGAGTTCAATAGGTTATCCTGCGTTTAGTGCCAGCAAAGCTGGCTTCCATTGGCGTATGACGTATGACCTATGATGTATGACGAGGCTGTTGCGCATGCAACAGCCTCCCTTTTTCCCAAAACCTGTACTTTAGTACAGTGTGCTCCTTCTGAAAATTCTGTACAATAAAAGCAGAAAGAGAACGAACGGATATCTGGAGAAAGGAGCATACTATGAGAAAGACATGGAAACAAATTCTGTTGGGAGCATTGACCCTGTGTGTCCTGGCATCCGGCTGCGGTGGGGGAAACGGGGGTGGGGGAAACGGGGGTGGGGGAACCCCTGAAGACCCCAACGCCGACCTGCCGGCGCGGAAGAAAATCAGCACCCCGGTGGCATCCAGTTTTAAAGTAGACGGCCGGACGGTGAACATCTATGAATATACCGGGCTGACCTTCAAGGACCAGATCCTGTGGACGGACACCCTGGCGGTGGACGGGGACCGGATTTACTTCTTCGGCTTCAACACCAAGGACGAAACATACCGGACCAAACTCCGGTCTGTCAGTTTCAAGGATGAGACGCTCAGTGACCTGAAGGTGCTGGATGAACGGGCCTACTGGCGGGACAAACTGGTGGTATCCAACGGAACTGTCTATGACTGGCACAAACAAGGGGATTATCAAAGTCGTGAAAAGAAAAATGAAGCTTCCTATTGGCATTATTACGACGGAAAGACCATGGTGCCCACCGATTTCACCGGCACGACTCTGATTCCCATCGATCAGGGGAAGGATGTGGTCTTTACCCAAAAACGGGACTACTGGACCGGGACCCTGGACAAAGGGACCCTTACCAAGGGGAAGGAACTCCTTACCGCAGAGGCGATCAGGAAGGCTGGGCTGAACATCAAGAAACAATGGGCGGACAAGGACGGATTATACCTGATGGGGTATATGAAAAACGACAAGGGTGAAAATCAAAATGTGGTCCGGCAGTACAGTCTGCAGGACGGACAGCTGATCCAGTCCTTTGAGGGACCTCTTACCAAAGTAGGCCGTGGGTATGCGGTCACCGAGCACCGGGTGGTGCTGGGACAAGAAGGCGGCATCTACTGGATTTACCGCAAGAAGGATGGAAAGTTGTTGGGGAAATTCAAGACAGAACCCAAACTGACCATGGAAATCCTCACCCCCATGAAAAACGATTCCATCCTGATCTACCGCCGGATCAGCCGGGAGAAAGGCGAAGCCAAACTGTACCGGATGGATCTGTAGGGGAGAAAAGAGGGAAGAGTGTAGAAGATATGGAAAATAGGAACGGATTGAAGAAAGAGAGGTAAATTATGGGACTGATCAAAGCAGGGATGGGCGCTGTAGGCGGCGTGCTGGCCGATCAATGGAAAGAGTTTTTCTACTGCCAGATGGCACCGGACATCCTGATGATGAAAGGCCAGAAACGGACCGGGAGCCGGAGCTCCAACCAGGGCGACGACAACATCATCAGCAACGGATCCCGGATCGCTGTGAACAACGGCCAGTGCATGATGATCGTGGAAAACGGCAAGGTGGTGGATCTGTGTGCAGAACCGGGGGAATACACCTACGACAAAAGCACTGAACCTTCCATCTTCACCGGGGATCTGAAAGACAATGTGAAGGACATTTTCAAACAGCTGGGGAAACGGTTCACCTTCGGCGGGGATACCGGTAAGGATCAGCGGGTATACTATTTCAATACCAAGGAACTGATCGGGAACAAATACGGGACCCCCAGCGAAATCCCCTTCAAGGTGAAGGATGATACCACTGGCCAGGTGCTGACCATCCGGCTCCGGTGCTTCGGGGAATACAGCTACCGGATCACGGACCCCATCCTGTTCTATACCCACGTGGCCGGGAACGATTTCGACGAATACCGCAGGGAAACCCTGGACAGCCAGATGAAAAGCGAACTGCTCATGGCCCTGGCACCGGCTTTTGCCCAGCTCAGCGCTCAGCGGATCGACTACACGGAAATCATGGCCCATACCTTTGAACTGGCAGAAGCCCTCAACGATGTCCTGAGCAAAAAATGGCGGGATCTCCGGGGCATTGAAATCGTTTCCTTCGGAATCAGCAATATCAAAGCCAATGAAGCGGATGAAGAAAAGATCCAGAAGGTCCAGATGAGCATGACCATGGGCAGTGATCCCCGGATGGCCATGGGGGCCGTGGTGGATGCCACCGCCGATTCCATGAGGATAGCGGCAGGAAACCAGAACGCCGGAGCCGCCTTCGGGTTCATGGGCATGAATATGGCAGGGAATGCCGGGGCGAACATGTTCCAGGCCCTGGCAGGCCAGCAGCCGGCCCCACCGCCGGCAGGAGCACCACGTCAGCCCAGTGGGGTTGCCCCAGGAGCGGCGGCTCCCAATGGCTGGGACTGCAGCTGCGGCCAGAAGGGCAATACCGGGAAGTTCTGCATGGCCTGCGGCGCCAAAAAGCCGGAACCGGCAGGGACCTGGGACTGCGCCTGCGGCCACAAAGGGAATACCGGGAAGTTCTGTATGGAATGCGGCGCTCCCAAACCGGAAACCCAGCCCCAGGGATGGACCTGTCCCGGCTGCGGCACGGTAAACCAGGGGAAATTCTGCATGAACTGCGGAGCCAAAAAACCGGAGGATGCGCCTTTGTACCGCTGTGACAAATGCGGCTGGCAGCCCCCCGATCCCCATCATCCCCCCAAATTCTGCCCTCAGTGCGGAGATCCCTTTGACGACAACGACAAGAGCTGAAACAGGAGGTGAGTGAAAATGACCGATACCTCTGTTGCCTACAAGTGTCCCAACTGCGGCGGGCCCCTGGAATTCCAGCCGGGGGCAAGCCAGGTGGTCTGTCCCTACTGCGATACCAAACTGGACGTGGCCCAGATGGAAGCCCTCTTTGCCCGGCAGCAGGAACGGGCGGCAGCCGCCCAGGAAGCAAAGGAAGAACGCTGGAATACGGAGATGGCCGGCAAGGAATGGAGCACGGAAGAAGCTTCCGTCCTGAAAGCCTTCACCTGTTCCGCCTGCGGTGCGGAAATCGTCTGTGACGAAAACACCCTGGCCACGGAATGCTGCTACTGCGGGAATCCCACCATGATGCCCAACCGTTTCAGCGGTATGCTGAAGCCGGATTACGTGATCCCCTTCACCAAGACCAAGGACGATGCGGTGGCGGCCCTGAAGGAATTCTACAAGGGCAAGCGCCTGCTGCCGGCGGCCTTTACGGCCAACAACCGGGTCCAGGACATCCAGCCCATGTACGTGCCCTTCTGGCTCTTCGATTCCAAAATCCATGCCAGTGCCGACTTCCAGGGGGAAGACGACAATGTAATGGAAACCAGCGATGAGATCATTACGGAAACCCGGGTGTTCCAGTGCATCCGCAGTGGCCGGATGAGCTTCCATAAGATTCCGGTGGACGGCTCCAGCAAAATGGACGATACCTATATGGAAAGCATCGAACCTTTCGATTATTCCCAGATGGTGCCCTTCAGCCCGGCCTATCTCACCGGTTTCCTGGCGGACAAATACGATGTGGATGCGGAAGCTTCCGTGCCCCGGGCTGATGAACGGGTGGAACGGTCCGCCGTAGGGGTGCTGGAAGAAACCGTCAAGGCCAGGGGCTATGACCGGACCATCCTCAAGGACAGCGTGGTCCGGAAGGATGAAGACCAGGTGGCCTATGCCCTGGCTCCGGTGTGGATCCTGACCACCCGGTATCAGGACAAACCCTACACCTTTATGATGAACGGACAGACTGGGAAGATGGTGGGGACACTGCCCTATGACAACCAGAAATCCCTGATGTATATGGGGGCTGTGGCGGCCATCCTCACACCGGCCCTGTATTTTGTGGCAAAGATGTTTCTGACGTAAGGAGGTCATCATGAAGAAGTACCTGCGCATCCTGGCCCTCCTGGTGTTCCTGGTGGGCATGGCCGTTTCCGCATCGGCAGCCTCTGCCCTGGTGCTGGATCAGGCTGATCTCCTGCGGCCCCAGGAAGAGAAAGCCCTCCAGCAGTCCCTGGAACAGGTGAACCAGAAATACCAGGTCCGTCTGGCAGTGGTCACGGTAAAAAACACCGGAAACGTGAAAACCGGAGAGTTCGCCAATGGGATGCTGGACAAGATCAAAGACAGCAAGCTCAAGGGGAATATGGTGCTGCTCCTGTCCATGAAGGATCGGGACTGGTACATTTCCACCGACAACGGCATGCGGAAAATGATCACCGACAAAGCCGGCATCAAGGCCCTCAGCGGAAAATTCCTGCCGGCCCTGAAAAAGAACAACTATCCGAAAGCCTTCGGCCAGTATGCCAAAGGGGCGGATGAACTGCTGGCCTACTACCAGAAAGAAGGGAAGCCCTACGATCCTGCCAATGTCTTCAATCCTCTGGCCCTGGCCATTGCCGCTGCGGTGTCCCTGGGCATCGGGTTCCTGGTGCGCCGGGTGCTCATCGGCCAGATGAACAATGTGATGCCGGCTCTGGAAGCCGGGGTCTATCTGGACCGGGACAGCTTCCAGCTGGAAGAGAATTCAGATAACTATCTGTATATGACAGTCCGTCGCAAGCCGAAGAAGAGCCGTGAAAGCGCCAAGGCCGACAGTACCGATGAGGATCACGGCGGAGGCGGCGGAAAATTCTAAAAAGGAGGAGCCATGAAAAGAAAGGATGTCCGGAGGCCGCTGGTCTGCCTGTGCCTCATGGCTTTTCTCACCGGCCTGCCGGTCCTGGCCGGGGCTTCCGGCGGAGAAGGACTCTATGGTCGGGAACTGGACACCCTGTATGATATGATCCAGGGAGGCAGAGACCCTGACGCTTATGGAGAGGACCGGGAGGACCTGGTGGCTGTCTGGGAAGGGATCCGGGAACTGTCCCCGGCCCAGGGGCTGGAAGAGGTGAAGTATCAGCTGTTGGACTGCAACGGGGACGGGGAACCGGAACTGCTGACGGGCCAGGACGACCGGATCACCAATCTGTTCACCATCCGGGACGGCCGGCTCCACCGGGTGTTCAGCGGCCTGTACCGGAACGCCTGGTATCCCCTGGGAAAGGGACGGTTCCTGAACCAGGGGTCCGGGGGCGCCGGTCTTGCCATACTGGGAGAGTACCATCTGGACGGGGACGGGAATCTGGTGTGCGAAAACTGTTATTTCACCAACTGGGATCCTGTCAGGGAAAAAGAGGAAGTGTACTGGAACACCCTTGGCATTCCGGACAGAGCCCTGTCGGAGAAACAGGCCATGACACCGGGGCAGTTCCAGCAACTGCAGGCAAACCTGATGGGCAAGGTGGAAAAACTGTCCTGGCAGTCCCTGGCCCGCCGGGGCAAAGGGAGTGTGGAGCTGTCCCTGACCCAGGACAGCGAGTTTGGCGAACCCATGCTGGCGGTGACCCCCAGAGAGAGATTGGAGGATGTGCACCTGCTCACCCTCCAGGTGGCGGAGGTCAGTGACAGCGGTCAGGTGACCTGGCAGGTGGAAACGGATGAACCATTGGGGAACCTGGAACCGGGTACCCGATACAACTACCCCATAAATCTGGAAGGGACGGCCCGGGCCACCGGCCTGTCCTATTACGACCGGAAGGGGTATCATCGAAAGATCCTCCAGATTAGCGGAAAAGACGGCAGCCTGGTGGTGCGGGAGGAATAGGGAGGTGACAGTTGATGAAACGGATCGGTAAATTATGGACGGACCTGATACGGGCTCTGCTGCTGTGTCTGGTCCTGGTTCTGGGGCTGACGGCCGGGGGTTTTGCTGCTCCCCGGAAAACCGTCCTGGTCCACAATGTCAAGGAAATGATGGAGGCCCTGGATGACCATACGGAAGTCATCCTGGCACCGGGCCGCTACAACCTGTCCACCTGGCTGGCCAGCACCGCTGCGGAACAGGTGATCCACAGATTCCCCTGGAATCCCCTGAGCCCTCCAGGCCTGTATATGGCCTATGAGGACCTGGAGCTGGCCGGATTCCAGGATCTCACCATCCGGGGCCAGGATACGGAGAAGATCACGGCAGAAATCGTAACAGAGGATCCCTATACCCCGGTGCTGCATTTCCGGAACTGTCAGAACTTTCGGCTGGCCCATCTCCGGGTCGGGCATTCCCTGCAGGCTGGCCGCTGCAGCGGAGCCGTACTGAAACTGGATCTGGTGCAGGACGCAAGGCTGGAAAATCTGGACCTGTACGGGTGCGGGACCTATGGGTACGAAGCCCTGGGCTGTGAAAGCGTTACCCTCCAGGACAGTGTGATCCGCAGCTGCACCTATGGCCTGATCAATGCCATCGAGTGCAAGGATATGAAGATCATCCGGACCCTGTTCAAAGACACCAGCACCAATCTCCCCCTTTTCGCCGTGGCCCAGTCCCGGTTGGAACTGACCGACTGTACCTTCAAGAATGTCCAGGGAAGGATCAATGATATGGACCTGGCAGGAGGAACCGTGAGCCAGATGGTTGAAAAGTGAAGAGAGCCGAAGAAGGGAGGGGGAACAATGGATGGATCCATTAAAAAACGTGCCGCCTGGGGACTGCTCGTTCTGTTGTTGGGAGCAGCTCCGGCTCTGGCCTGTGAACGGGACCTTCCCCACAGACATGAGTGTCCCGGCGGTGTCTCTGAACCCCGGCCCCTGGCCCCCGGTGCGCTCCGGCACCAGCTCCAGATCCTTCTGGCCAACCGGGAACAGTGGGACCGGGTCCCCCAATGGGACGGTCTGGTGAACATCGCCGTGCTGGATATGGACTGGAACGGGCAGCTGGAAATCCTGGTCAATGCCGAAGGAGAGGGCAGGGACCAGGGCTATGAGGTACAGCCAGAGACCGGGAAACTGAAGAAAATCCCCGAACAGCAGTTGTACAGATCCCTGAACAATCTCCTGAGAGCTCCGGCCTGGTTCACCATCATGCCGGAAAAGCGGCAGGACTGGCTGCAGAAAGACCCCGCCCACGTGATCCATATGCTGCGGGACAGCTATGAGAACTATGCGGGGATCAAGGAGGGGTTTGGATAAACAGGGGCTGTTGCATGGGCAAACAGCCCTTGTTTTTGGGTCACTTGTCACAGGTCACTGGTCACTGGACGAAGGAAGGCAGCCGGGCTGTGGCTGCCTTTCATTGTATGATGCTGGTTCGGACGCCCCCTTTGGCTTGTCCTTGCTTCTCCAGAAAAGAGCTAGACAAGCAACGGATTAAAAAAAGCATAGTCGTATTTTTTATTCGAAAGAACCCGTCAGCCACGGGTTCTTTCCATTGGCAAGTGACAAGTGACAAGAGACCAGTGACCGGGGGTGTGAACTTTTTTCACACCTCCTTAAAAATACGCCGTCACGCTGGTCCCCAGGACCCACTCCCGGAAATCCCGGGTGAAGGGTCCTGTTTTTTTGTTCTGGAGCCGGAAGCCTTCTATGGCCCAGACCAGACCGGGGAACACCACATAGTCCATCCGGGCGCCCCAGCCCCGGAATCCCTGGCGCTGGAAGAATCCCGTATCCCCGTCCATGGTGTGGCAGAGGATGCTGGACTGGGGCTGGTCGTAATACCGGAGCCAGGTTTCCCAGGTGCCGCCCTTCCGTTCATCCAGCGCCCCGTAGGTCACGACGGCCACAAATCCGGTTTTCCGCTCCCGGTATCCGTCCCGGCCCTGGGAGCCTTTGGAACCCAAAAGTTCCAGGTCGAAAAGCCACCGGTCCCGGGGCTGGTATTCCAGCCGGGTGGTCCAGATCTGCTGCCGGTCGAACCCGGTGCCGCTGGCCCCCGGTTCCAGTCCCAGCTGCTGGAGGGCCGGCAGGCTGGCAGGCTGGTCCTGGCGGGTCCGGAAATCCAGGAAGGCGGACCGGAGGTTCAGTTTCCCCAGCTGTTTCTCCCCCTGGACGAACCAGCCGGTCTTCCGGTGGAGGTTGTCGTTCCCGGTGGTCTGGCCGGCAAACAGGGTGGCCCGGCCGCCTGGATCCGTATTCTTCCCAAAGCTGGTACGGATCCCGTCCACCCGTTTGTCGATGACATTCCCGTCCATGAGATACAGGTTGAACCGTCCCAGCTCCCATTTGGTGTGGGTGTTTTCGTGCTGGAGATAGGCCCGGGACAGGGTGGGATGGTGGTCCTGGGTGTGGTCCTTGTCGTTCCGTTTGTCTTCGATCATGAATTTCAGCTGGGTATCCTGGCTGGTATGGACCACCGGAAACAGCCGCAGCCGCCGCTGGAGCAGGAACACATCCTGATCCGTCCGGGGCCAGCGGCTTTTTTTCAGGTTGGCGGGGGTCCGGGCGGCAAACCGGCCCTTGCCGTACAGATACCGGTAGTCCCCGTGGAGTTCCAGCCAGGGAGTGTTCCGCTGTTCCTGTTTTTCCGAAGGATCGGCCTGGGAAGGGTCTACGGGAGCTCCTTCGCCCAGAGGGAAGGGGAGAGCCAAAAGAAACGCAAAAGAGAGCCAGAGGGGGGGAGTCATGACAGTCACCTTCTTTCTGTTGTTTCTTTTATCATAACAGATGGAAGAAGAAAGAGTAAAGAGTGAAGAGTGCGGAGCCCCCGCCCGGTGTGCGGCCCCTACGGTTTCACTGAACCACTTAACCCGCTCCCTACCCACATTTCCCGGGATATGATATAATATACTGATTAAATTGTATAAACTTGCGTTTGAGGAGAAGCCTATGAACGACGAAGAAGTAAAACAACAGGCGCAGTTGGAAAACAATCCGGATACGGACGATATGGGAGCCATCAAGGTAGCCGATGAAGTCCTGAGCATCGTAGCCGGGTTGGCTGCCTCGGAGGTGAACGGGGTCTACGGCATGAGCGGGGGCATCCGGGAAGGGCTCACGGACATGCTGGGGAAACAGAATTTCTCCAAGGGCATCAAGGTCTACACGGAAGGGCACACGGTGCGGGTGGAGGTCCATGTGATCATCACCTACGGGTTCAATATCCCGGATGTAGCCATCAAGCTCCAGGAAAAGGTCAAGGAAGCAGTGGAGAACATGACCGGCTACGAAGTCACTGGGGTGGATATCCATGTGGAGGGAGTCAAGAAGAAAAAAGAGAAAGATTTCAGCGGAAAAGACGATACGGACGAACTGATGAAGAAATGGGAAGAAGAACCGGTCGGGAGCCAGGTGCTGCCGGAAGAGGATTCCGCCCGGGGCAGCCGTCCGGAACTACCGGAAGAAGGAAAAACGGAATCTGGAACGGGACCTGTCCAGGAACCTGATCCCAGAGGCCAGGAGACTGGGGGGGCGGAACCATGAGCATATTCGATCGGATCATCTTGACCCTGTATACCCTCATCATGGCAGCGGTGGCGGTGCTCATCATCATCGTCAGCATCAATCTGATCCCTGTCCACGACCTGACGGAATTTGCCGCCCGGGTACCCGGTCGCTGGGAATATACCATCGGCGGGGCGGTCATCCTGCTGGTGAGCCTGCGGCTGCTGTTTGCCAGCTGGAGCCGGGGGGGCAGCAACGACCTGACCTTCGAGAACGAACGGGATGGGAAGATCCATGTGAGCCAGCGGGCCATGGAAGATTACATTTCTGGTTTCACCAATGATGTGTATGGGGTCTTCGGCTCCAAATGCCGGGTGAAGCTCTTGAAGGAGAATCAGCTCAGTGTCCGGATCAACGCTTCCATCGAACCGGGGATCAATATCCCGGATACCACCGACGAAGTGAAACGGACAGTGAAAAAAAATATCATGAATGTCATCGGTGTGGATGTGGCCGATGTGGCAGTCTATTTTAAGCATATCAAGGCGAAGGAATAGATGGAGGATGGACCATGTGGCAGGAAATTTTGCGCAAATTGTTTGAAACCAGCCGGTGGCGGATCATTGGCGCCTCGGTGGGCCTGGTAGTGGGCATCCTGTTCCTGATCCTGGGCTTTTTCCGGACGGTATTCCTGCTGTTCTGTATCGGCCTGGGATTCTATATCGGCTATAAAATGGATGCAGGGGAAGATCTGGTGGATCTGCTGGACAACCTGCTGCCTCCGTATCATAAATAAAGGAGTTCAAGAACCCTATGAGTAGAAGAGAAGCACGTACCATTGCATTGAGAAGCCTGTTTGCCCTGGAATTCTCTCCGGAACAGTCTCCGGAAGGAACCGTACGGACCATGGCAGAAGAAGAGGATATCCAAGATGCCCGGAAAAAGGACCTGGCCTATGCCTTGGATCTGGTGAACGGAGTCCGGGAGCATCTGGCGGAACTGGATGGAGAATTGGATGGCCTGGACGCCAAATGGACCCTCCAGCGGATGAACGGCATCGACCGGAACCTACTGCGGATCGCCGCCTGGGAAATGTTCTGCAGTCCGGAACCGGTGCCCCCGGCAGTAGCCATCAACGAGGCTGTGGAACTGGGGAAAATCTATGGGGGAGATGATTCTCCCGCCTTTATCAACGGCCTTTTGGGGAGCCTGGTGAAGAAACATGGCCGCTGAAGAAGTGGTGCTGGGGCTGGATACCAGCTGCTATACTACTTCGGCGGCTTTGATGGACCGGGAGGGAAAGCTCCAGGCTGATCAGCGCCGTCTCCTTGTTGTGAAACCGGGACGGCGGGGGCTGGCTCAGTCAGAAATGGTGTTCCAGCATACCCGGAACTTGCCGGATCTGCTGGAAGCCCTGGACCTGTCCGGGGTGCAGGTAAAAGCCATCGGGGTCAGTGCCAAACCACGGCCCCGGGAAGGATCCTACATGCCTGCCTTTTTGGTTGGGCTGGGGATGGCCCGGAGCCTGGGAAAACTGCTGGATGTGCCGGTCCACCGATTCACCCATCAGCATAATCACATGTTTGCCGGTCTTTGGTCCGTGGGGAAAACGGCTCCGGACCGGTTCCTTTTGGTCCATATTTCCGGAGGTACAACGGATCTGCTCCTTTGTGAGCGGCAGCCGGAAGGCACTTTTGCCCTGGAACCTCGTGGTACCAGCATCGATCTCCACGCCGGCCAGTTCATCGACCGGGTGGGAGTGGCCCTGGGTTTGCCGTTTCCGGCAGGGGCTTCTTTGGAAAAACTGGCAGACACCGCTTCGGAAGCCTATCCGCTGAAGGTGTGGAGCCAGGCCGGGGAACTGTCCCTGTCCGGCCCTTGCAGCCAGGCTCTCCGGGCCATCCAGCAAGGAGCGGATGCTGCCGGGCTGGCGCTGGGTGTGGAACGGGCCATCGGCAAAGCCCTGGCCAGGACCATTGGCTGGGTGTGCGAAAAAGAGCAGCTTTCCCAAGTACTCCTGGCCGGAGGGGTCAGCGCCAACGGAGAGATCCGCCGGCAGCTGGAGGGCTATCTGGCCCGGCGGCAGATCGGCCTGTGGGCCCCGGATCCTCGGTACAGTGTGGACGGAGCCGTGGGCAATGCCTGGGCAGCGGTGCTCCGGGAAAGGCAGGGAGAACCATGATTGCAGGAAAGATCTACACGGTGTCGGAAGTGACCCGGATTGTCAAAGGGCTGTTCCGGCAGGAACCGGAGTTCGCCAATCTCCAGATCCAGGGAGAAGTGTCCAACTTCCGCCAGTATCCTTCCGGGCACTGCTATTTTAACCTGAAGGACGGCAAGACTCTGCTGAAAGCCGTCATGTTCGCCGGGGCGGCCCGGCGCCTGAAACAGCTTCCTAAGAATGGGGACCAGGTGCTGGGGGTGGGCCGGATCGATCTTTATGAACGGGACGGAGTCTACCAGTTCTATGTGGATATGATGATGCCCCTGGGGGCCGGGAACCTGATGATCGCTTATGAACAGCTGAAGGAAAAGCTGGCAGGAGAGGGCCTTTTCGACGAAAGCCGGAAGAAGCCCCTGCCCGCCTATCCCAAAGTGGTGGGCATCGTCACATCTCCGGCGGGAGCAGCGGTCCGGGACATCATCAACGTGGCCGGGCGAAGGGATCCTTCGGTGAAGCTGCGGCTGTACCCGGTGAAAGTCCAGGGGACGGAAGCTCCAGCGGAAATCGTCCAGGGCATCCAGTTCCTCAATCGGCACAGACTGGCGGATATCCTGATCGTAGGCCGGGGCGGCGGATCCATGGAAGATCTATGGGCCTTCAATGACGAACGGGTGGTCCGGGCCATCGCCGCATCAGAGATCCCGGTGATCTCTGCGGTGGGACATGAAATCGACTTCACTCTCAGCGATTTTGCGGCGGATCTCCGGGCTCCTACACCATCGGCAGCAGCAGAACTGGCGGTGCCGGAACGGAGCGGAGACCGGGAAAGCCTGGCCAAGCTGGTCCGGCGCCTGGAACGGACCATGGAGAGCCGGCTCCAGGACAGCAGCCGGGCCCTGGAGAAACTCCAGGAAGAATGGGTGTTCACCCATCCGGAACGGCTGTGGGAAAACGCCGGCCAGACCCTAGACAGCCTGAGCCAGAAGCTGGAACAGGCAGGCAGCCGTCGCCTGGAGGAACGGCAGCAGAAGCTGGACCTCCTGGCAGCCAAGCTGGGAGCCCTGGATCCCTTTGCGGTGCTCCAGAGGGGCTATACCATTACAGAAAATGAACAGGGGCAGGCTGTCCGGCAACTGTCGGACCTGCGTCCTGGTGATACCCTGATGACCCATTTTGCCCAGGGAGTTGTGGCTTCCCGGGTGGAAACGGTCAAGGAAGGAATAGAATGATGCCCAGAAAAAAAGCAGAAACGGTTTCCTTTGAAGAGGGCCTGAAACGGCTGGAAACCATTGTGGAACAGCTGGAGGGCGGGGATCTTTCCCTGGACCAGACAGTAGCTCTCTATAAAGAAGGCATGGAACTGAGCCGGAACTGTGCGGCCCAGCTGAAGAAAGTCCAGCAGGACGTGAAAAAAATCGTGGAAACCAGCCAGGATGATTTTGCCCTGGCCCTGTTTCCGGAGGAGAAGGAATAATGGAATTGAGAAGTTATTTGCGGAGCCGGGGGGCTCTGGTCAATGGATATCTGCAGGTACGGCTGGGAGTGGGGAGTATTTCCACCGTGGACCAGGCTATGATGTATTCGGTGGCAGCCGGGGGCAAGCGGCTCCGGCCCATCCTGCTCATGGCGGCGGCCGATGCGGTGGGGGCCAACGGGACTGATTTTGTAGCAGTGGCAGCTGGTTTGGAGATGATCCACACCTATTCTCTGATCCATGACGACCTGCCTTCCATGGACAATGACGATTACCGCCGGGGCCGGCTCACCAACCACAAGGTGTTCGGGGATGCCATGGCCCTTTTGGCCGGGGATGGCCTGCTGACCCAAGCTTTTGAAGTGATGCTGGAACAGCGGGGCGTGGATCCCCAGGTACTCCTGGATGTGGTCCGTCTGGTGGCCAAGTGTGCCGGACCCACCGGCATGGTGGGCGGCCAGGCCCTGGATATCACTTCGGAAAACCAGCAGCTGACCCTGGAACAAATGAAGAAACTCCACGAAGCCAAGACCGGCGCCATGTTCGTGGCAGCTGTACGAGGCGGGGCTATGCTGGGCGGGGCCGATGCGGACACCCTCCGGACCATGACCCATTTTGCCACTCTCTTCGGCCTGGCCTTCCAGATCACCGATGACATCCTGGATGTGGAAGGGGATGCCAAGGTCATGGGCAAACCAGCCCATAGTGACGAAAAACTCCACAAATCCACGTATGTGTCCTTGTTCGGTCTGGAAAAAGCCAAGGAAATGGCAGCCCAGACCCTGAAGGAAGCAGAAGAGACTCTGGCACCTTTGGGTGAAAAGGCGGAACCCCTGATTGCAATCACCCGGTATCTGTACAACCGGAAGAAATGAAACGAACGGGGAGGACGGACTTTTATGAAACTTTTACCAACCATACATGCCCCGTCAGACCTGAAGAAAATCTCCAATGAACAGCTGCCGGAACTCTGCCAGGAAATCCGGGAGGAAATCCTGCAGGTGACCAGTAAGAATGGCGGGCATCTGGCCCCTAATCTGGGGGTTGTGGAACTCACCGTGGCTCTCCACAAAGTGTTTTCCATGCCCCGGGATAAAATCGTCTGGGATGTGGGGCATCAGTCCTATGTCCATAAACTCCTTACCGGCCGGCTGGCCCAGTTCCCCACCTTGCGTCAGTATGGGGGGCTTTGCGGCTTCCCCAAACGGACAGAAAGCGTGTATGACTGCTTCGGGACCGGCCATTCCAGCACCTCCATTTCCGCGGCTTTGGGCATTGCCTGTGCCCGGGATCTGGCAGGGGAGGATTACAACGTGATCGCCGTCATCGGAGACGGAGCCCTCACCGGCGGGGAAGCTATGGAGGGACTGAACAATGCAGGGGACCTGCACAAGAAACTGATCGTGGTCCTCAACGACAATGAAATGTCCATCTCCAAGAATGTAGGAGCCCTTTCGTCCTATTTGACAGAACTCCGGACAGATCCTACGTACTCCCGGGTGAAGACAGAGGTGGAAGGGTTCCTGAAGAGCCTGCCTTCCATCGGCAGCAGCGTGGCCCGGGCAGTGGGACGGCTGAAGGACAGCTTCAAATACTTCTTTGTGCCCGGGATGCTTTTCGAAGATTTCGGTTTCAAGTATCTGGGACCGGTGGACGGCCACGACCTGCCCGCTCTCATGGAAACCTTTGAAAAGGCCAAGCAGCTGAATGAACCAGTCTTCATCCATGTGCTTACCACCAAGGGAAAAGGGTATAAGCCGGCGGAAGAGAGGCCCAATGCCTACCATGGGACAGGACCTTTCGATATCGCCACCGGGAAGAAATCCAGTGATCCCAAGGCTCCGGCCACGTACACCAAAGTATTCAGCGATGCGTTAGTGGAACTGGGAGAGAAGGACCGGAAGGTAGTGGCCATTACGGCAGCTATGCCGGAAGGGACCGGGCTGGATGTATTCGGCAAATATTACCCGGATCGGTTCTTCGATGTGGGAATCGCGGAACAGCATGCTGTGACCATGGGAGCGGGTCTGGCAGCCAACGGGTACCATCCATTGGTGGCCTTGTATTCCACTTTCAGCCAGCGGGCGTTCGACCAGCTGCTCCATGATGTGGCCATGCAGGACCTGCCCTTCACCCTCTGCCTGGACCGGGCCGGCCTGGTGGGAGACGACGGCAGCACCCATCATGGGGCCTATGACCTTTCTTTCCTGCGGCTGATGCCTAACATGGTGGTCATGGCACCGGGAGACGAGAACGAGCTGCGCCATATGCTGAAGACTTCTCTGGCCTACAACGGACCTTCCATGCTCCGGTATCCCCGGGGTTCCGGGCTGGGGGTTCCCTTGGATCCGGAAATCCACACCCTGCCCATCGGGAAGAGCCAGCGCCTCCGGGAGGGGAACCAGATCGATCTGTGGGCTGTGGGGACCATGGTGGATACCGCCTGTAAAGTGGCAGATCTCCTGTCAGAGCAGGGCCTTTCTGTCGGGGTGGTCAATGCCCGCTTCATCAAGCCCCTGGACCGGGAAGCCCTGGAAGCGGCCAGCCATCAGGTAAAATTGCTGGTGACCCTGGAGGAAAATGCCCTGGCGGGAGGCTTCGGGGAAGGGGTCTTGGATCTCCTGAACCGGCTCCGCCGTCTCCGAGACTGTCGGGTATTGAACCTGGGCATCCCGGATCTGTACGTGCCCCACGGAAAACGGGACCGGCTGCTCCAGGATCTGAAACTGGATCCGGCAGGAGCTGCCGGGACCATCCTGGAAGCCTGGAAAGAGGAACTATGAAAAAAGAACGGTTGGATGTATTTTTGACAGAACAGGGATTCTTTGAATCCCGGAGCAAAGCCCAGGCGGTGATCATGGCCGGGGAAGTCTTGGTGAATGACCAGAAAATCGACAAACCCGGCACCATGGTGAAACCCGATGCCAAGATCACCCTCTTGGGGAAAAAGATGCCTTTTGTCAGCCGGGGAGGCTATAAGCTGGATAAATCCCTAAAAGTTTTCCCCATTTCCCTGGAAGGGAAAGTGGTGGCGGACCTGGGAGCTTCTACCGGCGGTTTTACGGATTGTGCCCTCCAGCACGGAGCCAGCAAAGTCTATGCCATCGATGTGGGCTATGGGCAGCTGGCCTGGAAGCTCCGGCAGGATCCCCGGGTGGTGAACATGGAACGGACCAATGTCCGGTTCCTGGAAGCCGATTCCCTGGGGGAATTGGTGGATGTGTTCACCATCGATGTGGCTTTCATTTCTTTGGATAAAGTGCTGCCCAGTGCTTTCAAGATTTTGAAGGCTGACGGTTTCGGCATTGCCCTGATCAAACCCCAGTTCGAGGCTGGAAGGGAAAAAGTAGGCAAGAAAGGGGTGGTCCGGGATCCGGCGGTCCACCTGGAAGTCATCGAGAAAGTCATCAGCCAGGCCCGGGAACTAGGGTTCATCCCCCTGGGACTGGATTTTTCACCGATCCGGGGTCCGGAAGGGAATATCGAATATCTGTTTTACATGGGAAAACAGGGAGAGGATGCTGTGAGCCCGGAACGGATCCGGGAAGTGGTCGCCGCATCCCATGAGACCCTGGAGAAATAACAGCATGGAGGGGAATCAGCATGGATAAGGAACTGCGGATCGGGGTGTTTCCCAATCTGCCCAAAGAGAAGGTACGGGCTTGGCTGCCCAAATTGGCGGCATTCTGCCGGGAGCAGGAGATCCCTCTGGCTTTTCCCCAGGAAATCGCTGCCTCTTTCGGAGTCTCTGCCTACAACCAGGAAGATCCTGCCAGCCTCAGCCGACTCTCTCTGGCTTTGACTCTGGGCGGGGATGGAACCATCCTCCGGGCGGCCCGGTATGTGACCCCTCTGGACATTCCCCTGCTGGGTGTCAATATGGGGAAACTGGGCTTTTTGACAGAGGTGGAGGCCAAAGATCTGTTCCCGACCTTGCTAAAAGTGAAAAACGGGGAATATGCCATGGAAAAACGGAATATGCTCCAGCTGACGGTCTGGCAGGGAGACAGGATGACCTGCAAAGCCCATGCCCTCAATGACATGGTACTGGAAAGCAGCGACCGCTCCCGTCTCACCCGGCTGAGCCTGAAGATTGCCGGGGAACCTACGGCCAACGCTCCGTCAGATGGACTGATCATCGCCACAGCCACTGGTTCCACGGCCTATTCCCTTTCCGCCGGGGGACCGGTGGTGCATCCCAGCCTGGAGGTAAGCCTGATCACTCCCATCTGCCCCCATGCCCTCCATGCCCGCCCCCTGGTGATCCCCATGGCGCACCCCATCGAAATCGCTCCCCGTCCTCCCTATGAAACGATCCTGATTTCTGCAGACGGGATGACGGTGAGCCAACTGGCTTGGAACCAGCGGGCCCTGATCGAGAAAAGCCCCAACGATGCCCGGTTCGTGCGCATCAATCCCCTGTCCTACTATACGACCTGGCAGGACAGGATGCTGAAGAATGAAGGTCAGACCATTTTATAGGAGGCTGAGAACAGCATGAAATTATCCAGGCAGGAAGCCATCAAGAATATCATCAAGAACCAGCAGATCGAGACCCAGAGCGATTTGGCCGAAGCGCTGAAAGAAGCGGGCTTCAATGTGACCCAGGCAACCGTTTCCCGTGACATCAAGGAAATGATGCTGATCAAGGTCCCGGATGAGGATGGCCGGTATAAATATTCTTTCCCTTCAGACGACAGCAAGATCTTTACGATGGAGCGGCTGGAAGATACCCTCCGAGGCTATACCCTGACCATCAGTTCTGCTGAGAACCTGATCGTCCTCCACACCCTGCCCGGTACGGCCCAGGCGGTAGCTTATGCCCTGGACCATCTGAACTGGAAGGAATTGCTGGGAACGGTGGGCGGCGACGATACGGTGCTGCTGATCGTGGACAGCAAAGATCATGTGGAGACTGTGAAGAACCGTCTCATGGCCAAGAAAGGACGCTGACATGCTGAATTCCTTGGAAGTGGACAATTTTGCCCTGATCGATCACCTGCGGGTGGATTTCACACCGGGCTTCAATGTGTTCACCGGGGAGACCGGCGCCGGGAAATCCATCCTCATCGATGCCTTCAGCATCGTGCTGGGGAGCCGGGCTAGTGTGGATTACTTGCGGAAAGGGGCGGATGCTTACTGGATCCAGGCTGTATTCGATATCGAAGGGCTGGAGACCGTCCATGACATCCTCCGGGAACTGGATCTGGATCTGGGAGAAGAAACCCTGTTCCTTCGGCGCAAAGTGACGGCGGCTGGGAAAAGCCAGGCCTTTGTGAACGAACGTCAGGTACCGGTCTATGTGCTCAGCCGGCTGGCCAGCCACCTGGTGGATATCCATGGCCAGCACGAAAACCAGACTCTCCTGGCTCCTGGGGCAGCCCTGACCATCCTGGATCATCTGGATCCGGAACTGCCGGCCCTCCTGGAAAAGTACCAGGAGAAATTCGTAGCCTATGACAAGGCCCGGGAAACCGTGAAGAAATGGCTGTTGAAAGATGCTCACCAGACGGAAGACTTGGAACGGCTGGAACAGGAAATCCAGGAAATCGACGAGGCACGGATCCAGCCGGGCGAAGATGGACAGCTCCGGGAAACGGTCCGGAAACTGAGTAACCAGGAGAAGATCCTCCAGGCCGTAGGGGAAGCCCATCACTATCTGGAAGGGGGAGATGACAGCCTGCCCAGTGCCCTGGATGCCATCAATACCGCCCGGTCTGTTTTGGAAGGGGTCTTGGACTATGCGCCTGAGCTAAAAGCCTATTCAGATAGTATGGATTCCGCCTGGGAAACCCTGGAAGATGTGCGCCAGTCTCTGGGAGATATCCTGGCAGCCGACCATGAAGACCGGGAAACCTTGGAAGCAGCCCAGGAACGGCTGGATATTCTGTACCGGCTGAAACAGAAATACGGGGGCAGCCTGGAAGAGGTGCTGGCCTATCGGGATCGGGCCCAGACGGAATACGAAGGACTCCTGTCCCTGGAATCCACCCTCAGCCGGCTGCGGAAACAGGAGGCCATCCTGAAGGCGGAGATGCAGACGGAGGCAGATAAATTGACGGCAGCCCGGAAAAAGGCGGCGGTCCGTCTGGTGAGAGAGCTGCTTCCCCATATCCGGGACCTGGCGATGCCAGAGGGCCGGGTGGATCTCCAGTTCACCCGCTTGCCGGAATGTCATGGACGGGGCCAGGACAGTGTCCAGTTCCTTTTCTCTGCCAATGCCGGCATGGACCTGAAGCCTCTGGGCCGGATCGCTTCCGGCGGGGAACTGTCCCGGTTCGCCCTGGCCCTGAAGACAGTCATGATGCAGAAATTCGGAGTGCCCACCATGATCTTCGATGAGATCGATACTGGGGTAGGCGGGGTCACTGCCCAGAAGATGGCGGAAAAGATGGCCCTGATCGCCCGGCAGCGCCAGGTACTCTGCATCACCCATCTGGCCCAGATCGCCTGCTTTGCAGACCATCAGCTGTACATCCACAAAAGTGCCGACAAAGGCAGTACCGTCAGCCAGGTGGATGTGCTGGATGAAGAGGGGCGGATCCAGGAAATCATGCGTATGACCGGCGGCACCAATACCTCCCGTTCCGCCCGGGAAAATGCCAGGGAACTCCTGGCTATGGCCGCTAAATTCAAAGAAATGAAGGAGTCTTGTGTCCATGAAAACCATGCATGACAAACAGTTGGATGAACAGCAGCTGTCCAGCAGGACAGCCTTTGAAGGACGGCTGCTCCATTTGTTCGTAGATCGAGTCGAACTGCCCAATGGCCATGAATCCACCCGGGAATACATCCTGCACCAGGGAGCAGTGGGGATCCTGCCGGTGAAGGAAGATGGCAGCCTGGTCTTTGTGAAACAGTACCGGTATCCGGTCCATTCGGTGATCTATGAGATCCCGGCGGGGAAACTGGAAAAAGGGGAAGAGATCCTGCCCAGTGCTAAACGGGAACTGTCGGAAGAGACGGGGCTGACGGCAGACCGCTGGACCAAACTGACCTCCATTGTGACGACACCGGGATTCACCAACGAGACCATCCACCTTTTCCTGGCGGAAGGGCTGCAGCAGGGGAAAATGCATCCGGACCCGGATGAATTCCTGGAAGTGGTATCTATTCCCGAGGACAAAGTGAAGCAAATGGTCCTTACAGAGGACATTTTTGATGCCAAAACTCTTGCAGCGCTTCTTCTATACTTCCTCAAGAAGGAATCCTGTTAAAAAAACAGGTAAAAACTTTGTAAAAATAAAAAAATATGTAACAAAACTTTAAAAGTATGTTATAATATCCATAAATTGATTTTTGGAAACATTCTACTCTTAACAGGTGTAATTGAAAGACAATGGAATGAACATTTTCCAAATTTCATATAATAAGATGAGGGGGAACGAACATGGATGTACTAAAGGTTTCGACAAAATCCAATCCGAATTCTGTAGCAGGTGCGTTAGCAGGAGTATTGAGAGAAAACGGCAAAGCCGAGATCCAAGCCATTGGAGCCGGTGCTCTGAACCAGGCTGTCAAGGCCATCGCCATTGCCCGCGGGTTTGTGGCTCCCCATGGGATGGATCTGGTTTGTGTCCCCGCATTCATCGACATCAACATCGATGGGGAAGAACGGACCGCCATCAAATTATTGGTAGAACCTCGCTGAGGAATAAAAAAACTGCTGCGTTTCCGCAGCAGTTTTTTTTATTCCTCTTCTTTTTCCTTTGCTTCTTTGATCTTGGCCATGATCCCGTCCCACTGTGCTGTGATGGCCTGGGCCATCAGCCGTTTTCCCCGGAAGTTCAGGTGGAGGCCGTCCAGGGCATACCGGGTGGGAAGATCCCTGGTTTCGTCGAACTGGGTCCCCAGATCGATGTACCAAGGCAGGCTGCGGATCCAACGGTTCACTTTGGCCATTTCTTCCCGCCAGCCTTCTGCCGTGGGTTCGTCAAAAGCCCGCTTGATGTTGGCCGGGTTCACTGGAGGCAGGGTCATGAAAATCGGAGTGATGCCATTGTTTTCACATTTGTCCTGGATGCCCTTCAGATCGTCGATGACACTCTCTCCGCTGATCCAGCCCCGCAGGCTGTTGCTGCCGGTCATGATGATGAGATACCGAGGATGGAAGGGCAGCACATCCCGGTCGAACCGCTCCAGGGTAGCTTCACTGGTATCTCCGCTCTGGGACAGATTGATGCTGTCGAAGGGCAGGTAATACTGGTAGCTGTAGGCAAAATCACTGGGAGAATAGGAAAGGTCTCCGCCACCATGGGAAATGCTGTCTCCCAGGGTCCCGACTTCATAGCCGGCTTCCGGATTGACGGTCATGGGCTGAGGCGGACAGAATTGGCCCACGGGAGCGCCTTTGTCATCTAAGCCCCGGACCCGCCAGTACATAGTGTAGGGAGCATAGTGGGAGGTATCATCATACCAGTCGAAACCCGTGGAGCGGCCCCGTTCCAGGAGCTGGCTGTCGGAGGCTTCCCGGGCGGGAGAGACTGCATCGGTGTTCAGCACTTCCACTTCATAGTTCCGGATCCCGTGGAGGGGGATCCAGTTGTAGACGGGATACAGGAGCGTGGTGCCGTTGCCGCTGTTGAACCGGCTGAGGGGCACGGGGAACAGGGCTTCTCTTTTTTGGGGAGACACATACACATTTTCCAGGGAGGAGGGCTCTGAAAGGGGCGTATCATCCAGATTGAAGGATTGGACCCGGATCTTTACATTGCCATGGGTCCCCTGGGGGAGGGACAGGCTGCAGCCTGCTACATAGGTCCGCTCTTCTGGCAAGGCAGAGCCATCGGGGAGCCAGACCTGGATCCGGTAATAGACCGTCCCCAGGATGGGCTTCCAGCGCAGGGTGGGATGGAGCGAAGCCGGGCGGTCCTGGGTGAAATGGGTGGTGAACTGGGGAATGGGTTTCCGGCGCAGGACCGGGGCCTTCCGGACGGCGGACCGGACTGCTGGACGGTGGGCCGGAGGCAGCATGGGAGCCGCCCAAGCTGTCCCAGTGCACAGACCGGCGCCCAGCAGCAGAACAGCGAGAGAACGATACAATGGAGGGATGATTGGAAACATGCAGGATACCTTCTCTTTCAGATTGTTGGATTCTTACTGTATTGTACCACAAAAGCTCTTTGCAATTCTGTGAAAACCTGTTATGCTGTGGACGGGAGGTGTGTACATGTATATAACCCATATGCGTATCCAGAATTATCGGAATTTCAAAGATATCACCATGGCCTTCCATCCTCTGGCCAATTACCTGGTAGGGGAAAATGATATCGGTAAAAGCGGCTTCCTGCGGCTCCTTTCCTATATGGCCAGTGCCTGGACCCTTCCTGAGATTGACTACCATGATCCCAAACAGCCCATCCGGATCACACTGGCCCTCCATCTCCTGGAAGGGGAGGAAGAATATTTTGCCGATGCTCCAACAGATCATCTCCAGGAGATCCGGGTACGTCTGGAAATGAGGGTGACGGACATCTGTCCCCATCTCTACAATGCAGATACCAATGAAGAACTCCCTCTGGAATACATCCGCCGGCTGCGGTACGTCAGCTATTCTGCCATCAGCCGGGATGATCAGTCCGTGCGGCCTCAGGTCTATCGGGCTCTGGAAAAATCCCTCTCCCAGTGGGAAGCCAGCCACTGCAGCACGGTTCCGCCGGAGGAACAGCGGTACATCCAGCACGAAGTCAATGTAGGATATTACGATTCTTCCTATTATGAATGTATCTTCTATCTGTCCCGGATCCTGTGCCGCAGCAACCGGCATCGGGCGGACAATCTGAAATTCGTCTCCCTGGCAGCCCTGCGGGTGATCACCCAGGTCTATCTGATGGCCCACAGTCTGGTGGTGCCGTTGGAACATAATATCATCACAGATGGCCGAGGCCGGCGGTTCCTGCCTCTGATCATCTCTATCGACGAACCGGAGATCCATCTCCACCCGTACATGCAGCGTTCCATCCTCCAATACTACCAGCAGCTGCTCCATAATGAAGATCCCCAGTTCTGTGCCCTGCTGAAGGACCTGTTCGGACTGGACGGGCTCCGTGGACAGCTGTTCGTGGTCACCCATTCCACAGACTCCCTGATCGATGACTACCGGAACATCCTCCGGCTGTACCGGGATCCCAAGGGATCGGTCAAAGCGGCCTGTGGATCCAGTTTCCACGTAGGCCGGGAAATCGAGAAGCATTTGATCATGCATTTCCCGGAAGTGAAGGAAGCCCTTTACGCCCGGAGCGTGATCTTGGTAGAAGGGGAAACGGAATATGGCTGTTTCCAGCTTTTTGGAAAGACGGTGGGCATCCCTTTTGACTATTATGGCATCTGTCTCATCAACGCCCGGGGAGAGAGTTCCATTGCCAAGATCAAGAAACTGCTGGAATATTTCAAGATCCCGGTGGTGGCTTTGTACGATGCGGATGTAAAAGAAGCCCATCAGAAAGAGCATGGGGTCTATTTCACCGATGGGGCCTGTTTTGAAATGGATCTGGCCCGGACCATGCTGCAGCAGGGAAAACGGGCCGCCTTGGACCGGATCATCCATGGAGTCTATGGATCAGCCGGACGGACCAGCTACGATATGCTGAAAAAAGCCTGCCACAAGCTCCAGCTGGATCCCCAGGATTTCCCGCCGGGGCCTCTGTATAAGGCGAAGCCTCACAAGGGACCGGTCTGGGTCTATTATTTTGCCTGGCTCTACAGCAATAAAGGGGTGATCCTGGGCCGGCTGATCGGACAGGCCCTGCAGCCGGGAGAAGTGCCTCCCGCCTTTGTCCGTGTGATCCAAGCCGCAGGCAAACTGGCGACCATCAGGCAGGGATGAAATAAGAGGGTGCTGCACGTGTGAAAACCGCACACGTGCAGCACCCTCTTGTCATAGGTCATAGGTCAGACGTCATACGCTTTAGGAAATCAATTTTTCTAAATTGATTTTGAAATTTCAAAACCTGTCATGGAATTCAAATGATTTTTTACATCGAGAGTCAGCGGAGCTGGCTTTCAACGGCGTATGACCTATGACGTATGACGGAGCTGTTGTGCATGCAACAGCTCCCTTCTATTATGCCCTTTCCTTCTTGGCCAGCTCCGGCAGGATGAATCCGATGCCGATCAGGACCAGTGGGGTCAGGATGTTCATGGCGAACTGGAAGTACCAGGTGTCCGTACCGCTCTGGACCCCCCGGGGGAACATCCCCATGATGCAGGCAAAAGCGGTGAAGGCGAAGCACCAGAACCCGGCCAGCATGCCCAGCCCCCGGTTCTTAACGAACTGGTATTCCGGCACATACTTGTCCGCCTGTTTCTTCAGCATCATGTAGGCGAAGAACACCCACAGGTACCGGAGCGGCATGCACACCGCGTTCAGACGGATCAGCCAGTTGTACAGGCTGGTCATGTCGCCGATCCCCAGAGCCGGGACGATCAGCAGGATGGAGACCAGCACGGCGGTCAGTTTGTACCCGGTGACCGGCACGCCCTTGGCATTCATTTTGGTGAACACTTTGGGAACGAACTGGGGATCCACGTCCGCCAGTAGGATCTTGATGGGAGCATCGATGGAAATGGCCAGGGTGGCCGCCTGTCCCAGGGTATTGCAGATGGCGTAGATGATCACGAAGGTCTGGCCGATGCCGTAGTATTCACCCAGCTTGGAGAAGCTGTAGTAAGCCCCGTTCATCATCAGGTCCTTGGGGATGTTGGTAGGGTCGAACATCAGTCCCATGGCAAAGGTCCCCAACAGGGCGGTGACCGCTACCATGGTGGCCATGAAGATCATGGATCTGGGGTATTCTGAAGAAGGCTTCTGCAGGTTGTTCACGTAGGGGCTCAGCCGTTCGCAGCCGCCTACGGCGAAGACCAGGATGCCCAGGGTGGTCATGTAGTCGAAATCGAAGGTGGGCATCAGGGTATCCCAGTTGAGGCTGTAGGTGAAGGTCTTGGCAGTGGTCAGGTGAGGAGCCGCCAGGGCCAGCAGGATATACAGGATGCTCATGACGAACATGAAGCTCCCGGCCAGGGCCCCGATCCGTTTCAGGGCATTGACCCCTTTGGAGGCGTACCATAGGAAGAAAAAGAAAATCACAAGAGCAATGGACTGGAGGACAAGAGGAGAGATCATCTTGGTCAGGCTCCCGTTCTGGAATACGGCCCAGCCGAAAGCGATGAGCATGTTCTGGGGCTTCTGGGCCAAATAGGGCATGTGGACGATCCAGTAGGTCCAGCCGGCGAAATAGGCCAGTTTGGCTCCGGAGGTGGAGCGGATCCAGGAGGAGACGCCGCCTTTGCTGTCTTTGAAGGTGGAGCCCATCTCACCTACCATGAGTACGTAGGGGATGAAATAGAGGGAGAACATCAGGATCCAGGAGACTACGGCCTTGAGACCCTGGTTGGCATAGCCGTTGACGATGTTCCCGAACCCCCATACGGAGGTGAAGGTCATCAGTCCCAACGCCTGCCAGGTGAGTACTTTGTTGCTGCCATTTTGTGTTTTTTCTTGGTTGTCCATTGATTGGAATGCCTCCTTTTGCAATGATAGGGACATTATACCATGTACCGATCTTAGTTGGCTAGTTAAATAAAATAATTTTTGAACAATTTTGTATCTTATGATACAATGGCCCCAGGAGGTGTCACCATGAATCAAACCACGAAAGAATTACTGAACCTGATCCACAAGAGCACGTCCCCGTACCATACGGTGGCGGCTAGCCGTGACCTGCTGCTGGCCAACGGCTTTGCTGAACTGTCCCTGGGAGAGGATTGGACACTGAACCCGGACAGCAAATATTTTGTCACCTGCTTCGATTCATCCCTGTTTGCCTTCCGCACCGGCAAGGCAGGATCCCGGGGGCTGAAGATTGCAGCCGCCCATACGGATTTTCCCTGCTTCCGGCTGAAACCGGCGGCCGAAGTCAACACCCAGGGCTACGGCACCCTAAACGTGGAAGGATATGGCGGCATGATCGTGTCTACTTGGATGGATCGCCCCCTGTCCTTGGCCGGGAAGATCGTCACCCGGACCGATGACCCCTTCAAACCCCATACCCATCTGGTGGATTTCAAACGGCCTCTCCTGAGCATGTCCAGCCTGGCCATCCACATGAACCGGGAAGTGAATGACGGGTATAAATGGAACAAACAGAAAGATGTGCTGCCCCTGGCCACCATGCTGGGAGAAGACCCGGCGGACAAGCACTTCTTCACCAACTTCCTGGCCAAAGAGCTCCAGGTGAAGCCGGAAGACATCCTGTCCTTTGAATTGTCCACCTATCCAGTGGAAGAAGGCTGCACCTTCGGGCTGCAGGACGAGTTCATCTCCTCCGGCCGGCTGGACAACCTGACTTCCTGCATGGGCTGCCTGAAGGGCATCATCAACGGCACGGGCACGGAAGGACTGAAAGTGGCCTGCCTGTTCGACAACGAGGAAGTGGGCAGCAACACCAAGCAGGGAGCCGATTCCCTGGTGTTGAACAACCTGCTCCATCGGATCTATGCCAAACTGGGGCTGACGGAAGAAGCTCTCTACCAAGATATGGCCAATGGCTTCATGCTCAGCGTGGACGTGGCCCATGCCCTCCATCCCAACTATACGGACAAATGCGATATCACCAACAAGCCCCTCCTGGGCAAAGGGGTGGTGCTGAAACAGGCCTGTAGCCAGTCCTATGCCGGGGATGCGGAAGCGGTGGCCGTCGTCAAAGGTCTTTGCGCTAAGAACGGCATTCCCTGCCAGCTGTTCGTGAACCGCAGCGATATCAAGGGCGGATCCACTCTAGGGTCCATGGCTTCGGCCCTGACACCTATCCGGACCATGGATATCGGCGTGGCCCTTTTGGCCATGCACAGCGCCCGGGAAACCATGGGTGCCGCCGACCAGAAGGCATTGGAAGATCTGATCACCGTGTTCTTTGGATAAGCAGCAAAAAGAAAAGAGGCTGTTGCATGCGCAACAGCCCCGTCATACGTCATAGGTCATACGTCGTACGCCGATGGAAGCCAGCTCTGCTGGCTCCGAATTTGAGAAAATCAGTAGATCCCTGGAATAGATTTTAAAGTTTCAAAATCAATTTGTAAAAATTGATTTCCAAAAGCGTATGACGTATGA
>Ga0129307_1000705_pt1 | contig 47080 bp, 37 predicted proteins | sample P1105metagenome_FD_94437 | JGI IMG/M metagenome (GOLD analysis project Ga0129307, IMG submission 94437) | Capybara group fecal microbial communities from Wisconsin, USA - P1105 metagenome | ecosystem: Host-associated > Mammals > Digestive system > Large intestine > Fecal | place: USA: Wisconsin...
AGCGGGAGTCCCGGCCATGCTCGGCCCGTAACCGTCCAGGTCGGCAGCCTCTGCATGGGTCATGACATGGGCAGGCTCCAGAGGGAGTTTCCAGACATCTGACAAGGTGGCCAGCAGGATGGATGCGCTTTCCACCTGCAGGGGAGTGGGGGGATGATCCCCCAGGTCGAAGGTGCCGTCGGCATAGAGCACAGCATCTTTGGCACAGCACAGGGCGATGCCTAGGCTGCCGGTATTCCGGTTCCAGGTGTGGGGGAGGGTTTCCGTCCAGTTCCGGGTGCTGGTGACCAGGCTCCCGTCCCCCCGGATCAGCAGGTGATAGTCCGGGAAGAGCTGATCGTACCCTCCCGCCGTCCAGTGGAGATAGATCTTCCGGATGTGCCCCCGGGCCCTGGAGGCCAGGTCCAGAAGATCCTGCCGTCTGATTTCTTCCATGTCGTCGCCTCCTTACACTGGATAAGAGACGGGAGCAAGGACTTTTTCGAAAAAAAATCATTATTTTTTTAGAAAAAAGAAAGGCAGAAGAGACCATTTATCCTGGAGAACCCTAAAGAAAAATTCGAAAAAGAATCATATAAACAAGAAAAACGAAAATTAACAGATAAATTTCTGTGTTTTTGGACAGCTAAGGACAAAATAATCATAATTGCTTGACGAATCAATAAAATCTGATATAATAAAACTATCTGATAAAAATTTATCCACTAATCCTACTACGATTCCAACAGAGGAGTGATCCCCTTGCTGCTCAACACTTACCAGGGATTTGATTCCTGGAAGTGCGTATCCCGCACGGCTCAAACCATCAATCACACTACGTACAACCGTTTCAAATACGCTCATTTCGAGGATTCCTATCGTCGTTTCTGACCCTGTGCCGGAGGCATCTGCCTTTCTGGGACCAGGGATCTTTGTGGTACGTCCCAAAGAGAACTGTTCCGCTGCACGGTTTTTTTATGGCTGAATTGCAGAAACTGATGAGACGGAATCCTGTTTTTTATGCAGAAAATCTGCCCGAGTGGAATGCCAGGAGTTTCGGCTCCTGGTTTTTTTTGCTTTTTCATTGATTTTGAAAGGAGTGTTTCTACTATGGCAAACCGACGTATGATCAGCAGAGAGGTGGTCAAGAAAGACCATTTCCTACGCTTGCAGCCTTCTGCCCAGGGGCTTTATATGCACTTGGTCCTGGATGCAGATGATGATGGGATCGTGGGGAATCCTCTGGCCATCATCCGTTATACCAACTGTACAGAGGATGATATCGCTGAACTGGACCGCCTGCATTACATCCTGACGTTCACCACTGGGGTGGTGGTGATCCGCCACTGGTTCTATCACAACAATATCCGCAAAGATCGGTATCGGCCCAGTACTGCCCGAGAAAAACAGTATATTACATTATCTCCTGAAGGTCTGTATGTAATCAAAGAAGAGTGTAAAGAATACTGGGCGCCAGGGTTTTGGGATCTTGGCAACCAGGACCCGATACCCAGTCAACCAGTAGGAAGACTATATTGGCAGCCAAAGGAAGATGACCTGGCAACCACCTGGCAACCAGATGGGGAAAGCATGGCAGCCGAATGGCAGGCTCCTGAGAACGAAAAAAGGGGAATCGATTTTTGACAAAAATCTGTATAACCGCATCTAGACTGGCTTTAGAGCATCTTGGCAACCAGGTTCCATAATCTGGTTGCCAGGTGGTTGGATTTTGGTTGCCCCAGGTTAGGTTAGGATAGGGTAGGACAGGTTAGAAGAAAAACTGATGAAAAAGAAAAATCCTGACAGCCATCTGGTTGCCAGGGTCTTTGGAAAGGAGACATTGTGGTGGAAGAAAAGAAACAGGCTTCTGGAGAAGCTAAACTGGATTACGTGGAAGTGACCAATCTCATCGGTCAACCTGCTTACGTGAAAAAAGAGTATGTGGAAAACAGCCGATTCCAGATCGGACAGGTGCAGGCCCAGCAGGAAATCTGCCGGACCTGCAGCGGGGAAACCTGCCGGCAGCCCATTCCAGGGATGATGCCTCTTTTGACCAGTTATCGGGGCTGTCTGTATTTCCCGCTGACTCCCTGTCCTCGGAAGAAGCTGCGGGAACGGAAGAGAAAGATTCGGGAACGGAGGCGGGAAGCCAACCTTCCCAGCCTGTTCCAGGGGAAGTCCTTCGCCGATTACCAGGTGACGGACGGAAACCGGCTGGCGGTGAGGATGGCCCAGCGCCTGGTCCGGCAGAAAGATCCGGGAAAGGGCCTGTATCTTTACGGCAGCCGGGGTACCGGCAAGACCCTGTTGGCGACCATCGTGGGGAATCTTCTGGTCCAGCAGGGGCAGCGGGTCCTTTTCACCGATACAGCCCAGCTCCGGTACCAGTTCCGGGAGAACCTGAAACATCCGGATGATCCGGACCGGAGCCTGGAGACGGCAGACTGCCTGATCATCGACGACCTGGGATCGGAACGGTTCAATGCCTGGGGACTGGAACAGTTGGCCCGGGTCATCGATAGCCGGTACCGGCAGCAGAAACTGACTCTGGTGACCAGTAACGACAGTCTGAAAGCGTTGGGAGAAAAGATGGCCCAGGTGCGGGGAAATGCCGTGAAGCAGGATGCAGAAGTGGCTGCCCGGATCGTCAGCCGTCTGGCCGGGATGACCGTGCCCCTGCCTTTCTATGGGCTGGACCGGCGCTGGGGAGCGGAAAATGCAAGGATCCACTGCAGCCGACAGGGCGGGGAAGGAGAAATGGACCTATTCGGAAAGGCTTGAAGGAAGGAGGCAGCATGGAAAAAGAAAGAGAACTGGAAGAACTGCTGGTTTTGGCAAAACAGGGGGACCAGGAGGCCCAGCTGGCCATCGTCACTGCTTTCCGGCCCCTGGTACGGAAACTGGCCGCCCAGGAACGGGACTTTTCCCGGCGGCCGGACCTGGCCAGCCAACTGGTACTGGGGCTCCTGGAAGCCATCCGGAAATATCCGGGGGAAGATGCCAAAAGGTTCCCCGGATTTGCAAAGACCCATTTGCGCCATCTGCTGTCCCATTATATCCGGAAAGAAGCCAGGCAGAAACGCATCCAGGAGAAGGTCCAAGTGATGGAAGGAGGAAGATCCAGCTACCAGGAAGATTTCCTCCGGGGAATCCAAGCGGAAGAAATCTGCCGGGCTATCCAACAGCTCACCCCCAAGGAACGGCTCCTGGTCCGTCAGGCGGCCATCCAAAAGATTCCCTGGAAAAAGCTCCAGGAAGCCTACCGATGCCCCCTGTCCACCCTATATGGCCGGTATCGGAAGGCATTGGGGAAAGTTAAGGAAGAATGGAAGAAGTGAAAGGAGAATAAAGTCAGACACGGCCCTAACGGACCTTGAGACATTAAAAAAGAAGTCAGAAACGGCCCCAAAGGGGCCTTGAGACGTCAGACGTCAGCTCTGTACGGTTTAGCAGCAGGTCTTGTCCTGTTCATCGCCAACAATCTGAAGTCTGACTTCTGACAGGCCCGCAAGGGCCGGTTCTGACGTCTTGGCATCGTAAGTCCTGCTGACTCTGGGACTGATGCTGACTCGATTTTCATTATGGCAACCAGCAGCTCGATTTGATCGGGCTGCTGGTTTTTTGCTTGTCCGCCTTTTTGGACAGGGGGTGGGATATAATAAAAATGACGGGAAAAGGCCTCTGGTTCTGTGATACAATAAAAATTATGAATGTCAACGAAAAAGTGAGCCACGTGCTTATCAATTTTTGACCCGGCCATGGATTCCATTGCCTATTACGGCCAGGAAATCAAAACATCCACCTACAACCTGGCCCGGATGAACATGATCATCCATGGAATCCCTGCCACCAACCAGCATCTGCGGAATGCGGACACCCTGGACTGGGACTGGCCCAGTGATGAAGTGACGAATTTTGACGGGGTGATGATGAATCCGCCCTTATCATTACTTTAGTAAAATGTGTAACTTAACATATAAACTGGAAGAGAGCTTATGAATAGAAAGATCTTTTTTTTACACATACATAGTAAGTACATGGCAAGTCAAGCGTGTAGATAAAACTTTATTTATGTGCTAAAATAAAGAGAATAAGTTACAAATATTATCATTCAAGAGAAGGGCAATCCCGCTTGGTGTTCGTTAAAAGAAATTGTTCAAAGGAGATAATGAAATGTCTAGACCCAAAAAAGACGCCAGAATACTGAATATTAAATTGGCAACTCCTGTCTATGATAAGCTGGGACAATTCTGTGATGAATCGGGATTGACAAAGACCATGGCAGTAGAAAGGGTACTTTCGCAATTCTTTGAGCAATATTTCAAAAGACCTGAAAATGAGCGTAAACGCATCTAAATCAAAGGGAAATAGCTAAAAAGCCCATATACAGAGGAAAAGGTAATTTTAAGGTAAAAAAGGAGAATTCAAAATGGCAGATAATTCCAGTTTAGGAACAGCGAAACAAGCCAAAAATGATGAATTTTATACACAGTATAACGATATTGAAGCCGAAATGAATGCTTATGTGGAATACAACCCTGATGTATTCAGAGGGAAAACTATCCTTCTTCCTTGCGATGATCCCGAATGGTCAAATTTTACGAAATACTTTGCATCCAATTTCACCCGTTTTGGAATCAAAAAGCTGATTTCTACTTCCTATGCAAAGGGAGCAGCCAACAGAGAAATCAGCTTGTTTGAGAGCAAATCCCCTGCTTTTGATGAATCAAAACACAGTACCCACGGCAAACTTTTTACCGTAACTAGAGACAAGGATCACTCTGGGAACATTGATACCGATGATATCGAGTTTAACGGATACCTGGAAGGAGATGGAGATTTCAACAGCCCGGAAGTCCGGCAACTTCGAGATGAGGCCGATATTATCATTACAAATCCGCCGTTCTCTCGGTTCAGGAAGTTCCTGGCATGGATTATGGAAGCAAAAAAACAGTTTATTATTCTGGGAAATATAAATGCTATTACCTACAAAGAAGTGTTCCCTTACCTGAAGGATAATGTGATCTGGCTGGGGTACAAGGACTTGAATCAGGATATGTATTTCAATGTTACCGACAATTACAAGGAATGGCTCTTGGCTAATAAAAAGGAAGGGTCTGCTTACAAAATCATTAACGGCGTAGTGATGGGCAGATTGGCTTCTGCCTGCTGGTTTACTAATATCGACCATGGCAAACGTCATGAATGGATGAAACTGGATACCATGGCCCATAATCTGAAATTCAATAAAAGACTTAAAAAGAAGTTCGAGAAAGATTTTGGGGTAGTCGAATATCCTTATTATGATAATTATGATGCATTGGAAGTACCTTTTATTGAGTGTATTCCATCCGATTATAATGGAATATTAGGCGTACCAATTACTTTTTTGGATAAATACAACCCGAATCAATTCGAAATTGTAGGTAGAGATGGAGATTTAGATTTATCTGTTATATATGATTTTTTTACACCACCTGATGAAGAAAAAGCAGAGAAATATAAAAAGGCAAATATAACGTGGCGTGTCCAAAATGCATATTTTGTTATTGATGGTATAGCCAAAACATCATATAAAAGATTATTCATCCGACTAAAATAATTCGATAAGGAGCAATGAAAATGAAAACGACTTTACATACAGATTGGACAGTAGAAGACCTTTGTAAAGGTTTTATCTTTGACCAAAATGAAAATAAAGGTCTTTTTGGACTGGATGGACAGCTTATTATCCAGCCGGAATACCAGAGAAACTATATTTATGGCGATGGGACAAGAGATGTAGCTGTGGTAGAATCCCTTCTAAAGGGATACCCTTTGGGATTGATTTACTTTGTATTAAATAAAGACGGTAAATATGAGGTTCTTGATGGACAGCAGCGAATTACATCTTTTGGCAGGTTTGTCAACGAAACATGGAAATTTGCAGTTAACTGGCGTGGAAAGCCAAGGTATATGGATAGCCTGGACGATGATGATAGAAACAGAATTTTGCATGCACCCCTGACAATCTATGTCTGTGAAGGAGAACCATCTGAAATTGAAGCCTGGTTCGAAACCATCAATATTGCGGGAGTACCCCTGGTAAAGCAGGAGCTTCGTAATGCCGCTTACCATGGCCCTTTCGTAACATTAGCACGAAAAGAATTTTCCAATACCAATAATGCTAATATGAATCGGTGGAGAACCTATGTCAGCGGAGATCCCAAACGGCAGGCTATTTTGGAAAGGGCCTTAGATTGGGTAAGCAATGGGAAAATTGAAGACTATATGGCCCTTCACCGGAATGATACACAGATTGATGAATTAAAGAAATACTTTGATACAGTTATGGAGTGGATAGATTCTGTTTTCGAATATACAGGAAAAGAAATATGCGGCTTGGATTGGGGACGCCTGTACAATAGTTACCATGAAAATTCCTATTCAAAAGATAAAGTACAGGAAAGAGTAGCCGAACTTTTAGATGACCCACAGGTTACTGATAAAAAAGGTATTTTTGAGTATATCCTTGGTGGTGAAAAAGACACCAAGCTCCTGAATATCCGTGTATTTGATAAAGTAACTGCCAAAAAGGTATATGCTAAACAGACAAAAGAAGCTGAAAAGAAAGGAGTTTCCAACTGCCCTCTCTGTGCTTTAGGTAATGATAATAATGCCAAAAGGATTTATAAATTTAATGAAATGGATGCCGACCATGTAACAGCGTGGAGTAAAGGAGGACTTACTGATATTTCCAACTGCCAGATGCTTTGTAAGACCCATAACAGAGCAAAAGGCAATAAATAAAAATCAAATAAGACAAAAAGAAAGGCCCCGCCTCAAAAGGCGGGACTTTTTTTGGTTCTTTTGAAAACCACGCCATAGTGGCGTGGTTCCGGAAAGCCTTAGTGTAAAATAGTTCTCGGTAAAATGAATAATCCTTTATAAACTTGCAAAAATATAGTATTAGTTACCACACCACACCACTACAGATAGGAGAGAAGGTCTTCCATGAATTTTATTGTATCAGAATTCGCCAACTTAATAAAGGGGTGTTCCAATGGGCTGGCTCTGGAAAAGGAGATATGGCAGCGGGGAACCCAGCTACAGTGCCAGGCTTTCGCTCAGGCTCTGGAAGATTATGATGCTGAATTGGCCAGACAGTATGCGGGAAAGCAGGAAATCCTGCGGTTGGACCGGCGCACGGAAATCTGGAGCAGGTTCTAGCAGGGGACTTGTGCCGTATGCCGCTGAATACCAGGAAAGAATATAGGACTACCGTAGATGGAGACCCTGTGCGGCAGGAGTAAGGCCAGGATATTCGGTTCTTTCAGGACCTCATGCCCCCACCACCGGGCAAGCCCGGTCCCCCGCCCCTGCAGAGCGGACTTGGCCTCTGGCCTTGCTGGTTGTGCAGGCATACGTCGATTCTCCCGGCGGGGAATCTTTGCGGGTGGAGGGATGTATGCTTCTTTGCCCTAATAGGAACGAACCCCCTACCCGCTGACGCGGGTCCTTTCCCCCTTTCAGGGGGACATATACCGGCGCTGATTGCTGCTCATTGCTGCCTAACTATACTATGATGAAGGCTTCACCGAGAACTTGTTGACACATACCCAGGGGCTGCTGTATGCGCAACAGCCCCTGTTTTTATGCTATAATGATACCAATATACTTAGAAATACAGGTGATCTTATGGTTAATGAAAAAATGTATGAACTGGGTTCGAAAAAATCCACCATCCGGACCATTTTTGAATATGGCCAGAAACGCGCCAAAGAAGTAGGGGCTGAGAATATCTGCGACTTCAGCCTGGGCAATCCCAATGTGCCGGCGCCTGATTACATCAAAGAAGCGGTCCTGGACATCATGGAGGAACTGCCGCCCCAGGCTATCCACAGCTATACGGTGGCACCGGGGAAACCGGAAGTCCGGGAGACCCTGGCCAAAGATATCAACCGTCGGTTCGGCACCTATTTCACCGGGGCCAATCTCTTCATGGTGGGAGGCGCTGCAGCGGCCATCACCATCTGCTTCAAGGCTTTGGCGGAAGAAGGGGACGAATTCATCGTTTTTGCACCTTTCTTTCCGGAATACCGCTGCTTCGTGGAATCCACTGGGGCCAGCTTGAAGGTGGTTCCGGCCCGGACGGAAGATTTCCAGATCGATTTCCAGGCTTTTGAAAAACTGCTGACGCCCCATACCAAAGGGGTCATCGTCAATTCCCCCAACAATCCCAGCGGTGTAGTCTATTCGGAAGAGACCATCCGGACCCTGACGGCTCTCCTGGAAAAGAAAGAACAGGAATATGGTCACCCCATCTTCATCATCTCCGATGAACCCTACCGGGAAATCGTCTATGGGGACATCCAGGTGCCCTATATCCCTCTATACTATAAAAATACCTTGGTGTGCTATTCTTACAGCAAATCCTTCTCCCTGCCCGGGGAACGGATCGGGTATATCGTGGTGCCCAGTGAGGTGGCGGATTTCGCCAAGGTGTTCGGAGCCATCGCCGGGGCTGCCCGGGTGGAATGCCATGTGAACGCTCCTTCTCTGTGGCAGCTGGTCGTGGCCCGGTGTGCTGGCAAACCTTCCGATATCGCTCCCTATGAACGGAATGGGAATCTGCTCTACCAGGGTCTCAAAGAGGCTGGCTTCACCGTATTGAAGCCCCAAGGGGCCTTCTACCTGTTCCCCAAATGCCTGGAAGAGGATGATTATGCTTTCTGCGAACGGGCCAAAAAGTATGACCTGCTCCTGGTGCCGGGGACGGATTTCGGCTGTCCGGGCTATTTCCGCGCTTCCTACTGCATCAGTTACGATACCATCAAGAAATCTCTGCCTCTGTTCAAGAAATTAGCGGAGGAATATAAAAAGTAACAGTAAAGAGGAGGGAGCACGATGAGCGCCCTTTTACTGATTGTTTCCTTTTTTGTCAACTATCTGCTCCTGTCCCTATGGAGCCCTTTCGTCTTGCTCCTGGCGGCTTTTTTTCTGCCGCCGGATACCCTTCGGACCCTGGATGCCAATCCCGGTTGGGAAAACTGGTTCTTGACAGTGCTGGTCCTTCTGCCGGGCCTATTGATGCAGTTCCCGCTTTTCCAGCGGATAATGATTTTTACCAGCGGCTGGAAAAAAGCCCGGGGACCCTATCGGGAGGTGCTGGAACAGGCGCTGGAACCGGTAATCCGCCGGGGCGGGCTGGAAGGGGAAAGATTCCATCTGTACATCAACCCGGAAAAATCCCTGAATGCCTGTGCCCTGGGAGACAATAACATCATCGTCAATGCGCCGATGTTCCAATATTTTACGGTGGATGAGCTGTCCGGCATCCTGGCCCACGAAATGGGCCATCTCCAGAAGGGGCATACCTGGAAACTTCTGCTGCTCTGCGGTATGAGTACGGCCAACCGGGCCTGTTTCCGGCTGTATCAGCTGTTCCTGGCTTTTTTGACAGTACTCCAGTTCATCCCGCTCCTGGGATTCATCCTGGTCTTTTTCTGCATGGTGATGAATCTCATCCTCCAAGTGGGGAATTGGCTGCTGGGGTGGCCGCTTACCCTGTTCAACCGCTACTGCGCCCGACAGGATGAATATGCTGCTGATGCCTATGCCTGCCAGTTGGGTCTGGGCCCGGAACTGTACAGCGGTTTGGCCAAACTGGATACCCTGTACCACAGTCCGCAGCTGGGATTTTTCGGGAAGATGCTTTCTGACCACCCTGCCACCGATGACAGGCTGGAGAGGATCCGGGAACTGTGGGAAAAGAATCATAGGGAAGTCTGACTGGCGATGGAGAAGGGGCTGTGCGTATGCGGCAGCCCCACTTTTTTTACAAAAAAACGTTGACAGTCATATAAGAAAAGTGTTATAATCTAAAAATTTGACTTGATGGTATGTTCGTGCTACAATATATACAGTTGTGGATAATGTATCGACTCTGTACGTAAGGAGGTAGCAGAATGTTTGCAGTGGGTGATAAAGTGCTGTACCCCATGCATGGGGCAGCTGTGATAAAAAATGTGGAGCAGAAGCAGATCGATGGCCATGCGGTCAATTATTTCGTCCTGAAGATGCTGCTCAGTGATATGAAAGTGATGATCCCGGAAGTCAATGTGGATAAGATCGGACTCCGACCCATTGTAAACAAAAAGATCCTCCCTAAAGTGGAAGATGTACTAAAAGCCCGGCCGGAGAACAAAATGAAGAGGATCACCTGGAACCGCCGGTATAATATGTATGTGGACAAGATGAAAACCGGGGATATCTTTGAAGTGGCCGATGTGGTCCGGACCTTGGCTGTGCAGGAAACGGAAAAGAAATTGTCCGCCGGAGAGCGGAGACTGCTGACCACCGCCAAACAGATCCTCCTCAGCGAGTTCATGCTGGTGGAGAGCGTGGATGAAGAAAAAAGTGAAAAGTGGCTGGATCAGTTTGTATGAAAGGGGTGCACGTGAAGTGCACCTCTTTTTTACACTTTCTTCAAAATTCTGATTCAATCTCTTTTCTTTATTTTCGTATTATTGTAAAATAGAATTTGAGCAATTATACAAGGAGGTGAGACAATGGTTGAAAAAATCATTAAATTTGTTATCATCCTGATCTTTGCCGCTCTTGGGGTATTCCTGATGGAAATCGCCACACCGCTCTTGGGGGAATTCATTTCCTCGGACTATCTGAAGTGGGGCTTCCTGGGAGTGACCCCCCTGAACCTGATCATGGGAGCCATCGGAGCCCTGGTTTTCGGATATATGGGAAAAGCTGCTGCTACGCCGCTGATCCACTATACGCTCCATTATTCGGAAATCCTGGCTTCCTATGTGGCGGATCTCCCCACCGGGGACATTTTCGTCCTGTCCATCGGGGTGATCATAGGGCTGGTGGTAGCCACCCTGCTGGGGACGGCATTTTCCCGGCTGCCCATTGTGGGACCATATATTTCCCTGATCTTCAGCATCATGGGGGCTCTCATCGGCGCCAAAGTGGCCTTGAACAAACGCGAAGATATCCTTTTATTTTTTAACAGAGTCTGGTTTGCCCGGAATAAGGAGAATTCCCGGAAAACCAGTGCTCGCCAAGTTTCCCGCACTTATAAACTTTTGGATACCAGCGTGTTGATCGACGGCCGGATTTTGGAAGTGATCCGTCTGGGCTTCCTGGAGGGGATCATCGTGATCCCCAAATTCGTCCTGGAGGAGCTGCAGAAGATCGCTGATTCCGGGGATACCCTGAAACGGAACCGGGGCCGGCGGGGCTTGGATATCGTCCGGTCCATCCAGGGGGACAAACAAGCTGTGGTGGAAATCGCTGACAAGGACTATGATGATGTCACGGAAGTGGACACCAAATTGGTCCGGCTGGCCAAAGAGCTGAAAGGCGTGGTGGCTACCAACGATTTCAACCTGAGCAAGGTGGCAGAGATCCAGGGCGTCCGGGTGCTGAACATCAACGACCTGGCCAATGCCCTGAAGCAGGCCGTGCTGCCGGGAGAAGAAGTCCAGATCTATCTGGCCAAGGAAGGCAAGGAACCGGGCCAGGCCATCGGGTACCTGGACGACGGGACCATGGTGGTGGTAGAAGGGGGCAAACGCTGTGTGAACTTCACCGTACCGGTGACCGTGACCTCTGTGCTCCAGACTTCCGCCGGCCGGATGATCTTTGCCAAACTGAAATAAGATAAGGAATGATGGGATGGACAACAAATTGGTTTGCATCATTGCCGCTGCAGGTATGGGAAAAAGACTCGGTTTGGGGTATAATAAAAATTATGCCTGTATCCGGGGCATTCCCATCCTGGTCCGCAGTCTCCATCAGCTGGACCAGGTGCCCGGTGCGGCCCTGGCCCTGGTGGCGGTGGCTCCGGGGGAAGAGGAAGGGGCCCGGCAGCTGCTGGAAGAATGGCAGCCCCGGCAGTTCCCCAGCCTTGCCTGGAGCGTGGTCACCGGCGGAAAGGAACGGCAGGATTCGGTGGCCCATGCTTTGGCTCAGGTCCCGGAGGGGACCCGGTGGGTAGCGGTCCACGATGGAGCCCGTCCTTTTGCGGGGCCGGATCTCTTCCTGCGGGTCTGGGAGAAGGCCCGGGAAGAACAGGCGGCCATTGCGGCGGTCCCCTGCAAGGATACCATCAAAATGGATGATACCCAGGGCCATGTGGACCGGACCCTGGAGCGGAGCCGGCTCTGGGCGGTCCAGACTCCTCAGATCTTCCGGCGGGAACTGCTGGAAGCAGGCTTCTGCCTGGCCCAGGGATCCCATCTGGCTGTGACGGACGATGCCAGCCTGGTGGAAGCCCTGGGGCATCCGGTGGCCTTGGTGAAAGGGTCCTATGACAACCGGAAGATCACTACGCCGGAAGACCTGGCCTGGGCGCAGGATCTGGCAGGACGCAGGGAGGGGAAAACTATGGAATTTCGCATCGGCTCCGGCTATGACGTCCATCGCCTGGTGGAAGGCCGCCCCCTGATCCTTTGCGGGGTCACCGTACCTTGGGACAGGGGACTGGACGGTCATTCCGATGCGGATGTGGCCCTCCATGCCTTGATGGATGCTCTGCTGGGAGCGGCGGGCATGGGGGATATCGGCCGCTTGTTCCCGGATACGGATGACGCTTATCTGGGGGCCGACAGCCGGAAACTGCTGGCTGCTGTGCTGGAGAAGATCCACGCTGCCGGCTGGCAGGTGAACAATGTGGATGTCACGATCATCGCCCAGCGTCCCAAGCTGGCGCCTTATGAGCCGGCTATGCTGGAGAATCTCCTGGCGGATCTGGGACTTTCCCGGGATGCGGTGAATGTCAAGGCCACCACCACGGAAAAACTGGGCTTTACTGGCCGGGGAGAAGGCATCGCTGCCGAAGCCGTGGCCAGTCTGATCAGATAAAAACCTTTTGGGAGGAAGATACAATGGAAAAGAAATTGAAAGTACGTTTTGCACCCAGCCCCACGGGGCCGTTCCACATCGGGGGCGCTCGGTCTGCCCTGTTCAACTGGCTGCTGGCCCGGAAAGAGAACGGCACCATGCTGCTGCGGATCGAAGACACCGACCGGGACCGGTCCAAACCGGAATGGGAAGCCAACATCAAGGCAGCCCTGAAATGGCTGGGCATCGACTGGGATGAAGGGGTGGATGTAGGCGGCCCCAACGGTCCTTACCGGCAGATGGAACGGCTGGATATCTACAAAAAATATACCGACAAGCTGCTGGCAGAAGGGAAGGCCTATTACTGTTACTGCACTCCGGAAGAACTGGAAGCGGAACGGGAAGCCCTTACCGCCCAGGGGAAGATGCCCCGGTACATGGGCAAATGCCGGAACCTGACTCCGGAGCAGCGGGCAGCCTACGAAGCGGAAGGCCGGAAACCCACCATCCGGTTCCGGGTGCCGGAAGATCAGGATATCGTGGTCCACGATGAAGTCCGGGGAGATGTGCATTTCGATTCCAACGGCATCGGAGATTTCGTCATCGTGAAAAGTGACGGCATCCCGACCTATAACTACGCCGTGGTCATCGACGATGCCCTGATGGGGGTCAACTGTGTGATCCGGGCGGAAGAACATCTGTCCAATACGCCCCGGCAGCTGCTGCTGTATGATGCCCTGGGGTTCGAAAAACCCACCTTCGGCCATATTTCCCTGATCCTGGGGCCGGACCACAAGAAGATGAGCAAACGGCACGGGGCTACGTCCGTGGACCAGTACCGGCAGATGGGCTATCTGCCCGATGCCATCGTGAACTTCCTGGCCCTTCTGGGCTGGGCTCCCAATTCTGACCAGGAAATCTTCTCACGGGAAGAACTGATCCGGGAATTCTCTTTGGACCATGTGGCCAAGAATCCGGCTGTATTCGACATCAAGAAGCTGAACTGGCTGAATGCCCACTATATGCGCCAGCTGTCCGATGAAGATTATGTGGCCTTTGCTGTGCCTTTTATGAAAGAAGCCGGCTATATGACCGGGGAAGAATCCGGTGAGAAGCTGGAATGGCTGAAGAAGGTCATCCTCACCGCCCGGGATCAGGCAGAATTCGGGAAGGAGATCCCCGAAAAGGTGGCCCTGTACTTCACCGATGAATTCTCTTTCGAAACGCCGGAAGCAGAAGCCGTCCTGAAGGAAGAAACGGTGCCCCAGGTCATGGGCCTGTTCCTGGAGAAACTGGCAGCTGCAGAAAATCTGGACCATGCCAGCACCAAGGCCCTGTTCAAAGCGGTCCAGAAGGAAACCAAACTGGGAGGCAAGAAAGTATTCATGCCCGTCCGTGTGGCCCTTACCGGCAACCAGCATGGACCGGAACTGGCGGAAATGATCCCGCTTCTGGGTAAAGACCGTGTGGCAGCCCGGATCCGGGGCAGCCTGGCCAAGGCCGGCGTGAGCCTGTAAAAAGAAAGGAGACTCTCATGAGCATCCGTGTATATAATGATATGACCCGGCAGAAAGAAGAATTCGTCCCGCTGCATCCGGGGAAAGTCGGCATCTATGTGTGCGGGGTCACCCCCTATAACCATCCCCATATCGGCAACGCCCGGCCCTTTGTGGTCTGGGATGTGATCCGCCGGTTCCTGGACCATGAAGGGTACGATGTGACCTATGTGCAGAATTTCACCGACGTGGACGACAAGATCATCCGGGCCGCCAATGAAGAAGGGGTCACCTGGGATGTGATCGCCAACCGGTACATCAAGGCTTATTTCGAAGTGATGGATAAGCTCCATGTGAAGCGGGCCCATATCTATCCCCGGGTTTCCGAACATATCCCGGACATCATCCACACCGTCCAGCAGCTCATCGACAACGGCTATGGCTATGTAGTGGATGGGGATGTGTACTATCGGGTGGAAAGATTCGAACATTACGGGGAACTGTCCGGCCGGAAGCTGGACGATATGATGGCCGGGGCCCGGGTGGACGTGGACGAACGGAAAGAGAACCCCATGGATTTCGCCCTGTGGAAATCTGCCAAACCGGGAGAACCGGCCTGGGACAGCCCTTGGGGCAAAGGACGGCCGGGCTGGCATATCGAATGTTCCACCATGAGCACCAAGTACCTGGGCAATACCCTGGATTTCCATGGGGGCGGCAGCGACTTGATCTTCCCGCACCATGAAAACGAAATCGCCCAGAGCGAAGGGGCTACCGGAGTCCATCCGTTTGTCCGGTACTGGGTCCACAACGGATTCATCACCATCAATGAAGAAAAGATGTCCAAGTCCCTGGGGAACTTCAAGACGGTCTATGACCTGCTGAAAGAATATGAACCGGAGACCATCCGGTACTTCATCCTGAATACCCATTACCGGAGTCCCCTGGACTTCAGCCAGGAACGGCTGGCGGAAGCGGGACGGAGCCTGGAACGGCTGCGTACGGCCCAGAACAATCTGCGGGAGATCCAGCAGGTGATCACCGTAGGACCGGATGCAGAAAGCCTGGCCCTCCGGGACAAAGTGGCAGAACTGCGCCAAGGTTTCTGCGACGCCATGAGCGACGACTTCAACACCTCCCTGGCCATCAGCTATCTGTTCGCCCTGGCCAAGGAAATCAATGTGTACCATAATGCCATCCTCAGCGGGGCTAAAAAGCCCGATGGCAAACTGGTGGAACAGATGGACAAGGCGTGGAAGGAAATGATCGGGGTCATCGGCATCCTGGAAAATGAACCGGCTGCCAATGGAGAAGGGGGCGCCGTGAGCAACGAGGAAGCGGAAATCGCTGCCAAGATCGAAGAACGGCAGGCCGCCCGGAAAGCCCGGGATTTCGCCAAAGCCGATGCCATCCGTGACGAACTGGCTGCCAAAGGGATCATCCTGGAAGACACGCCCCAGGGCGTACGGTGGAAGAGAAAGTGAGATACGAACAGTATCAGCGTCTCCTGGACCATGTGCTGGCCACCTGTGGAATGTCCCAGACCCTGCCGGAACCCCGGCTGATCCATCCGGTGGAACTGGCCTATATCGGGGATGCGGTGTTTTCCCTGTACGTACGGATGCGGCTTTTGCCGGTCAGCAGCCATGTACAGGTGCTCCACGACCTGGCCAGCCGGATGGTGTCTGCGGTGATGCAGGCCAAGGCCATGGATGCCTTGGAACCGGAGCTCACTGACGAAGAAGTCCAGATCGCCCGGCGGGGCCGGAATACCAAGAGTACCGTGCCCAAAAGCGCCAGTGTCCGGGAATACCGGCAGGGTACGGCCTTTGAGGCCCTGATGGGCTACCTCTATCTCTTGGACCGGAAAGACCGGCTCCAGGCCCTGATGGACCGTTCTTTTGAACGGATCCGCCAGGCCATGGAGGAGGAAAGGAAACAGAAAAAGAAATGATGCATGTAAAACTGCTCCGCTATACCCCTGAACCGGACCGGACCGTGGCCATGAGTGCCCGGCTCTGCTATTCTCCCATCGGGGCGGCGGAATTGGAAACCAAGATGACGGATCAGGAAGTGGCCAGCCTGGTGCGCCGGCTGGGCCAGATGGGGCACACCTCCACCTTCGAGCATGTGAGCTTCACCTTTGCCATCGAAGGGGTGTCCCGGGTACTGACCCACCAGCTGGTGCGCCACCGGATCGCTTCCTACAGCCAGCAGAGCCAGCGGTATGTGAAGGAACACGATTTCGAGACCATCCTGCCGCCCACCCTGGCTGCCCGGCCCGAATGCAAAAAAGAATTCGAAGAGCTGTGCGGAAAGATCCAGGAGCTGTACAACAAATGGACGGAGGCAGGGGTGCCGGCGGAAGATGCCCGGTACATCCTGCCCAACGCGGCGGAGACCAAGATCGTGGTCACCATGAATGCCCGGAGCCTGCTCCATTTCTTCCAGCTCCGGTGCTGCAGCCGGGCCCAATGGGAAATCCGTGCCCTGGCCTGGGAAATGCTCCGGCAGGTGAAAGCCGTGGCCCCCATCCTCTTTGAAAAAGCGGGCCCTACCTGCGACAGCGACCGAGTCTGCCATGAAGGGAAAATGAGCTGCGGACGGCTGGAAAAACTCCTGGCCCAGGATGCGGCCGAAGCCGGGGAGAAGGCGTGACCGGCCATGGGGTACAAACCAATCGAAGAGATCCAGCAGGAGACCCGCCAGTGGGATTTCATCCAGGGGCTGCCGGAACAGGTGGGGCAGTTCTCCAAGAAGCTGGTGGACACCATCGACGGCCAGATCCTGACCATCTGCCGGTATGAGGCCCCGGAGCTCCGGGCCCGTCTGGATATCATCTACACTTCAGAAACCTTTGACTATATCGTGGTCCATACCATGGGGATGAATTCTTACCGGGACATCCGGTTCATCTACAAGGATAAGGATGTGTTCGCCCAAAACGTGGAAGCCTATCTGCCCGGGATCCTCTATAGCATGGAAGACCCCACCAGTGTGAACCTAGGGGAGCAGGTGGCGGAGCACGGGATCCTTACCTGGGACTATGGCAATCATCTGCCGGAAAAAATCGGCCCCTTCGAACTGTTCATCAAGCCAGCCCGTGCTATCGAGCACATCAATGGATCCATCATCCTGATCGATTATTCCAATTTCGCTCGGATGGATCAGCTGATCATCATGTACAACCGGCTCCGTGACCAGTTCTTCGGGGAAGTGAAGATCAACTCCGTGTTCCATGCTTCCATGGATTTCGACAGCAAGAATCTGAAGGAGCTGGAAGGGAAGCTGAAAGAGCACCTGGAGGAAACCCTGGAAAAGGTGGATCAGGCAGATCATACCATTTAGCGTATGACGTCTGACCTATGACGTATGACCTGTGGCGAAAAAGCTCTTGACTTTTTTGCCACAATCTTCTATACTATACAAGTCGGCGCTTGAAAAGGCAGCCGCAACGGCCCAGTAGTTCAGTTGGTTAGAATGCCGCCCTGTCACGGCGGAGATCGTCGGTTCGAGTCCGTCCTGGGTCGCCAATTGCCTCGGTAGCTCAGTTGGTAGAGCAAAGGACTGAAAATCCTTGTGTCCGCAGTTCGATTCTGCGCTGAGGCACCATTCTTTAGGCGGAAGTAGCTCAGTGGTAGAGCATCACCTTGCCAAGGTGGGGGTCGCGAGTTCGAATCTCGTTTTCCGCTCCATTTTCATATGGCGACGTAGCCAAGCGGTAAGGCAGAGGTCTGCAAAACCTTTATCCCCAGTTCGATTCTGGGCGTCGCCTCCAGATGGAAGGCAAAGGGGCTGTGAAAAAATGATCCTTCATTTTTTCACAGCCCCGTCACTAGTCACTAGTCACTAGTCACTGGTCACTGGACGAAGGAAGGCAGCCGGGCTACGGCTGCCTTTCATTGTATGATGCTGGCTCGGACGCGCCTTTGGCTTGTCCTCGCTTCTCCTAAAAAACTTTAGACAAGCAATGGATTAAAAGAAAAGCACAGTCCTATTTTTTTATTCGAAAGAACCCGTCAGCCACGGGTTCTTTCCATCGACCAGTGACCAGTGACATGAGACCAGTGACCGGGGGTGTGAATTTTTCACACCCCCCTTTTTACAGAAAGGATAAATATGCATCTCGAACGCCATTATGACCGCACCTATGCTCGGCTGACACGGTCCTTTGCGGGCCATCCCGGCAGGATCCAGGCCCTTCAACTGGCCAACAATGCCCTGGTGGTGCTGATGTATATCGCGTACCCCTTGCTTTTGGGGGAACTGATCCATAAGGGCGGGCTGGCCGGGAACCTCCTGCTGCAGAAAGCCTTTTGGGTGCCGGCTCTTTCCTTCCTGTCGGTGACCGTGGTGCGGAGCCGGATCGACCGTCCCCGGCCCTATGAAGCATGGCCCCTGAAACCTTTGATCTCTCGGAACAAGCAGGGTGAATCCCTGCCCAGCCGCCATGTATTTTCTTCCACCATCATTGCCATGGCATACCTGTATATCCATCCGGTAGTTGGGGGGATCTTCCTCCTGGTCAGCCTAGTCAGTGCAGCTGTCCGGGTCTTGGGAGGAGTCCATTATCCCAGCGATGTGGCAGCTGGTTTCCTGGCCGGGGTGGGGAGCGGGCTGCTGCTCTGGCTGTAGAGATACCACATGACAGGTGTACAGACAGCTTACTTGAATTTTCTTTCAATTTCGCGTATAATAGAGTCGGTATTTTTGACTTTGGAATCTTAACGTTGGGAGATGTGCTGAATCGCATGAATAAAGTCGTACTCACTACTGTGTTGTTTTCTTCCTTGACCATTTCTGTTTCTGCTTCGGCTGCCGGTATGGCGCGCCGGGCTGTGCCCTTCAATTACGGTGCACGTACGTCTTCCCGGCCTGCTGCCAGCGGGTACAAGGTATCCACCCTGGAAAACAGAGGGAAAGCGCTGTCCTATAAGCCGATTTCCACCAAGCAGGCCTATGCCTGGCGGCGGGATTTCGGCAAGAGCAACCTGCGGAAGTGGAGCAGCACAGAAGGCATGGATACCTCTTGGCGGAGCAATGGTACGACTGATACGGCCCATTTCAAGGCCTCTACGGTGGCGTTCCTGGATCATTTGAATGAGCTGGCCCGAAGGAATGGAGTCACTTTTGTGATCACAGGAGGAGCGGAACGGGGATACCATGCACCGGGCACCTATTCCCATGAAAATGGGTACAAAGTGGATATTTCCGATGAGGGAGCCATGTGGGGATCGAAACCCTTCAAAGTCCTGCATCTGGCGCTGGCCCCCTTCAAGCACCAGATCGTCCACGAACTGGACAATGCCCATTATGATATAACCATTTATCCCTATAATTACAGGGGACGGTATTCTTGGGGGTATAAATACTGAGAAAAGGGGGTGCTGCACATTCTGTGCAACACCCTTTTTGTCATACGTCAGTCGTCATACGTCATACGCTTTTGGAAATCAATTTTTACAAATTGATTTTGAAACTTCAAAACCCATTCCTGAAATTAACAGATTTTCTTAAATTTGCAGCCAGCGAAGCTGGCTTCCATTGGCGTATGACGTATGACCTATGACCTATGACGGGCTGTTGCATGGGCAACAGCCCCTCTTGCTACGAAAGGATCCAACAATGACCAAATGTACTCTTTGTCCCCATGACTGTGGGGTCGAACGGCCTGGGGCCGATGGGGCTCCAGGGCAGCTGGGGTGGTGCCGGATGCCCTGGCGGCCCCGGGCGGCCCGGGCCGCTCTCCACCTATGGGAGGAACCCTGCATCAGCGGTACTTCCGGAGGCAGCGGCACCGTGTTCTTCTCTGGCTGCACGCTCCAGTGCGTGTTCTGCCAGAACAGCGAAATCAGCAGCGGGGGAAAAGGCTGGGAGGTGACCGCTGACGATCTGCGCCGGATCTATCAGGACCTGATCGCCCAGGGAGCCCACAACATCAATCTGGTGACGCCCACCCATTTCCTGCCCACCATCCTGGAATCTCTGGAGCCGGAACTGCCGGTGCCGGTGGTGTACAACTGCGGGGGATATGAAAAAGTGGAGACCCTTCGACAGCTGGAAGGGAAGGTCCAGATCTATCTGCCAGACCTGAAGTATGTCAGCGAAGAAGCCGCCTGGCGGTACAGCCATGCCCGGAACTATTTTGCCGTGGCCACAGCTGCCATCCGGGAGATGTTCCGGCAGACGGGTCCTTATGAAATGGATGGGGAAACGGGGCTGCTGAAAAAAGGCGTGATCATCCGGCACATGATCCTGCCAGGACAGGTGGAGGACAGCAAGAAGATCATCGACTGGGTGGCAGGGGAATTCGGTCCCGGTCAGGTGCTCTTCAGCCTGATGCGCCAGTACGTTCCCTGTGGCCAGGCCAAGGAGGGAAAGTATCCGGAAATCGGCCGGCCCCTGTCAGAAGAGGAATACCAGGAAGTGGAAGACTACCTGTTCCAGAGCCCTATCGAGGACGGGTTCGTCCAGGAATCCGGCTCCGCCGACAGCCAGTTCATCCCGGCCTTCGATGGGACGGGGGTGAAGGGGGCCTAAAGGCCCCGGTCGCGGGTCGCGAACTATGAGTCGCGAGCTTGTTCCTGCAATTCCGGAACCCCATATTTTCCTTACGGTCTGTTTTGCCTGCCAATTGGGAGAACCGCCGCAGGGGCATGTGGTTTCTGTGGGGATGGACAAGGTACGGAACTTCTGCTAAGCATAATATACCTGAGTTGTGGCACATCCAAGCCCGCGACTCGCGACCTGCGACCCTTCTTGACCGTTGACGGCCGACAATGCTATAATGGGACCGACAGATCATGTGACTGACGGAAGTGGGTTTACCCACAGGGAGCATGGTCGTAGAACGCCGACCGTCTGGGCACCTGCTGTGGCCCGGGGTCGGCTTTTCTTTTTGACCCTAAGGAGGAATCTTTCATGAAAGAACTGAAACTGAAGTATGGCTGCAATCCCAACCAGATCCCGGCCCGGATCTTTATGCAGAGCGGGGCGGACCTGCCCATTACGGTGCTCAACGGCAGACCGGGGTACATCAACTTCCTGGATGCCTTCAACAGCTGGCAGCTGGTGCGGGAACTCCGGAGAGCTACCGGGCTGCCGGCCGCTGCTTCTTTCAAGCATGTAAGCCCGGCTGGGGCTGCCGTGGGCCTGCCCCTGACGGATACCCTGAAAAAAATCTACAGTGTGGAAGGCATGGAACTGTCACCGCTGGCCAGTGCCTATGCCCGGGCCCGGGGTGCCGACCGGATGAGTTCTTTCGGGGATTTCGTAGCTCTGTCCGACGTATGCGATAAAGCTACGGCTCTGGTGCTCCAGCATGAGGTATCCGATGGGGTCATTGCGCCCGGATATGAACCGGAAGCTCTGGAAATCCTGTCCGCTAAGAAAAAGGGCAAATACAATGTGATCCAGATCGACCCGGCTTACGAACCGGAGGAACTGGAAACCAAGCAGGTCTTCGGCATCACCTTCGAACAGAAACGGAACAACGACCACATTACGGAAGACCTGCTCCAGGATCGACCCACGAAGAACAAAGAAATCCCGGAAGCTGCCCGGCGGGATCTTTTGATCGCTATGATCACCCTGAAATACACCCAGTCCAACTCTGTGTGCTATGTAATAGACGGGCAGACCATCGGTGTGGGTGCCGGCCAGCAGTCCCGGATCCACTGTACCCGTCTGGCTGGGGACAAGGCGGACAAATGGTGGCTGCGCCAGTGCCCGAAGGTCCTGGATCTGCCCTTCAAGGCGGATATCCGGAAGCCGGATAAGGACAATACCATCGATGTGTATACTTCTGACGACTGGGAAGATGTGCTGGCTGATGGGGTCTGGGAAAACTTCTTCACGGAAAAACCGGAACCTCTGACCCGGGAAGAACGGAAGGCCTGGATCGCTAAGAATACCGGGGTGGCCCTGGGATCCGATGCCTTCTTCCCCTTTGGGGATAATATCGAACGGGCCCATCGCAGCGGGGTGGAATACATCGCCCAGACCGGCGGCAGCATCCGGGACGATAATGTGATCGCCACCTGCGACAAATACAATATCGCCATGGCCATGACCGGCGTACGGCTGTTCCATCATTGATAGGAATGGGTTGCTGCGTGTGTGAAAATTACACACGCAACAATCCCCTTTTTCAAACATTTTTCCCAAAAACTGTTGACAGCCATTATAAAAAACTTTATAATAGGCAACATCAAGTTCAAAATTGTAACCAAAAATGACTGAGAAGGAAAGAAGATCAGAAAACGGGTTCCCAGAGAGTCGACAGTTGCTGTGAGCCGATAATCCGTTCCTGAATGATAACTGGTTCCTGAGTCGTCCGGGTGATACGTAGTCCGGAACGGGAGACCCCGTTATAGGTCTTAGCCTTATACCGATCGGTAAGAGGTGAAAGGGTCGGCCAGATGGCCGGCTGAATTAGGGTGGTACCGCGTGGAATCCATAGCCTCGCCCCTACAGTATACTGGGGGCGGGGCTTTTTCTATCCCGCCTCAGAAAACAAGGAGGAAACGATTATGCATAAGCCCATTAAAAAGTACATCCCTTTCCAAGGAGTCAGCCTGCCGGACCGTACCTGGCCGGACAAGACCATCACCAAAGCCCCCATCTGGTGTAGCGTAGATCTGCGGGACGGGAACCAGGCCCTGGTGACCCCTATGCAGCTGGAAGAAAAGCTGCTGCTGTTTACCACCTTGGTGAAAATCGGCTTCAAGGAAATCGAAGTAGGCTTCCCTTCTGCATCGGAAACGGAATATGAGATCCTCCGGACCCTGATTGAAGACAATTATATCCCGGATGATGTGACCATCCAGGTGCTGGTCCAGGCCCGGCCGGAGCTGATCAAAAAGACCTTTGAAGCCGTGAAGGGTGCCAAGAACGTGATTATCCACTTCTACAACTCTACTTCTACCCTCCAGCGGAAAATCGTGTTCCGGAAGGATATGGAAGGCATCACCAAGATTGCCGTGGACGGGGCCAAACTGATCCGGGAACTGACGGAAAAAGAAATCGCCAAAAGCGGCATGAACATCCGGTACGAATATTCACCGGAAAGCTTCACCGGTACAGAAACTGATTATGCGGTGGAAATCTGCGAAGCGGTGCTGGATACGCTGGGTGCCACCAAGGAGAACCCGGTGATCATCAACCTGCCGTCCACCGTGGAAATGTCCACTCCCAATACCTATGCGGACCAGATCGAATACTTCATCCGCCACATGAAGGATCGGGAACGGGCCATCATCAGCCTCCACCCCCACAATGACCGGGGCGAAGGGGTCGCTGCTACGGAACTGGCTCTGATGGCCGGCGCTGACCGGGTAGAAGGGACTCTGTTCGGCAATGGGGAACGGACCGGGAACGTGGATATCGTTACCCTGGCTCTCAATATGTATACCCACAATGTGGATCCTCAGCTGGACTTCTCCCACATCAACCGGATCAAACGGATCTGTGAAAGTGTCACCAAGATGAAGGTGGAACCCCGCCATCCCTATGCTGGGGAACTGGTCTTCACCGCTTTTTCCGGATCCCATCAGGATGCCATCCGGAAAGGGTTCAAGTATATGGCCGATACCAACAGCCGGTACTGGGAAGTCCCCTATCTGCCCATCAATCCGGCGGATATCCATCGGGAATATGAACCGGTGATCCGCATCAACAGCCAGTCCGGCAAAGGGGGCGCCGCTTTCGTGATGCAGCAGGCAGTGGGCTATTACCTGCCCAAGGAGATGCATCCGGAATTCGGCCATATGGTGAAGGAAGCTGCCGACGAATATGGGGATGAACTGTCCGCCACCCAGATTGTGGAACTGTTCAACAAGAAATACGTGGATTTCCGGGGCAAGTACGACCTGGGAGCCCACAAGGTCTACGATAACCATGACGGGGACGAAAACACCAGCACGACCTTCGAAGGAGACATCAAGGCCGACGGTACGGAAATGCACATCACCGGCACGGGCAACGGGCCCATCGATGCCTTCTTCAATGCGCTGAATAAAATCGGAGTGGACGGGTTCGAATTCATCAACTACCACGAACATGCTATTTCCCAGGGATCCAATTCCAAGGCCATTTCCTACATCGAATTGAAGAAACCGGACGGAAAACACATCTTCGGGGTGGGGATCCATCCCAATATCAACACGGCTTCCCTGTTGGGCATCCTCAATGCCATCAATCGGGCCATTGCCCAGCAGTAAGAATATGGGGCTGTTGCACAGGACGTGCAGCGGCCCCTTTATCTATTGCGTGCAGCAGGCCCTTTGCCGTATAATGGAAGAAATATTTTCTGATGAAAGAGGCACCGAAATGGAATACTGGGATATCTACGACAGCAGGAAACAGCTCACGGGGAGGAAAATGCTTCGGAACGATTGGCATATGGAGCCGGGAGATTACCATCTGACGGTATTGGCTCTGATCCGGGATGCCCTGGGGCGGATCCTGATCACCCAGCGGAAAGCCGATAAAGAATGGGCTCCCCTGAAATGGGAGATCCCGGGAGGGGGCGTCCGGGCGGGTGAAACCTCTCAGGAAGCGGTGCTCCGGGAAGTAGCGGAAGAGACCGGGCTCCATTTCAACCCGGAGCAGGCCCGCTGCATCCATACCTACCGGAGCGACAGCCCGGAGGAACGGAACAATTATTTTGTAGATATCTATGAATTCCGGGGAGATTTTATGCCGGAACAGGTAAAAATCCAGGAGGACGAAGTGGAAAGCTTCCGGCTGGCCACAGTGGCGGAAATCCGGGAATTGGGAGAGCGGGAGGATTTCCTCCACTATCAACGACTGGCAGACTTCCTGGAAAGGGGAGAAAAGAAATGACCGCGACGGTGCCGGAACAGTGCAGGAGCTGCCGAGGAGAATGTCTGAAGAACGTGGAATTCCTGGTGGGTCTGCCTCCGGAGAAAGTGACCACCCTGCTGCGCCGGGCGGTGCGTCTCACGCTGCCCAAGGGAGGCTGCCTGTTCCACGAAGGGGAACCCTGTGACGCTATTTACATCATCCACCGGGGCCGAGTGAAGCTGAGTACCTACGATCAAGACGGACTGGAGCGGATCGCCGGCATCTTCGTGGAACACGATACCATGTGGGAAGGGGTGCTGATCCCTGACAGCCGCTATTCTGCTTCGGCCATTGCCATGACGGAGGTGGAGTACTGCAAGCTGGCCCGGAAAGATTTCGAAGAAGCCATCCAGGAACCGGAAGTGGCACTGCGGATCATTGCGCTTTTAAGCAAGAAGCTCCATGACGCCAACCGGAGGAACCTGCTGAAAAGCATCTCCGATCCTAAGGAACGGGTGGCCGGACTGCTGCTGTACCGGTACCGGCGGCAGACCAGCGATACCATCACCCTGCGGCTAGAGGAAATGGCCGGCAGCCTGGCCCTCCGGCCGGAGACCATCAGCCGGAAGCTGAAAGAATTGGAGCGGGAGGGCTATGTGAAAAAGACCGGCCAGAGCAGCATCAAGATCCTGGAACCGGATCGGCTCATGGAATTGGTGAATTATTGACCTGAATCAAGGAACCTATCTTCCAAAAAACATACAATGACCCTGTCAAGAGGTACGGAAACCATGACCCCTTGCCGGGGTCTTTTCTTTTATCATAAAGGAGGTTCATCATGATCCAGGGACGCATCCATTCCATTGAAACTTTCGGGTCCGTAGACGGGCCCGGCACCCGCTTCATCATCTTTGTCCAGGGCTGCCATATGCGCTGCCTGTACTGCCACAATGTGGACACCTGGCAATGCGGCCAGGGGGGCCAGCTGAAAACCGCTGACGAACTGCTGGACCAGGCGGAACGGTATCGGCCTTACTGGGGTCCAGAAGGAGGCATCACCGTCAGCGGCGGGGAACCCCTGCTCCAGATGGACTTCCTGCTGGACCTGTTCCGGAAGGCAAAAGCCCGGGGCATCGGTACTTGCATCGATACCGCCGGCCAGCCTTTTACCCGGAAGGAGCCCTTCTTCAGCCAGTTCCAGCAGCTGATGGAAGTGACGGACATCCTGCTGGTGGACGTGAAGCACATCGACCCGGAAGCCCATAAAAAGCTCACCGGGCAGCCCAACGAGAACATCTTAGACTTGTTTCGGTATCTGTCGGACATCCAAAAGCCCATCTGGGTGCGCCAGGTGCTGGTGCCTGGATGGACCGATGATCCGGGATCTCTGAAGCGGACCCGGCAGTTCCTGGACACCCTCACCAACGTCCAGCGGGTGGAGGTGCTGCCCTACCACAATATGGGACTGTACAAATGGGAACAGCTGGGCATCCCCAACCAGCTGAAGGACGTGAAACCGCCCACCCAGGAAGAAGTGGATCAGGCACGGGAGATTTTGGGAGCGGTGTAGATGTCCCTGGTCCCTTGTCACTGGCGGAAGGAGGGAACCCGGGCGCGGGTTCCCTGATGAAAAACGCAGCTGGCGCCGTCATCCTTCTTGTCCGTCGGACCGATGAGGCAAACGATGAACAAATATGAAATTGGTTAGCTTAAACAAACTTGATTCCAGTCAAGGTTTTCCAACAGGAAAAACGGTATGATTAAGCCATCGAAAACGAAACTATCAGGAACTCAAAAGGAGGATCTGTAATGAACAGCATCAATCAAAATGTTGCATGGAGAGGTTTTAAAGGCATGAAATGGACGGACGATGTGGATGTCCGGGATTTCATCCAGAATAACTATACCCCTTATGACGGGGATGAAAGCTTCTTGGCAGGCCCTACGGAAGCCACCAATAAACTGTGGGGGAAGGTCCAGGAACTCCAGAAGGAAGAACGGGCCAAAGGCGGCGTGCTGGACTGCGAAACAGAAGTGGTCTCCAGCCTGACAGCATACGGCCCCGGCTACATCGATGAATCCATGAAAGATCTGGAACAGGTGGTGGGCCTCCAGACCGACAAGCCTCTGAAACGGGCCTTCATGCCCTATGGCGGCATCAAGATGGCAGAAGAAGCGGCGGAAACTTACGGCTACAAAGTGAACCCCAAGTTCCATAAGATCTTCACCGACTATCACAAGACCCATAACCAGGCCGTGTTCGATGCTTATACCGCTGAAATGCGCAAAGCCCGTCACAGCCATATCGTAACCGGTCTGCCCGATACCTACGGCCGGGGCCGGATCGTGGGGGACTACCGGAGAGTGGCTCTCTACGGCATCGACTTCCTGATCGACAAGAAAAACGAAGACCTGGACAACTGCGGCTGCGGCGTCATGACCGACGACATCATCCGGCAGCGGGAAGAACTGGCGGAACAGATCCGGGCCCTGAAGCAGATGAAGGAAATGGCCAAAGTCTACGGCTATGATATCTCCGCTCCGGCCAAGAACGCCAAAGAAGCTGTCCAATGGCTGTATTTCGGTTACCTGGCTGCTGTGAAGACCCAGAATGGGGCGGCCATGAGCGTGGGCCGGATCTCCACCTTCCTGGATATCTATATCAGCCGTGACTTGGCCGAAGGGACCCTGACGGAAGAACAAGCTCAGGAATTGATCGACCACCTGACCCTGAAATTCCGCATGGTGAAATTCGCCCGGATCCCTTCCTACAACCAGCTGTTTTCCGGCGACCCGGTATGGGCTACCCTGGAAATGGCCGGCATTGGCATGGACGGCCGGCACATGGTCACCCGGAACGACTACCGGTTCCTCCACACCCTGGAAAACATGGGGCCTTCTCCGGAACCCAACCTGACTGTGCTGTATTCTTCCGCACTGCCGGATAACTTCAAGAAATATGCCGCCCACATTTCCATCACCACTTCTTCCATCCAGTACGAAAACGACGATGTGATGAAGCCCGTATGGGGCGATGACTACAGCATCTGCTGCTGCGTATCCGCCACCCAGACCGGGAAGGAAATGCAGTTCTTCGGGGCACGGGCCAACCTGGGCAAATGCCTGCTGTACGCCATCAACGGGGGCAAGGACGAAAAGTTCCTGACCAAGGACGGCAAACACATGCAGGTGGGGCCGGAATACGCTCCCATCACCTCCGATGTGCTGGATTACGGCGAAGTGATGCACAAATTCGACCTGATGATGGACTGGCTGGCCGGGCTGTACGTGAACATCCTGAACCTGATCCAGTACATGCACGACAAATACTATTATGAAGCCGCTGAAATGGCTCTCATCGATACTGATGTGCGCCGGACCTTTGCCACCGGTATCGCCGGGTTCTCCCATGTGGTGGATTCCCTGTGCGCCATCAAATATGCCAAAGTCTCCACGGTCCGGGATGAATCCGGCCTGGTGGTGGACTACAAGATCGAAGGGGACTTCCCCAAATACGGTAACGATGATCCCCGGGCGGATGAAATCGCCGTGTGGCTGCTGAAGACCTTCATGACCAAGCTGCGGAAACATCACACCTACCGGAATTCCGAAGCCACCACCTCCATCCTGACCATCACCTCCAACGTGGTGTACGGCGGTGCTACCGGTGCCCTGCCTGATGGACGGAAGGCCTACACCCCGTTCGCTCCCGGTGCCAACCCGGCCTACGGTGCAGAACAGAATGGCCTCTTGGCATCCCTGAACTCCGTGGCCAAATTGCCCTATGAATACGCGCTGGACGGGATCTCCAACACCCAGACCATCGCTCCGGAAACCCTGGGCCACAACGAAGAAGAACAGAAAGCCACCCTGGTACGGGTGATGGACGGTTACTTCGACCAGGGAGCCCACCACCTGAACGTGAACGTGTTCGGTGTGGATAAGCTGATCGACTGCATGGAACATCCGGAAAAACCGGAATACGCCAACTTCACCATCCGGGTATCCGGTTACGCGGTGAAATTCATCGATCTGACCCGGGAACAGCAAATGGACGTCATTGCCCGCCGGGCTCATCAGAAGATGTAACTGTTCCTGCTTCGGTTACAAAAAGTCCTTGACTTTCCTAGTCAACTAGTGTAGAATGAAAACCATCAAAATCACATACCTTCATCGAGAGCAGCAGAGGGATTTGGCCCTATGAAGCTGCGGCAACCCCCGGACGGGAAGGTGCCAATTCCAACAGGGATTTTCCCTGGCAGATGAAAAGCGAGCTCAGTCATCGGAAACGCCATCTGCCTAGCAGGTGGCGTTTTTCTTGTGAGGCTTTCGGGAAGGGAACAAAGGAGAGATATTGTATGAAACTGAAGAAATGGATTGCAGCAGCGGTATCCGTCCTGGCTCTGGCCAGCCTGGTCAGCGGCTGCGGCAGCGACAAGAAGGCGGCAGCACCGGCGGAAAAGAAGACCATCACCGTAGGGATCACCCCCGGGTATTCCGAACAGATCATGGAAGTGGTGAAGAAGGAAGCGGAAAAGCAGGGACTGAAGGTGGAAATCAAGACCTTCTCCGACTACGTGACCCCGGACCAGGCCCTGGCCCAGAAGGACATCGACCTGAACTCCTTCCAGCATGAACCCTTCCTGCTGGCCTTCAATAAAAAGAATGGCACCAAACTGGTGAGCATCGGCAAGACCTACCTGGCTCCCCTGCGCCTGTATTCCACCAAGATCAAGAACGTGGCGGACATCAAGGACGGGGACAAGATCGCCATCCCCAATGACCCCTCCAACGGGGGCCGGGCCATCCTGATGCTGAGCAAATTGGGTCTTTTGAAAGTGAACCCGGCTGTGAAGGCTACGGAACTGACGGTCAATGACATCACCGAAAATCCGAAACACCTGCAGATCGTGGAACTGGAAGCTGCCCAGCTGCCTCGGAGTCTGGATGACACCGCCGCGTCCATCATCAACGCCGGCTATGCCAATTCCGCCGGCCTGTCCACGGACCTGGCCATCGCCAAGGAAGACAACACCAGCCCCTATGTGAACATCATCGCCGCCCGGGAAGAGGACAAGGACAATCCTACTTACAAGAAGTTCGTCCAGATCTTCCAGAGCCAGCCGGTGAAGGACTACATCCTGGAAAAATGCAAGGGCAACCTGGAACCTGCCTGGTAAGCAAGAAAGAAGGGAAACGTCGTGAGTCTGACGGAAGAAGAAAAATATACCGCCCATCTGCAGCGGTTCATCCAGTGCGCCACCGTGTCCAACGCCGATGTGGATAAAGTGGACTGGAGCCAGTTCGAGAAACTCCATGAGGCATTCCGGGAATTCTATCCCCATATCTTCAGTCTGATGGAACTGGACGAAGTGGGGCAGGCCGGCCTGCAGTTCCATCTGAAGGGCACGGGCAGTGATAAGAAGCCGCTGCTGCTCATGGCCCATCAGGATGTGGTGGAAGTGGGGGACGGTCGCCAGTGGACCTTCGATCCCTTCGGGGGTGAACTGATCGATGGCTGCATCTGCGGCCGGGGCACCACCGACTGCAAGCATCTGCTGCTGGCGGAAATGGAAGCGGTGGAAGCCCTGCTGGCGGAGGGCTGGCGGCCAGCCTATGACCTGTATCTGTCCCTGGGGTACAGCGAAGAAGTGTACCTGGAAAACGATGTGGACGGGGCGGAAAAACTCACCCGGAACCTGGAACAGAAAGGGATCCGGCTGGGGACGGTGGTGGATGAAGGAGGCGGCCTGTTCCCGGTGGGGGACAAGCTGGAAGCCAAGATCGGGGTAGCGGAAAAATCCCCGGTGAACTTCGAAATCTACGCCAATTCCCCGGGAGGCCATTCCAGCCGGCCGGGGAAGGGGACGGCCCTGGGGACCCTGGCCAAAGCCATTGTGGCCATCGAGAGCCATCCCTTCCCTTATCGGTTTACCCCGCTTACCCTGGCCCATCTCCAGAAAAGCGCCAAACTCCAGGATGCCAGCCGTCGGTCCATTTATGAGGACCCGGAAGGACACTGGAAGGAACTGTGCCAATTGGCCCAGGAAGACCCGGCTCTGGATGCCCTGCTCCATACCACCATCGCCTTCACCATGGCCAGCGCCAGCAAACAGCCCAATGTGCTGCCCAGCCATGCGGCGGCCCAGATGAGTGTCCGGGTGCTCCAGGGGGATACGGTGGAATCCTGCGAAGGGTATTTCCGGTAGTATCTGCCCGAAGGGGTGGAAATCCGCCATGTATCCGGCAAGGACCCGCTGCCTGCTTCCGATCCCCAGAGCTACGGGATCCAGGTGGCGGAAAAGGTGCTGAAACGCCAGTATGGGGAAAAAGTGGACGTGGTCCCCTTCCTGATGCTGGGGGGCACGGACAGCCACTATTACAAGCGGATCGCCGACAATGTGATGCTGTTTTCCGGCTATGTTCGGGATGAACGGTGGGGAGCAGCCCACCAGGTGAATGAAAAGATCCCCGCCGATGCCCTGAAGGCCAGCGTGGACTTCTTCAAGGATTTCCTGAGGTCCTATTGATATGGAACTGACCTACCAGGTGGATGGGGAACACGCCGGCTGCAGCGTACGGCAGGCGGCCCGGGGCCCCCTGCACCTTTCGGAAAAACTCTGGCGGAAGATTAAATGGAACGGTACCATTACCGTAAACGGATCCCCGGTTTCCGGCCCTTCTCACAGGCTGGAAGCCGGGGATCGGCTGGTTTTCCAATGGGAAGAAAAGGCGGCGGTGATTCCGGTCCATCTGCCCCTTTCCCTGCTTTATGAAGATGAAGACCTGCTGCTGGTGGACAAACCTGCCGGCATGCTGATCCATCCCACCTATGCCGGGGCCCGGGATACCCTGGTCCAGGCCGTGGGGGGCTATTTCCAGCGGACCGGCCAGCACTGCGGCATCCATCCCTTGTACCGGCTGGACCGGGATACCACCGGGATCCTAATGGTGGCCAAATCCGCCTTTGCCAAGCATGCTTTGACGCAAAGCCACAGCCAGATCGGCCGGGAATACCTGGCCATCTGTGAAGGCAGGCTGGAACTAGGTACAGGACGGATCTGCCATCCCATCGGCCGGGTGGCAGAAGGAGTGGACCGGTGGATGGTACGGGAAGATGGCAAGACGGCCATCACAGATTACCAGGTGCTGGGGTTTCGGGGGAATAATACTGTACTGCGGATCCACCTGCTCACCGGACGGACCCATCAGATCCGGGTCCACTTTGCCCATGCAGGCCATCCGCTGTTGGGGGATCCTCTGTATGGCCAAGAGCACAGCAGCCTGGAGCGCCAGGCCCTCCACGCCTGGACCGTCCGGTTCCGCCATCCTCGGACGGGAGAAGAGATGTTCTTCCAGGCGCCAGTACCGGAAGATATGAGAAAGGGTTTGCTGCACGGGTGAAAACCATACACGTGCAGCAAACCCTCTTTATTTTATCTGTATCGGTACCTTTTTCCCGATGGACAGGGAAGCAGGAGCCACCTGGCAGTCGTAGGCCAGGATCTGGACCCCGGCTTCCTGGGCCTCCAGGAGAGCTTGGCCGAAATCCGGGTCGGTTTGCCAGTTGGGCTCGAAATGGTCCACATTTTCCATCTGGATCACCAGGAACACATAGGCCCCGTACCCTTCCCGGCTGGCCCGGATCAGTTCGTGGAGGTGTTTGGCTCCCCGGGCAGTAGGGGCATCGGGGAAGCGGACCACTCCATGGTCTTCCAGGGTGACGCCTTTGACTTCCAAAAAAGCTTTCTGGCTGCCTTGTTCCAGGTAAAAATCGAAACGGGACTGGTCGTACCGATATTCCGATTGGATCCGGGTGAGGCCGGGGAGACCGCCCTGTTCCAGCCATTCCTGGACCACTTTGTTGGGCGCCTGGGAATCCATATTGATCAGCCGGGACCCTTTTTCCACGGCCACCAGGTCGTATTTCGTCTTCCGTTCGGGATTATCGCTGGCCGTCAGGTAGACAATGGCACCGGGGACCAGCAGTTCCCGGCAGCGGCCGGTATTTTTTACATGGCAGGTCTCTTCCCGGCCGCCGATCTCCACCTGGGCGATGAACCGGTTAGGCCGGGAAAGGAAGCGGCCAGCAGTGATATTGGGATAGTGCATAAGAGATCGCTGCGTCCTTTCTTACCACAATTTCAGGCATTCCAAATCGTCCGGGACGTAGAGGTTCCCTTTGTAGTATCCTTTCCCTTCAGCGGTGTAGAGGATCTTCCGCTGGGGGAGGCGGGTGTCTTCCGTATGGTACAGGATCAGATTGGGGACCTGGAGCCTGTCTCCGTTTTCACAGGCTTCCCGGACCGTGGAATGGTGCTTTTCGTAGGGACGGAACCGTTCCCGGTCCCGGTAGAGACAGAAGGCCTCGTGGAGCAGCCACTGGCTCCCGGCCAGCTGGGTGAAATTGGCATCGTTCAGGGGTTCATCTCCGCAGCAGCCCAGCTTGTGCCCCTTGCTTTCCAGGGTGTAGCCGAACTGCCGGGCTTTGGTGGAATGGATATCAAAAAAAGTCACGTCCCAGCCCCGGATCTTCCGGGTCTCCCCATCTTCCACCGGGATGAAATGGAGCCGGGTGTCCAGGAATCCCAGATCCCCCGGATCCAGCAGCAGGGACGCCGTGGAGCGGAGCAGGTGGATCACTTCCTCATGGCCGTAGATCCGGGCCTCTCCCACATAGGTACCCCGTTTCATGGCTTTGACGATCATCCGGATGAGCCAGAAGATCCCTAGGACATGGTCCATATGCCGGTGGGTCACGAAGATGTCTTTGATCTTCTGCCAGGGGAGACGGGCCCGCTGGAGCTGCCGCAGGATCCCGTTGCCCCCGCCCCCGTCCACCAGCAGATAGCGCTCATTCTGGCGCAGGACATAGCAGGTGTTGTAGCAGTGGGTGGAAATGGCATGCCCTGTGCCTAAAAATAAGATTTCCATAAATCACATTTCCTTCCATTAAACTGTTTATAGTATACTCTATAGAAGCAGTAGAAGAAAAGAGGGCAGGGAAAAGTGGGGATTGCTCAGGCAACGGCTCCCCTCACAAACGCTCCGATCCCCGGATGGGTCCGGGGAAAGACGCATGGGACATCTACCTTTCTTGAAATATATAACTTGAAGTTATGTAAAACAACGAACTGATAGTTCACAAAGTTATCTAAATAGAGTATAACAGGAGCATCAGGAAAAAGAAAGGTGCGATACAGATGAAAAAAGGCTATGAACGGATCAATGATCCTTTTTTGAATAAAGGAACGGCATTTACCGAAGAGGAACGGGAACGGTTCGGTTTGGTGGGGATCCTGCCTCCGGTGGTCCAAACTCTCCAGGAACAGGTGGAACAGGCGTATAGGAATGTGCAGAACCGGGAAGGAATCAGTGCCAAACGCCATTATCTCATGAACCTGTTCAGCCGGAATCGGACCTTGTTCTATGCTCTGTTCCAGCAGCATGTGAAGGAATTCATGCCCATCGTATACGATCCGGGAATCGCAGAAAGCATCCGGAATTACAGTGATTTCTTCGTGACGCCCCAGAATGCAGTATATCTTTCCATCGACCGGCAGGATCAGCTGGATCAGGCCCTGGCAAACGGGGCGGAAGGCCGGGACATCCGACTCATCGTGGTCACTGACGGAGAAGCCATCCTGGGCATCGGGGATTGGGGGACCAATGGGGTCAGTATCTCCACTGGAAAACTGATGGTCTATACGGCAGCAGCCGGCATCGCTCCCGATCAGGTGCTGCCTGTGGTGCTGGATGCCGGGACCAACCGGCAGAGCCTCCTGGCAGATCCCCTCTATCTGGGGGTACGCCACAGCCGGGTGAAAGGGGAAAAGTACCTGGCTTTCGTGGACCGGTTCGTGGAAACGGCAGAACGGCTCTTTCCAGGGCTGTATCTCCATTTTGAAGATTTCGGACGGGATCATGCGGCTCAGCTGTTGAACAAATATAAAAATATCTATCCGGTGTTCAATGATGATATCGAAGGGACGGGGATCATCACCCTGGCTGGGATCCTGGGAGGCCTGGCCATTACGGGAGAAAAGCTCCGGGATCAGAAATACTTGTGCTTCGGGGCGGGGACGGCTGGCTGCGGCATCGTCCGGCGGATCTATCTGGAAATGCAGGAACAGGGGATGGATGCGGAAGAAGCCCGGCAGAGATTCTACCTGGTGGACAAACAAGGCCTGCTCTTTGACGATATGGAAGACCTGACACCGGAACAGAAGCCCTTTGCCCGGAAACGGGAGGAATTCGCCCCTGGCGCCCAGCTGGATACCCTGGAAAAAGCAGTGGCGGCCATCCATCCTACCATTTTGGTGGGGACTTCTACCTGTACCGGTGCCTTTACGGAACCCATCGTCCGAGAAATAGCTGCCCACTGCAGCCGTCCGATGATCTTCCCCCTGAGCAACCCGACGGAACTGGCGGAAGCCAAAGCATCCGACCTGATCCGCTGGACGGGAGGACGGGCCCTGGTGGCTACTGGGATCCCTTCGGAACCGGTGGAATACAAGGGCGTCTCTTATGCCATAGGCCAAGCCAACAATGCTCTGATCTATCCGGGATTGGGGCTGGGGGTCATTGCCAGCCAGGCTCGTCTCCTCACCGACGGGATGATTTCCGCCGCTGCCCATTCCCTGGGAGGTATCGTGGATCCGGCCCAGCCCGGTGCTGCCGTCCTGCCCCCGGTTTCCCGTCTCATGGACTTTTCCGAAGCAGTAGCTGCTGCGGTGGCAGGAGAAGCCCGGAAGGAAGGCCTGGCTGGGAAGGGATTTGATGATTCTCGGGCCCTGGTCCGGTCCGCCAAATGGACACCGGAATACTGAGCGCTGGAAAAGTTTCCAATTTTTTCTTTTTCCGAACAATTTAAATGAGGTACAATAAAAAAATCTCATGGATCTCTAAAGAAAGAAGGCTGTATCTCTTGACCGTTTCGAAAAAATGGAAGCAACTGTCCCTCTGCATCCTCCTAGGAATCGCTTTTTTCCTGATTCCGGCTCCGGGGGACCTTTCTCCTGCCGGCTGGCACGTGTTCGGCATCTTTGCCGCCACCATCGTAGGGCTGATCCTGAAACCCCTACCCATGGGGGCCGTGTCCCTCCTTTCCCTGACGGTCCTTTGCCTGACCCATACTTTGGAACTGGAGGAGGCCCTCAGTGGTTTTTCCAATTCCACCATCTGGCTGATCGTGACGGCCTACTTTATTTCCCGGGGCATCATCAAGACTGGGCTGGGGGAACGGATCGCCTATCTCTTTGTGGAACGGTTCGGGAAAAGGACGCTGTTCCTGGCCTATTCCCTCATAGCCAGTGATCTTTTGATGGCGCCGGCTATGCCCAGCAATACGGCCCGGGCGGGAGGGATCCTGGCCCCCATCGTGAAATCCCTCAATCGGGCCTTTGAGTCGGATCCAGAAAAAGGGACGGAGGACCGGCTGGGACGGTTCCTGGTCCCTGCCATCTTCCACAGCGATATAGCCATTTCCGCTATTTTCCTCACTTCCATGGCAGCCAACCCCATGACAGCCAGCTTTGCCGGGAGCGTAGCCGGAGTCCAGATGGACTGGGGCGGCTGGCTGGCCGTTTCCTGGCTGCCCGGTGTAGTCTCCGTACTCCTGGTCCCGCTGTTCCTGTATCGTCTCTTTCCGCCCCGGCTGAAAGAGACCCCGGAAGCACCGGCCTTTGCCCAGCAGAAACTGAAAGAGATGGGACCTCTGAAAAAAGAGGAGAAGGCCATGGTGGTGATCTTCCTGCTGCTCATCGTCCTGTGGGCGGGGGGACACAGCCTGGGCATCCAGGAAACCCTTACGGCCTTCATCGGCCTCTGCCTGCTGCTCCTGACCGGGGTGCTGGAATGGGAGGACGTGAAAGGGGAGAAGGGAGCCTGGGACACTCTGGTCTGGTTTTCCGTATTGGTGATGCTGGCCAACCAGATGAACGCCAAGGGGATGATCCCCTGGTTCAGCCGGGAAATGGGGCTTTTGGTGAAGGGGGCTGACGGTTTTACGGCTATGGGAGTCCTGGCCCTCATCTATTTCTATTCCCATTATCTTTTTGCCAGCGGCACCGCCCATGTAAGTGCCATGTATGCGGCGTTCCTTGGTGTCATGGTCAGCGCTGGGGCACCTCCTGCCATGGGGGCTTATATGCTGGCCTGGTTCAGCAGCCTGTTCGGCTGCCTGACCCATTACGGCTGCGGCCCGGCTCCTATCTTCTTCGGTATGGGCTGCCTGACCCAGAAAGAATGGTGGAAAGCAGGCTTCCTCCTGTCCCTGTTCCACCTGGCCGTCTGGGGCGGCCTGGGCTGCCTGTGGGGAAAGGTGATGGGGGTGTGGTAAGAGGGAAAAAGGGGGTGTTGCACGAGCAACATTCTCCCTGTCACTGGTCACATGTCACTGGTCACTGGACGGAGGAAGGCAGCCAGGCTGTGGCTGCCTTTCATTGTATGATGCTGGCTCGGACGCACCTTTGGTTGTCCTTGCTTCTCCAGAAAAACGCTAGACAAGTAACAGATTAAAAGAAAAGCATAGTCCTATTTTTATTCGAAAGAATCCGTCTACTACGGGTTCTTTCCATCGGCCAGTGACAAGTGACAAGTGACGGGCAGCGTTGCTGCCCTTAGACAGAGGGGGTGTTGCACGTTGCGTGCAACACCCCCTTTTCCCGTGCTATAATAGATGTATCATTGACAGAATAGTATCTCTAGTCTGGGAGAAACGATATGGAAGAGATGGAAAATACGATCAGCCTATGGGAATCGCTCCAAGAGGCCATGAGCACGCCCGCATACTGCAAAGCCGTTGGCCTCACCCCAGAACAAGTGCAGCAGCAGCTCCGGTCCTGCCGTCTGGAAGAAGCCTGTCCGCTTTTGGAAAGCACGGCTGACCCGCAGGGACGGTTCTCAGCTTCGGCCGTGCTGGAAATCCTCCGGGGCTTCCTGCCGGTGCTGGCCGATGAACCGGACAGGGGCTGGCTAGCCGACTGTTACCGCTGGCTGCTGGGGGAGATCTTCCCGGAGACCACGGAACCGGAAGACACGGAAACTGCCGCCCGGTATGAGGCGGGACGGCGTACCCTGCTCCAGATCCTCCGGGGACTGTACCATTACGAAAAGCTCCGCTGTCCCTTCGACCCCCGGATGAACATCGCCCTGCTGCCGGTGAAGGAAGTCAGGAAGGAACACTATACCCGGGAATACCTGCGGTTCTGCACATTGGTCCGGGACCGCTATCTGTACGAATTCATGCGTCTAGGGACGGAAGTGACTCCCTACAACACCCTGGGCCATATCGGCGGGGTGGCCTATGTGGCGGTGTTCATGGCCCAGCAGCTGCATAAACGGGGCGTTCCAGTGGATGTGGCCCTCATCGCTGGGGCAGCGGCTGTCCATGACATGGGGAAATACGGCTGCAAAAAAGGGGAGGAGAAACGGGTCCCCTACCTCCATTACTATTACACGGATCTTTTTTGCGAACGGGAAGGATTGCCCCAGATAGGGCACATCGCGGCCAACCACTCGGTGTGGGACCTGGAACTGGAAAATCTCTCCGTGGAATCCCTGCTGCTGATCTATGCCGATTTCCGGGTGAAAAGTTCCCGGGACCGGGAGGGAAAAGAAGTGGTCCATTTCCATACCCTCCAGGAGGCCTTCCAGGTGATCCTCCAGAAACTGGATGACGTGGATGGAGCCAAGCGCCAGCGGTACCAGAAGGTATATATGAAACTGGCTGATTTCGAAGCCTATATGGAAGAAATGGGCGTCACCACGGAACTGCCGTCCGATTTCGCTCCGGTACCCCACCAGGAAAAAGTCCGGACCCGGAGGGAAAATGTCCTCCTGGAAGGAGAGGACGTGGTCCGGCAGCTGAAGTACGCGGCCATCGCCCATAATATCCGGCTCATGAGCCTGTTCCGCAGCGAACGGGATTTCGGAAATCTCATCGAAGCCGCCCGCAGCGAGCAGAATTGGAAGAATCTCCGGGCGTATATCAGCATCTTCGAAGAGTATTCCACGTATATGACGGAACGGCAGAAACTGATGACCCTCCAATTCCTGTACGAACTGCTGAGCCATCAGGAAGAAGATATCCGGGTCCAGGCAGCGGCCTTGATGGGGAAAATCGTGGCCAATTTCAATGAAAGGTACACCAAGGAACTGCCCAAAGGCGTGCTGCTGCCCCGGAAGAAGATCACCAACCAGACCTTGTTCCGGCAGTACTTGGAACAGATCATCGATCCGGAGCGGCGTTATACCCAGCAGCACAAGAACCGGATCGGCTCCTGCCTGGGGCCTTTCGTCCGCTCGGTGCTGGCTACCCGGTACCAGCGGCTGGGGACGGCCCAAGCCAACATTGCGGAGGAAAAGTATCCGGCGGCGCCTTATCTGGAAGTATTGGCAGAGTGGTACCAGATGCCTTCGCCGGCTCCGGAACAGAAGATGATCCTGCTCCAGGCCCTGCTCTTTCTGCGCCCGGAAGACCTGACCGAGGGATTCTGCCGGATCGTAGAGAAAAATTTGGCGGAAACCGGGCAGGATCCCAGCCTGATCCTGCGGATCGGGGCTCTTTACAGCACCCATCATCTTTTCGGGAATCAGGGGGATGGAACGAGCTTCATCCGGCAGCTGCTCCGGACCATGGACTTGCCGGAAGATCCCCAGGCTTTTGCAGAGACAGAAAGCAGCCTCTTCCTGGAGGACCTGAAATCCGGGGTCCACTGGATGATCAAGATGGCCAATATCCATCTGATGTGCCATGCCCTGCTGCACCGGAAGGAAGCGGGCAATGTGATGCATCTGGGGATGCACCTGTGCAATTTGGTGAAGGTCAGCGAATATCTGGCAGTGCGCCAGGCAGCGGGGGAGGCCCTGCTGGAAATCGCCGACTCCATGACCTATGCCCAGCGCAACGAAATGGCCGTGGAACTGTTCAACGGCTTGGAGATCGGAGATCTGCAGATCACCAAATACGTGCCGGAATATCTGGGCCGGATGATCCTGAAGCTGCTGCCGGAAGAACTGGACGAATTCTTGACTTCCCTGCGGGAAGATATGGATTCCACCAATTTCCAGCTGGCCGGGGCGGCGGTGGATACCATGGGGGTGGTGCTGGAAAATTTCCAGGCCTTTGCCGACCGGTTCCCCGGGGAACGAGAACGGAACAGAGAACGCCAGCTCCAACTGCTCTATTCCATCCTCCGGGCCTTTGCCCATTACAATCGGGAACTGAGCCGGGATGCTTTCCAGGATCTGGCCGCTTACGTATTCCGCAGCTCCCAGATGCCGGAAGGCCAGAAGCATTTCCTCTTCCTCCACAGCTGCAAGAAGATCTGGGTGCTGCTGAACGAAAATACAGAAGCCAAACTGGATTTTTACAGCAATGCGGCGGTCTTGAACCATCTGTACCGATATATCGGCCGGGTGGAAGCCCTGCAGGGCGGTTTCGTCTTCCCGGAAAAACGGCGTGTCTGCTTCTATCCCGGCACTTTCGATCCCTTCAGCAGCGGGCACAAGGCAGTGGCCCGGCGGATCCGGGATATGGGATTCGTGGTGTACCTGGCCCTGGACGAATTTTCCTGGTCCAAACATACCCAGCCCCGGCTCATGCGGAGGAAGATCATGAATATGTCCGTGGCCGATATGGAAGACATCTATCCCTTTTCAGAAAACCTGCCGGTGAATATCGCCAATCCAGAAGACATCCGGAAACTGAAAAATATCTTTGCCCAGAAGGAACTGTATCTGGCCGTAGGTTCTGACGTAGTGGAGAACGCTTCGGCCTATCGGCTGGACCCGGCGGAAGATTCCATCCATTCGGTGAACCACATCATCTTTGAACGGGAGACCCGGGAGAATTCCAACTGGTATACGGATGCCCCGGCCCGGCAGGAAAAGGAAAAGACAGCGGAAAAACAGATCCGGGGAAAGATCCTCCATTTGAAATTGGATAAATTCTATGAAGATGTGAGTTCTACCCGGATCCGGGAAAACATCGATCAGAACCGGGATATCTCTGCTCTCATAGACCCGGTGGCCCAGAATTTCATCTACGCCAACAACCTGTATCTCCGGGAACCCGCCTATAAACATGTGTTGGAGGCCCGGGAAATCGGTATCGGAGACTTCCAGCCCCGCAGGTGGGAAGACATGCCCCATCTGGCGGAGATGCTGGCCGGGAAGGGAGCCGATGGCCTCCTGCTCCAGCGCTATCTGGCCTGGCAGGGGAAGGACGGCCGGCCAAAGGTCTACACCCAGTATGTGGACAGCGGAGAACAGGGAGGGCATCTGGCCGCTTTCGGAGCCGTGCATCAGGTGCCGGTCCAGGAACTGCTCCTGGAATTCCGGGATCCCCGGGTGGCAGAACATGTGCGGGAAGAAGCTTCCGGACGCATTGCGGCCCTGGGGTATTTTGCCGTCAGCGGGGACAGTTCCATTTCCCATCCAGGGCAGATCCTCCTGACAGAGATGATGACGGAACTGATCAACCGGGATTTCACCTATGTGGTCTATCATCCGGTGGATCCTTCCGGCTATGGGGAAGAAGCGGTGGGGGCGCTGATCCGCCAGGGCTTCGTGGATATCGCTCCGGAAGGATCGCCCCATCCCGTCTATGCGGTCCAGATCAAATCCCCGGTGGTGCTCTTCCGGGATGTGGAGACCACCATCAAGAATCCTTTCAATAAGGATCTCCGGGTCCTGCGGGCCCTGGACCGAGCCCATAACAATCTCCTCCGGGTGCTCCGGCGTCTCTATCCTGGGAAGTTGATCCTTTCCTTCAACCCTAGCGCCATGCACTACCGGATCATCCAGAAAGTGGCCCGGCTGAACGGGGTCTCTACTTTGGAAGACCCCAGGAAGCGGCGGGGACCCTATATGTCCGTCCCCTTTGGCAAGGCCCTCAGCGATGTGCTGGTGCCCAATACGGTGACCAAGGCCCTCCATATCGAAAAATACTTCAACCGGTCCGTCAAAGGGTTCACTTTGGCCGAAGCCCACCACTATGCCACGGTGGACAACCAGGTGAAGACCATCCGGTCTTTCCATCGGCCTGTGATCCTCATCGATGACCTGCTGGAAAAGGGACACCGGATGCGGATGCTGACTCCGTATCTAAAGAAGAACGATGTGGAGGTCCAGGAAGTGCTGGTAGGGGTCATGACCGGGAATGCCATGGATCTGATGGCCCAGCAGGGGATCCACTGCGAAAGTGCCTATTTCCTGCCTTCTTTGGAACTATGGCTCAACGAACGGGACTGCTATCCCTTCATCGGAGGGGACAGCATCGACAATGCCAACAACTACAGCGGATATGACCGGAATCCTTCGGTGAACCTGATCCTGCCTTATGTGAAGCCGGAATTCATCTGCCGGGGCGAGGCGGATGCGGTGAATCTCTATTCCCTCACCTGCCTCCAGAATGCCCGGCTGATCATGGAGACCCTCCAGGACGGATACCAGGCTCTGTATGAAAAACGGCTCACCCTGAAGCGGCTGGGAGAAGTGCTCTCTGTGCTCCGGATCCCGGATATGGATATCGGGGTGAAGTTCGATGCCAACATGGATCCCACTCGTTTCATCGAAAATGACATTGAACGGCTGATACGGCTGCGCTGGGGGGAAGCCGGCATCAGACTGCAGGAAAGGAACCGGGGCGGCGAATGAGCCCTCCCCTTGGAAAGGAGCGAATCAGATGGAAAAAGAATGGTATCATATCAGCGATCTGCCCAGAGAAGCAGGGGTGGAAGACCCGCTTTCCCTGGCAGGACGGCCGGCTCTCCCGGCTAGGAAACGAGTGCACATCCTGGCTCTGGGGGATGTAGGCAGGACCATGCTCCTGGGGCTCCGGCTCCTGGGAGCGGACCAGATCGCCTCCATCGGCCTCTGCGACCTGAATGAAAAGAACCTCCGGCGGCTGGAAATCGAGATCAACCAGATCCGCTATCCTTTCCCCACTGGAGAACAAGTGCTTCCGCCAGTGGATATCGTCACAGAAGACAGGCTCTTTGCCTGCGATGTGTTCATCTTCTGTGCTACCAAGGGCACACCGCCCATCGGGGCCAAGGGGGATATGCGGATGGTGCAGCTGGAGGCTAACCGTGGACTGGTCCGCCATTTCGGGCAGTTGGCCAAGCAGGCTTCCTTCCGGGGCCTGGCCTGCATCGTCTCCGATCCCGTGGACAACCTGTGCCGGGCCTTTTGGGAAAGTTCCGGACTGGAGCCCTGGCAGGTCCAGGGGTACGGACTGGGCGTCATGCATGCCCGGGCCTGCTACTATGCAGAAAGAGATCCCCGGCTGCACCATTACCTCACAGAAGGCCGGGCCTTCGGACCCCATGGCCAGGATCTGGTGATCGCCGACAGCCTGGAACAGTATGATGATGCCCTGTCTAAAGAACTGACCCAAAAGACGGTGGGCTGCAACCTGGAAGTCCGGGCCCTGGGCTACAAGCCCTACCTGGCACCGGCTCTTTCCAGTGCGGCCCTTTCCATCCTGCTGACCCTCCGGGGAGCCTGGCATTATGGCTCCCTGTACCTGGGAGACCGGGAAGAAGGGGCTTTCCTGGGCCTGAAGAACCGGCTCACAGAGAAGGGCTTCGAATATGAGGATGCGGCTCTGTGCCCGGCCCTTTACGGACGGATCCGCCAGGCCTATCTCAATCTGTGCCGGATGAAGTGACCGGCTGCTGCAGGAAGGGATTGCTATGTTCTATGTGATCAAGCTGGGGTGGCAGGAAGAGAAGGAAACCGGACGGGTGGACCGGGTCCTGGCCAAGGCCCTCCGAGACCGTCCCCACCAGGTGGTGGAAGGGATCAGCCATTTTGCCCGCCTTTTTCCGGAAGGAGGCCCCCAAGGGCCGGGGCTCCAGCGGCTGCTCTTCGTGGTGAACCTGGCCCGGGGCGGTATGAGCCTGGGGTTTGCCCGTCTCATCGCCTATATTTCCCAGCACCGGCACTGCCTGGAACACTGCGTGGGCAGTGTGGTGGTGGACGGGGCGGAAGAACTGTTCACCAAGAAAGCCGGAAGGCAGATGATCTTCCTGGCCAACCGGTCCGGCTGCAGTTTTCCCGGGGCGCCTCTGGTGGAAGCCACCGGGTCCCTGTACAATTTCAACATCCAGGCGAAGATCCAGGGCGTGGACAACCTGGAAGCCTATGGCAACGCCGTGGAGAGGCTGGTGGATCAGCTCCTGGCCTTCCAGGGAGCCCCGCTGCCGGAGGGAGGACAGCATAAGATCGCCCTGTTCCATGCCAGCAGCCGGAAGACCTCCAATACCCTGCTCCTGTGGAGCCTGATCCGCCAGCAGATCGGCAGCCGGGCCCAGATCCGGGAAGTGAACCTGCGGAACGGCACGGTGGTGGACTGCCGGGGCTGCAGCTATGAAGCCTGCCTCCATTTCGGGGAACAGGGGGACTGTTTCTATGGAGGGGTCATGGTGGAAGAGGGGTATCCTGCCATCCGGGAAAGCGATACCCTGGTGTTCGGGTGCCCCAATTACAATGATGCGGTGAGTGCCAACCTCATGGCCTTCTTCAACCGGATGACGGCTCTGTACCGGACCGATTTCCGGGAATTTGCCAAGAAGCGGATCTTTGCCCTGGTGGTCTCCGGTTACAGTGGGGGAGATATCGTGGCGGAGCAGGTCATCGACGCCCTGAACTGCAACAAGCGGTTCCTCCTGCCGCCCCATTTCGCCCTGATGGAAACGGCCAACGATCCAGGGAGCATCCTCCGGAACCGGGGCCTGGAAGAAAGGGCCGCAGAGATGGCGGAAAGGATCGTAGGGTAGGATCTATGCGGGAAGCATCGGAAGAGGGGGCACAGCCCCTTTGGTCGCGGGTCGCGACCCGTGACTCGCGACCGGGGGTGTGAATTTTTTCACACCCCCTTTTTCTTTCTTTTTGTACAAAAACGCGACTTTACAAATTGATGAAAAAATCATGGATAATAACAAATTCAATGACAGGGTAAGTCTTCAGATTACAAAGAAATGTCTAAAAATTCCACCAAAACCTATTGCTTTTTTTCAAGAAAAGAGGTAATATTGTTGTCGACAAGAATTGTCGACAAAATTTGTCGAGCAAAATGGGAGGCGGAAAAAATGATCGCAATAATTGCAATCGTAATGATCGGTATCATGATGTACGTGCTGATGAGGAACAAGGCTCACCCGGTAATTGCCTTTTCCATCCTGCCAATCTTGGCTGGGATCGTCCTGGTATTTACCGTAGGGGTCAACGGACCCAAAGGCGAAATCCTCAGTATCGGTGACCAGATCGGTGTTGTCATTGAAAAATGGGCAGCTGGCGGTGTGAAGACCACCATGTCCAACGCAACCCTGTTCATCTTCTCCATCATGTATTTCGGGATGATGAGCGACGCCGGGATGTTCGATCCTATCGTCCACGGGTTGACCAAGATTTCCGGGAGCGACCCTGTAAAGGTGTACCTGACCACCTGCCTGATCGCCCTGGTCTCCCAGGCGGATGGTGCTACTGCTACCACCTACCTGGTTACGATTCCTGCAATGTTACCTTTATTTAAGAAACTGAAACTGAATGTCCTGAGCATGCTGTGCCTCATCGGTGTGACCACCGGGAACTGGAACATGGTTCCTTGGGGTGGCACCATCATCCGTACGGCAACGACTGTAACGAACCTGGGCACTCCGGCAACCCCGAACGGACTGTGGACCAAGATCCTCCCGACCGAATTGCTGGGCATGGTGCTGGCCCTGGCCCTGGCTGTCTGGTTCGGTACTATGGACCGGAGACGCCTGACCAAAGAATACGGCCCTGATTACTTCAAGAATTTCAAGATCGACGGACCGCAGATCGACCAAGAGACTGATGAACTGAAACGGCCGAACCTGCTGGCCTTCAACCTGATCCTGACCATCGCTGTGATCGTTTCCATGGTGGTCACCAAAGTCCCGGCTTACTTGGCCTTCATGCTGGGTACCGGTATCGGCGCCTTCGTGAACTACCGGGGCCTGACTCTCCAGACCAAAGTCCTGGAAAACCATGCCAGCACTGCCATCGGCACGGCATCCACTTTCCTGTGCGCCGGCGTATTCCTGGGTATCTTCAAGGATTCCGGCATGACCCTGGCTCTGGCTAACCTGATCCTGGGGATCCTGCCCCATGCTCTCCTGATCCATGCCGGCCGTATCATCGGTATCCTGGGTTCTGTGGTGGGCTTGGTATTCAGCCCGGATCTGTACTACTACTCCCTGCTGCCGGTTGTAGGCGAAGTGGTGAAGGCCGTAGGCGGCAGCCCCGAAAAAGTCGGCTTGGCTATGCTGATCGGCGAAAACATCGGTGTCCCTATTTCTCCCTGCGTACCGACCACGTTCCTGGCCATCGGCCTGGCTGGTGTACAGCTGAAGGATCACATCCTGTATTCTGTGAAATATGACCTGCTGGTATCCCTGATCATGGTGGTCTTCGCTATGATGATGGGTGTGGCTTGATGAAATATCTGCAATTGTGTGATAGATCTTAGGAGGTAATTGGTAATGGATGATGCAAAAGGTCTTTTGGAAGGTGTCGTTGTACTGGATCTGACCCGTGTGCTGGCAGGGCCTTACTGCTGTGCCCTCCTGGCCGATATGGGCGCCACGGTGATCAAGATCGAGAACCCCAAGGGCGGGGATGATTCCCGGCACATGGGACCCTTCATCAACGACAACTCTGTATACTATGCCAACTTCAACCGCAGCAAATATGGCTGCACCATCAACTTCAAAGCCCCGGAAGGGAAAGAGATGTTCAAAGAAATGGTGAAACAGGCCGACGTGGTCATCGAGAACTACCGGCCCGGCACCATGGAGAAACTGGGCCTGGGCTATGACGATGTGCTGAGCAAGATCAACCCCTCCCTGATCTACGGCGCCGTTTCCGGCTTCGGCCAGACCGGTCCTTACAGCCGGCGGGCCGGCTATGACATCATCGGCCAG
>Ga0129307_1000707_pt1 | contig 47050 bp, 44 predicted proteins | sample P1105metagenome_FD_94437 | JGI IMG/M metagenome (GOLD analysis project Ga0129307, IMG submission 94437) | Capybara group fecal microbial communities from Wisconsin, USA - P1105 metagenome | ecosystem: Host-associated > Mammals > Digestive system > Large intestine > Fecal | place: USA: Wisconsin...
CGTTCTTAAAAATTTTCTCTTAGAATCTTTTCAAGGTTGTCTCACTGTTCAATTATCAAGGTTCTGTGCTGACTTTCGAAGCTTTACTGCTTCGTGCCGCAACTCGTATATAATATCATATCTCGTCGCTTCTGTCAAGCACTTTTTTAATTTATTTTTGATGACTTTCTTTGTCATCTCTCACCGTTTGCGCTCGGCTCACGGTGAGTTATATATTACCATCTTTTTTCCTTTCTGTCAACGCTTACTTGCAACTTTTTTATTTTTCGACACTTTCCATTTTTTCACTTTTATAACAGAAAATAAGAAGCAAGGTAAATGATACCATTATTTTCATATAAAAATGACAGATACGGGCTTTCCTCTATCTGCCGGAAGATAATGCCGCAACTATCCTCTAGGCACAGTGCTGTTAGTACAATACACGCAATCCAAAGTAACAATAGTCCATGTACCAGTCCTGCCGCTGCTCCTAATAGCTGATTGGTTCCATGTAACACCGGAAGCTTCGTTACCAAATCCAGCGCGCCCTCCACAAAGTTCAAAAGCAGCCAGACAATAATCAAGCTGCCTACAAAAGCTATAACGCACAGTATCCACATTGCCATCGCTTCGCCTGTGCGCTTTTTCAGCCCCTCAGCCAGCTTATTCTTTGTCAGTTCGCCGGTTATGGCTTTTACCGCTGTGGGAAGAGCCGGCTCTTCTTTATCAAGCTTTTCTTCCTTCTCTTTTTCTTTTTTATCGTTGTCTTTCTTTTCCAACGCCTCCACGCAACGCTCCGTCAGTTTGTCATAAAGGGTCGTGTTTTTCAAAAGCGCCTCTTTTACATACGGTGTAATGGCACTAACCAACGCAATGCTTATAATAACTGCCACCAGACTGTATGCCATTTTGACAAATCCCTTCCGGTAGCCAAGAATCATAAACAACGCAAATACAGCCAGCACACCTATACTCAACCAGTTCAACTTCTACCTCCTACTATTTCAATTGAATTTTCTGCATCTTGTTCTCATAAATCAGGTAGTATTCTTTTCCTTTTTGACCCTGTGTCATCTTCAAAACCGGTTCCTCAAAGTCGCCCTTAAATTTCACGGTTCCGTCCATGGTATAGATGCGAGCATGCTCTCCCTGCAAAAGCAACACCTCATTGTCTCCCATTATACGTATAGTGGTATAATCCTGCTGATACTGTTTTTCCATTATCTGCTTTCCTCTGCAGTCAAAAATCATCAGGTTATGGGTCATTTGTTTCTCGGTTTCTTCATTATAGGTTAATCCCATATATTGATCACTGAAGATTAAGGAACGGATATCTTTCGGAATCCGTACCACCCTTGTTTCCTCCGGCTTCTGGTTACCCTTATAGAAATATATCTTTCTTTCCGCTACTGCCACTGCGTGACTTTCATCAAAAAATACGATTCGAGGAATCAGCTGATTCTCGTAGGTATAGCTTTTTACCAGGTTGTCGATTTCGTTTTGTCCTACTGCCCCAAAATTATAGAAATTTACAGTAGTGTCCGCCTGACCATTATTTACATTGACCAACGAGATACCAAGCTTTAATGCATCTTCCGATAGGCTCATGGCAATGGGATATCCGCTGTTTTCGATGTGCATCTCTCCCTGCACCAGCTTAGTTCCGCCGGGTTCGTACATATTGACATAATAAGAGTCTTTTCTCTGGGTTAAAACTGCAATGGTTCCTTGTTTTGCCACTTCCACCGCCCGTAATTCGCCTGCAGTTTCAATTCTGCCCGCCAAGCCTTTTGTATCAAGAACATAGACTTCCCGTCCTTTTCTGGAACCTATGGCAACATATTCTTCGCAAATATCCACCATAGGAGAATTAATCTCATAACTTTGGTTCCATATCAGGCTTCCGTCAATGTTGGTTAAAATGGCACCGTTTTTACTAACCTTCAGCAACTTACCGTCAAAATCATAAAATTCCGACTCGCTGACACCCTCCGTTGCCTGCTCCGACTTCACTTCATAATCACTATAGGTTTTATATTTTGTAAAGGTTAACCAGGCTCCTGCTCCCAATATCGCTAAAAGCAATAACGGCAGTATAACCCTTAGTATCCCTCTTCGTCTGCGCTTTCTACTCTCCTGTATTTCTTCTTCGCTGCTTTCCAAAACCTGAAAGCTGCGCTTTTTCATCTCACTCATGGTATATCCTCTTTCGTTATAAAACTTATCCTTATCTATTTTACATACTACTCACCGGAAAGGTCAAGGTGCAATTGGTCTTCTACCATAGTCATTACGTCATCCATTTCATGAACCTGCCGATAACCTGCCACAATTCCGACAGAAAGCAGAAACATTCCCAAAAGCGCTAACACGCACATAGTATAGGCCAAAGAGCTTCCTGCCTTTGACTGTACCCGGGATTTTGTTCTGGTTTCTTTCATCTGATGGCTGTTCATATACTCCCGATATCGCATTACCACTCGCTCATCGCTTTTCTGCTCCGCTTTTAAATCCTCCTCCAATTGCTGCTCTTCCCGTTTTAGCAGGATATATGCCCGCATTTTAGGATTTTTCTCATAATAAATATAATAACCCGGCAGCTTAAGCATACGCCCTTGTCTTCTGGCAAAAAAGCTTTCCTCACCATTTTCTTCATTTCTGCAGAAAAACACCATGTCCGCACCAGAAAAGTCTTTTTCATGCAGCACCTGAATCCGCTCATAAACCCCCGGCTCCGCTTCCTCCGGAATCGGCATATACCACCCCACAATCTCCTGCTTATCAAAACTTTGGTGAAGTTCCTGATACACATAATTCCACACTCGCTTGGAAATAGAAAGCTCCCCATTCGCTTCCAACCCCGGGCAAGCAATGGCGCCGGTTATATATATGTAAAAGTTCCCCTCTGAAAAAACGCTTTTACCAGTAAGAATTGCCGCCTCACTCTTTTTCTCCCCCCGCAAATAGGTATACACATAATCTTCTATGTATATCTGCATATCCTCCGGGACGATACCCACAGTCCGCTTGTTTTTCGGTTCCATCCATTCCATAGTATTCCTCCTCATAGTTTTCTACTATTCAGAATACGTGATGTCCCCTGCGGTATTTGACGATTTTTGTTTGTCACATTTCCATAATTACGACAAAAAAATCGGGACATATCCATTAAAAAGACACGTCCCGATGTCGTTCGACAAGTTTCAGTACTATTTTACAAAAGCAGCAACCTTCTTTGCAATGCTTTCACTGTCAAGTCCGTATTTCTTAATAAGTTCTACTGCCGGACCGGATTCTCCGAAGGTATCATTGACTCCGATCTTCATGGTTCTGGTTGGCACCTGTTCGGATAACACATCGCAAACAGCGCTTCCCAATCCACCGATAACAGAATGCTCTTCCACTGTTACCACCTTACCGGTCTTCTTTGCAGATTCTACCACAAGTTTCTCATCCAGAGGTTTGATAGTATGAATGTTGATTACTTCTGCATCAATTCCCTCTTTTGCCAGAATTTCTGCAGCTTGTAAACTTTCGCCTACGCAAAGACCTGTAGCGATGATGGTTACATCCTTACCTTCACGAAGAGTAATTCCTTTTCCAAGTTCAAATTTGTAGGTTGCCTCATCGTTGAACACCGGAATTGCAAGACGTCCAAAACGCATATATACCGGACCCACATGCTCATAAGCCGCTTTTACTGCTGCACGAGCCTCCACATCATCTGCCGGGTTAATAACTACCATTCCCGGAATAGTACGCATCAGGGCAATATCCTCGTTACACTGGTGGGTTGCTCCATCCTCACCTACGGAAATTCCCGCATGGCTTGCACCGATTTTAACATTTAAGTGGGGATATCCAATGGAGTTACGAACCTGCTCGAAAGCACGTCCTGCCGCAAACATAGCAAAGGAGCTGGCAAAAGGTACTTTTCCGCAGGTAGAAAGTCCTGCTGCAATACCCATCATATTACCTTCTGCGATTCCACAATCAATGTGGCGCTCCGGAAATTCTTTCATAAAAATAGATGTCTTGGTTGCTCCTGCAAGATCCGCATCCAAAACGACAACGTTATCATGAGCTTTTCCAAGCTCTACCAGTGCATTTCCATAGCTTTCTCTGGTTGCAATCTTCTTCACATCTGCCATTATGCTTCACCTGCTTTCTTTAAATCTTCTAAAGCAATCGCCAGTTCTTCATCGTTTGGCGCTTTTCCGTGCCAGCCTGCTTTTCCTTCCATGAAGGATACGCCCTTACCTTTTACGGTTTTGGCGATAATGGCAGTCGGCTGTCCCTTTGTATTCTTTGCCCCTTCCATTGCCTTACGAATCTCATCAAAGTTGTGTCCGTCAATATTGATTACATGGAAATTGAAGGCTTTTAACTTCTCATCAATAGGATATGGAGAACATACATCTTTAATATCTCCGTCAATCTGTAAACCATTGTTGTCTACAATAAGAACCAGGTTGTCCAGCTTACGGGCTGCCGCAAACATGGCTGCCTCCCAAATCTGACCTTCCTGAATTTCTCCGTCTCCTGCCAATGCATAGACACGGTAGTTTTTGTTATCCATTTTTCCTGCAAGGGCCATTCCCACTGCTGTAGAGAATCCCTGGCCTAAAGAACCGCTGGACATATCCACACCCGGTGTATGTTTCAAATCCGGATGTCCCTGTAAAAAGGATCCCACATGACGAAGGTTTAAAAGCTCCTCCTTCGGGAAAAATCCTTTCTGCGCCAAGGTGGCATAAAGTGCTGGTGCACAATGACCTTTTGATAGTACGAAGCGGTCACGCTCTTCTTTCTTTGGATTTGCAGGATCAATGTTCATCTCTTCAAAATAGAGATAGGTCATGATGTCTGCACAAGAAAGGGATCCACCCGGATGTCCGGATTTGGCACTGTGTACGGCCGTTACAATCCCTTTACGAATCTCATTCGCTGTACTTTTAAGCTCCTGATTCGTCATGATGTTTCCTCCTTTAAATCTTATAACTCCTATAATTCTGTTCGTCCCTCCAAGGCACGAAGCAAAGTTACTTCATCAATGTATTCCAGGTCACCGCCTACCGGCACACCACTGGCTATACGGCTAACCTTAATTCCGGTGGGTTTAATCAGCTTACTGATGTACATGGCTGTGGTCTCGCCTTCCAGACTGGAGTTGGTTGCGATAATCACTTCCTTCACATCTTCCTTTGTCAGACGGCTCATCAACTCTTTTAACCGGATTTCATTAGGACCGATTCCCAGCATAGGAGAAATCGCTCCATGCAACACGTGGTATACCCCTTCATATTTTCCGGTCTTTTCGTAGGCCGTTAAATCCCGCGGTGTTTCCACCACCATGATAGTCTGGTGATCTCTGGCCTTGTTTCTGCAAATCGGGCATACATCCGTATCCGTCAGGGTAAAACAGTCCTGACAATATTTAATATTGTGGCGAGCATCTGTCAATGCCCCTGCCAGCTCATCCACCTGATCTTCCGGCATATTCAAAATATGAAACGCCAATCGCTGGGCAGATTTCGCTCCGATTCCCGGTAAACGGGAAAGCTCTTCAATCAGTTTACTGATTTGCTTGCTGTAATAATCCATGGTCTCCTCCCACTAGAACGGGAATCCGCCACCCAATCCGCCGGTAATCGCAGACATGGACTGCTGGGATATATCATCAATCTTGCGCAGCCCTTCATTTACTGCTGCCACGATCAGATCCTCCAGCATCTCAATATCATCCGGATCCACTACTTCTTCGGATAATTTCACCTTGGTAATCTCTTTTTTACCGGAAACAGTTACCTCTACCGCGCCACCGCCTGCAGTAGCCGTTACTTCTGTTTCCTCAAGCTGCTTGGTTGCCTCTTCCATCTGACGCTGCATCTTCTGTGCCTGCTTCATCAGATTGTTCATGTTTCCCGGCATTCCTCCCGGGAATCCGCCTCTTTTTGCCATAATAGCCTCCTATTCCTCTTCTATGGTTACTTCCATGTTGATTAGTTTCTCTAAATCTACAAAAGACTCTTCATAAGGTCTGTTGGTATCATTAAATGCTATCTCAATATCCATGTCCTTGCCCACACGCTGTGCGATTAAGTTCTTCAGCTCCTCTAATGCTTCATTATCTTGATAATACATATAGCCCAGTTCATCCGAAAAAACTATCTGCAACTTGTCACCGGTCAAATTCAGTCTTGCCAACTGCAAGTACCCTCGTGCAAGTCCGCTGGGAACCTCCGAAATGATGGATCGGAAATTGGATGCCACCTGCTTGATATCCTCCGGCACAGCCTTAGGAAGCTCTGCCCGTTTTAAAGATGGACGGGGAGCTGCATCCATCGCCTCTTTTACCGCTTCCGGACCTTTTGCTTCAATTGCACTGATGGGATGACCGTTTACCAGCGTTTCCTCTATCTGATTCAACCGGTCAATAATAGCCTCCATGTTCTGCTCCATCTGCGGTCGGCACATTTTAATAAAAGCGACTTCCACCAGTATTCTCTTCTGTCCGGAATATTTTAAATTATTGGACAGCTCCGACAAAATCCGAATATAGCGAATGATACGGTTGGAACCGATATCCTGAGAGATTTCTTTTAACTCCTGCACTTTATCCGGAGACATGTCCAGCACATCCTCCATGTTATCTGCATTCTTGATAAGCAACAGATTTCGCATATACCATGTGAAATCCACTATAAACTGACCAAGATCCCGTCCCTGCATCACCACATCTTTGACGATTACCAGTACTTCATCTACGTTTCTTTCTTCGATTGCCTTAAAAAGACGGGTAAAAACGTCGGTATCAACAGCTCCGAGAACCTCCAGCACATTCTCCAGAGTGACCTCCTGATTCATGTAGAAAGCCATACACTGATCCAGCAAACTTAAGGCATCACGCATGGAACCGTCTGCAGCCCTTGCTATATAGGATAATGCCGGGTCGGTTACACTGGCTCCTTCCGCATCCAACAGCTCCTTCATACGCTCTTTAATGGTATCTATGGTAATACGGTGAAAATCGTACTGCTGGCAACGAGACAACACCGTAATGGGAATCTTGTGTTTCTCTGTGGTCGCCAAAATAAAAATCACGTAAGAAGGCGGCTCCTCCAGAGTCTTTAACAGCGCATTAAACGCGGAGGTAGATAGCATGTGTACCTCGTCGATAATGTATACTTTAAAACGTCCCTCGGTAGGGGAGTATGACACTTGCTCTATAATATTGCGGATATTCTCAACACTGTTGTTACTTGCCGCATCAATTTCGATAACATTCATGGAAATCTCGCCGGCAATAGCCTTACAGGTGGGGCATTCGCCACAAGGGCCGCCATCCACAGGGTGCTCACAGTTTACCGCCTTGGCAAAAATCTTGGCAACCGTGGTTTTACCGGTTCCTCTGGTTCCGCAAAAAAGATAAGCATGTCCGATCCGGTCTGCCTTCACCTGATTTCGAAGGGTAGTCACAATATGCTCCTGCCCTTTTACCGCTTCGTATTCTGATGGTCGAAATTTACGGTATAATGCTGTATATGACATCCTTTCCTCCTGCTTATCTACAAAACTTCATAATCCATTACATTATAGACTATTTTCCTCTCTATAGCAACAAAATACTTGCCTTCAACATGAAAATCCTATATACTATATATTGTTGTGGAGACGTATCGAAGTGGTCATAACGAGGCTGACTCGAAATCAGTTTGTCGGTGTTTAGCCGGCACGGGGGTTCGAATCCCTTCGTCTCCGCTTTTGCCCTCGGGTTTCCCGGGGGCAATTTTTTCGAAAAAATAATTCAAAAAAGCAGGCTCTGTACGGCGCCTGCTTTTTTTGCATTTTCTATTACTCAATCTTAAACTTATCTACCTCACTGTAAAGAGCATCGGACACACTGCTACTCTTTTGTGCCTGCAACTCTATATCATGCATATTGGTAACCATGCAAGATGTTTTTTCGGAGATATTGTGGAGATTAGATGCCGTTTCCTCTATGGTTCGGTTAATATCCTCCGTAGACTGTTTCATATACTCTACGTTGGAATGAATTTCATCTCCCACATTGGAAAAGCCCTGTACCATAGTTCCCAGTTCTGTGGTACGCTCTGCATAACGGTTACTTCTTTCCCGAAGCTGATCGTATCCGCTTAATGCAGTATCCCCCATAAAATCAAGCATTTCTCTTGCTTCTTCCACCAAAGCATTAACACTGCTTACCACTTCTGCAGAAATGTTCTGAATCTGGGATGCCGCCAGGGCAGAATCATCTGCCAGCTTTCCAATTTCTTCCGCAACAACTGCAAAACCTCTGCCCGCTTCTCCGGCACGGGCCGCCTCAATACTGGCATTTAATGACAAAAGATTGGTCTGGGAGGTGATACTTAAAATATTTTCTGTAAGCACATTAATTTGCTCCACAGCCTTGGCTCTTTCTATTCTTTCCGCAAGCTGTTCCTCCATGGTACCAATGCGCTCTTTTACTTCTGTGCTCTTCTCCTCTGCCCATTTTCCGTTTTCACTGGCGCTGTCCCGGATTTCATCCGAAATTTTCACTCCGGCGCGGATGTCTTTTACCATTTCATCCACTGCATCCGTAATAACGCTCATACTCTCGTTGAACTGATTCATCACCTTTGATGTATTGTTCATGGATTCGCTGATTTCCTCAATGGTATTGGATATTTCCGTCGAAGAAACCTCCACTTCATCAATGTGGGCAGCAACCGTCCGGGAAGCAATCTTTAGTTCATTGGAATTGTGAGATATACTACGCATAATATTTCTCATAAGCGCCAGTAACCGATTTACATTTCCCGCTATGGTTTCCATCTCGTCGCCGGTATGAATATCAATATCTTTTGTCAGGTCGCCGTTACCCGTGGTTAAATCCACTACTTTGTCATTCAATCTGGCAAACCCGTTTTTCAGTGCTTTTCCAAGAATAAGTAAAATAACTACACCCAAAAAAAGAATAATGCCGCAGATTGCAAAAATAGTTTTTGCAATATAGCTATCTGCTTCTTTTATCTGATCGGCACTGATATCAACACCTACCAGTCCCACAATAGAACTACCGGAATAAATAGGGCTGTATGCCGTAAGGTGACTGCCCCACTTGTCCGTAGTTATTTCGCTTCCGGCAACGGTTTTGCCTTCAAACGCCTCCCGCATTGCCGGCTCTTCATCAAAATCTTCTCCCATAGCCGCTGCATCTTCCGGATCCGGGTCGGCTACATATTCCGGCGTCCCGTCATCCCGAAGACGTAAGGAATACACATATTCCAAACCACCATGCTCCAGAAAAACAGCCAATTCATTATATATTTTCGAAAACTCCTCCGATTCTGCTCCCTTGGTACGAAGTGCCTCAAATGCCTCTCCGTCCACGCTTTGGGCGGCACATTCTGCCAGAGACGTAGCCTGTTTCTTCAGCTGCCCCAGCATTTCCTTATTCATATTCCGATAAATGCTCACTCCCAGTACTGCATCCGATAATACAATCAGTACCACTACTACAAGAAAGACCTTCGTTGCAATTCCTATTCTGCGATTTTTCATTTCGGTATACCCCCTGTTTTAGGTGCTAAAATCTCTATCTTTCATTATAACTCATTCCTGTGTCCGAATAATGTATATACAAAAGGAGCTCCGTTTTCGGAGCTCCTGCCTAGCCTTCAAAGGCTTTAATACGAAATTCATTCTCGTACTGACTGTATAATCTTGTAAATTCATCCTGATTCAAGGACTTGAAAGTTCTTAAATATTTATGGGTGCTAAAGTCACTACCTTCAATCTCCAGCATTGCCACTGCCACGTTGGAACAGTGAGCTGCAATACGCTCATAATCTGTAAGTAAATTGTTAAAAGCAAAGCTCTGCTTCATTTCACAAACACCGCTGCGAAGACGGGCAATGTGACGGGATTTCAGCTCGTTACACATATCTACAATCAAGCGTCTTAAAGGCTCAACCGTCATTGCCGTTTCGATATCGTCGGCGCAAAAAGCATCTACCGTCATATCCAAAATACGGAACGTAGCCTTTCGCAATACGGAAATCTCTGCATCCGCCTCCGGTGAGAACTTAATCTTCTTCTCGCTTAATTCCTGTGCCGCTTTGGAAATATTTACAGCATGGTCTCCCAAACGCTCAAAGTCACCGATAGTATGCAGGAACACACTGGTAAGCTGACTTTGCTTGGTAGTCATTTCCTTACGGGTAAGCTGCATTAAATAAGTTCCCAGCTTATCCTCGTACTTATCCACAATATTTTCTTTTTCCTGGACCTTATCAAACTTTTCGTCTGTAAAATCTTCAAAAAGATCATTGGCACGGTGGATATTCTTACGTGCCTGATTCGCCATACCGTTAATTGCAGTGTGACACTGGGTAATGGCCAATGCCGGATAGTTTAAGAAACGCTCCTCCAAAAGATCGAAATCCGCACGGTCTTCCTTTTCCTCTTCAGAGTCCTTCACCAATGTAAATACCAGCCTTTCCAGATACTTACTAAATGGGAACAAGATGCAAACCGTAGCCACACGGAATACCGTATTTAATATGGCAATAGCCACCGGCGTCATGGTCCGCTCCATAAACGGGAAATGCACAACCGCGTTTACTGCGTAAAATGCAATGGACCAGAACACCATTCCAAACAAGTCGTTAATCAGATAAATGTAAGCAGTGCGTTTGCCGTTTTTGCTGGTTCCGATGGAAGACAACAATACGGGGCAGGCCGCACCAACACCGATACCCATGGTAATAGGAAAAGCTGTTGCAAAATTAATGGCTCCTGTCATGGACAACGCCTGCAAAATACCTACTGAAGCCGATGCACTCTGGATTACCGCGGTAAAAGCAATACCCACCAAAATACCCATGAAAGGATTAGAAAACATAGTAAGCAGTTTTACGAAGTGGGGATTCTCACGAAGAGGACTTACCGCACCACTCATGGTCTGCATACCAATCATCAAAATAGAAAAACCAAGTAAAATGTCTCCCACGTTCCGATGAACCGAACGCTTTCCGATCATTTTAAACAAAATACCAATGATGGCTACTACCGCGGAGATTGTGGCTGTTGATAACAACTGGGCAATTCCCTCCGAGCCGTCAATGTAAGATAAACAAAGAATCCATCCGGTAATACTGGTTCCGATATTGGCTCCCATAATAATTCCGATTGCCTGCGAAACCTTCATCATACCGGTGTTAACGAAACCTACCACCATAACTGTGGTTGCGGATGAGGACTGAATTAAAGCCGTCACTGCGGTTCCCAATAAAACGCCTTTAAGCGGAGTACTGGTAAGCTTGTACAAAATCAGCTCCAGCTTGGCTCCAGCTGCTTTTTTCAAGCCGTCGCCCATTAAAGACATTCCATACAAAAATAAAGCTACTCCCGATAATAACGATAAAATCGATGTTATTCCCATAATGCTTTTTTCCTGATAATTCCTTTCTTCTAATGTAAATTACTTCCTCAAAAACAGAGGCAAACGCAAAAAGCCTCTATTATCATTTTTATCACAATTTGGACTATTTTACAATGTTAAATTCACCATATTTTCATGTTTGTAAAACAATTTCAGTTTTGGGAAAAAATCCACTCGGAAATTGTACAATACCACCATGCCCCTTTCCTTGTTTTGAGTCTTCATTTATGCTAAAATAGGAATAACGTATTGATTTGATCATTAAGGAGAACATCTATGTGTGGAATTATTGGATATACCGGTCCTCTTTCCGCCAGTCCTATTGTGTTAGACGGACTGCAGCGTCTTGAGTACCGCGGCTACGACAGTGCCGGAATGGCATACATGAACGAAGCCGGAAAACTATTTTTACGAAAAACCGTTGGAAAGGTGCAGGACTTACGTGCCATCTGCGATGATGACGAATCCACCTGCGGAATCGGACACACCCGTTGGGCTACCCATGGTGGTGTTACCAACAACAATGCCCATCCTCATAAGGTAGGCAACGTTGCCCTGATTCACAACGGCATTATCGAGAATTATCATGAGCTGGTAACGGAATATAATTTGGCAGGAGAGCTTTCCTCCGAAACCGATTCCGAAGTGGTTGCCGCTCTTATCAACAAATTATATGAGGGAGATCCTATCGCAACCATTAAGAAGGTGGTTTCTTTATTAAACGGCTCCTTCGCCTTTTGTATTTTATTCGGAGATCGCCCGGGTGTCATTTACTGTGTAAGAAATGTAAGCCCGTTGGTAGCAACCCATTGTAAGGACGGTTCCTTCGTGGCTTCCGATTTAACTGCGTTTATTGATTTTTCCAAACGCTACTTTATCATTCCGGAATATACCATCGTAACCATGCGGGAAGACGGTATTATGCTGGAAGATTTGGAGGGTAAGGCTGTAGATCCGGAATACCTTGAGGTAAATTGGGATATTTCCGATGCTCAGAAGGACGGCTATCCTTACTTCATGTTGAAAGAAATTCATGAACAGCCGGATGCCATTACCCGTACCATTACACCGCGAATCAAAAACGGCCTTCCAGATTTTTCCGAAGACGGCATTCCGGATGACTTTTTCAAGGACGTGTCCGATATTACCGTGGTTGCCTGCGGAACCGCTATGTATGCGGGAATGGTAGGGCGAACCCTTTTACAGAAGTATCTGCGCATCCCGGTTACGGTTGCCATTGCTTCCGAGTTCCGCTATGAAGAACCGGTTCTTAGCGAAAAGTCCGTAGTAATCGTGGTGTCCCAGTCCGGAGAAACCATCGATACGTTGGAAGCTTTACGTTTAGCCAACAAATACACCAAGAAAACCCTTTCTTTGGTGAATGTAAAAGGTTCTTCCATTGCAAGAGAAAGTAACTATGTTTTATATACCCACGCAGGTCCGGAAATTGCGGTAGCTTCCACCAAGGCCTATACCGTACAGACCTCCATGTTTTATCTTTTAACTGCCAAGCTTGCTTTGGTGCAGGGAAAGAAAACAGAAGACGAAGTTCGCGGATTTATCAGTAATCTGGAAAAAGTGCCGGATTTGATTTTTGATATGCTGGGTATGGAAGAGAAAATCGAGCATCTGACCAAGCGTATGTTAAATGCTAAGAATGCCTTCTTTATTGGAAGAAACTTAGACTACACCCTTTCTATGGAAGGTGCGTTGAAGTTAAAAGAAATTTCCTATATTCATGCAGAGGCTTACGCTGCCGGCGAATTGAAACACGGTACCATTGCCCTCATCAGCGAAGGTATGCCGGTTATCGCTATTGCATCCCAGCAGCATGTGTATAGCAAGATGATTAGTAACATCCGGGAGGTAAAAGCCAGAGGCGCCTATGTCATTCTTTTAAGCAAGGACAGACAGATTACGGATGCAGCCCTGTGTGACGAGCACATTAAGCTGCCGAACATTGCGGATGATTTCACCATGTTTGCATCCATCGTAATTTTACAGATGATTGCATACTATACTTCCGTTGGCAAGGGATTAAATCCGGACCAGCCACGAAATCTGGCAAAATCTGTTACCGTTGAATAAAAACAAGGACAGAAACGTATATTTCGTTTCTGTCCTTTTCCTTTTATCGAATCTGTTATTCTACCTCACGGTAAACATCCCCACCTTCATAACGGCGATTCATAAGAATCAGCTCTACCAGATACACGATGGGAAAAATCGCACTGACAATTGCCAGACCTGTCTTTTTCTCTTTGTAGAAAATCTCGTAAATGTAGTTGTACTCCACAAAGTTGATATAAATAACCAAAACAGACAGCACTGTAGAAAAGCTTTTGGGTATACGGGCTCCGGCAATATTTATAATCGGGTTGATAAACAAAATGTTCTTATCCACTTTTTTATCAAACAGGGGCAATAAAATATCATTTTCTTCCTGTATGGATTTTACCACGCCGATTTCGTTGCAAAGTGGAATGTAAACCAGCGGGTTTACCTGTTTTCCCATCTTCTTAAGCAGGCTTGCGGCATACAACATCTTTAGCAGCCAGACAGAAAGTGCAATCATAATGGTTGCTATGATTGTCCCCAGAATCACGCCCTGCAACACCATATCACCCTTTGTTATCTCCTGAAATAATCCTCCAATATTCATGTCTACTCCTCCTCATGCAGTATGTAAATATAATAAATCCTTCTTTAGAATACAGCCATTCCCCAGGTTTGTCAACGATTTGACGGAATTTTATGTTTATTTAAGAATCTTTAGATTTATTTTAGAATTAAAAAAGAGGAGCAAGCCCTTGGGCCTGCTCCCCTTAAGGTAACGTAATATGTGATTTTCTTATTTGAAGTATCTGTTTAACAGTCCCTCAAATGCCTTGCCATGTCTTGCCTCATCGCGTCCCATTTCATGCACGGTATCATGAATCGCGTCAAGGTCTAATGCCTTTGCACGTTTTGCCAAATCCATCTTACCTGCAGTGGCGCCACACTCAGCTTCCACACGCAGCTCCAGGTTCTTTTTCGTGGAATCGGTAACCACTTCACCTAACAACTCAGCAAATTTCGCCGCATGCTCAGCCTCTTCCCAGGCAGCCTTCTCATAGTAAAGACCAACTTCCGGATAGCCCTCTCTATGTGCAACTCTTGCCATTGCAAGATACATACCAACTTCACTGCACTCACCTTTAAAGTTAGATCTTAAGTCCTCCAAAATATCCTCCGGAGCTCCCTTTGCTACTCCAACCACATGCTCGCAAGCCCAGGTACGTCCGCCCTCTTCCTGCTTAATAAATTTCTCCGGTCCAACGTGGCACTGTGGGCACTCTGCCGGTGCACTGTCTCCCTCATGAACATAACCGCATACGCTGCATACATATTTAGCCATAGTTTTTTCTCCTTTTCTCATATCATTTAAACCCGGCATTTCCCTGCCGCTCATTACAATATACAAAAAAAAGAAGCGTTCGTCAACAACTGACGGACACTTCACACTTTTTTCGTGATTTGATAAAACGATTATCGAAATTTTCAATTGGGAACCACATAGGCAAACTGCAAATGATCCCGCCTTACTCCCTGTACCTCCAGACATTGATAGGCGGTTCCTTCCAATCGGAATCCCACTCTGCCCAAAAGTACCTGGGATGCCTGATTCTCCGGAAGCACAAAGGCCTCAATCCGCGCCACCTTCATCACCGAGGGAACAATCCGAACCGCTGCGCTTAAGGCTTCCGTTGCATAACCTCTATGCCAGTATTCCGGCAAAAGCTTATATCCCACCATAATCGTGTGGAAGGGAGCTACCCGATAAAAGGAAAAAGAGATGGTTCCGATAATCTTTTGCGGTACATTCTTCTCGTAAATCCAGAACCGAACGCCATTTTTCTGCATTGCCATATGATATTCCGCATGCAAAAGCTTGCGTTGGGTAGCATGGGTATAAAAATCCGCCGGCTTCTTACTTTCTACCCGTTCAAAGGTATCCGCCCCTCGATTCAGAAAAGCCAATACCTCCGAAGCTCCGCTTTCATCCAATATTTTCAGGCAAAGACGCTGTGTTGTATAGGATCGGCAAAATCCGTCTTCCTGTCGTATATTCATTCCTCTACTCCTCTAAGCTCCACTTTTTTAACAAAAGGCGTAAGCGCCGCTTTAATCTCTTCCAATTCGGAAAGAGCGTGGGCATGAAAGCCCGGTGAAATCACCTGCTCACTTTCCCGATAGGGCTGGATATAATAGGCCTTAGCACCACATATCCATTCGCCAATAGCAATAAAATCCTCTTTACCATGAAGTTCCGCAACTGCTGTGGTACGAAACTCATAAGGAATCCTGCCCTTCTTTAAAAGTTCGACGGAAGCTTCTATTCTTTTCAGTTCAAAATCCGAAACCCCTGCTGTCATAGCATATTTTTCCCGGGAATTTTTAATATCCATTGCCACATAATCCAACAGTCCTTCTTTTATAAGTTCCTCCAGAACCTCCGGCCGGTATCCATTGGTATCCAATTTTACCAAAAGACCTAACTGTTTGATTTTTCTTATAAAATCAGGCAAATCTGATTGTAACGTAGGCTCTCCACCGGTAATACAGACTCCGTCCAAAATCTTTTGCCGCTTTTGCAAGGTGGCAAGCACTTCTTCCTCCGAAATTGCTGGCACCTCCCCGGGATTTAAAACCAAATCTCCGTTATGGCAAAAGGGACACCGAAAGTTACATGCCCCGGTAAAAATCGTGGCAGCCACATGTTCCGGATAATCCAGCAATGTCATTTTTGCAAAACCATGAATTTGCATTTCCTTTTCACTTCCTATATAATACACTATATATAGTATAGCAAGAAATTTTAGAAATGTATATAGTTGGTGTAAGAATGGAAGACGCAGTAAAATATATGAAAGAAGCCATCCGACAGGCAAAAAAGGCATACGCCTTAGAAGAAGTTCCCATCGGATGCGTGATTGTGAAAGACGGAAAAATCATTGCCCGGGGCTATAACCGCAGAAATACAGACAAACTGACCCTGGCCCACGCAGAGATCATTGCCATAAAGAAGGCTAGCAAGAAGCTGGGGGACTGGCGATTAGAGGGCTGTACCATGTACGTGACCTTGGAGCCCTGCCAGATGTGCGCAGGCGCACTGGTACAGTCCCGAATCGACGAAGTTGTTATCGGTTGTATGAATGCCAAAGCCGGAAGTGCCGGCTCCGTTATTAACCTTTTAGATATGAAACAGTTTAATCATCAGGTAAAAATCACCAAAGGGGTGTTGGAAGAAGAGTGCTCCACCATGCTTAGTGACTTCTTCCGGGAGTTGCGGGAGCGCAAAAAAGCTGCCTCTACTTAGAAAAGTATCGATCCACTCCCAGACGGATTCCTTTGGCTATCTTTTTCATTACCGCATCCGACCGGTTGGAACACTGGTTTCCAACCTCCAAATCAATGGACGGAACAGTACTGAAAGAAGTCTGGGTCAAATCCATGGGCATTCTTCCGTTGCTCCATTTTTTCATTCCGGCTTTTTCCAATCCCTTAATAACATATTTTCCTAGTCGATTATGCTTCTTCCAGTATGATTTCACCGGTTCCATATTTCTGTATGTCCGGTTATTGGGAACACTGCAGAAAAATACTCCCTTATCATAGGAAAGGCCGTCTCCATCATAGTGAATCGCAATATGTATGTCTGCATTATTGTTGGCAATCAGGGTTCGCGCCACATTATCCAACTGAACATCCTTTCTTGTACGAATCATCAACACGTTATATCCATGCTTCAAAAATTCTTTTCTGGTAGCAATGGCCGCCTTCAATGTAGCTGCTGCCTCTCTCGTTCCATCATTGAAAGTCATACCACCACCCACCGCCGGGGCTTTTGTTGCTCCTGCAGCAGTACTTCCGGATACAATCTTGGGGCTACCATCGGGATGACAAAGAACGGTTTTACTTGCGCCGCCTTTTGTTCCATGTCCGGCATTGATACAAACAGTTTTTCCCTTTGCATTCTTTCCGGTAACGGTATACAAAACCGCTTCACCACTTGTAATCTTGGCACAATCCCCATATTCCCACTTAGGGTCAAAAGCGATTCTTGTAATTTTATATCCCTTTTTTGCTTTGGAACCGGCTCTTTTTGCTACGCCGGTGGCTGGTGTTAATCCGCCTACCGTCAGGCTTGCGGTCAGGCAGATCAGAAACAATATTGTAAATAATCGTGTTTTTCCTATGTTCATAAGGACCTTCCCCCATCTTTATTTATCAGCTTAAATTTACCAAACACGGAAACTTATGTCAAATTTTTTATCATTATTGGCGCTATAGCGAAATTTTTCGAAAACGTTTTCACTATTATCTCACAGTTAGAACATTGAAACATTGTTCAAAATATGATAAGATACCATTAACTATTCGTTAATTTTTTTGCAGCGACAGTGATGACCGACGAAAACACGTGCCTTATCATTAGAGGAGGTGTGGAATGTTTTATTTTATCGTAGCCAGTCAGTGGATCGTTATTTTTTTGCTGTTTTTTGAAGGATTATTCGTCTTCAGAAACATGAAAACACGAACTCACTACTATTTATATATGAATTGTGTCGCCATGCTTATCAGCAGTTGCGGACATATGATGTCGCTTTTTGCAGAATCGGAATCCGCTTATTTTGCAACTGTTCTGGTTTCCTGGGGGGGCAAAATTGCGGTTACCATTTCGTTTTTATTCTTCTGTGCCAAGCTTTGCGGACATGATCTGTCCAATATTATCACAGCACTTATGCTTGGATTGGGATCGGTTACCTATATCGTCGTTATTAAAACACGGGAAACCGACCTTTTCTTTAAAGGATTTTACAAACTTACCTTGGGAAAGCATACCTTTTACAAATATGAACTGGGGGTTTGGGGTATCGCATGGGACATTTTTGTAATGGCCCTGATTGTTCTGTGCCTCATAACACTGATTCTGTCTACTGCCCGAGAGAAAAACATGCAGAAGCGGAAGCAGCTTCAAATCATTATAACCGCTCTGGTGTGCGAAATCATAATCGGTTTTTTATCCACATTTCCGATACACGATCTTTTCGACATGAACCAGATTGGCTTTTCTGTCTGCGCTTCGCTGATTCTGTATGCTATTTTTAAAAAGGATCTTATGAAGACCGAATTTGTTACCAAAGATTATCTGATTGATAAGCTTTCCGCCGGTGTTATTGCCATGGATACCAACGAAGATGTGGCCTACTACAACCAGACCGCGTTACAGGTTTTTCCGTCTCTGGCCCTTGACCCGCAATCGGTGGTAACACAAATTCAAGAATCTATTGCGGAAAACAAACCGCTTTTCATCGGTAACAGCATCTATTCTTTTGAGGAAAGAATACTAGAACCAAACTCTGATGACCATATTAAGCTTTACGTGTTAAATGACTCCACCGTTCACTACTACCATTTGCAGGAGTTAGAGGAGGCAAGGCAGATGGCGGAAGCAGCCAATCACTCCAAGACCTATTTTTTAACCAACATGTCCCACGAAATTCGGACTCCTATTAACACGGTTCTTGGAATGGATGAAATGATTTTGCGGGAAAGCACCCAAAGTTCTGTTCAGGATTATGCACGTGACATTCAGTCTGCAGGACGTACTCTGCTTTCACTGATTAATGACATTTTGGATTTGAGTAAGATCGAGTCCGGAAAGATGGAACTCTTCCCGGTGGAATACGATGTGGCCAGCATGCTGTACGACCTTATTAACATGACCCGGTACAAGACCAAGGAACAGAGTCTTTCCTTCCATGTTTCAATCTCTTCGGATATCCCTGCCAGATTATGGGGTGACGATATCCGAATTAAACAGGTTTTGATGAATCTGCTTTCCAATGCAGTAAAATACACCCCCAGCGGCTCCGTTTACTTTCGCGTCAGCTTAAATACGGACGAAATGACTTGGGTAGATGGTGATGATGAAGTCCTCCTCCACTTTGAAGTAGAAGATACCGGACGTGGAATTAAACCGGAGGAAATGGAAATTCTTTTTTCCGAATTTGAACGAATTGAAGACAGCAATAACCGTAAGATAGAGGGTACCGGTCTTGGAATCTCCATTACCCGCAGGCTTCTTGCTTTGATGGATTCCGAGCTGGATGTACAAAGCGAATATGGCAGAGGTTCCCTTTTTTCCTTTGATTTGAAACAGAAGGTTGTGGAAAAAGAGCCTATTCAGGATTTCGATAAAAAAATGGAGCACATGACCTCTGATACCTATACCTACACAAAAACCTTCCTTGCACCGGACGCAACCATTCTGGTGGCGGATGATAATAGTATGAATCGAAAGGTTTTTGTATCCCTGCTGGCGCAGACACAAATGAAAATAACCGAAGCCGGCAGTGGTTTAGAAGCAATTAAGCTGGCCTCCAAAACCCATTTTGATATTATTTTTATGGATCACATGATGCCGGGCATTGACGGTATTGAAGCAATGCAGGAAATTAAAGCCGAGCAAAACGGTCCCTGCGCCGATACACCTATTATTGTACTTACTGCCAACGCTGTAAACGGCTGGAAAGAGAAGTATCTGGAAGCCGGTTTTGATGGATTTATTTCGAAACCCATTTCTCCGGATAATCTGGAAAAAGTTATTAGAAACACCCTTTCTCCGGAGAAGTTGATACCGATTTCTTCCACATCAGCTCCTGCTATGGACACCCCCGCAAGCCCTATTGCGGATCCTGCCGATTTTCCTGTTATCTTCGGCGTGGATTGGGAAGTTGCCATGATGCGGATTCAAAACAAAGCTTCCCTGAGAGATCTCATGGATGGCTTTGTGGATTCCCTCAATCAGCAGGCGGATAAGCTTCAGTCCTTCAAGGATGGTTTACCGGATACCATGCCGGATTACCGAATTCAGGTACACGGCATGAAAAGCGCTGCCGGCTATGTGGGTATTTTCCCTTTATCTGGAATGGCGGCAGTTTTGGAACAAGCTGCATCCAACGAGGACATGGATACTATCCTGAAAATTCACGATGTGTTCCTTCGGGAATGGCGAATTTACAAAGATCGACTTGCCGATTATCTGAATCAGGATGATGTTGCAGAGGCAGATAAAGAGGAGATTAAAAAAGATGTTCTGGAAATGCTTTTAAACATGTTGTCTGATGCGATGGGTAAAATGGATATCGAAACAGCTGACAATACCATTAAGAAGCTTTCATCCTACAAGTTGCCGGAAACGGCTGCCCGTGAGTTTGATACGTTAAAGGCTGCGGTAACACAGCTCGACCAGAAGCTGGTGGCCCAAACCTTGCTCAAGATACATAAGGAGGACTTATGAAAAAAATACTTTTTTTTGGAATGTTCAATGAAATAATGAAGGATGTAAACAAATATCTTTCCAACTATTTTCATGTGCAACTTTGCGAACTGAATTCCGATGCGGTAAAAGATATGCTGAAGGTATACGAGCCGGATCTGGCCATTATCTTTCTAATCGGTGCCAAGGAATATGATACCTATCTTTTTGGCATGCTTGCCAAATCCGATACCCCGGTTCTTACCATTGGTACCAATCAGGAAAAGAGAGCCTTTGACAGATTTTATGAAGACGGGCAGTTTGAGAACCTGGTACGCCCGGTGGACAACCACATCATCTTAACCAATGTATGCCGACGACTGAATCTGGATTTGGAGGAAAAAGACGGAAAACAGGTTATTGCCGATCCAAACGCAAAGAAAAATATTTTGATTGTGGACGATGACCCTACTGCTCTGCGTAGTATTCAGGAAATGCTGAAGGAAGAGTTTGATGTTTCTCTTGCCACCTCCGGAAGCCAAGCCATGACCACCATCGGCAAACGCAGACCGGATTTAATCCTGTTGGATTATGAAATGCCGGTGTGCGATGGTCGCCAGACCCTTGCCATGATTCGGGCGGACAAAGATTTGACGGATATCCCGGTTATTTTCCTTACGGGTATTAGCGACGGGGAACATATTAAGGCAGTTTTGAACCTGAAACCTCAGGGCTATTTATTAAAGCCCGCCTCCAAGAATGGCCTTCTTAAGACCATCCGCAAAACCATCAATACTTGACAAACCGCCAAAAACACGGTAAAATATCACAGTATGTCATCAATGGCTTCGGCCTTGATATAAAATTTCCGTGCAGCCGGGGAGCTAGCGGTTCCCTGTACCTACATCGCTATAGCAGGGGTGATATCCTGCCCCGGGTTGTAAGGTGCGTAGCTGCCCTTAATAAGTGGTATTGACGTTTGGGTCTTACGCGACGGGAACCGGCGAACCGTGTCAGGTTGGGAACAAAGCAGCACTAAGTCGGACCTCCCGGGTGCCGTGAGGGTGCCTGGACCGAGCTAACTGTTAAGGTAACGTGCGTGTTAAGCAATTCAAAGCAGGATGCACGGATTTTAAAGACTTTTAGAAGCATGTCGAAGCTTTTCGGCATGCTTTTTTAATGAAAAAACTTAAAGGAACTAAGACTCTTACTGTTGTAGCCATGTTGACAGCTATTGGCTGAACCTTCTGTATTTCAAAAACGGTTATCTTGCAACCATTCTTATCCGTCTGCCGAAGGAGCTTATCATGCTTCCCATTAATATTGTATTGACCTATACCATACAAAAGGCGTTTGACCGGGTAAAGGATAGAGGATTACTTTTTGAATAAGAGAATTAGAATTGGAGGGACGATGCTTTGGCTTTTAGAACATTGGTCCAAACATCCGTCTCTCCACTATGGATTTGTCTATTTTAACTCAAAATCATGTGGCAGTGATGACGTTGGATAAAAAATATCTGCCCACTGCAATTGTCCTCCCGTTTGAAGGAAATGCCGGACAGTCCCAACTAATCCACCGCCAGGTAAAACAAAACTGAACTACAATAATGCTGTTGGCATCACCACGGGACTCGACGGAAGCTATTCTATTACTTTCCGACAGTAAATTTCCCCTGTCCCTCAATCTCAAGAATATTGACATTTTCTCTTATACATGCTACTATAATAGCAACAAAAGAGCTACCGTAGTAGACGGTAGTTTCCATTATTTCATAACGAAAACAACCGGTTCACTAATGGGCTTTGTGACGGTTGTTTTTCGTATGTTTAATGCCGTTTTTGTAGCCAATTCTGTATGCTAAGTATAGCAGGGACATAATGATGTACAAGTCATTCAGCGTAAGTTCCATACGCATCCCTCCCTTCTTAGAAATATGATCATTCATATTCCTTTGATGGAAAGGAAACTCAACCGTCTACCCCTCGGTAGCTCATACCAATATTATAGCAAACGTCTGTTCGTTTTTCAATTATGTCCATAAAAAACAATTTGTCTTAAACTTTCCAGAATTCTTTGACAATATAACGCAACTGATATATATAGGGCGTGATGGATTTCAAATCTAATTAACAACTTTAACGATACATGTGTGAGACGTGTTATTCAAATTTTCGCTTCCTTTTGCCGTAAATTTTAATTTCATCTGGCATTGCTTCCAATTACTCCTTTTGTCTAACGTAACCGTAAACTTTTCTTTATTATCTTTTGTATCGTCATCTTTCACTTTGGTTATCTTAATCTTTTTTTTCAATGACGTGCAGTTTATGGACTGCAATTCGCCACTTATCACACCACCCAGCCCATCGTCATTTCTTGTTATAGTAATGGTGATTTTCGAGGTTCCATTTTCTAAAGAGGATATTTTATATTTTTTGGTTGTGAAGCTAAGCTTAAAACTGGTTGGTGCTCTTTTTATGGTGTATTTTACATTTATGGAATTCTTACAATATTTTTTCCCTTTTGGAGATATTCTTATATTTTTTCCCCTGCATTGACCTGATCTTCGGGATACTCCACGCTATACCAATCAGAGCTAACTTCTTTGCCGCTTGATTTTAATTTTAACGTAACCTTCGGTTTCTGTTTCTTACTTTTCTTATATGTGAATGACTCCTTATCGAAGGATACGTCTACTTCTGTTTCTAAGTCGATTTTCTTAATTGTATAAACTACGCTACAAGAACCGGTTACTCTGTCACCATCCCCGGTCATAGTTAGGATATGCTCACCAATATCGGTTGCTCTATCCCCTGTTATCTTGACGTTGTCAATTCTTGAAAACATCATTCCGTCTGCCAGCTTTATATCGTATATTCCGACTTTGCGTTCTTTCCCAGTATATTTGAATTCATATTGGTCAAGACGAATAGTCGCTCCCGTAAGATCCGGTACCGGAATATAATATGCATATAACGTGATATCTCCGGACTGCTTGTTGCTAATGCTCTCCACCAGAGAACCATATCCACCTGACCTCCAATACCATCCCATGCAATCATAGGCTTTCTTTTTCGGTTTTTCTAAATATTTTATTCCTTCGCCATAGGTATATGTTGTGGGGTTTTTATCACTGTTGACTCCCCCGTCCAATACATATGTAATCTTAAATCTTTTCGGTGTAAAAGATGCATACACGGTAACGTCTCCGGTAGAAGATGCGCTGATAGAATCTACCTTCTTCGTACATGCCTCATCCTCATACCAACCCTCAAAATCATAATTCGGTTTTACTGCCGGCTTCAATTCAGCCACACCTGAACCTTCGTAATAGGTAGCAGGATTAGAGGCGTCGTTCGTTGCACCCTCACCCAAAACATACGTAATACGGTGGGATTTCTCGTCATCCTTATTTTCTTCCCAATCAATAACCGGGATATATGGAACATAAGGTCTTTTCCATACTGCAGTAATGGTTAACTTTCCGGATTTTCCGGTTAAGGGAATAGGGTAAGATCCCGTGCTATTTGCTGCAAGAGTCGTTGCCGTCTGGTCCCCTTCAAACTGATAAGTCCAACCGTCAAAAATGGAGTTCGCTTTTGTAGGTGTATCCAGTATCAATGTCTCTGACGGAGCATAGGCTTCGATAAAAGATAGCGTAGATGTACCACCATTGAGATTCCATTCAATTTCATATGCTTCGATCAACGTCAATTTTATTTTTTTTGCGTCCCCTAAAGTGTATACGTCAGCTTCGCTAACCTTCCATTTCGTGCATCCGTTTGTTTGAAATGCCGGTAACATTAATGAATTTCCACTGGGGTCAGCGGTGCCGACATATGGAAAAGCTGCGATTCCTAGCACTTCTTGCGTAAGGCTTGTTCCATCTGCTTTTTTATAGGAGATTTCCCCCTCGCCGGCTGGTGCTTCCGCATTAGATTCATTAAAACAAATCCTATCTCCAGGTTCAAAGGCTTTTCCTGTTTTCACATCAGAATCGGCATTTATCTGTGGTACCGATTTATCATAGCTATAATTCACATCCGCAGCCAATACACTTAAGGTATCTGTTAACAAGAATGATACTGTTAGCAACCACGCTATAGCGTATACTATTCGTTTCTTTCCGTTCTTTATGTTCATAATATCCTCCTCTTTCTTACCTCTTTTTGAAAAGGTATTTACTTTATTATACCACATTATTTTTTAAAAGTAGTTGACAATTACATATCGCTGTTGTATAACTGTATTAAGCAAGTAATACAATAATACAGTTGAAGGGAGGATATATATGCCATGGACTATGTCGAGCGAGCGACCAATCTATTTACAGTTGGTAGACCGCATTAAACGACAGATTGCTGCCGGAAAGTACAGCCCCGGAGACCGTTTTCCATCAGTAAGAGAACTTGCTCTTGAAGCGGCGGTGAATCCGAATACCATGCAGAGAGCCTTGTCGACCCTGGAAGCAGACGGATTATTAATAACCAGCAGAACTGCAGGAAGAACGGTGACAACACAGGAGGAGTTGATTAGAAGTATGAAGGAGCAGATTGCAACAGAGGAATATGAACGATTTTATCAGGCAATGTTGGAATTGGGGTATGATGAAGAAGGAATTGAAACCTTTATTAAAGAAGTGAAGGTGCCCCATGAGAAAGGAGGCAGAGAATAATGCTATTGCAGACAGATTCTTTATCCAAGAAATATGGAAATCATTTGGCATTAAACAATGTAAATCTGACACTGGAGACAGGAAAAGTAATTGGTCTTTTGGGACCCAATGGTTCAGGAAAAACTACTTTATTGAAAATGATTGCCGGTCTTTTGACACCAACAGAAGGCACGGTTCGCATTAATGGAGAACAACCGGGAATCATCACGAAACAGCAGATATCCTTTTTGCCGGATACCACTTTTTTCCCTACATGGATGAAAGCGAAGGACACGTTTTCATTGTACAAGGATTTTTATGAGGATTTTAATATGGAAAAAGCGCAGGATATGCTGAAAAACCTTGGAATACCGGAGAATATGACTTTAAAAAAGATGTCAAAGGGAACGCTGGAGAAGGTACAGCTTATTGCCGCCATGAGCAGAGAGGCAAAGCTTTATTGTCTGGATGAGCCTATTGGTGGTGTGGATCCGGCAACAAGAGATTATATTTTAAAAACAATTATCAGTAACTATAGTGAGGAAGCATCGGTTCTGATTTCTACCCATTTGATTGCAGATGTAGAAAACATTCTGGACGAAGTAATATTTTTGCAAAATGGACAGATTACGCTTCATAAATCCGTTGACGATATCCGCGAGGAGGAAGGAAAATCTGTTGATGCAGTATTCAGGGAGGTGTTTGCATGTTAGGAAAGATGATAAAACACGAGATAAAAGCTACCGGAAGGTTATTCCTTCCAATGTATCTGGGAAGCATAGTGCTTACTATCGCTTTTTCTTTTCTGCTTCGCTTAACAGAGAATGTCGGTAAAGGATCCTTGCTAACCACAGCGGTTATGGGAATAAGCTGGTTTGGTTATGTGGTAATGCTGATTGCTTTATGTGCTGCAACTGTAATAGTTATCGTGTTCCGATTCTATAAAACTGTGGCAACCTCAGAGGCATACCTTACTTTCAGCCTGCCGGTCAAGACGAATCAGATTTTAAATTCGAAGCTTTTGGTTGCATTAGTCTGGCAATTGCTCTCAGCGGGAATGGTTGTTTTGTCCGCCTGGATTATGTTTACCATTCGTGGAAGTGATACATTACATAGGATGTTAGCAGAGTTATTGGCATTGAAACCTGTCTTTTTGGCAGAATATGGTTCCGTTGCATTAGGATTCCTTCATTTGGGAATTATTGTATTGACTACAGTGGCAGGAAGCACCCTTATGTTTTTCCTGGCAATCTGTCTCGGACAGCTTTGCAATGATCATCGTGTGATTGCAAGTATCGGAATGTATATGGTAGTTTACATGGTTGGACAGGCTGTCGCTTCAGCTGTGTTTTTCCCTCTTTTGATGTCAGGTACGCAGCCAATGGTTGTGGGACAGGTATCAACTGTAAATCTGGATGTACAGTCAATACCCACAATGAGCTTTTTTATCACTCTAACCGTAATGCAGATTGTTTTGATGGTGGCATATTATATTGGTTGTGCTCTCATTATGAAGAAGAGAACGAATGTAAGATAAAATGCGGAGGGAAGCTCCATTAGCAATTTAGGTGCAAAACAAACCCAATTAAGTGAATAAGCAGACATTCAATTGCGTTTAGCGTTATAATACCCCCGTAATATATTAAACAGGAGGACTTGACATGAAACAGAAAACACGTATTACCTTATTCACCATTGCTTTGTTGTTAATCACTTTTTCCCTGATTCCAAAGCAATCAGCCCAGGCCAAAACGGCAGATAAGGCCAAGACCATTCACGTTGACTTAAACGGCGATGGCAAGAAAGAAACTCTTTTTTTCAAACCTACTGCTTCCAAAGGAGATACCGAGGCAGACTTTGTAAAGCTTTCTATTTTTATTAATGGAAAACGTAAGATTACTTTTAAAGAAGACTTTTTTAGCTATGAATACCGTATTATTACTTTAAGGAACGGAATGAAATTCCTCTATCTTCACCCACAGGGCTTAAACAGTGACGGATTTCATCGCTTATATCAATACAAAAAGGGCGAACTGAAACGCGTGTATAATTTTGACAACGCTCCTTTAGGTCGTTGGATTGACTCCATCAAAGCAAACGGAAATGAACTTCGTGTCATTATGCGCGATAACGGCTCCGGCATTGGACTTTTCCATTTCAGAGCCTACTATACCTATAAAAATGGCGCTTTTCATCTGAAGAGTAATACTCTCAAGGTAACAAAATATTACATAATGAACCCCAACGGTCAAAGCCAAAAAACCGGTATTAAGGAACTTACGGTTTCAAAGAAATTTAAGCTCTACTCCGACAAAACTGCCAAGAACCAGATTGGCACGGTTCCTGTGGGAACAAAATTAAAACTTACCAAGGTTTACATGACCGGAACCTATAAAAACGGTTACTCCACCTACTACGTAACCGGCGGCGGTTATCACGGATGGTATAGCTCAAAAGATGTGGAATGGGAAATGCTTTTTGAAAACGTCAGCGGCGTCGCATAAAATAACATTTTCAATCCCATTCCTCTAGAATATAAGCTGTTCCAAATTCCTTATATCCTATGGATTTGGCTAGTTTACAGGATGCCACATTATTGACATCACATTCCCACTGGGGGCAAATCCCTTTTGCAAGAAGGTTATGGGTTGCCAGCGCAGCTGTGCATTTTCCATAACCCTTGCCCCGCTCCCGCGAAAGTGTGGTAATACCGGTGTGTTGAATCCTCCCCTCCATAAAGGGCATATCCGGCGCATCACAAACAGATACCAACTGATTTTCTTTGAAATATCCGGTAAAATAACCTTTCTTCACTTTCTCTGTAAAATAATCTTCAAGCCATCCTTCCGGGTCTGCTTCCGGATTTGCTGTGCAGAAAAAGGTTTCGAAAAGCGCATAATCCGATAAATTAAGAACTCGCGCTTCTCCGAATTCCTCCACTTTCTCCTCATCAAAGATGAAAAGCTTCATTTCTTTCATTGCATATTTCCCACGAATAGCAGAAAGTATCTCTTTTTCGGAAAGTACCTTCAAATCATCCATAAATTCCTGATATTTTGGAGAAAAAGCGATTACCGCCTGATTCTCCCTTACCAGAACATAGATGCCGTAAGGACATCCAAATCCCTTTATAATCTTTTCACGCTCCGGCGTACAAATGAACTGAATCCCCGGGAGGAATTTTTCGAGATCCGTGTCGCAGAAATGTGAATAAAACTCTATTGTTATCTTCTGTATCTGACTCTTATCCAGCATATCGATTCCTTCCCTCCCAAACTATACATACCACTGCTTCTGTGCTTCATACATACGGAAGTATTCTCCTCGTCTTTCCAGAAGTTCCCCATGGGTGCCGTACTCCACCAGTTCTCCGTCCTTCATTACCGCAATATAATCTGCAAGGGTCGCGGCTCCGATACGATGGGTAACCAAAACCGCCATTTTGTCCTTACAAAGAGAAAGCAAAAGCTTCATAATACGCACTTCTTCTAGAGGATCGATGGCGGATGTGGGCTCGTCAAAAATAAGAAGCTCACTTTTCTTAAAATTTCCACGGGCAATAGCTACACGCTGCCACTGACCACCGGAATACTCTTCTCCGCCAAATTCCTTGCTTAACACGATATCCGGGTTCTTTTCGGATAACTGAACCTCCTTAAGAATTTCAGCAAATTCTTCCGCGGAAACCGCATCTGCTTCACCGAAGCAAATATTTTCTCGCAAAGTCAGCGGATAGCGCTGGAAATCCTGAAAAACTGCAGAAATCTTTTTGCGATAATCTCTTTTATTTTCATCTGCTATAGCAATACCATTTGCAGTAAGTTTTCCATCTTTCGGCGGTAAAAATCCTCCAAGGACACGGGACAAGGTAGTTTTTCCGGAACCGTTTTCTCCTACCACTGCAAGAACTTCTCCGGCATGCAGGCTAAGAGAAATATCTTTTAAAGCGTTCTTTTCTGCATCCGGATAATGGTAGGATACGTGAGAAAGGCTTACGGTGTGAAGATTTTGGGCGGCTTCCACTCCGGTTTCGAAATCGGTACCCCTATCCCCTCCGGCTGCTGCCGTCATTTTTGCATAATCCGCAACCACCTGCACCGTTGCGCCATGCTCCACCAGTATGCTAACCGTATTTTTCATGAAATTTTCGATGCTGTCATACATGGATAAAAGCACTGTCAGTACCGTTGCCACCTGGGCTCCGTTCATCTGATGATTGCTTACCATATAGACAATAAAGCCTAAAATGATTCCGATTCCCAAAAGATGCAATCCATCGGTTACCAGTTGCAGCCCACATACACGACGATAGTACCCTTTTTTCAACTTTTGATATCCTTCCACGGCATCTGAAAAACGTTTAAAAAATCGATGTTGCATGGAAAAATACCGGGTTTCATAAAGCGCCGGTAAAGTCGTATTGTATTTTTCATATTCCTGCATCTGACGTTTCTTTTCGCCTGCTTTCTGAGCAACCTCAAAATTCGCACTTCTACGGATTTTCCATGTTAAAATTGCCGGTAGAAAAGTTATAAACATGACTAGCGCTATCCGCCAATCCATGCGAATCAAAAAAATGGTCACAAAAATATAGTATGGCAAATGATTAAAAATCATATTCGAAAACCGGTAATAGTACAGTATAATACTGTCTATAGCGCCTTTTACATTCTGTTGTGCATCCAGAATCTCTTTTTGCAGGCATTGTTCCGGTTCCATATTTTTTGCCCGGAAAATCTGAAACTGAATAAATCCTTTTTCCAAATTGGTCTGCAGGTATTCAAAGACCATATTGGTAAAACCGTTCATCAGATCGGATGCCAAAATGCAGGTTACCAAAGCAAAGAAGATGAGCCACAGCCTGCTTCCAAAGTCTTTTGCCCAAAGAAGGGAATACAGTCTGTTTAAAACCTCGATATACAAATACTGTATTATTGCTGAAATGAGCCCCAGAAAACCGGAGAGATAAAAATCCTTCCGAGCGTAGACGCCAATCTCTTTCAAGCACATCCATTTTTCCCTAAGCTTCTGCATTCCTGTACCACCCCCTCTGACTTTCAAACATTTCCGCATACAATCCCTTTGTTTCCATCAACTTCTGATGGCTTCCCTTCTCTTTTATTACACCATCCTTCAACACCAACACTTCATCCGATAGTCGGGCGGCTCCCAAACGATGGGTGATAATGATACCGGTTTTATCCTTCATAGCTTTTAAAAACAGCTCATACAACGCCGCCTCTGCCATCGGGTCAAGGGCGGCGGTTGGCTCATCTAAAATCAGCCAGCCGGTATGGCGGGAAAGGGCGCGCATGATTGCCAGCTTCTGCCACTGACCACCGGAAAGATCAATGTTCTTTCCTTCCAGACGTCCCATTGGCGTGTCATACCCCGCTTCCCCAAGATGATTCTCTAAAGATAAATCCAATTCCTTCATCCAGTGGGAAATTTCCTCATCCGTCAGGCTGTCTGCCTGCTCCATTCCTACATTTTCACGGACGCTTACCTGATAACGGGTAAAATTCTGGAATACCGGACTTAAAAAGCTTTTCTCATCACGAATGCTTCGCAACTCCTTGCCATCTATCCGGATGCTACCTTCGTACTCGCGGTAAAAGCCCAGCAATAACTTCATCAACGTGGACTTTCCGGCTCCGTTTTCTCCTACTAACGCATAGCGCTTCCCTTTTTCCAGCGTAAGATTTAAGTGACGTAAGATGTAAGGTGCCTCTTCGTTGTAGCGGAAGGACACGTCCTCAAACACGATTTTTTCTGCGCCGGAAAGAACCTCGCCTGTCTGTTCTTCCTCCGGCAATCCGTAAAATGCTTCGTATCGGGTCTGATACTCTAATGCGGAAGTAATCTGATATAAATACATGTATAATTCCCAGGTCACACGGGTAGCCAGCCCAATTACCCGCTCCATTAAGATTACGCAGATACCGATGGTTATCCGATGTAAACTGGTCAAATACAGAATCACCCCTACAATACCGCACAATAGTAGCTTAATAATAAAGCTCATGGTTTTGATGCGGGTATAAGCGCTTTTTTTGTAGTTAATGTAAACCTTTGCGCCCGCGTCGAAGGAATTTTGCCATTTTCCCAATATCCAGGAAAAATAAGGGAAAGTCACACGCTCAAAGATACTTTGCTCTCCCGTCAAAATATTTTCATAGCTTTCCGAGCGCCGAGCTATCTCCATATACTGAGACAACGCAGAATAATCCTCTTTTCCGCCCTTCACGGAAATAATGAAGATAGGCACAAAAGCGAAAAGCGCCACCACTCCCAAACCAAGAGAGTATTTCATAATAATGGCCATCATGACTGCTACAGATAAAAAGAGATTTCCTGTCCCTAAAATTCCTGTGTAATAGGAATAATATTTTTCCGGAATTCCCTGTTTAACGTGGTTTGCCAACTCATAGGTTGCCGCCTTTTCCATGTCCTGAAAGGGCAGGCGAAAAAGCTTCTGCATCAGACATTTTTTCTCATTTGCTTCAATGGATAACTGCAATTGGGAGCTGAGATAGCTGTTATATGCTCCGCAAAAATACTGAAACGCCGTTAAGAATACGGCGGCTAGAATTTTCCGGACAATCGCCTCGTCAAAAGGCTGCCCGGCTACTACCTGAAGCATTCCGTCAATGAATGCTGCATAGACCATAACATATACTGCAGGCAAAATTCCCAATATCACCTGCAATACAAATACACCAAGCGCCAGCCCTGGCTGACGCTTAATTACATTACGTAAAATCCCCTTATGTCTCATCTTCTCCTCCAATACTTTTTTTATCAGCGGAAATTAATCTTCTCCCATCTTCTTCGGAAAAACGGTTGCTCCAGGATGATTTCATCCACAAACATCTCTATCCCAAAAGAGATTATCCACACCAGGAAGGTAATCCCCACTACTTCCCAAATGGTGTACTGCTTTAACCTTTCCCCTACAAGCGGCATATAGATTGAATAGGTTCTAATGCATGTTGCAGGAAGTATCCAAAAGAATACTGCAATACGCAGACTTTCCAGTCCTTTCCCTCCTCCCAGTATTCCATAATAAGGCAGTGTCAAAAGGATAGGTCCGAATCCCGCCAATATCTTCTCTTTCACGCACATATCTGCATTATAATACTGTAGCACTGCAAATACCATTAAAAGGCTCAAAAAAAACAATTCCAATACAAAATGAAGATGAATCTCACTTTTTCGCTCAAGGCCATTTCCTGCACTAGCTGAGCGTACCATAGTAGAACGCTTCAAATGCCAATGGGAATCCATTACAGCAATAGCCACCGTATGAAGGGCAAAAGCGGGCATAAAGGGCGCCATGGCAATGGCTAAAGCAAGTAAACTGAAAAAATTTTTCTTCTCCTCTGCCAGAGTTACGTACAACCACTCCTCTTTTATCCTTTCCATCATTAATATTTCTCCTCCATCCGTTTTGTACTAATATGGACTGCTCCCAATCCGGCGGCTATCGCCAGTATCAGGGGCAGCATCCACAGACTTTTAAAATCATCAACTGCCGTCCATAAAAATATGGCGATCAACCACATTCCTACAAACAGACAAATTGCAAAAAAACTGTCTCCTCCCGTATCCGTGCTTGCATATCGTACTGACAAAGTACCAGCCATCGAAAGTATATATACAAAAGAAAATGCTGCAATTGCCCTGCCGCTTGCTCCGTAATTCACCAAACACAAAATGCCGTAATACAAAGCCTTTAAAACGACATCCAAATAAATCGTTCCCCGGAGATAGCTTTTATTCTGCGCTCCAGCTTTCAATAATAAAGTGGGCTCCTCACTGTAGGACAGAATTCCCCGTGCCGCCTGATTTTCCCCTATCACCATTAAACCAAAATTAAGGACAAGAAAAATCGCGGTGGTGCCCTTTCTCATATCCACAATCTCTCGAAGCACTGCATTAAGAGGCAGTACTAACAACATTACCAGATAATACCATCTGCTGTAAAAAGAAAAGTAAGATTTCCAAATCCGTTTCATCCCATCCTCCTTACCGCACCATAATCGAGTGCTCTTTGATAAGTGCCACCGAAATCTGGCTCAAAGAAGGTCTTTCTTTTAAAAAGTCAAAACCGGTAAATTTCTCCAAATCCTCTGCCAAACATAGCCCTTCAAAGCCGAATTGACTCTTTCTACATCCAATCAGTAGGTCTTTTGCCGCTTCGAAATCCTCCGTTTCGCCTTTTACTAACACATATTTATCCGAAAGATCCTCGGTAAATCCTTCTTCTACCACCGTCCCTGCTGCCATAATGACGGCATAGTCGGTAATGTACTCCATATCCGACACGTTATGGGTGGAGAAAAAGATGCTTCGCTCTCCGTTTCCTTCTGCCATATACTCCTGCATCATTTCGCAGAGGCGGTCTCGCATATAAGGATCAAGAGGTGATGCCGGCTCATCCAGTAACAGTAGCTTGGTATCACGGGCCAGCACTCCTGCCAGCATCAGTTTCATCACCGTTCCGTCGGAGCAGCGATCCACCCGCTTCTTGAAATCTTCTTCCTTTTCCACGACTCCCATATCCTTACACAACTTCTGAAATTTCTCTTTATCAAAGCTCGCAAAAAGAAGTTCACTAATATTTGCAACCTGCTCCAGCTTCCAATGGGGCAGATAGTAGCCTCCCATGGCAATGTAACCGATCATTTCCTTTACCGGGCAGCTATTTTTCTCCCTCTTCTTATCGCTATAAGCGTTAAAATACTGTATTGTTCCGGCATATTTTGTGTCAATCCCGCCTAAAACCCGCAATAAAGAGCTTTTTCCGGCTCCGTTCTCTCCGATGAGCGCAGCCACAAATCCCTTGGGGATAGTAAGCTTTGGAATCTTTACAGCAAACTCCTTATATTTCTTTTCCAAATCTATTATCTCCAACACATTCTCCATCTCTATTCCCCTTTCTCACTTTCCAGAATTCGTAATGTAGTAATCATCTCTTCCAAAGTCATTCCTGCCGGCTTCGCCGCCAAAAGTGCTTCCGTTAAGTGTGCCTCCACCTTCCGGCGATATTGCTCCTTTACCATCTCACAGTCCTGCTGCCGCACCAAAAATCCCTTGCCCTGCACAGCTGTAACTAAGCCCTCTTTTTCCAAAAGTTCATAGGCTTTCATGGTGGTAATCACGCTAATCTTCAATTCCTTCGCCAATCCACGGATGGATGGTAGAAATTCTCCGGAGGCTATTTTTCCATCTAATATTTCATTGCGAAGCTGAGTTGCAATCTGCTGATAGATTGGAACCCCTGATTCCTGGGAAATCTTCATCGTATTCCTCCTGCTGTGTTTATAGTGTTATTACTGTTTATATACTATATATACACCTTCATTTTTGAAATGTCAACATGTTTCTAAAAATTTTTAAGCATGACAAAAAATGCCTTCCGGGGAAATTCCCGGAAGGCTTGAAAATTCTGCATGCCACTACGGCATCATCAATTTAATGACAGAAGTATCTTCGTCAAAATTATTCATGTTGTAAAGCACCAGCGCCTCTGTAATCTCATTGGCTTTCGTGTACATGGTCAGATTATCGTTGAAATACCGTAAATCCACTACATGAATACTTTCATAATGCTTGGTTAAAAACGGTAAAAAGCAATTGGCATAAGAATCCTTAATAACCAACAGATGCTTTCCGTTATCCACATCCGTCTTAATGGTCACTTCGCCGTCGTTACCACCTAGGAAATACTGATATTTGTCCTTTACCTTCAACTTGGTCTCGTCGTACAAACTGTCTGTAACGGTTTTGCCCATCTGGTGGGATACAGTCAATTTCTCCTTAATAATCGGCGCTTCCACCGTATCTCCTTTGGTTCCGGCTGCCAGCACTTTGGAATACAGGGTTCCGTAAAAATCATCGCTTACCTTTTTCGTATTATAAGACACGGGGTCTAAATCCCAAGCCTTACAAAATGCTTGATATCCGTAATAAGCTCCCTTTGTAGTCCAATGATGATCGGTTCGATAATATAAATTCTCCCGCAGATGCTCTTGTATTTCGCTATAAGAATCTATGAATTTTACATTTTCCATCTTTTCTAAGCGGCTCTTTACTGCTTTCAATGTATCTATCTGGTGATAATCCACCGCAAATTCCGGTAAACGGCCGGTATAAACCCCTGCTGCCGTAGGCGCCAGTAAAACCGATACCGGCATATCCGAATTCCTCGTTGCAAAGCTTTCCACTGCCTTCAAATTATTCCAGAACTTCTTTTCCTTAAACTCTGAAGGCGTCTTCTTCAACATCAGATATCCACCCTTGCCGAAGTAGACTCCGTTACTGTCTTTCACACCCACCAGCTTCTGTGCCTGGGTTTTCACCGTAATGGCTATACTCCGAAGAGGAAACTGATCCGTTGCATAGTCGTTCATACCATTGGTATAGTCTCCGGAAAAAAGCGCCGTTGCACTAAATTCCGGCTGCTCCTTCAGATACCGGTTCTCGTCCTCGGAGAACTTTACATCCGGAGAAATAACGTAACCTATAAATCCCACGAAAAGAAGTGCTAAAAACACGCCTAACATGGGGATATTCTTTTTATCCATATTCTTCATGCCGGCCCTCCTTAGAATCTAAAGTATAAGAACGGATTGTAGGATGATCCGATAATAAAGCAAATCGAAATTACAAACAATCCCAATAATACAATGTCCTTTGCTACACGGTATTGCCCCTGTGTTTTCTGACTTATACGACGGAGCAAGCTGGAGCTGCAGATTACACAAGCAATCAGTAATGCCACATGACTTACCAGCATATAAACCGTCTCTCCACTGACAAAACCTGCACCCTGTAAGCCAAATAAGGCTTTCAGATACTCAAACAAGAAGGAGAAATCCTCGCAGGCAAACAGTACCCATCCCAATATTACAAAAAACATGGTATAGATATGCTGTAAAATCGCCGGAAGCTTGTCTAACACCTTTTTAAACAGGAATTTCTCAAAGATTAAGAGCAATCCGTAATAAATTCCCCACGCCAAGAAGTTATAAGCGGCACCATGCCAAAAGCCTGTGAGTCCCCAAACAACCATAAGATTGAAAATCTGGCGTCCCACGCCTTTGCGGTTCCCGCCCAAGGGAATATAAACATATTCCTTAAACCATGTACTTAAGCTAATATGCCAACGTCTCCAAAATTCGGTGATGTTCTTTGAAATATAAGGCAAATTAAAGTTTTCAGGAAATGTAAAGCCAAACATTTTACCCAGACCGATTGCCATATCCGAATAACCGGAAAAGTCAAAATAAATCTGGAAAGTATAACATACAGCTCCCAACCATGCCATAGTCACCGGAATATTGCCCGGCTCCATGACCTTGATGGTATCCCATATAGCTCCTGCACTGTTGGCAAGAAGCACTTTTTTACTCATACCGATGCAAAACCGTCTACAACCGTCTGCCACCTGCTCACTGGTTACCCGTCGATCCTCCAACTGGGTTTCCAAATCAATGTACCGTACAATCGGCCCTGCCACCAACTGTGGGAAACAGGTAACGTAGGTTGCAAAAGCGATAATATTGTGCTGTGGCTTCACCTGTCCCAAATACACATCCAGGGTATAAGACATAGTCTGAAAAGTATAGAAAGAAATTCCAATAGGTAATGCCACATTTAATACCGGCACTGCCAGTCCCGTAAGGGAGTGAACCGTGGAAAGTGCCAGGTTCGTGTATTTAAAGAAACATAAAATACCGAGATTTCCCACCACTGACAAAATCATAATAGCTTTAGCCTTCCGATTCTGCCCTTTTTCCCGGAAAATCCCGATAAGTCGGCCGTTCACATAATCGAACACCGTAGAAAACAACATTATTAATATGTAAGTTGGTTCTCCCCAGGCATAGAATATGAGACTGGCAATAACCAGAATCAGATTCTTCCATTTGAGGGGGCAAACATAATAACAAAATAGTGTGATCGGTAAGAAAAAGAATAAAAATGCCGCACTACTAAATACCATCTAATTGTTACTCCTTATCATCTTCGCTTGTAACAAGAAAACCATCTCTTCCGGCTTTCTTGATTTTGTATAATGCCTGATCGGCATCTTCCATAAACTGTTTGATAGTGCTGTCCTTTGTTGGAATACCGTGGTAGGCACCCTGACTTAAGGTGACAATATCACTGCTCTTGGAATATTCATGGATAATATGACGATGCTCTATAATGTCCTTTAACTCCTGCATGAATTGTCCCACTTCATCCTTGGTACGATCCACAAAAAGCAACAAGAACTCATCTCCGCCGTAACGACCGGTATAAATACCCCTGTGTCGCTCCAACGAATGAATTGCATCCGCCACTTCTTTTAAAATCATATCACCACGCTGGTGACCATAATTATCGTTATATTGCTTAAAATAGTCTACATCCAATATCTCTATTGCGAAATATTTCTTCTCTGCTGCACGCTGAATGAAACTATCTTCTATCAAACTTAAAATCTTAAAACGGTTCCGAAGTCCCGTTAGTGCATCTACTTCCGATCGGAAGCGCAGATTGGTGGCCTCTGCCTCCATTGCAGCTTTTTCCTGCTTCGCTTCCTCCAGACTGATTCGAACGGACATGCTCTCCCTATAGCTTTGCTCCCGCTCTTTTTCCATCTTCATGGACAACTCGTAATATAAGCCTGCAGCCATCAGGTACTCTTTATTTTCCCCGTGCTCTTTGTAAAAGTTAATCTTTAATTCCACGATTCTTCGGTACAGATAAGGACTATCCGTGGTTCTTACCGTATTTTCAAGGCTGGATACCAGATTCCAGAATTCCTTGATGCGACCGATTTTTTGCAGAAAAGCGGCATATTCCATAATATCATCCACGGAATCCAGCAGTGCCTCCATGTTTCCCAACGCCTGATCGAATTCCCCTACACAACTGCTAAGCAGCTTCATATCTCCGGCAGCATAGGCAATCTGCGCTTCCAGTATTACCACTCCCAGGTGCAATGAAAGGTTCGGCTGCTGTTTCTCCAGCCCCCTTGCCATTTCCAGATTCTGTCGGGCTCTCTCAAAGTCCTCCATTCGCACATAGCAGGTAGTAAGATTCACGTAAAGGGTTGCCGTCTGGAAAGTGGCCAGATACGGTTCATAATCTCCGTGGGTTGTTTTAATCTCCTCGGCGGTTTCGATGGCACGCTTAAAATAGTGAATAGCATTTTCCAGATCGTGAAATCCAAGGTACAAAACACCGATATTACAATCCACGATAGCTGATATCCAACCCAGATCATGCTCCTTACATACTTTGATTGCCTGCAAATAGTTATCCATAGCCATGGGAATGTTTCCTATAGCGCTGCTGATGATACCGAGCATACTGTAACTTCTGGCTACCAGTTCCCACTGTCCCGTCTTCGTCAGTTCCGGAATCACTTTTCCGAAACGCAAAGATGAGTCACTGATATGATTTAAAACGTATAAACAATAGCACTCCGAAAATCCGGCGTAGGCGTGTAATCCGTCTTCCTTCTGCAGCGCAGAAAGTTTCAACAACTGCCTGCATTTCTTAAGGCAGGATTCCGGATTCGTTACCCGCTCATTCTCGATTTCATTTAATAATTTTCGGGTATTTTCATCAAATCTCTCTAAATCAAACATTCCTCATGGCTCCTTTTTTATTCTATTGGAACTATGCGGTATAAACCGAATAACCCCTTTTTCCCAACAGAATAATGATACAATGCCTATTCCGAAAAATCAAGATACGACAGAGGATTTTCGTAGTCATCGCCTCGTTTTAACTGCAAATAAAGATGTTCCCCTTCCTCCGCATAATGGGGCGATACTTTGGCGATTTTGGCAAATTCCTGCTGCCGTTTGACGCTGTCACCCACCTTCAACTTACAATCGGAAAGCTGTCCGTAGGTAATCTCATATTCCGGGCCAATTTGCATAGTTACACACAAACCATGCTCCGTATCTTCTTCCACCCGGGTAACCTCTCCTGCCGCACCGGCAACCACCGGTGTATCTTTATCCGCTGCAATGGCAATGGCATTGCTGTAGCGGTACTCGTCCAGAGTTGGAAAATACACCAGATGCTCCATATCAAAATTGATAATCACATTTCCTTTCACCGGCCAAGCCAGTGTGGAGCCTCCATGGAAATTGTACTGGGTAACACTAACCTCTTTCGCATCTGCATTCACATCTTTTTCCGGATCATCCTGCTTCACAGACTGTGCCTGCTGCCCCTTTTTTATCTCATCTTTCGTGGCCGAAGGCACGAAATGCTCATGTCCTTTGGCAATATTTTCCGTATGCTTGGACAAATCTTGTTTTTCATCATTGCTACTATGCCTGGCAGATTCCTCTTTTTGCCGTCCCGGCAATGTAACCGCAGTTACCACCAGCGCAATGGCAAATAAAGCACAACCAAGATACACATATAATTTATTATTCTTCATATCCATACTCCTTTTCCTATGATGCTCTTAGTATGGACATAATTTTCATTCTTCATTCTGAGAAATATTGGAAAGCTTGGTATTTTTAAAGAAATATCGTATAATTTCCTTCCACTCTTTCCCCTGTTTCGCCAGCGTGTCGGCCATGCTTTGGCTTAAGCCAAAGCCATGCCCGATCCCTTTGGTAATGACATAGGTTCTTCCCTTGCTTTTCCTTATGTAAAAACAGGAAGACGGCAGGTCGAATTTCTTGCGGAACGCTTCACCGCTCATGAGTCCGGTCATTTTCCCCCGAACCTTCACAGTTTCCACGTAGCCACTTTTAAAACGACGCAGTACCTTCACCTTTTTACCTTCCGGAAATTCTTTAATTTGCAAAAATCCTTCCGTAAGTACATCATCGGGACAAGCAGTACTTTTCAGGTATACCGCTTTTTCGCTCTGAATTTCCTGTGCTGCTCTGGTAGTGCCACAGCTACAACGATGATAGGGAAGGGACCGTACTTTTCCGTCAACCTTCAATATCCACCCCTTTGTACTGTGGACAGCATTCTGAAACCGTTTCATTTTGCTGCCGGTACTGTCATACCGGAGCAATTCGGCAACTTTTTCCTTTGTAATGCCTGTTGCCTTTGATTGTGCCACCAGATTTGTGCGTATGAGGACAGCTTGTGCGCACAATGCCTCCTCTTCATAATCCGGATTAGCCTCTGTCATTAATTGTAGTAGGACCAGATCTTCCATGTCCGGCTCTTTTTTGACAAAAAAAGCTCCTGTCAGTGGTATAACCATCAACAGGAGACTGATACTTAACAGTATTCGTAGTCTTTTCATAGTCATCTCCTGTCCTACATCATATTTTAGATGTGTCAGAAGTATGAAAAGTTTCCTAATGTTTTAAATTTTTTATATTATTTGCCAAATCTGCAAATTGCTCCAGAGTCAGAGCCTCACCTCGAATATTTTCCGTAAGTCCCATTTTTCCAAGAATCTCCACCAATTCTTCCTTCGTTACCGGAATTCCGCCATTTTTCAGGCCATTCGCAAGGGTCTTGCGACGTTGGTTAAAGGACGCACGAATGATTCTAAACATCAGAGCTTCATCCTCCACCTGTACCGGTGGCTGTTCGTAGCGGTTAAGCTTAATTACCGCAGAGCCTACCTTTGGCCGGGGCATAAAACAGTTGGGAGGAACATTGGCAATAATCTCCGGCTTAGCATAATACTGCACTGCCAAAGACAACGCACCGTAGTCTTTTGTTCCCGGTCCCACCTGCATTCGGTCCGCCACTTCCTTTTGCACCATAATGGTAATGGAATCCAGGGGTACATGGCTTTCAAAGAGACCCATGATAATCGGCGTTGTAATATAGTAAGGCAGATTTGCCACCACCTTAATGGGCCGACCACCATTTCGCTCTTCTGCCAGCTTGTTAATATCCACCTTCAGAATATCCTGATTAATTACGGTCACGTTATCATAAGCAGACAAGGTATCCTCCAGTATCGGAATCAGATTCTTATCTATTTCCACTGCAACCACTTCCCTGGCTGCTTCGCACAAATATTGAGTCATGGTACCGATACCCGGCCCAATCTCCAAAACCATATCCTCTTTTGTAATCTCCGATGCCGCTATAATACGGTCTAACACAGAGGTATCAATAAGGAAATTCTGACCGAACTTCTTTTGAAAATTAAAATCATATTTTTGTAATACGGCAATGGTATTTGCCGGGATTCCAAGTGTTGCCATTCTTTCTCCTTCTATTTCTGCGACTTCTACAGTCCATAAACCTTCTTGGCATTGGCAAAAGTGATATCTTCCACTTCTGCATCTGTTAGGCCCTTTATTTCAGCGATCTTCTCCACAACATACGGAAGATATAATGATGCATTTCGTTTTCCCCGGTTAGGTTCCGGTGTAAGATAGGGACAATCCGTTTCGATAACAATGCGTTCTAACGGAATCTCCTCTACCACCTGCTTTAACGCCTTTGCATTTTTAAAAGTTACAACGCCACCGACTCCGATATAATAGCCCATCTTGACATATTCTCTTGCCTGCTCTACAGAATAGCTGTAGCAGTGAATAATGCCGGGATTTTCTACCGGTTCTTCTGCTGCCAGAATATCCATTGTGTCTTTGGCAGCATCTCGGGAATGCACGATAATCGGCAATTTTACCTCCCTTGCAAGAGCTAATTGCCGCTTAAAAGCCTCTCTTTGGGCAGCCTGCACCTCCGGTTCCTTGTCCCAATAGTAGTCCAGTCCAATTTCACCGATGGCTACTACTTTTTCCTGTGCTGCCATTTCCCGCAGTTCTTTGTAGGCTTCCTCGTTCAAGCAATCGATGTCACTGGGATGAACTCCCACCGCCGCATATATTTCCGGATACGCTTTTGCAAGAGCAATACTCTGACGGGACGTTACCATACTGGCGCCTACGTTTACAATATTTCCGATTCCGGCAGAAAAAATCTCCCGAAGGAGATTTTCTCTGTCTACATCAAATTGTTCATCATCATAATGTGCATGGGTATCAAAAATCATTTAGCATACCTCTGAACCCGGTTTGATATCCTTATCCGGGGTCATTACAAATACATGATCCTCGTCATCCTCTGCGGAAAGGATCATTCCCTGACTTTCCATGCCTGCAATCATGCGCGGTGCAAGGTTGGTCAATACCATTACGTTCTTTCCAACCATTTCTTCCGGCTTGTAGTATTTCTTAATTCCGGAAAGAATCTGGCGTGTCTCATTACCAATCTGAACCTTGAAGAGCAATAATTTCTTGCTCTTCGGCACTTCCTCGCAAGTTAATACTTTTCCGATACGGAACTGCAATTTATCAAAATCATCATAGGTAACGATTGGCTTTTCTTCTACATCCACGCCTTCTACCATACCTTCGTCTTTTGCTTCTTCCTTGGAACCGTATAACTCCTCTACTTTTGCCATAACTTCTGCTTCGTCCAGACGGGCAAAAAGAATTTCCGGTTTGTCGGTTACTTTATTGCCACTTGGATATGCACCAAAGCTATCTAAGGTATCAAAATCCCTCTTCTCAGTGTTCAACTGTGCAAGAATCTTATCCGCTGTCTCCGGCATGAAGCTTCTTAAAAGGTTGGTTCCGATGCTGATGCTTTCGGTTAAGTTATATAAAACGGTTGCCAGACGATCCTTGCTTGCCTCATCCTTAGCAAGTACCCAAGGAGTAGTCTCGTCAATATACTTATTGCAACGTTTGAAAAGATTGAAAATCTCGGTAATGGCATCTGCCACACGAAGCTCTTCCATCTTTGCAATGGCTTTATCACGGGTTCCCGTAACAACAGCCTTTAAGTCCTCATCCACTTCTTCGCAGACATTTTTGTTCTCTACTACACCGCCAAAATATTTATTGCTCATGGAAATGGTACGATTTACCAGGTTTCCTAAGGTATTGGCAAGATCGGAGTTGATACGCTCGGTAACCAGCTCCCAGGTAATGCTTCCATCGTTATCAAACGGCATCTCGTGAAGTACAAAGTAACGCACTGCATCTACACCAAACATATTAACCAACTGATCGGCATAAATTACGTTACCCTTGGACTTACTCATTTTACCGCCACCAACTAAAAGCCACGGATGTCCGAATACCTGCTTTGGAAGAGGTACATCCAATGCCATTAAGAAAATCGGCCAGTAAATTGTATGGAAACGAATAATATCTTTACCAATCAGATGTAAATCTGCCGGCCAGTTCTTCTTGTAAAGATCGGTATGATTGCCGTCTGCATCAAAACCAATCTTAGTAATGTAGTTGGTTAATGCATCCAGCCACACATAAACTACGTGTCCCGGATCGAAATCTACCGGAATGCCCCAGGAAAAAGAGGTACGGGATACACAAAGATCCTGCAATCCCGGCAGTAAGAAGTTGTTCATCATCTCGTTCTTACGAGCCACCGGCTGAATGAATTCCGGATGAGTATTGATATGCTCAATTAAACGGTCTGCATATTTGCTCATCTTGAAGAAATAAGCTTCTTCTTTCGCTTTTACCACTTCACGGCCACAGTCGGGGCACTTTCCGTCAACCAGCTGAGCCTCGGTAAAGAAGGACTCACAAGGAGTACAATACAATCCTTCGTAATATCCCTTATAAATATCGCCCTTATCATAGAGCTTCTTGAAAATCTTCTGTACCTGCTTCTCGTGATCCGCATCGGTAGTACGAATAAAATTATCATAAGAGGTGTTCATCAGGTCCCAAATATCCTTAACCTGACCGGCAATATTATCCACATACTGTTTCGGAGTAATACCTGCCTCCTCTGCTTTTAACTGAATTTTCTGGCCATGCTCATCGGTTCCGGTCTGGAAATATACGTCATAGCCTTCTTCTCTTTTAAATCTTGCAATAGCGTCTGCCAACACAATCTCATAGGTATTGCCGATATGCGGCTTACCGGAGGTGTAGGCAATGGCTGTTGTAAGATAATATTTTCCCTTACAATTTTTGCACATATTATTCTCTCCTTATCTATCATCTATTCTATATATTTCAACTGTAAAACGTTGCATTATCTGATACAAGTATACACAATATATCCCGCATATACAAGCAACATCAAGGCGCCTTGGATTCTGCCGATTTTCTGATCCCGGAAGGTAAAAACATAAACCAAAAGACTCATGGCAGTCATGACAACCAAATCAATAATATTTTCCATGGTCACCGCAATGGGACTGATGGTTGCCGCAATACCAATAATCAACAGAATATTGAAAATATTGGATCCTATTACGTTACCAAGTGCCATATCCACCTCGTTCTTTCGGGCGGCCACAAAAGAGGTTACCAGCTCCGGCAGGGAAGTTCCGCAGGCTACAATGGTAAGACCAATGAGGGTCTGACTCATTCCAAACTGTTTTGCAATGGCAGTGGCAGAATCAACAACCAGATCACCACCGCCAACAATGGCAACTGCACCGATTAAAATGTAGAAGATACATTTGTACATAGGTAAAATCTTGATTTCTTCCTCTTCCGCCGCCTCTATCTGTGCCGCTTCTTTTCGATGTTTCATGGCATCTTTTACCATGACATACAAAAACAAAGCAAAAATCACAAGCAAAATCACACCGTCTATATGTCCTACGCTCATGCCCAGGGCACCCAGTCCAAGAAGCAGCATACCCACTAAAATGGAGAAAGGAAATTCCCTTTTCAAGGTACTCATTTCAATAGTCAAAGGTACCAGCAAAGCGCACACACCACATACCACCATCAGATTGAAAATATTAGATCCCACCACATTACTGATTGCCAAGGCGTTGGAATTTTTCAGGGAGGCGGTAACACTTACCGCACACTCCGGAGCACTGGTTCCCATGGCCACAATGGTCATACCGATAATAAATGACGGCACCTTCAACTTCCTGGCTACACTGGCACTTCCTTCCACAAAAAAGTCTGCACCCTTAATCAGCAATACAAAACCGATTATTAATAATACGTAATTCATGTCTTCCTCCTATTTTCTATGATGAATATCAGCTCACCTACAAAATCCCAAGATGTTCCAACAATATCTTCGTTCCAAGCAGAATCAGAATAATACCGCCTGCCAGCTGCGCCCCCTTCTCATACCGGTTTCCAAATACGTTACCAATCACAACGCCACCAAAAGAAATAAAGAGGGTCAGCACGCCAATAATGGTAATGGCGCTAAAAATCTCCACATGTAAAAAGGCGAAACTCACACCTACCGCCAGAGCATCAATACTGGTGGCAACAGCCAAAAGCACCAGCTCTGTATAATTCAGCTTATCCTCCTCATGGATTTCCACCGCATCTTCCCCTTCGGTAAAGACATCGTAAATCATTTTTCCACCGATTAAAACCAGTAAAACGAAGGCTACCCAGTGATCGAATTGTTCCACATATTTTGCAAAGGTCTTCGCTACCATAAAACCGATAAATGGCATCATAGCCTGAAATGCTCCGAAAAACAAAGCAATAATTCCGGCATGGCCATAATTCATTTTGCGCATCGAGAGTCCTTTACAAATGGATACGGCAAAAGCATCCATAGCAAGTCCCACGCCGATCAGCGCAAGCTCCGGTATTCCCATAATCTTTTCTCCTGCAGTTTCAAAAAATAAAATACTCATGTACATCCAAGGACATACATGAGTATTATATCAGCTTTTTACACGGTTTTCTAGGAAGAAATAGCAGTTACACGAAAAACCTTACCGTTTTTCACATATAAACTGATGCTAAACTCCCAATCACCTTCGTGGGTATCCAACAAATTCTTCTTCATCTGACGATATGTGGTTTTTGTACCAACATAGTTAATCTTCTTGGTAACATCGGAATTTGTAAACTTGCAATTCTTGGAAAGCTTAAATGTTTTCTTTGAAATCTTTGACTCTTTCAAGGATTCCAACACACCGTCACCTTTCTTATAAGTTCCTTTCAAAAAGGTGTAATTACCGAGAATTTCCACTTTCAGCTTTGAACCGTTCTTAGTCATGTTTGCTTTGGAAGCATAAAAATTGTAAACTGTAATTTTCCCTTTTGCCTGAGCCGGCATGACTGTAATCATGCTGCACATCATTATCATCGCTAACGCCAGGCATAACATTTTTCTAAAACTTGTTTTTTTCATAGTTACCTCCCTATTAGCTATTATTTCTGCTAAGTATAGCACAAGCCAGACATTCTTTCCAGCCCTTTTTTATATTTCCATTTCCATCATGTCCACAAAATCGGACACGAATTATAGTAAGCTTTGAATCAGAAAGATAACACAAGACCTTTTTCAAGGGAAAGGAGACTACATTATGAGAAAGAATAAAGAAAAACAGTTGGAAATTTTAGAACAGAAGGCCGGAGGAATTCTACTCTCCGTCTGCGCTTTTATCCTGCTTATCGGTACAGGAGATTTACCTGTCCCCATTCTCTTTACGGCTATGGGAATGGTGCTGATGTGCAGCTCCCATCCGATTCTGGAATTTGACTAGAACACCGGGGTATTCGCCCCGGTGAAATTTTTTATTTTATCTCACTTCCTCCCCACGAGTGTGTGAATTTATTTCTGTAAATTGAATCTTCTATGATAATTTTTAGGGCGGAGAGCTCCGATTTCGAGCTATTCGCCCTATGATTATATATACCAACTATTTTCGAGTATGTCAACA
>Ga0129307_1000708_pt1 | contig 47010 bp, 36 predicted proteins | sample P1105metagenome_FD_94437 | JGI IMG/M metagenome (GOLD analysis project Ga0129307, IMG submission 94437) | Capybara group fecal microbial communities from Wisconsin, USA - P1105 metagenome | ecosystem: Host-associated > Mammals > Digestive system > Large intestine > Fecal | place: USA: Wisconsin...
AAGGATGGTCGATTTCGAAGAAATCTCTACACTCAGACATGAGGATCACAGCCTTAGACCGGCTGCGGCGCGGCTCCGATAAATCGGGACTTGATTTTTTCGGTTCATTTTTGATCAAGCAAAAAGGAACAAAAGTCATTGCCCGACAGGGCGTAAAACCAATAATAATATTGAAAATTTGGCAGATTATGCGAAATTTTCGTATCTTTGCATTGTATTTCCTGCCGAAAGGCAAAAGAGCATCGTAAAATTTATTAGCTGAATATGAAATCGCAGGATGGCGACAGGGAATAGTATGGTTATTAAATTTTTAAAACGATGGAAAAGAACAATTTACCGGAATATATCTCTGGTATTCCGACAGCAAAAAACAGAAGCAGAGAAAGAATGGATTTGATTAGAAAATACTATTCAAATCTATGGAAAAGACTACAAAAAGAAGGAAAAGCCAATAAGATATTTAATAATTATCTTGGTGTTGATGTTTACATTATCGAAAACGAAAGCGACAAAAAGACTATTAACACGGCATCTAAAAACTGGCAATCGACTTATGCTGTATGGCATTTGCAAGAAATAGTTTCAAACGCTTGTGGTGTTGAAAAAATGCCAGTTTATGAAATGATTAAAAAAGGCACGCAATCAAAGAATGGCTATAAAAATATGGCCATTTTATATCATGAGATGATTCACGACAAGATTCCTTATTTGAACTTTACAGTAAAACTTACAATAGGAATCCGTGCTGATGACAAACACGTTCAATACTGTGTAAACAAAATAGAGGTAAAATAAAAAAGTCGACCGTACAAAGCAAGTACCCCTTTCAGGGACCACATACGGAACCGACTTTTTCTGACTGCAAAGATACAACAATTTTTCGAATTGTCAAGGTGATTTTGAAAAATTATTGGATTTTTCCTTTAATCACCATCTTTGCAACCTTATTTGCACCATAGTAATACGGCATAAACTCAAGCTGTGTCATTGGCTTGGTAATCAGCACATTGGCAATTTTGCCTTTGGTGATTGAGCCAAGTTCGTCAGCGACGTCCATGGCGTAGGCAGTGTTCAAAGTGGTAGCATTCAATGCCTCTTCCGGTGTCATGCGATAGCGGATGCAGGCGCATGAGAGCACAAACTGCATATTGCCTGATGGCGACGTTCCTGGGTTGAAATCGGATGCCATTGCAACTGGCAAACCAGCGTTAATCATATCGCGCACCGGCGAAAGCGGCAAGTTCAAGAAGAACGCACAGCCAGGAAGCACCGTCGGCATAGTGTCGGAGCCTTTCAAAGCCTCGATTTCTGCTTTTCCCATCTGCTCGAGATGATCGACAGAGATTGCGCCATATTTCACGCCCACCTGCACGCCGCCCGACACTGCCATCTCGTTGGCGTGGATCTTCGGACGCATGCCGTATTTGATGCCAGCCATCAAGATTCGCTCGGTATCTTCCACAGTGAAGAAGCCTTTATCGCAGAAAACGTCAATGAAATCGGCCAAATCCTCGGCTGCCACCATCGGAATCATCTCATTGATGACAAGGTCAACATAGTCTTCCTGATGTCCGCGGTATTCCATAGGGATGCCGTGAGCACCAAGGAAATTCGACTTTATTGTCATCGGAGAGTTTTCTTTCAGGCGACGGATAACACGCAGAAGCTTCAACTCGCTCTCGGTGGTGAGGCCATAGCCGCTCTTGATCTCGACGGCGCCAGTTCCCATGTGCATGATCTCATCCAAACGCTGCATCGCCGATTCATAAAGTTCATCTTCGCTTGCTGCTGCTGTAGCTTTCGCCGAGTTGAGGATGCCTCCTCCCCTTTTTGCAATCTCCTCATAACTCAAGCCACGGATCTTGTCGCAAAACTCCATCTCGCGCGAGTTGGCATACACCAAATGGGTGTGCGAGTCGCAGAACGCAGGCAAGACCAGTCCGCCTTTGGCGTCGACAACTTTCTTCTCCTTTGCCAGATATTCCTGGTATTTCGGAGATTTCATCTCGCCATAGTCGGCAATCTTGCTACCTTTTATATAAAGGTATGCGTTCTTGATGCGCTTCACCTTCGACATCGCGGAGCCGGCTTTCCAAAGAGAGCCATCCTCCACGATGCCGCAAAGTTCTTTAATATTTTTAATAAGCATATCTCAATTCGCTAATGGCTAATGGCTAATAGCTAATGGCTATTTATTATTGTAAATAGATTGCCAGTTCTTGTACTCTCTCTTCTTCCACGGTCCATTGTGGTACACGTACGATGCAATCATCGGGATGACGGTTGTACCTTCGGCGTAGACCATCTGCTGAAGCTTCTCGCTCACCTTGCCCCATGAACCTGCCTCGAGCAATGTTGATGATGAGCAAGCGCCGTCGCGGACGTCAGCAACTGTAATCTGGATAGCGTATTTGTGCATTGGCACCTCGTGACCGAGGATTTCGGCGCAGACCACTGTGTCCTGAGCGAAGTTCTTAGGAGTGCCGCCACCGACCATGAACAAGCCTGTCTGTGGTGCAGCCATCTTGATTTCTGTCAGCTCGAGGAAGTCGGCCACCGAGTCGATGCTCACGTATGGTTTGCCAGCGTGTTTGCGCTCCCACTGGTGCAGACCGATACCGAAACCAGCTGAAGAATCGGAGAATGCCGGGCAGAACATAGGGACGCCGCACTCGTAGCATGTCTGGATAAGGCTGTCTTTCTTCACACCATGGCCTTCATGCAGCCATTTACCGAGGTTCCATAGGAACTCGCGTGATGAATACGGACGTGGCTCGAGGATGTTGGCGAGCTCGTATGTAGCGTGGTCGCACACCTGAAGCTGTTCCTCGTCGATATATGTGTCGTAGATACGGTCAATGTAGAGCTCGCGGAGCTTTGTATCCGGCACCACATTCTCTTTTTCACCGATATAATGTTTGAAACCGAGAGCCTCGAAGAGATCCATGTCGATGACTGAAGCGCCTGTTGAAACTACGACGTCAATCATTTTGTTGCGGACCATGTCAACGTAAACCTGCATACATCCTGCTGCTGAGGTTGAACCGGCCAGCGTGAGGATGTTGGTGCACTGTTTCTCTTTCACCATCATCATCAAAATGTCGGCGGCACGGGCTGTGTCGCGTGATGTGAACGACATTTCACGCATTGCGTCGATGATTTCTGTTGAGTCGTACTTCTTGATGTCGATGTGTTTGACGACATTCTTCAATAAGTCTTTCTTTTCAAGTTTTTTTGCCATTTTATTAAGATTTGATTGTTATGTTTCCTTTTAACTTGCAAAAATACAAAATTAATTATATACTACAAAAAAAATAAAAAACTAATGACTAATGGCTAATAGCTAATGGCTTTTTACTATTTTTGCAAAAATTATATGTCATGAAAAAATTATTACTCGTATCGCTTGTTTCCATAGCGTTATTATCATCCTGCCAAAGTTCTGACAGCAACAAGAAATCGGACAAAAAACAAGATGTAACAGCCTCAGAATCAACCACCACTGAGAAATCTTACATCAAGGTAATGTCGTATAACGATTTCATCAATAACGTCTGGGACATAGAGATGAGCCCCAACGAATTCATTTTCAAAGGCTCAAAACCTTGCGTTATTGACTTCTACGCCACCTGGTGCGGCCCGTGCAAGATGATTGCCCCTATCATGGAAAAACTCGCAGTAGAATACGACGGCAAGGTCGATTTCTACAAAGTTGACTGCGACCAAGAGATGAAACTCGCTACTGTATTGCAAGTCAGGAACATACCTATGGTTTTCTTCATGAAAGAAGGCGCTCAGCCCGAGAAATCGGTTGGAGCCAAAGACGAGGCCTTTTTCCGTTCACAGATCAACAAGCTGTTAAGTGAATAACATCTTCCCGACATCGTATCTGCCTGATATTCAGTACATGACGCTGTTTTTAAAAACCGATGCGCCACGTATTGAATTGTTCGAAACATATCAGAAACAATCGTGCCGCACACGTTGCAACGTAATGACTGCCAACGGCTTGCAAACTTTGACAGTGCCAATCGTCAAAACCAATGGCAATCACACCCTGACAAAAGACATAGCCATAAGCTACCGAGAACCTTGGCAGCAGATTCACCAGCGCTGCCTTGAGGCCGCATACCGCAAAACGCCATATTTCGAGTACTATTTCCCTTATCTGGAAAAGGCTTTTTCAACTCGGTTCGACAGGCTCGTCGACCTGAACGAGTTTTGTTTGAAATTCATTCTAAAAGTATTGAAAATCAACAAAGAAATCGTTTACACCGAAGATTTTGAACCAATCTCAGACGCAAACGATTATCGTGTTGCTTTAGCGAAATGGTCGCCTGAAGCAACCAATTTCCCGAAATACTATCAGGTTTTTGCCGACCGCCAGCCATTCGTTTCAAATTTATCGGTAATCGACTTGATTTTCAACGAAGGACCTGAATCCACAAATTATCTGTCCTGTCTGCTAACTTCTAACTGTTAACTGTCAACTGTTAACTGTTAACTAATCCGGGTACGCTATTCTGACGTGATAAATACTCATCAGCTTCTTTTTGAGCACCTTCTTCACCACGCTGATATCGTGGAAAGTGATATTGGTATTGTCGAACTGATTGGCTTTTACCTGGCCGTCGATGATGTTTTCAACCAAACGGTTGATGCTGTCTTCGGTTTTCTCTTTCATACTGCGTGAGGCAGCCTCAACGGCGTCGCACATCATCAGCACAGCGGTCTCCTTTGAGAAAGGCACCGGGCCGTGATAGCAAAAGTCGCGTTCATCCACCCCGTCGGGGTTCTCACGAAGCTCCATCTGGTAGAAATATTCGGTACGGCGAGTGCCGTGGTGGGTTCTCACAAAGTCGATAATCTGCTCCGGAATATGATATTCACGGCAAATCTCGATGCCGTCAAGGACATGTCCTATAATGATTTGAGCACTTTCAACATACGACACATCATCATGAGGATTATACTTGCCATTCTGATTTTCAATAAAATAGAAAGGATGTTTGGTTTTGCCGATATCGTGATACATGGCTCCAGTACGCACCAGCAACGGATTACCTCCGATGTGATAAACCGCCTCTTCGCACAAATCGGCCACCTGCATCACATGCTGGAAAGTGCCTGGCGCTTCCGAAGCCAGCTTGCGCAGCAGCGGGCTGTTGGTGTTGCTGAGCTCGAGCAGTTTGATATCGGTAACAAATCCGAATATACGTTCAAACAGCGATGCGATTGGCAGCACCAATACTGTCATAAATGCATTACCTCCATATAAAGCAATCATTCTCCAGTTGAACGCCTCAAAATCGCCGTCAAAAATCAGCATCAGGCCAAAATACACGACCACATAGGTAACAAACACTGCCAGCGAAGTGCCGAAATAGCTTGATCGGCTTGTACGCTTTGTCATTGCAAATACGGCCACAAACGACACCAGCAGCTGCACAAAGAAATACTGGAACGGATTTGGCACAGCCAACGCTATGATTACCAAGGTAACAATCTGCACCACTATCGACACTCTGGAATCGAAAAATGTCATCAGAAGCATAGGCATGATGGCAACCGGCATCAGATATATCAAATTCGGATAATACTTTATCAGCAGGAACGATGGCACTATCATCAGCAACATCAGCAGTAAAATCAGGTTGATATTTGACAGGCGCTCAAAGATATCCGGTCGTAACATCTTCAAAATCAGATACAAAGCAGTGAAAATCATACTAACCAGCAATATCTGGCCATAAAGCAGATAGTTGCGGCTAAAGAAATTATGCGAGGTGACATCGGCGTATTCACGCTCCAACGAACTAAGTATCTGATACTTATCGTCGGTAACAATTTCGCCTTCAGTAATGATAAGATCGTCTTTCTGCACCATGCCGAATGTCAGCATAATGTTGTCGAGAGCCATTTTTTCGGCCTGTTTGGTCAAACTTTCTGAATACATCACATTTTGACGCAACGAACTGTGCATCAAATTGTTAAGCATCATCTTGGTGGAGTAATTGTTGACCACTTCCAACATTGAACGAATTATTTGATCGGCCGAAGCCAAAGTATTAAGCTCGCCATAGAGGCAGCGGGTCATAACCTTGTTGCGAACCACCATGATTTTGTCGTCGGCCCGGAAACTGCCCGTCAGATTGTTTTGCGCTATTATACCGTTGTCCTCGATTCTGTCGTAGATGTTCAGAACCAGGTTTTCATAATAATCCCTATTACCAAGAGTATCGTTCCACAAAGAATAAAAGTCCTTCAGCATCTGTTCACGGCCCGTTTCAGTGCCAAGAACATCATAAGTGAAAATGGGCTCTACAGTTTTGAGGGCTTCTTCCCTATCTTTGACAATCTGCTCATCGGTTTTCAGAATCGGGAAGTTGAATGGAGCGTAAAGAGTCGCATGCTGCCACGGGCGCATCTTTTGGTATTCATATTTGAACTTGGCATTGCGAGGCATTATCAAAACCACTATCGCCAATGACAAAAGAAATGCCACAATCTTCATTATGCCATAGTATGAATGGCGAATTTTCTCTGCAACATTTTTTACTTTACTCATAATCAATAAGTTGCGAATTATATTAAATCCAAATACATTATTTTGAAATAACTTGTAAAAATACAAAACTTTTTTGTAAATTTGCAAAAAAAGAAACATTTATGTACGGAATATGTACTTTGTCGGCTGTCAGCGTACGCAAAGAGCCTCGTCACGAGAGCGAGTTGGTTACTGAATTATTGTTCAACGACTTGTACGAAGTTGTTGATAATGAAGGCGATTGGCTTCGCATCAAAATGGAATACGACGACTACGAGGGATGGATCAGAAGCCTACAGCATTTTGAGATTAAAGAAGACGCTTATCGCGCGCTAGCCGCAAACGAGTGTTACGTGGTCAACAAGCCGGTTGAATTGTACGATTCAAAGATTCTGAGTTTCGGAACGACTATTTATTCTTACGACAAGCAGTGCATCGAAGCCAACAGCTTCATTAACAATGCTTTATCCCTACTCGACATCCCATACCGCTGGGGTGGCCGTACTGTTTTCGGCATAGACTGCTCAGCTTTTGTGCAGCTGTGCGCAAAAACCATAGGCATCAGGCTTCCGCGTGACGCATCGCAACAGGTGGAATGCGGCGAAGACGTGTATTTCCTTACGGAAGCGAAGGCTGGCGACCTGGCGTTTTTTGAAAATGAAGAGCACCGCATAGTGCATGTCGGAATCATTTTGGATGGTGAAAGAATTATCCACGCTTCAGGCAAAGTCCGCATCGATTCGTTAGATCAAACCGGCATATTTAATAAAGAATTAGGACGGCATACGCATTTCTTGGGGACGATTAAAAGGATCTTTTAATGGTTATAGGTTATAGGTTATTGGTTATAGTTTATTGGTTATTGGTTATTGAGAAAATGTTATAAATTAAAGCTTCAATATCTTTAACCGCTTCCTTATTCCCTTTCAACACCTCATCAACCAGATTTGTCAGTTTTTTATCAGTTTCTGGCGCAATTTCAGGGAATGGCAGTTCCATCAGATTGCCTTTTAGGATTTTTATCTCGCCGAAAAGCGATTTGTATAGGAATTTGTACAATTCGCTGTTGAGGAAAGCAAGTACGGTCTTTATCGACATTCCGGGAATGCGCGGGATGAGAATGTTGGCGCTGTTCAGGAACAGACTCTTGCTGTCGTCATAAGCAAAAACAATGTTTTTCGAGATGAATTTATAAACCAGTTTCTCGTCGGCGCGATAAATCTGGTCTTTTGCAACTTGCTGATACTCAGAGCGTTTGTAGTTAACAAACTTTATGGGCTTTTTCAAGGTATAGGCTTCGATTTCCTTGCCGGTGTAAATAGGTTCCATGCCACGACCCCGCTTACTTTTCACCTTATTTTTATTATCGCCGGTGATGACACCCAAAGCCCAAATACTATCCTTCAGTGTATACTTTCCTTTTTCAAGGATTTTCCTCACTTTATGATAATCATCTTCCGATAACAGATTGAAATTCAAGTTTTTAGTAAGATGGAAGGATGCGGTTGAAACGAGACGTTTTTCTACGTCATTTCGACCGAAGCGAAGCGGAACGGAGGCCCGAGCGCAGCGAGAGCTATCACCACAGGTGAAAAAATCTTCTGCAAATGAATAAATTGCAATTGACGGAGATTTCTCCACTCCCTGCGGTCGGTCGAAATGACGGGTACATTGAATGTCAATATACTTCGTTTGTACTCCCGAAAACGTTCCAGGATACTTCGTAATCGACAGAATATCAGTGTTTTCCAATAAAAACTTGCGAAAATTGCGATGTGTTTTGACATTCAAAACAGATTCAGGCAACAAAAACCTTATAACTCCTTCATTATCAAGCTGATTGAAGGCTTTTTCGAAGAAGAATGAAAAGCTTTCTCTGGTGGAGACTGTATTACCAGATTTATCATAAACGACTGCTCCCCATGGAGGGTTGCTGATGATATATGTGAAGGCTTGCGGCCAATGTGTCTCGTTTAAGAAATCACAGCAAACAACTTGAGGCTCAAACACTTCTGTTGGAAATTTCAGCAACATATTGATTTTTGCCATCATCACTGCTATGGGATCACTGTCGTTGCCGAATATTTGGGAGGGTTTTGCCCCTTCGAGCGCCAATAAAAACGCGCCACTTCCGCAACAAGGGTCAAAAAACGTCTGGTTTCTGGAAAAATCGAGGCCTTTGGTCATATTGCGTGCCACTTCAGCCGGAGTATAGTAAGAACCTTTGCGGTTTTTTTCGCCTTCCAGCAGCAGACACTGATAAATCAAGCCCATCAAATCGTATTCATCTGCGGGAAGCGGATAGCCAACCACTGCCGGAATAATCTCAGCTGAAATTTGGTTAAGAATGTTTCTGACGTGTGGCTTCTCGTATAGTCCAGACTCATGCAAAAGCTTCACTCCAACCGAAAAAACCACATTTTTAATACTTAAAGCGTTTTCTAGGCAAAACGATTTAAATCTCTGTAATACAACTACATTTTCTTTGTTTGAAAAACACTCCAAGGGCATAACCGTCTTGGTTGACAGCATCTTGTTGGCACGCTTGGTCAGCCTTCCACTGCTGTCGGAATGCAAACGCCGCCAATTCCGGGCGGTCGCATCCGAAACCAAGATTTTGCTATTTCCCTCGTTTTTCATATTGTGCAAAAATAGTAAAAAGTTTTTTAAATTAATTTGAAACATTCCAATTTAATTTATAACTTTGCAAGTCAAAATTTGAAATTTTACTAACCATTAAATAATTAACTCATGAATAACGCATTATTTCAATTTGCACATCCAGCTAACGAGCCTGTAAAAGAATACAGACCGGGCAGCCCTGAGCGCGTCGCTTTGGAGAAAGAACTCGAAAAACAGTCGAAGGAAGTCGTGGAAATCCCAATCATCATTGGTGGTAAGGAAATCCGCACCGGCGACATGGGCGAAGTGGTTATGCCACACAACCACAAGCATGTGATTGCAAAATACCATAAAGTCGGCGAAAAAGAGGTCAACATGGCTATCGAAGCCGCTCTGAAGGCCAAGAAAGACTGGGAAAACACCCCATGGGTGGAGAGAGCTTCCATCATGGCACGTATCGGCCAGATGCTGGCAACAAAATACCGCGCTCGCATCAACGCAGCATGTATGCTCGGCCAGAGCAAGAACTGCTTCCAGGCTGAAATCGACTCGGCTTGCGAGACCATCGACTTCTACCGTTTCAACAACTACTACGCAGGCAACCTCTATTCAGAACAGCCGGCTTCGAGTCCAGACCAGCTCAACCGCGTGGAATATCGTCCACTCGAGGGCTTCATCATGGCTGTAACACCGTTCAACTTCACATCAATCGCTTCTAACTTGAACATGACACCGGCTTTGATGGGTAACACCACAATCTGGAAACCGTCAACAACAGCATTGCTTTCGAACTATCATATCATGCAGATCGCTATGGAGGCTGGTCTTCCGGCAGGCGTAGTGAACTTCCTGCCAGGTAAAGGTTCATTGATTGGCGGCGTCGCCTTGAACAACCCGAACCTCGCCGGCATCCACTTCACCGGTTCGACAGCCACATTCCAAGGCCTCTGGAAGGGCGTAGGCGTCAATATAGCCAATTACAAGTCATATCCACGTTTGGTTGGTGAGACAGGTGGTAAAGATTTTATCTTCGCTCACAGCTCGGCAAATCCACGCGAAGTGGCATGCGCTATCGTCCGCGGCGCCTTCGAATATCAAGGCCAGAAATGCTCGGCAGCATCACGCGCTTACATCCCGGCATCGATGTGGAACGAGGTGAAACAAATCGTCGGCGACATGCTCAGCACCATCAAGATGGGCGATGTCACAGACTTCACCAACTATGTGAACGCTGTGATCGATGAAGCTTCATTCGACAATTGCAAGGGCTACATCGACAGAGCAAAAGCTAGCAAAGACGCGGAAATCGTGTTCGGTGGCAACTGCGACAAGAGCGTCGGTTACTTCGTCGAGCCAACCGTCATCCTCGCCAAGGTTCCGAACTACGAGTCAATGGCTCAGGAAATCTTCGGACCAATCATCACCATCTACGTCTACGACGACAAGAAATACGAGGAAACACTGGAACTCTGCGATACTACATCACCTTACGCCTTGACAGGAGCAATCTTCGTCAACGACCTCAAGGCACGTCAGCTCGCCGACCAGAAGCTCAAATATTCAGCAGGTAACTTCTACATCAACGACAAGCCAACGGGCGCCGTTGTGGGATGCCAGCCATTTGGCGGCTCACGCGCATCGGGCACCAACGACAAGGCTGGTGGTCTGTGGAACCTCATCCGCTGGACTAATCCACGCGCAATCAAGGAGACGTTTGTTCCGGCTACGGAATACGGATATCCGTTCTTGGCGAAATAATAGCTATTAGCCATTAGGTATTAGCCATTAGTAGAGACGCCATAAATGACGTCTCTATTATTTTTTCTGCACATCTAACGGCTAATGGCTAACGGCTAATGGCTAACGGCTAATGGCTAACGGCTTTTAATCACTCTGTAAATCAATTCCTCCCCCGGTCGCGCGAGCCGCAGGCGAGCGCGTTGTTCGTCGGAGAATTCATAAAAGAGTCGATCGGCATCGACCTTAAACCCAGCTTTTTCAAGCACTTGCGCATAGTCGCGACCGAACTGGCGTACATGATCGTACTGACCGAAACAGCGCTTGCGCTCTTCAGGGTCGGTGATTGAAGGGTCTTCCCAGGTGTCAACATTAGGATTTATTGGCACTAACAGAATTGCCCAGCCGCCTGGCTTAAGGATTCTTTTTATCTCCGAAAAGGCTCTATTTACATCATTAACATGCTCCAAAACGTGGTTGCAAATAACCACATCATATTGATTGTCAGGCAAATCAATATTTGTGACATCGATTTTCAAATCGGCAATAGGTGAATCGAGGTCTGCGGTGGTGTAATCGAGGTTTTTCAAGGCGCGAAAGCGCTTGATGAAAGGCTGCTCGGGAGCAAAGTGCAAAACCTTCAGATTATCAGTAAAAAAGCCCGTTTTCTCTTTTAAATAAAGCCAAAGCAGACGATGGCGCTCGAGCGAAAGGCACTTCGGGCACATGCGGTTGTCCATAGCTTTGCCATATCCGTAAGGCAAAAACTTGCGGAAATGCTTGCCACACACAGGGCATTCAACTTTGTTGCCAATATAAAACGGACGTATCAAAAAACTGAACAGTGCGCTGAAACGAATCAGCGTCTGACGCGGAAAAATCTTTGTAAATAAAGCGATTAACTTTTTCATAACATACTTATTATTGCTTCAGTCATGCCAGACCACTGGTATTTCCTCTTCTCCTCTCTGACGCCTTCAACAAACATATCGTATCTGTCGTTTTCGCAAAAATCGACCAAAGCATCAGCTATAGCGGCAGCATTAGGCTCGACCGCATATCCAACTTTTCCGTTCGGAATAATCTCGCCAAGTCCACCGACATCTGTCACAAGCATAGGCTTCTCAAAATGATAAGCTATCTGTGTCACACCGCTCTGAGTAGCCGATTTATAAGTCTGGACAACGATTTCAGATACATTAAAGTAATACTTTACATCATCATCTTTAATATATTGGTTATAAACGATTACGAAATCGTTTAAGCCATGCTTTTCAATCTGCTCAAGATAGGGTTTGGGGTCGTCGTAGAACTCGCCAGCAACAATCAACTTGACGGGATATTTTCGCAGCCTTTCATCGGCAAAAGCTTCGATCAAAAGGTCTAGTCCCTTATATGCGCGAACCAATCCGAAGAACAAAAAGTAACGGTAATCAGGATCCAAGTTCAAATGCTTGACAGCCTCAGCCTTATCAACAATCTCACCGAAATGATCGTAAAGCGGGTGCGGCACGAAACATTTAGGCTTATTTTGCTTATCAAGCGATGCAACATCGGCCAGCACAGCCTGAGAAAGCGCCACAAATCCGTCCATCGCCTTCATAAAACCAGGGGCAAACCATTTGTCGAGCAGCGACTTCTCATGCGGTATCATATTGTGTATCAATCCAATACACTTGCTATGACCATTGCGTTTGATTACGTTTGCAATCTTGCCGAAACAAGGCGCAAAAAACGACATCCAGTAGGTGAAAACCACGATATCGGGGTTCTCTGCACGTATCTCCTTCCCCACCTTTCTCCAGTTTAAAGGATTGATAGAGTTGACTTTACGCTTAATCGGGAAGCCTGCAGGAGCTTCAGAGTCGGAATACTGAGTCTTGCCTGGGAACAAAAACGAAGGATACTGAAGTTTGAATGTAACCACTTCAATATCAACGCCTTCCTTGGCAAACTCAATTGCAAGTCTATCGGTGAAGGCTGCAATACCTCCACGGTAAGGATGCGATGTTCCGACAATGATAATCTTCATATTCGTTAATCATCGTCATTTCGAGCGAAACAAAGTTGAGTCGGGGATTTCTCCATTTCGCTTCGCTACAGTCGAAATGACGTTAGTCTTTGTTAGTATTATCTTCTTGTTTTAGCTCTTCCTTCGGTTCAACAACAGTTGCCTTGTATTTGATTTTGGCAAATGCCTTAATCAACTTTTCAGGATCTGTCTTTTCGCTATCGTATTGAATAGTAACGAGTTTAGTATTCAGATCAGGATTGATTGCTTTGACGCCTTTTTCAAAACGAAGGTTATCTTTGATTTTTTTAACACAATTTTGGCACTCAATTTCAGGTTCGGTTGTGAAAACCACTTCTTTCACATCCTGAGCTTGCACCAAGGCTGCTAAAAACAATGCAAATGTCAATAAAAACAGCTTTTTCATGATATTGTTATTTTGTTAGTTTCCATTTTATTCCTGCATAAACCATAATACCGTCGATTGGACCGTAAATCATGGTGGCATCGAAATCAGGGCCCCATGGGTCATCGTAACCGATAATCGGGTTTTTCTGTTTGAAATTGGTCAGGTTTTCACCACCGACATAGATATTACCCCAGCGGAACCATTTTAGTATCTGAGCATTAAGTATCGGATAGGCATCAAATGTGCCGAATCCGTCAGGCATGCGGCCGCCGCCGTTGATTTGCAGTGTGACATCAAACTGCCAAATCTCGAGCGGAGTTTTATACGTTGCCGTCACCAAGCCTTTATAACGGCTACTCAACGGCTTTTCGCGCAAAACGCCGTTGATGGTGGTTTTCACGTCGTTGTATCTGAATGCTCCCAAAAGCGAGAAACCCTCGAAAAACGGGTATGTTGCATCGATTTGGAATGTATGCGAATAAGATATCCCGTTAAGGTTGCCGAAATGCACCTTGTGAGCATCGCTGTCGATGTCGATAACCACTTGATTATCAAAGTTGGTATAATAGTATTCCAAATTGATCAGCAAGCACTTCTCAAGGATGTCGATGTCAAATGTCGCCGTAGCGCCGTAGTTCCAGGCCTCCTCCTGCTTGAGGTTGTTGTCGAGTATAATATCGCGGCTGCTTGCCAAAAGCGTGTGATAATCAAGCATTGGGCGTGGTGTACGATAGCCTTTTCCTGCTGAAAAGCGCAGTTTCAACAGTTCGCTGAGCACCCATTTTAGATGAGCGCGGGGCGTGACAAACGCGCCGTACAAATCGCTGTAATCGCCACGTAAACCAGCCATAAAAACAAGTTTCTCATCATAATTGACAGTGTACTGTGCATAGGCTCCGGCAATGTTTTCATCGGGCGCTCTTCGGAGGTTGGGTATAAAATCCATCTTCCAACGTTCATTAAAACAGTCGTGATTGAACGACAAACCAGTTGATATACTGTGACTTGGGGTGAATTCAGTCTCAAACATCAATTGCGCGTAAGCATTATTGTTGTTTACGTCATAATTCTTCTGTCCATACAAAGAATTCATTTTATGAATCGAACCCGACAATATCAAAGCGACATTAGTGTTGTGAACCTCATCAAAAATGTAAGCGTTTTTCAATACGCCTTCATAGCGCTCCGAGCCAATATTTATTTTATATAATTGATTATCAGAATCTAACACCTTTGAATGATTGTGTAAATCCTCAGTTTGTCCTCCATTTCTATCCTCTTTCAACGCCTTCACATAAGCCTGCATCACATAATGGTTTTTCTTGTACATCCAGCGGTTCATAAAGTCAAATTGCTGCACCTTAGGCATGTCCATAAAGCCGTCGCCGTTGCCGTCGTGCTCCATCCACATATTCTCGTAATGCGCTAATAATCCGGTACTTAACGCATCGTTGAAGTGATAATTTCCTTCGATATTAGCCTCAATTTTCAGATGACTGTCCAAAAACAGGTTCACATCGAGTTCTTCTTCCAACTGAGGTTTCAGGTATTCCACATTGATTTGTCCGGTTATTGACTCATAGCCGTTTTTCACTGTAGCAGCACCCTTTGACACCTGAATTGAGTGCATCCAAGTGCCAGGGATGTATCCAAGCGAAAATGGAGCCGCAGCGCCACGGAATGCTGGCACATTTTCGGTCAACATTTGCACGTAACCACCTGATAATCCAAGGAGTTTAATTTGTTTGGCACCCGTAGCGGCATCAGAATATTCCACATCAACCGACGGGTTGTTGGAGAAACTTTCACCCAAATTACAGCAGGCGGCCCGACACAACTCGGCAGATCCGATAACATCTATGTTTTGAGCGCCTCTGGCCTTCATTACGCCCGGTCGCGCCGCCTTCACCACCACATCGTCCAAAGTTATCTCACCACGCAGCGTAATCTCAACATAATCAATATCTTTGCAATTAGTTGTGTCATTTGCATATCCCACAAACGAAGTCACCAGCGAATGTATTTCATCCACCCTGTTTAAAACAAACGAGCCATTTGCATCGGTCGTAGTGCCATGATTACTTCCTTGCCACACCACGTTGGCTCCCACCAAAGCATTGCCTTGGTCATCCTTCACTTTGCCTTTCACCTGTGCCGCGGAAGCCAAGGCCAAAAGACATAAGAAAATCAATATCGCATTCTTTCTAAGCATCTCTTCTCTTGAACAGTTTATCGATTATTTCATTAATCTCTTTTGATATCTTGGTTTGGTATATAATCGCCAGTCCGACAGCCACCAAAACCAGTGTTCTGACAGCCGCCCCAACCAGCTTCACAACCAATCCACTATTATTAAAGTAATTTATAGATTTAAATATATATTCAACTGATAACCAATTTAATATAAACATTACAACTACAACCAAAATCACCACCAATTCCTTCCATGAGAAAGGCGAAATCTTGGTCTTCCAGATGATGAGCGAAAGCAGACAAAGATAATAAATCGAGAACGAAATTATCGACGACCAGGCCGCCCCCGTCATGCCGAAAACAGGAATCAGAGCGTTGTTCAAAACTATGGCGCTGACGGTAAGTATGGCGGTAAAAATCAGTTGCAGGTAGTACCAGCGCGAATAGCTGAGCACCGTCACACCTATGTTAAGCGATGAATTAACCAGCTTGGCAAGCCCCAGAATAAAGAAAACCCATTTGCCGTCTGCGTATTTGTCGCCATTGGGCAACAACTCAAAGAACAAATCAATATTGATCCATATGATGAAAAACACAAAGGCTCCGGCTATCAGCTGATGCATTGAAACACTCTTGCATATTGCCGCAGCCCGTTGATTATCATTGTCTTTCATCGCCCTTGAGATAATCGGCCGCGATATTGCCGACACCGAACGATACGGTATCTCCACCAAATTGGCCATGTACGAAGCTATGGTGTAAATACCGGTAATGGCCAATCCCAATTGAGCCGAAATGAAGAATGTATTGATGCTGGGGATGATATTGCCAATCACAGCCGCAACAGTCAGGAACAAGGTGTAAAACAGAAAATCACGACGCAACCACTTGGACACATGCCCCGGCTCTATTTTGAAACTGATTTTCGACAAGCAAAGTAAGTATATGATATTCAGCAATGTAGCCACCAAATATGCAAGGCACAGTCCAATCACCATCTCGTCCAAATCGATCACCTTTGTGATGTACAATACATAGTCGGCCAGCGTAAACAGGCGGATGCCCACCTCCCTCACCATCTTCGGAACCACAATGCGCATAAGTACATTGGCATTGGTCTCGAACACAGTCATGTACATCATGAAAAACGCCATCGGGATGACAAGATAAATGTAGTCGACAAATAACGACGATTTGTCTTCAAACATCTCGATTACCGTATTCTTAAAGGCAAAGAAAAGTATGGTGAATATCGTGAAACCTATTGCCGGCACTATCAATGTCCAGCCGAAAAAGCCGTGATCGCGGCTTTGGGAATCGTGAAAATACGGATAATAGCGTATGGCTGAGGTATTGGTGCCCAAAGCACCCAAGCCAGACAGCAAAATGGCTGCATCGGCCATGACACGAGTCAGGCCCACCTCCTCTTGCGTGAGATATTTTGTCATCACAAAGAAGGTGGTAATGAACCCTACGGCAACGCCTAAGTAGTTCATTATAGTACCCTTAATACTCTGCCGAACTACTATTCCCATCTGTTTTTCAAGATATTCTTGATGAATTTACGAATCGGATAGTTTTCGTTAAACACGCGGTAAAGTTCGCTGACAAGCGGAAAGTCGTTGACATCCAGATTGCTGTCGACAATCTTCTTATAGAAAATGTCAACGGCTATGCGGCCTTCCAGCACAACATTGTCGGAGATGCTTGTGTTGAAGAATCCTTTGCCGATAAGCAAGCCGAGAGTACGGTTGCGGCTCATGTCGTTGAGAGCAGTCAGTGAGAAATCGCCGAATCCGCAGTAGTTGTACATGGTCATTTCCCTGCCGCCAAACGATGTCACCAGGCGACGCATCTCGTTGAGCGCCATAGTGATAAATATCGAGCGTAGGTTGGCCGAATCAAAGTTGGCATCGACCATTCCTATAACGATGGCATAAATATTTTTCAGTATCGAAGCATATTCCACGCCTGTCACATCGGTGGTGAAATCAGTGCGGATTACAGTTTTTTCAAATATTTCCGTGATGATTCGATAAAGATTCTCATTGGTGGCGGCAGCAGTCAGGCCGGTATCCTGCCGATTGATGATTTCGCGGGCGAACGAAGGGCCTTTCAGCGTCATCAGAGGATTAGGAATCAGTTGACTGATACTGTCAGGAATGATTTGTCCGTCGTTGCCGAATCCCTTGGCTAAATTGACCACTAACGCCTTTGGATTCAGATACTGCTTGTTTTCCTTGATATAATCGACAACTGCCGTCGATGGGATAGCCATAAAAACGACATCGGCATCCTTGAGAATATTTTTGTCGGATGTGGCTCGCAAATTCTCCTGCAGTCTGCATTTGGGGAAATACAATGTATTGACATGCAAGCGGTTAACCATCTCAACCACTTCATTTTCAATGGAAAGCAAATATATCTCATCCACGTTCTTGCCAGCAAGCACATCACCTATCGCTGTAGCAATAGCTCCGCTTCCGATAAAAACAATTTTTCGCATTTTATTAAAATTTTTGCAAAAATAATAAAAAGCCGTTAGCCATTAGCCATTAGCCATTAGTTTTTTTATTTTTCAACTGTGGAATTTGATTTTCTACCAAGAATATGCTGGCATCCAGCTCATAGCCGATAAGGACAATTATGCAGTTCACATACATCCACATCATGAATATTATCAAACCTCCAATCGAGCCGTAAAGCGCATTGTATTTAGAGAAATTGACGATATAATAATTAAAGCCCAGCGTACCCAGAATGAAGAGCAAGGTGAACATTAAAGTGCCCGGGGTAAACAGTCGGAATTTTCTGTTTTTGTCAGGGTTTCCGAAATAATATAGCACAGAAATCGCCACCAGCAGCACAAATACAGTTAGTAACCATCGTCCGATGTCAATCAAAGTGATTACAAATTTGTTGTAAAAATGGATTGTATTGAAAAAATCGGGCAGAAAATCGTTGCCGATGATGATAATAACGATTGATGTTATCAACAAAACACCCAAAATCAGCGTTGTAAGCAAGCCACCGCCGTACATCCTGACCAGCGACATCTTGCCTATGCGGTTGACACCCATGTCAAAACCGCGGAAAAACGCGCGGATGGCGCCCGAACTGAAGTAAAACGCCATTATGATACCTATCGACATAAGAGTGTTGTGTTGGTGCGACATGATTTCGTCGATAGTACCCACCACCCTGTCGGCAATGTTTTTCGGCACCATTTGGTGTATCATATTGACTATCACTGTCTGAACGCCCTCAAGCGGCATGTACGGAATAAAGGTGAACAGCACCATAACCGCCGGGAAAATCGCCAAAAACACATTGAACGCCACCGCAGCGCCACGGTCGGTCAGGTAGCCTTTGGTAAACCCGTTCAGAAAATAAGCCAGCACGTCGTAGAGAGGCTTTCCGTGAAAACCGGGCAAAGTAATCCCTTTAAGCCGATATATCACATTGTCTTTCATGACAATAGCTTTGTTAACATGTTTTTCGTAATCAAATTTCATAGCTCACATTTTACGATGCAAAAATATAAAAATTGACCGAAAATTTTATTATCTTTGCAAAAAAATTAACATATGGAAGAACACGTTTCACATCCGGGAGTTGTAACAAAAATTTCAGACGAAGAACTTGAAATAGAAATACTTAGCTCCAGTTCATGCGGTTCATGCGGAATCAAGTCGGCCTGCGGCATGTCGGAGATGACCGAAAAACGCCTTACAGTGCCCAAGCCAGCCGACCAGGAATTCATTGTGGGTCAACCTGTTAGAATTATCATGAATGCCAGTCAAGGCAACAAAGCCGCTCTGTTCGCCTATTTCATTCCGGCATTTCTGCTGGTCGCCATAATTGTGATTCTCAGCAACTTATCAGTCAAAGAATGGATTTCGGCACTTATAGGAATCGGAATCGTGGCAGTTTACTACTGTATTTTACACTTTTTCAAAGACAAACTGAAAGACGAATTCAAGTATGAAATTAAGTGAATTTTTCGCTTGTTTTATTAATAAAATTATTATAATTTTGCACCGCTAAAAATATGTTTTGTTTTATGAATGACATTTTACTTTGGTCCCTTATCATTTTGGGAATTTTAGGTGGGGTCGCAGCGTTGATTTTGTTCTTCGTAGCGAAGAAGTTCAAGGTTGAGGAAAATCCTCTGATCGACGAAGTCGAATCGGTGCTGGCCGGTGCCAATTGCGGCGGCTGCGGTTTCGCAGGATGCCGTAACTTCGCGGAGGCTTGCGTTAAAGCTGCCGCCGAGAAGAACAGCCTCGCCGGATTGAACTGCCCGAGCTCTGACATGTCGAAAGTAGCCGGGCTGCTGGGCCTTACCGCTACCGTTGCCGAACCGATGATTGCGGTGGTACGATGCAACGGTACTTGTGAAAACGCGCCATCGAAGGTGCATTATGAAGGAGCTGACATTTGCGGTTTCGCCAACACTTTGTATGCAGGCGAGAACGGATGTCCAAACGGCTGCCTCGGCTTGGGCGACTGCGTTAAGAAATGCCAGTTTGACGCTCTCCACATCAACAAAGAGACAGGTCTTCCTGAGGTTGACCAAGACAAATGCGTAGGCTGTGGAGCTTGCGCCAAGGCTTGCCCGCGCGGTGTCATCGAGATTCGCGCCAAGGGCAAGAACAACCGTCGCGTTTATGTAGCCTGCAACAACGTGGAGAAAGGCGCCATTGCCATGAAGAACTGCAAGGTGAGCTGCATAGCTTGCCAGAAGTGCTTCAAGACTTGCCCGTTCGAAGCCATCGAAATGCGCGGCAACCTCGCCTACATCGACTACACGAAGTGCAAACAGTGCCGTAAATGCGTTGAGGTCTGCCCTCGCGGAAGCATCCATGAGGTCAACTTCCCGCCAAGAAAGCCGAAAGTAGAAGCTCCAGAAGCTCCGGCACAAGCAAATCAAACAGAAACAACTAACGAAAGTAAAGCATAAGGTATGAATCCAATTAAGACATTTCCAAAAGGTGGCGTTCATCCGGAAGAAAACAAGCTTTCGTCGGACCAGCCTATCATCACATTTGAGATACCGAAGCAGGTGATTATTCCACTCGGTCAGTGTTTGGGCGCTCCAGCCGAGCCTATAGTCGCAAAGGGCGACAAGGTGAAGGTGGGACAGCTTATCGCCACAGCCAAGGGCTTCATCAGCGCCAACGTACACTCATCAGTAAGCGGCACAGTCAATAAAATTGACGACGTGATGGACCACACCGGCTACCGCAAACCGGCTATCTTCATCGATGTGGAAGGCGACGAATGGCTCGAAGGCATTGACACCAGCGACACTTTAGTAAAAGATATCACCCTCTCAAGCGAAGAAATTGTCGAGCGCATCAAACAGCACGGCATAGTCGGTTTGGGCGGCGCCACATTCCCAACCTACGTCAAGCTGATGATACCAAAGGACAAGAAAGCCGAATACGTAATCATCAACGCGGCGGAATGCGAGCCTTACCTCACCTGCGACAACCGGCTGTTGATTGAGAAACCTTACGAGTTCCTCGTTGGCGTGAAAGTGATAATGAAAGCCGTTAACGCTCCTAAGGGCGTGGTCGGAATCGAGGTCAACAAAATCGAAGCCGCCAAGAAGCTCGACGAAATCGTGAAGAGCGACAGTTATTTCGACGGCATCGAGATTCAGCCGTTGAAGACAAAATATCCTCAAGGCGGTGAAAAACAGCTCATCAAGTCGGTGACAGGACGCGAGGTGCCATCAGGCAAGCTGCCAATCGAGACAGGCTGCGTGGTCGTCAACGTGGCTTCGACATTCGCTATTTATGAGGCTGTTCAGAAGAACAAACCTCTCGTTTACAGAGTTGTGACAGTGACAGGTAAATCTGTTAAAAAGCCGTCCAACTTCCTTACAAGAATCGGCACACCTGCCAACCTGCTTATTGAAGCCGCTGGCGGACTTCCGGAAGATACAGCGAACCTCATCAACGGCGGACCTATGATGGGCAAGTCGGTGAGTGTGACTACCTTCCCGACCATCAAAGGCACTTCAGGCATACTGATGCTCAACGAGAAAGACGCTCAGCCGCGTAAAGTCAGCAACTGCATCCGTTGCGGCAAGTGCATGCAGGCCTGCCCGATGGGACTTGAGCCTTACCTCCTGAACCGCCTTGCACGTCAAAACAACTTCGAGGAAACAGAGAAACACAACATTATGGACTGCATAGAGTGCGGTTCATGCGAATTCACATGCCCTGCCAACATCCCGTTGGCCGACTATATCCGCTACGGCAAAACCAAGACAGGACAATTAATACGTTCACGTAATCAGAAATAACCATGAATCAGTTAACAATATCAGGTTCTCCGCATGTTCACGGAGATTTAAGCGTCAAGAAAATCATGAGCATGGTGATTATCGCCTTGCTCCCGGCTTTGCTTGTTGCCGTTTATTATTTCGGCTGGTATGCCCTTCGCCTGACCATCGTAGCGGTGGCAGCCTGCGTACTGACTGAATATCTCATTCAGAAATTTTTATTCAAAGGCCCTCTGACCATCAACGACGGCTCAGCCGCTCTGACAGGTCTTTTGCTGGCCTTCAACGTTCCGGCCAACCTTCCGTTGTGGATGGTTATCGTCGGCAGCGTGGTTTCAATCGGAATCGCCAAGATGTCGTTCGGTGGCTTGGGCAAGAATCCGTTCAACCCGGCATTGGTCGGCCGTGTGTTCATGCTTGTGTCGTTCCCAACAGCCATGACAACCTGGCCAAAGGCTCAGCCGATATTCGAAGCCGGATTCTTCGCTGATGCAGTGACAGGTCCTACCCCATTGAGTCTGTTGAAAGAAGGTGATCCTGGAACACTCGCCAAATCGGGCGACTTACAGTTCCTCGACATGATACTTGGCAACCGTGGCGGCGCTTTCGGTGAAATCTGCGCAATAGCATTGCTCATCGGCGCCATCTACCTGCTCATCAACAAAGTCATCGACATTTGGACACCACTAAGCATCCTGCTCACAGTGTTTATCATGACAGGCATCTGCTACCTCGTCGACCCGACACAGTACATCGCTCCTTGGTATCACTTGGTTTATGGCGGTCTCATCCTCGGCGCTTTCTTCATGGCGACAGATATGGTGACATCACCTATGACAACCGGTGGCAGAATCGTTTACGGTATCGGAATCGGCGCTATCACAGTCATCATCCGTCTGTGGGGACAGTATCCTGAAGGCGTTTCATTTGCAATCCTTATCATGAACGCCGTGGTGCCGCTCATCAACAAAGGCTTCAAACCAAAACGCTTCGGCGTTACGAAATAATTGTTGAATCTTAAAATTTTGAAATTATGGCAAAGAAAGAATCAACATTAAAGAATATGCTCATCGCCCTGATGGTTATAGCCATAGTGTCGGGCGGAGTGCTTGGATTTATTTACAACCTGACAAAGCCTGCCATCGACCAGGTGGAAGCCAACAAGAATCTCAAGGCCATCAACGAAGTGTTAAAATCTGACGTTGAAATCGTAAAGACTGAGACAAAAGAAATCGGCGACCTCACCTACAATCTGGCATTTGACGCCGAGGGCAACTTCATCGGCGCCGCTATCAAGACTTATTCGAAGAACGGATTTGGTGGCAAGATCGAGCTTATGGTCGGCATGCTCTCAAACGGTATTATTAATAAGGTGTCGGTATTATCGCAGGCAGAGACCCCAGGTCTTGGAGCTAACATGGTGAACGACAAGTTCAAAGGTCAGTTTGACGGCAAAGACCCGAAGACTTTCACCCTTAAGGTGAAGAAAGACGGAGGCGATGTCGATGCTATCACAGCCGCAACAATCAGCTCGAGAGCCGTTTCGGAAGCAATTCAAAGAGCTGCCGACGGTTTCGAGGCTAACAAAGACCAATTCATGAAAGGAGGAAACAATGAGTAACTGGAAAACTTTCACCAAAGGACTTATCAAGGAAAACCCGATCCTCGTCCTTTTGTTAGGATGCTGCCCGACACTGGCCACGACGACGAGTGCCATCAACGGCATGTCGATGGGACTTGCGACAACATTCGTTTTGATAATGTCGAATTTAGTAATCTCATTATTGAAGAACTTCATTCCAGACAAGGTCCGTATCCCTTGCTTTATAGTGGTTATCGCCTCGTTTGTAACTGTGGTTCAATTGGTTATGCAGGCTTACGTGCCTGATATCTATGAGACATTAGGTTTGTTCATCCCTCTTATCGTTGTGAACTGCATAGTGTTGGGACGTGCTGAGGCATTCGCTTCGAAGAACCCTGTGTGGCCTTCAATCCTTGATGGTGCCGGCATGGGTTTAGGTTTCACCTTCGCCTTGACAGTCCTCGGCTCAATTCGTGAAATCCTCGGCAGCGGCAGTGTATTCAACTGGAGATTCCTCCCGGAGGACGCACAGACAATCCTTATCTTCGTGCTTGCTCCAGGAGCTTTCATCGCCTTGGGTTATCTCATCGCAATAGTCAACAGATTAAAGAAAACTAAATAACGTAGTGCCATGAAAATCATCATCATTCTTATATCGACAATCTTTGTCAACAACGTCATTTTGGCGCAGTTCCTCGGAATATGCCCATTTTTAGGCACTTCCAAGAAGACATCCACCGCCGTCGGCATGGGTGCAGCCGTTATCTTCGTGCTCGTCCTTGCCACCTTGGTGACATACCTTTTAAATAAATACGTCCTCGTGGCTCATGGACTTGAATTCTTGCAGACTATTGCATTTATTCTGGTCATAGCAGCCTTGGTGCAGATGGTTGAGATCATATTGAAGAAGATCAGCCCATCACTTTACACCGCACTCGGCGTGTTTTTACCTTTGATTACCACCAACTGCTGCGTCCTCGGCGTCTCGTTGAAGGTAGTCGGCGAAGGCTTCATCTACGGCAACAACGTCGGAGAGGCAGTCATCTACGCGGCCGGCATCGCTATCGGCTTTGCTTTGGCACTCATCATCTTCTCGGGCATCCGCGAGCACATCGACCTGATGGAAGCACCGGAAGGAACAAAAGGCACCCCTATCGCTTTGATTACAGCAGGTATTCTTGCTATGGCATTCATGGGATTCGGAGGTTTAGTGTAGAGACGGTCAGCTGAACGTCTGTACATATTACAGATCGTCTGTTTATATAATTAAAGTTTGAAAGTAATATTAACAATTTAAATTAATCGAAATGAAAAAGAACAACTTCCGCAGATTAGTTGGTTTGGCATTGTTTGTGCTAGGCATGACTACTGCAACGACAGCTCAGGAAGTTCGTACTTTCCAGTTTAACCACGGAAAGACAGGTCTTCAAATGACTGAGCAGACAAGAGGCAATGTTTCACTCGATTACACTATCGATGAGATGAGCCTCACATCATTCACCTACAACGGTGAAGAGATGCAGACTATCGGCATTGCCGACATCAGCCTTCCCAACTCGAAAGGCATGCCGAACGTGCCTGTATACAGCCGCACCATAGCTATTCCACAGGGCGCCGAGGCGGTGCTTCATATTGTGAGCTATGAACAGCAAGTTATCAAAAATGTCAATGTAGAGCCATCGTTGGGCATCCAGATGGAGAACGAAGAGCCTGACATGAACTACACTAAAGACATGAAAGTCTATGCAGAAAACGCTTTCTATCCGGCTGAGTTCGCAAGCGTGAGCGCACCGTCACAGATTCGTGGCGTCGACGTTGTGAACATCAGCGTAAGCCCTGTGAGATTCAACCCTGTAACCAAAGAAGCCATTGTTTATCACAACATTGAGATGGCTGTTGAATTTGTGGGCGGCAACGGTCAATTCGGTGACAACCGTCTGCGTTCACCTTACTTCGACCCTATCCTGGAACAGAACATCATGAACTACAGCAGCTTGCCAGTAATCGACTACGAAGCAAGAATGCAGCAGTGGCTTCGTGACGGCGATGAGGGTGCCGAATACCTCATCATCATCCCTAACAACGACGGATTTGTCGAACCGGCCAACCGTTTGAGAGATTATCGTATGCAGCAAGGTATTCTCACCGAAGTGATTAAACTCCAAGACATGCCTGCAACAACAACAGCACAGATGAAGACATGGTTCCACAACGCATACAACACATGGGACATCGCTCCTGTGGCAGTGCTTCTGTTTGGTGACCACAACACCAACATGGCACAAGGAATTCCTGCCATCTCGGTGAGCCACCCTTACAGCGGCACATGTATCACCGATATCCAATATGCTGACGTTACAGGTAATGACAACCTTCCTGAAATGGTATTCTCACGCTTGGTTGCAGCTGATGCTACAGAAGCTGCCATGATGGCCGACAAACAGATTGAATACGAATACACCAATCCTAACATGAATGCGGACTTCTACACAAGCCCTATTACTGCTTTAGGATGGCAGACCGAACGTTGGTTCCAGCTCTGCTCTGAGGTGTTTGGCGGATACATGCGCGCTCACGGCTATAACCCACAGCGTATCAACTGCATCTACTCAGGTACTCCAGGCAGTTCATGGTCATCAGCACAGAACACACAACAAGTAACAAACTACTTCGGACCTAACGGAACAAATTACATCCCTGCATCTCCATCAGAATTGGGTGGCTGGACAGGAGGATCACCTGAACAGGTTGTTAATGCTGTCAACGCCGGTTCATTCTGGGTACAGCACCGCGACCACGGTCTGGATGAAGGCTGGGGTGAGCCTGCTGTGCGCAACAACCACATCGATCAGTTGACCAACGTGGGCAAGATGCCATTTGTTATGTCAATCAACTGCCAGACAGGTATGTTCAATTACACCGGCTCAAACGGTAACTGCTTCACAGAGAAATGGATGCGCCGCACATACAACGGTCAGAACGCCGGTGCTGTGGGCGTGCTCTCTCCTACCGAGGTTTCATATTCATTTGTCAACGATGCTTTCGTATGGGGTGTGTATGACCAGTTTGATCCGAGCTTCATGCCTACATTACCAAACAACACCAACACTCCTGCCTATGAATACAGAGGCAACTGGCGTCCTGCATTCGGTAATGTCGCTGGTAAATATTTCCTCCAAGAGACATCATGGCCTTATAACACCGATGATAAGGATATCACTTACATCATGTTCACAGCACACTGCGACGCTTTCTTGCGTATCTACACACAAGTGCCTGAAACAATGACAGTACAGCACCAGAACGTGCAGCTGGCTGGTTTCAACCAGTTCCAGGTCACCGCTCCTGAAGGCACGACCATCGCTTTGACAAAAGGCGAAGGCGAGAACCTCGAAATCGTGGCTGTAGCAACTGCTACCGGAAGTGTCCAGAATCTCGATATAATTCCGCAGGTGCCTCCGACAGTGCTTCATCTCACAGTGACAGGCCAGAACTATCTCCGCTATGAAGCTGAAATTGAAGTGATTCCGGCCAGCGGACCATACGTCATCATCGACAACTACACCCTTGTAAACGGAGCCACACAGCTCAACTTCGGTGACGAATCAGGTCTGGATCTCGTGTTCAAGAACGTGGGTAGCGAGACAGCTCCGGCTGGCACGGCAACCCTCACATCAGAATCTGAATATGTGACCATCACCAGTGGCACAGCTGAATTCTCAGCCATCAACTCAAATGCAACACTCAACATCGACAACGCTTTCGCATTCACCATTGCAGACAATGTACCTAACAAGACAAACATTGAATTTACAATTGCAATCGCAAGTGGAGACGATGTCTACGAGAATCATATCGTTTTGAAAGCTTACGCTCCGGAGTTCAGCGTTGGCAGTCTTACAATCACTGAAATCGAAGGCAATGGCAATGGCCGCCTCGATCCAGGTGAGAGAGCAAGTCTCATTTTCCCTATCGAAAACAAGGGTAACGCCGATGCGTGGGCAACTGACGCCACACTTGTGATGAACAACATCTTCCTGACTATCTTAACCGATCCTACCGTTACAGTCAACAGCATTGACGCCGGCAGTACAGCCACAGTGGCTTTTGAAGTCTACGTAGGTGCCGCACCATCAGGTTTCGCTGCAGAATTCAGTCTTGATGTCGCTTCAGGCGCATACACAGCCACAAGAGACTTTACAGCAAAGATCGGTCTCAATGTGGAAGACTTCGAACTTGGCGAGCTTGATCCGGCGATGTGGACAAACACCTCTTCCACTCCTTGGAGATTCAGTAATGAAAATCCATATGAAGGCAATTATTGCATGCAGTCTGGCGCCATCAGCCACAACTCACAAACCGAACTCCGCTTGACTTACGAAGTCGGTGCAGCCGATTCAATAGCATTCTACTACAAAGTGTCGTCAGAAAACAACTACGATAAACTGTTTTTCTTGATCGACAATGAGGAAATATCCAATTGGTCAGGTTCAGTAAACTGGACAAGAGCACAATACTACGTTACAGCAGGTGTGCACAGCTTCACTTGGAGATATACTAAAGACAGCAGCGTGTCAAGCGGAAGCGACTGCGCATGGATTGACTTTGTCATACTTCCGAGAGACAGAAGCCTCACAGTCAGTGCCGGTATGGACATTGAGACATGTCCTGACAACGTTCAGCTGAACGGTTATGTAGCCAACCAGGAATCAATGGAATGGACAACATCAGGTGACGGTACATTCAGCGATGCAACCATCATGAATCCTATTTACACACCTGGCCAGCAGGATCTTTCAGTAGGTCTGGTAACACTCACTTTGACAGCTACAAAGCATTCAGAATCATTGTCGGACGATATGCAGGTGACATTCTTGCCTAGTGCATCCATCGAGCTGTTGCCTTCATTCCTTGCTCCTACAGCATGCATGGGCGTGATTGACCTCAGCGAAGCATATATCGCATACAATGCTGATGAAATTGAATTTACAAGCCTCGGCGACGGAGAATTCGACGGAGATGTCTACACATTCGGAGAAGCAGATGTCGCTAACGGCAGCGTTGAAATTACAATCACAGCTATTGGTTGCGGCGAAGCCTCTGTTTCGACAACAGTCAGCTATACAGGCATTCCTGAATTGACTTGCATCAACCAGTACACAACATGCTTGGCTGATCCATTCACTGTCGATTATCAGTTCAACGACCCGTCATGGGCTTCACTTGTAAGCTGGACCACATCAGGAACAGGTAGCATCGTCGTTCAAACAGCTGAGAGAATAGAGTACAATCCTTCAGCAGAAGACTATAATAGCGGCAATGTGACACTCGCTATAGAATATACCGACTGCCAGTTGAACTCATACACACACAGCATCGACATCACCTTCACACATGTCGACGCTCTGCCGATGCCTGAAGGTCCGACAGATGTGTATAATCAGGAGGCTGAAACCACTTACACCATCGACGGCAGCGAGATGTTCATCGGCTACACTTGGACTCTCGAACCAGCCGACGCAGGTGTGATGACAGCCAACGGTAACGAAGTGACAATCGCTTGGGTTGAAGGTTATCCGAACGGCGCTGTACAGCTCTCAGCAGTCGGTCACACCGACGGTTGCGGCGACAGTGAGCCATCAGAAGCCCTCACCATCCTGTTGCGCGGCACTGGCATCGACGAGATCGACGCAGCAGCCCTCAACGTACATCCTAACCCGACCAACGACGTGATCAACGTGTCAATCGCCAACATCACAGCTGAAGTCAGCATTACTGTTTACAACAGCGTCGGTCAGGTGGTGCTCGTTAAGACTGAAAACGCGGAGAACGGTTTGAACACCAATATCGACATGAGCGATATGTTCAGCGGCTCCTACATCCTTCAGATCAGAAGCGATGAAAATATCTGGATGAAGAAGGTCATAAAGAAATAACAATACATGGAAGGCGTACCGGCATTATTTTTTGACCTCGCCCTGATTCTTATCACGGCAGGCATCACCACGGTAATCTTTAAATGGTTGAAACAGCCCTTGGTACTCGGCTACATCGTAGCCGGGTTCCTTATTGGGCCGTATTTCACCTATTTCCCGGTTGTCAACGACCCTAACAGTGTTCACACCTGGAGCGAGATTGGTATGGTGTTTCTGCTTTTCGCAATCGGTCTTGAGTTCTCGTTCAAAAAGCTCAAGAAGGTTGGCGGACCGGGAGCCATTATGGTGCTCACCGAGCTGGTGATAATGTTTTCTTCGGGTTTCCTGGTCGGAAAACTGTTCGGATGGCAGAAAATGAACTGCATATTCCTCGGTTGCATGCTTTCCATTTCATCAACAAGTATCATCGTCAAAGCTTTTGACGACTTAAAACTTAAACGCGAGAAATTCACCGCCGACGTCATTGGGGCGTTGGTGGTGGAGGACCTCGTGGCCGTCATCCTGATGGTTATTCTCTCCACGCTTTCAGTAGGCAATGCCTTCGATGGCATAGAGTTGCTGCTTAGCATGGTAAAACTCGTTTTCTTCCTCATAATCTGGTTTATTTTCGGCATCTATCTGATTCCGTCTTTTCTGAAACTAATCAGAAAATTCATGACGGAAGAAACACTTGTCATTATAGCCGTGGGCCTTTGTTTCGCCATGGTTATGCTGGCCAACTACGCCGGTTTCAGCTCGGCTTTGGGCGCCTTTGTGATGGGCTCAATCCTTGCCGAGACACTTGAAGCCGACATCATTCACAAACTTGTAAAACCAATTCAAAACCTTTTTGGAGCAATATTCTTTGTCTCCGTTGGAATGCTGGTCAATCCGCAAATCCTTATACAATATACATGGCCGGTAGTGATAATCTCGCTCACAGTAATGATTATCAAGACATTGAGTGCTACATTCGGCATGCTTATCTCTGGCCGTGACATACAAACAGCCTTAAAATCGGGCTTCTGCTTCTGCCAAATCGGCGAATTTTCATTTATTATCGCCTCTTTGGGCCTTAGCTTTAAAGTAATTGACGACTACCTATACCCTATCATAGTCACAGTATCAATTGTGACCACTTTCTTCACACCTTATATAATGAGGCTTGCCAAGCCTGTATACACATGGATCAACCCTAAGATTCCAGCCAAGTGGAAAGATGCAATGACAAGTTATTCGGAAGGCTTCAAAGTGAATGAAAACAAGACTTTGACATTCCGCGCCTTTGTCATGAATCAATTCAAAGACATGGTGATTTACGGATGCATAATCGCTGCCCTCACCATCATCGCATTCTCGGCAATAGGTCCGTTTGTGGTTAAAAACATCAACGGATTATGGGGCGACATAACCGCGACATTGATTACCCTGGCAATAGTATCGCCATTCATCTGGGCGATGGCCTTCAAATATAACATCTCGCTAACCAACAAACGACTGATATCCAAAAACATATTCGAGAAACACGTCATCACATTGATTTTTGTGTTGCGATACCTCGTGGCTACATTGCTTATCGTAATGATCATAAGGCATTACGTCAAAATCGGCTTCTTCTTGGCCTTGGGATGCGCAGTGGTAGGCTCGATAATTCTTGCATTCTCCAACGGATTTATGCGGTTCTACACCCTACTGGAGCATCGTTTTTTGGACAACCTCAACAAACGTCAGCGCCAAGCATCGTTTATTATTCCTGAAGTGCTGCAGCAAAACTTCCATCTTGAGCGGGTGGTTGTCAGCCCGATGAGCCAGGTGGTTGGCAAAAAGCTTAAGGAAACCGAGTTCCGCCACAAATACAAGGTGAGCGTGGTTTGCATAGAGCGTGGCAAAGATACATACGATCTGCCCGACAAAGACATTGTGTTCTACCCATACGACAAAGTGACTCTTGTCGGAAGCGACGACAACATCAACATGGTGAAGCCTTTGCTCGACATTGAAGACACCGAGCTTATCCATGAGCGTCACGATCATAAGATGAATCTTCATAAGGTGCAGCTTTCCAAGAGAAGCCCGTTGCATCAGATTTCGCTGCTCGACTCGTTGTTCAAAGACAAATACGAGGCTATGGTAATTGCCATTCAACGTGACAACGATTTCATTCTGAGCCCAGAAGCCTCCACAATATTCCATGAAAACGATATAGTCTGGTTTGTCAGCAATGACGAATCGGCCAAGATGATCAAACAAAAAGAGGAAATTTAACCATTTAAAAAGATAATCATGATAAGAAATTTTGTATACAGAGTCGTGGTTTTCGCGCTACTCATGCTGACGTTTGTGCCGGCTGGCGCGCAATCGTTCAATATAGTGAACAGCTCACGATCAAAATTGGAACTCAGCCTGAACATTGACGAATTCAGACTTCAAGACGAGAGCCGCGACGGCTTGAGTGGACAGGCCATAGTACTTAACGGTATATTTCTGCCCAATGAAGCCGGAAAGCCTAATTTGCCAGTTTGCTCGCGCTATATCGCCATCCCACGAGGCGCCCAAGTGAGTGTAAACGTAAAAAATCAGGTTACCGAGACCTTGAACGAAATTGAGTTGATGCCGGCACCCGAGCTGCCGCTCGACAACGACAACAGCCCGATGAGATACATCCGTGACGAAGCTGTTTATTCAACCGACGCCTTCTTCCCTGCCGAGCCGATTTATACCTCTGAATCGTTGAAGATTCGTGATGTAGACGTCGTGTTGCTCAGCGTCACACCATTCCAGTATAATCCAGTCACCAAAGAGCTTGTGGTGACACGGAAATTAGAGCTGGAGCTCGACTTTGAGGGCGGTGACGGCACCTTCGGCGGCGACACACGCTACCGCAGCGACGCATGGGATCATATCATACGCGACATGGTTATCAACGAAACTATGTTGCCCGAGGCCAACTACCGCCAGTTTATCAGAGAGGCTGTGGCTCGCGGTGACGAAGGCTGCGAATATCTTATCATCACCCCCGACAACGAACAATTCGTGCAGATTGCCGACTCAATCAAGCTTTTCCGCAATCAGCAAGGCATACTCACCGATGTGGTTACTGTCAGCGAATGCGGCGGCAACAACTGTGTGGCTATCCGCAACTACATCATCAATGCCTACAACAATTGGGACATCCCGCTTTCGGCAGTGCTTATACTCGGCGACCACTCCAGCGATAGCACCCGTGGTGTAGTCTCCTACACCATGAACAACCATCCAGGTGGTGACGGATACAATCCTTACATCTCCGACCACAGATACAGTTGCGTCGACAACGATCATCTCCCCGACGTGGTGGTGGGCCGTATCACCGGACGCGACTATGAAGAATTGTTCCACATGGTCAATAAAGACCTTCAATACGAGCGTCATCCTTCAACCAACCCGCGTTTTTACAACAAGCCCATTACAGCCATGGGATTCCAGCTTGAGCGCTGGTTCCAGCTTTGCTCGGAGATTATCAACGGATTCTTCGAATATGAGCTCGAGAAGGAGCCTGTCAGGGTCAATGCCATTTATCAAGGCACTCCGGGATCGCAATGGTCGACAGCCGAATACACCAACTCTGTTGTCAATTATTTCGGGCCAGGCGGCATGGGATACATTCCTCAGCACATGTCGCATCTGACCGACTGGAGCGGCTCAGGCAACATGATCAACGATAACATAAACAAAGGATCTTTCATACTTCAGCACCGTGACCACGGTTCGGAGGAATTATGGGGCGAGCCTTCGTACAACATAGGTTACATCAACCGCTTGGCCAATCCCGATCTCACGTACGTGATGTCATGCAATTGCCTGACCGGACGATTCAACTACAACGGTCAGAACGGTTGCTTCGCCGAAGCTTTCCATCGTCATCAATACGGCGCTCTCGGCTTAATTGCCGCGACCCAGGTGTCTTATTCATTCCTCAACGACGTTTATGTATGGGGCATGTACGATAATATGTGGTCAGACTTCATGCCGCTCTACGGCACCGACCACCCTGCCGGCTTTATCCGTCCGGCATTTGCCAATGTCTCAGGCAAATACTACCTGCAGCAATCCAATTGGATTTCGTGGGGCGACGGGCGTGAAATCACCTATTACCTCTTCCACCATCACGGCGATGTCTACATGAATCTCTATTCAGAAATGCCTCAGGAGCTTGAAGTAACCATGCTTCCGGTGATAGTGGAAGGCTCTGTGCAATACCAGATAACTGCAAACGAAAATGCCACAATCTGTCTGACACACAATGGCGAAATCATAGGTCTGGACTTTGCGACCGGTCAGCCTCAAATAATATCGATCACTCCGCAGGAAGTGGGCAACGAAGTGGTTTTAACTGTCACTAAACAGAATTATTACAGGTATTCACGCAAGATTGCAGTCATACCGACCACCGGGCCTTATCTTATCTTCAGCAGCTGTGAAATAAACGACGCCGACCAGAACGGACAGCTCGACTTCAACGAAGACGCTTCTTTGGATGTAGCCATTCACAACGTAGGCTTCGACCATATCCAAAACGTCAACGTCGAGCTTACAACCGATTCTCCTTACGTGGACATTATCTCTTCAACCGCCACTTACGACGCTTTGAGCCCCGACGAGATAGTCAACAAAACCGGCGCATTCAGCATCCATGTCATAGACGGTGTGCCCGATCAAACCAAGATTTGGTTCCATCTGACAATGAGCGACGGCAACATCACATTTGCCGATGAATTCAGCTTGATTGTCAACGCTCCTGTGTTTGAAGTCACCAACCGAGTAATCAGGGACATGGATGACAACATAATCGACCGTTTGTATCGTTCAGAGAAGGCCAAGCTGACTTATACCGTCAAAAACAGCGGTCACAGCGTCAGCGATGCCGTGCGCAGCATACTGCTTCTGGAAGCGCCTGTCTTTGATTATGATAATTATATGGTTGACGTCGACAACATCGGGGCAAACGACAGCGTAGACGTCACATTTGTGTTAAGAGTGCTTGATGACGCTCCTGCCGGCGCAATCATTGGCGATTATGTAAAGGTTGTGTCAAACGGTTATCAAATCGAGTATAATTCCGAGGTACCTCTTGGCAACAGCACTGAAGATTTTGAAACTGAAGCGCTTAACCCTCTGTTTGAATGGGCTAACAACAGCAATTATCCATGGGTTAGAGACAGCATCGACCCTTACGAAGGCGATTATTGCTTCACAGCCACATCCATTTCATCAAGTAAGAAATCACGACTCGCCTTAGGTGTCGAAGCCGAAATAAGCGACGTATTCTCGTTCTATTACAAAGGCTCAGTCAACAGCGATGATGTTTTTACATTGCAGATCAACACCGACCACTTCACTCTTGACGGTGGCCCGGAATGGCAGCTATTCGAGCATCAGATACCTAGTGGCAAAAACCTTATCATATTTACTTTTACGCGTAAAAGCAATGCGCCGGAAGGCTCAGCCTCTATCGACCTTATCAAACTGCCTCCGATGCATGTTGAAATCTACGATGTAGATGAAAATTACGATGAGAACAATCAGGTTACGGTGTATCCGAATCCTGGCGCCGACCAGTTGAACATTATCACATCCGGCGACAATATAACGAAGATACAAATCTTTGATTTTCAAGGTAGAATGATACTCGAGAAAGAGTTGAGCGGTATATCGACAACTATCAACACTGAAAATTGGAGCTCGGGAATTTATTTCTGGAAAGCAGGCAGCACAACAGGAAAATGGATAAAATCAAGATAAGAAAAGGCTGGGACATACATTTAAAGGGTGAGGCCACGAAACAGACTGAAAGTTTCGAGCCAAGCTTGTGTGCGGTGAAACCCACCGATTTTATCGGTGTTTTGCCCAAAATGCATGTGGCCGAAGGTGACGAGGTAAAAACAGGCAGTGTGCTGTTTCACGATAAAAATAACGAGAAAGTTGTTTTCACCTCCCCTGTTTCAGGCAAGGTGAAAGCAATAGTAAGAGGTGAAAAAAGAGCTATTCTGCGTGTTGTGATTGAATCTGACGGCAAAAACGACAGCCTTGATTTTGCCGCCGCCAATCCTCTGGATTTGTCACGCAACAAACTGATTGACAATATGTTGCAAAGTGGCGTTTGGCCAATGATGCGTCAGCGTCCGTATGCGACAATAGCCAACCCCGGCGACAAGCCGAAACACATTTTCGTTTCGATGTTCGACACGGCTCCGTCGGCGCCAGATTGCGATTTTATCATTGAAAACCAGCACGATGCGTTGATTGAGGGAATCAATGTGATGTCGAAACTGACAGACGGCAACGTTTATATTAACGTTTGTAAAGACGTGCCATGGCGCGTCTCTACAGATGCAAAAAACGTTATCTTCACCGAATTCAGCGGTCCGCATCCTGCCGGCAATGTCGGAACACAGATAAATGCGCTGTCACCGATAAACAAAGGCGAAGTCGTGTGGTATTGCTACCCTCAGGATGTAGTCACAATAGGTAAACTGTTCCTCACAGGACGCTACGACAGCAGCCGGATTATCGCCACAACCGGATCGGCCGTACACAATCGGCATTACTATCAAACCCGCATAGGCGCCTGCCTCACTCCTATTTTGGAAACTGATGACAACTCCCGTATAATCAGCGGCAACGTGCTGACCGGCAGCAACATAACAAACGACGGATTTCTGGGGTTTTACGATAATCAGATAACGGTGATACCCGAAGGCAACAAGCACAAGCTTTTCGGTTGGCTACGCCCTGTTTTCAATCGTTTTACCGATACCAATACCAATGGCGACACACGTCCTTACATCATGACAGGTCAATTTGAGAAGGTGTTTCCATTCGACATATACCCAATGCAGCTTATCAAAGCGTGTCTGATCAAAGATATCGACCAGATGGAGGAACTTGGCATATACGAGGTTGATGCCGAAGACTTTGCCTTGTGCGAGGTCATTGATCCGTCAAAGACCCCGATACAGCAAATAATACGTGAAGGGCTTGAATTTATCAGAAAGGAGACTAATTGATGGGATTGAGGAATTATATCGATAAAATCAAGCCAAACTTCGAGGCTGGAGGCAAATTTGCCAAATATCACTCAACTTTTGAGGCGTTTGAGACTTTTTTGTACACTCCCGACACTGTAACCGTCAACGGAGCCCACATACGCGACGCCAACGATATGAAACATTCGCTGATATCAGTTGTTTTCGCCCTTATCCCATGCTTCCTGTTCGGAACATGGAACATTGGCTATCAGCATTTCCTTTCGCTTGGTGCCGATGCCACATTCTGGCAGACAATCGGTTACGGCTTGCTGAGAATCATACCTTTGTATCTGGTCAGCTACGTAGTAGGCTTGGTCATTGAGTTCACATTCGCCGAAATACGCAAAGAGCCTGTCAATGAAGGCTATTTTGTGACAGGTTTTTTGATTCCGCTAATCATGCCCGTTGATGTGCCGCTGTGGATGTTGGCACTAGCCGTAGCTTTTGCGGTAATCATTGGCAAAGAGGTGTTTGGCGGCAGCGGCATGAATGTGGTGAACCCTGCATTGCTGGCAAGAGCATTTCTGTTCTTCTCCTACCCCTCAAAGATGACAGGCGACAATGTGTGGATAGCCGATAAAGCCGATGCATACAGCGGAGCCACACCACTTGGGACAATCTTTAACGGTGGCAGTGTCAACGACTTGCCCAGCCTTTCGGATATGTTCATAGGCACAATTCCCGGAAGCATTGGCGAGACATCTAAAATTGCCGTCTTGATAGGTGGTATATATTTGATTATCAGTGGCATAGCAAGTTTAAGAATAATAGTCGCAACCTTTATCGGCGCAATATCGATGAGTTTGCTAATTTCCGACATACCATTCTATTACCATCTGCTGATGGGCGGTTTCATGTTCGGCACATTCTTTATGGCCACCGATCCCGTGACAGCGGCTCAAACCAATATCGGCAAATGGATATACGGTTTCCTGATTGGCGCAATAGCGATACTGATACGTGTAGCAAATCCTGGCTATCCCGAAGGCATGATGTTGGCCATATTGCTACTCAACGTGTTTGCTCCGCTGATTGACTGGTGCGTTGTGGCATGCAACATACGTAAACGCAAAAAACGCTGGGCTGCAGCAGAAAGGAGTGACAAATGAGCGACCGTTACATTTTCCGTTACATAATCATTCTGGTGGCAATAGTGTCGGTGCTGCTCTCTGCCGCGGCAATGTGGCTACAGCCTTATCAACACAGAAATCAGGAAAACGAGAAACGTGTCAGCATCTTGAAGGCTGCCGGCATCACAGAAGTTAACAGCGACAACGTGGAGCAGCTTTTCAAGCAGCACTGCACCTCGGTGGTGGGAGGCGAACTTCCCATGTATACAATTGATAATCAGATTACCGTAATCCCGATGAAGGGCAATGGACTGTGGGGCCCGATTTGGGGATACATCGGCATAGCAGCCGACGGCAAGACTGTCACTGGCGCTGTTTTTGACCATAAATCCGAGACTCCGGGCCTGGGTGCTGAAATCACAACTGATTATTATCAATCACAATATAAAGGCAAACAATTGCAGCGCAACGACAATAACGTTAGCCTTGACGTTGATGCCATTACCGGTGCCACTCGCACCTCGGTTGGCATCGAAAAGATGATTGATCAGACATTGAAGTTATATTTACCATATCTTGAAGGCAATGAGTAAGACTATAAACTTGATAACGGCTCCTCTTAGCAAAGCCAACCCGGTCACAGTGTTGATTCTGGGCATTTGCTCGGCATTGGCTGTTACGGCCAAGCTCAAGCCAGCCATAGTGATGGCGCTTTCAGTCACCGTGGTGACAGCTTTGTCAAACCTCATAATCTCATTGCTGCGCAAAGGTATACCTTCAAAAATACGCATCATTGTGCAGTTGATAGTAGTAGCCACTTTGGTGATATTGGTCGACCAGTTTTTGAAAGCCTTCATGTATGATGTCAGCAAGCAGCTGTCAGTGTTTGTGGGGCTTATCATCACCAATTGCATAGTGATGGGCCGTTTGGAAGCCTTTGCCATGGGCCACAAGCCTTTGGAGTCGCTGCTCGACGGCATCGGCAATGGGCTTGGATATGGATCAATACTCGTCATCGTGGCGTTTTTCCGTGAGCTGTTCGGCTCGGGAACCTTGCTTGGCTATCAAGTGATACCGCAAGGCTTGTACGATTTCGGATATGTTAACAACGGCCTTATGATTTTACCACCTATGGCGCTGATAATCATAGGAATAATCATCTGGCTGCAAAAACCTGAGGAGGATAGCAAATGATGGACGCAATGGGCATATTCTTCCGTTCGATTTTCATCGACAACATGGTTTTCGCCTACTTCCTGGGTATGTGTTCATTCTTGGCGGTTTCAAAGAACGTGAAGACTTCATTCGGGCTGGGCGTGGCGGTTACTGTGGTGCTGCTGATAACAGTGCCGGTCAACTATCTTTTGGACAAATATGTACTTTCGGCAGGCGCTTTGTCGTGGCTGAATCCGGCATTTGCCGATGTCTCGCTTGATTTTCTCACCTTTATTCTCTTCATCGCAATAATTGCTGTGATAGTTCAGATTCTGGAGATGGTAATTGAAAAATACAGCCCGGCTTTATACAATTCGTTGGGCATCTTTCTGCCGTTGATAGCTGTCAACTGTGCGATTTTAGGCGCCAGCCTTTTTATGCAGGAAAAGAATTTCAGCTCGGTGGGTCAGTCGGTAGCATACGGATTAGGCTCGGGCCTAGGCTGGCTGCTCGCCATAGTCGGCATAGCCGCAATCAGGGAGAAAATCAGATACTCAAAGATACCAAGACGTCTTCAAGGCACAGGTATAGCATTCATTATCACAGGTTTAATGGGAATAGCATTCATGGCTTTCCTTGGAATAAGTTTCAGCTAAATGAGCAGCACATCTATCATATTACTCAGCGTTGCAGTATTTCTTATCGCGATTTTGATTCCGGTAACTGTCTTGATTTTTGTTCGGAAAAAGCTTACTCCTCAAGGAAAAGTTACGATTGACATCAACGACGACAGGCATTTGGAGGTAGCTCCGGGAGGCACTCTTTTGCAAAGTCTGGCCGACCAGCAGATATTCCTTCCTTCGGCATGTGGCGGCAAGGGCAACTGTGGTATGTGCCGTTGTCAGGTGCTGGATGGCGGAGGTGCCATTTTACCCACCGAAAAGGGCTTTTTCAGCCGCAAAGAACAGATGGAGCACTGGCGGCTGGGCTGTCAGGTCAAGGTGCGTGAAAACCTTAAAATTCATATAAATCCGCAAATTTTCGGCATCAAGAAATGGGAATGCGAGGTTGTAAGCAACCACAATATAGCGACATTTATCAAAGAGCTGGTAGTCAAGCTGCCAGAAGGCGAGCATCTCAAATTTCAATCCGGAGGCTACATTCAGATTGATGTGCCTAAGATTACTATTAAATACAAAGACATTGATGTTGACGAGCAATATCGTGCCGATTGGGATAAGTTCCACATGTTCGATCTTGTGATGAAGAACACCGAGCCACAATTCAGGGCATACTCAATGGCCAGCTATCCTGCCGAAGACACCATCATCAAGCTCAATGTTCGTATAGCCACGCCTCCTTTCGACAAGAAAAACGGCGGCTTTATGAAAGTAAATCCGGGCGTTTGCTCATCATATATATACTCATTGAAACCTGGTGATAAAATAACAATGAGCGGTCCTTACGGCGAGTTCCACATCAAAGACACCGATCACGAAATGGTGTTTATTGGCGGAGGCGCCGGAATGGCACCGATGCGTTCGCACATACTCGACCAATTCCTTACACGTCACACCACACGAAAAGCCTCATTCTGGTATGGTGGACGTTCGTTGCGTGAATTGTTCTATATCGACGACTTCAAGCAGATTGAGGCCGATAATCCGAACTTCAGTTTCAACATCGCGTTGTCGGCTCCGCTACCGGAAGACAACTGGAAGGGTTATGTGGGCAACATACACGAGGTTTTGTTCGAGAATTATCTCAAGAACCATCCCGAACCAGAGGAAATAGAGTACTACCTCTGCGGACCACCAATGATGACACAGTCGGTATTGGCCATGCTCGACAGCTTGGGCGTGCCCAAAGAAAATATAATATTTGACGATTTTGGTGCTTAATTTTCACCCCACAACAGCATTCATCCAACCCCTGAATTGGGCATTTTGAGCACCAATTGGATTGACAAAAATTTTCATTCACCCCTAAATTAGCGTGTTTTACCCCTAAAAAAGGCATATTCAACCCATTTTTCACCCCATTCACCACAATTATTTTATTGGGTTATATTTATATATAATTTTGCGGCGTTGAAAAACAAGGCAAAATGGAAGAAAAACGCATTTTTGACATTCTGACAACTTATCTGCAAAAGCACCCCGATCAGCAAATCGCCCTCGCCAAGAAAGAAAACGGCCAGTGGCATAAATACAGCATCAAGGAATATGTCGAGACGACCAACATCATAAGCTATGCTCTCATTAAATTAGGCATACAAAAAGATGATAAAGTCGCCATCATCAGCAGCAACCGCCCTGAATGGAACATCATGGACATGGCCATCCAGCAGGTTGGAGCTGTCACAGTGCCAATCTACCCAACTATCAGCAAAGAAGACTACCGCGTTGTAATAAACAACAGCGAAGCCAAGTTCGTGATGGTTGAGGGTTTGTGCGTTTTGAACAAAATCGAGGATATCATGGGCGACATCCCATCTTTGAAGATGATTTACACCTTTGTGAAACGTGGTGACTACCCTATCTGGGCTGATTTGCTTCAGTTAGGCCGTGAAAATCAGGATGTCGAAGAGCTTGAAAGACGCAAAGCCGCCGTGAAGAGCACAGATTGCGCCACAATTCTTTACACCTCTGGCACAACAGGCACTCCTAAGGGTGTGATGCTCTCACACACAAACATTCTCGGTCAAATTGAGAATTTGCGCCAGACTCCGTCGCCTACTTCAACACGTGCATTAAGCTTCCTGCCAATTTGCCACGCATACGAGAGAACACTCACCTATCTGTATCAATATCTTGGAATGTCGGTTTATTACGCCGAAAGCGTCGCCACCATTGCCAACGACATGAAGGAAATCCATCCTACCATGATGACATGCGTGCCACGTCTGCTGGAAAAGATTTACCTCAAGGTAAGACAATCTGGACAGAACCAGAAAGGTCTCTCAAAGAGCATATTCTACTGGGCTATGAACCTTGCAGAGCAATATACTGTCGACGGAAGAAGCTGGTTCTACAACCAGAAGCTGAAACTTGCCGACAAACTCGTTTACAGCAAGATTCGCAACAAACTGGGCGCCGACTGCTTCGATATCATCGTTTCAGGCGCTGCCAGCATCCAGCCGAATATCTCGGCATTCTTCTCAGCCATCAAGATGCCGGTTTACGAAGGCTACGGAATGACAGAATGCTCACCGGTTATCTGCACCAGCTCAAACGTGCCTCACGGCCGCGAAGCGGGATATGTTGGTCCGGCATTGCCAGGAGTTGAAGTGAAAATCGCTGAAAACGGCGAGATTATCTGTCGCGGGCACAACGTGATGATGGGCTATTACAAACAGCCAGAACTGACAGCTGAAGTCATCGACAAGGACGGCTGGTTCCACACTGGCGACCTTGGAAGTGTCAATGAATACGGCAACTTCAAGATTACAGGCCGCATGAAGAACCTCTTCAAGACCTCGTTGGGCAAATATATCAACCCTGATATCATCGAGAATAAATTCACCGAGTCAGGATTCTTCGAAAACGTAGTGGTTCTTGGCGAAAACGAGAAATTCGCAGCCGCTTTGATAGTGCCAGACTTCTCATTCTTGAAAGACTGGTGCGCAAAGCACGAGATCAAGTTCACGACTAACGACGCTATGATTAACCTCAAAGAGGTGAAAGACCGCTTGACTAAAGAGGTTCAAAAGATCAACGCTTTCTTCGGTGACACTGAAAAGATCAAGAGATTCAAATTCCTCGCTGATGAGTGGAGTACCGCTAACGGCATCCTTACCCCTACTCTTAAGGTAAAACGCTCTGTTATCCTCAACAAATACAAGGATTTGATCAGCAGAATGTACCAGGGAGGAGATTGATTCACCCACGTCATTTCGAGCGAAACGAAGTGAAGTCGAGAAATCTCCGGCATATGATTTGTACAATTCATTTGTCGGAGATTTTTCCACCTGTCGGTGGAAGCTTTCGCAAGCTCAGGTCTCCATTTCGCTCCACTGCGTTACGCTACAGTCGAAATGACGGCAACAATTAAAATACCATGGCGAAAGTCGTGGTATTTTTGTCACTTTGGACGAGTTGGATTGAGCCGTTGTGTTTCAGCATTATTTGACGTGAGAGACTCAGTCCAATGCCGGTGCCATTGGGCTTGGTGGTGTAGAACGGCACGAAAATCTCTTCCTGCTGGCGAAGCGGCACTGGCTTTCCATTGTTTGTCACGCTGATGACAGTGCGGTCTTCAGAATTCAATTCCGCGGTGATGCGGATTGAGTTCGCTTCAGCTTGCACAGCGTTCTTTATCAGGTTGTTAAGCACCTGCATAATCTGACTTTCATCGATATAGATCAGCAAATCAGGCGTTTTTGCAGTGTAAGTTATCGTAACGTTTTGTTCTTTCAAACGTGATTGGTTCAGATTCAGTACACGTTCCATCAGCTCGTCGACCATAACGGCTTTACGGATTGGCGATGACAGTTTCATCATGCTGCGGTACGATTCCACAAATTTTATCAGGTCTTTTGACGATGCGGATATGGTTTCAAGTCCGGCTTTCACGTCGAGGCTGTCGTCTTTCGACAAGGCATCGCTCAGCGAAGCTATCGGTGCCACGGTGTTCATGATTTCGTGCGTCATCACTCGGAACAGCTTGCTCCACGAGGCGGCTTCATCCACTGCAGTGCGTCTCTTGAAAATGCCACGGATACGATTTAAAGCTCGGTTGAGACTTGAGTTGTCACGGAAACGGAAATTCATCTCGCCGTCTTCGAGCGAGTCCATCATAAACGACACCTTTCGAGTGTCCTGCTTCCTTACGAGCCACGTAGTAACCACAGCAGTCAAAACCACAGTAACCACAACAATCAATATCCACAGCCACACACTCATATTCCGTATTTCTTGAGGCGGTTATACAATGTCGGGCGACTGATATTCAATGCTTTAGCAACAAGTGACAGGTTTCCGTTGTATTTCTTCATCGCATTGCGAATCACTTGTTCCTCAGCATCGTCGAGAGTCTGGCTCTGAGTCTTGTTTTGCACATCAATCAATTGTGAATCATTGATTTGCAGGTCATCTTTGCCGATAATTTCGTTGTCCGACATGATGACGGCTTTCTCAATGCAGCCCTGCAGCTCCCGGATGTTGCCGCTCCACTGGCAGTTCATAAGCAGAGTCTTTGCCTCATCTGATAAATCCTTCGCCTGACGGTGATATTTCACGGCATATTTCTCAACGAAAAGCATCGACAGCGGCACAATTTCGTCCTGTCGTTCGCGCAATGGCGGCAGATGCAGCGGCACAGTGTTGATGCGGTAATAAAGATCTTCACGGAAACGTCCTTGTTTCACCATCTCGGCGAGATTCATATTGGTTGCGCAAATCAAACGGATATCGATAGGGATGTTTTTCGTGTCGCCAACCTTGTTGATGCTGCGGTTTTGAAGTACTCGCAGCAGCTTAGCCTGCTCGCTCAACGGTATGTTACCGATTTCATCGAGAAAAAGCGTTGTGCCGTTGGCTTGCTCAAACTTTCCGATATGGTCGGTGTGGGCATCGGTAAACGCGCCTTTCACATGACCGAACATCTCGCTTTCAAAAAGAGACTCGGTGATGGCACCGATATCGACACTAACCATCTGTCGGCCAGAGCGGTTCGAAAGCCTATGAATCTCGTTAGCGAGCACGTCTTTACCAGTGCCATTTTCGCCAGTGATAAGCACTGTGGCATCTGTCGGTGCAATCTTTTCCACCATGCGGCGCAAATCCTGCATCGCCTCGCTGTTTCCCCACTGCATCTGCGATTCCGCAGGTTCGTCTTCAGTTGTAGCGATATGGCGGTGTTTCTTCGATGCCTCTTCAAGAATGGCAAGGAGTTTGGCGTTATCCCACGGTTTAACAATGAAATCGAATGCTCCGCGTTTCATGCCTTCCACTGCAAGTGCGATATCGGCGTAGGCGGTGAAAAGCACCACTTCCACATCCTGAAAGCGTTTCTTTAGCTCCGCAAGCCAAAACAGCCCCTCGTTGCCTGTGTTGATGTCGGTCTCGAAGTTCATGTCGAGCAGCACCACATCGGGCTTAAACGTCTGCATCGTGCTGATGAGTGCCTTAGGCGACGCTATCAGCTCCACATCCGAGAACCTCGTCGGCAGCAAAATCTTCAGTGCCGAGCGGATTCCGGCATTGTCATCAACAACTAATATTTTTGATTTGAGCTTGGGCATGATTACTAACTGTTTTCTGTTATTATTTCAATCCAGTCAGGTCAAAATGATATGTAAAGTCTTCGTTTTTGTCATGCTGCAGAAACATTATCATATAAATCGGCAAGTAAACCAGCCGTTCTTTGACTAAAGTGTTTTCTTGACAGAAGACAAGTGCTTTCGGAATTGCATAGTCCTTGTTGTCCATAATGTTGCCAAGCGCACGATGGCGATCGTAGTCTTTTCCAGATTTTACCTCGATTGGCAAAACTTCACCTTGATATTCAACAATGAAGTCCAGCTCGCCTTGTTTCTTGCTGTTGAAATAAAAGAGGTCGTGGTCTATTGCAAAGCCGTGAGCATAAAGCTCTTGAGCTACCAGATTTTCAAATGTTGCACCATAATTAACATTGAAGTTGCTTAACAAGCGGACTTGAATATCGCCTCCGTACATGGCGGCTAATAGTCCAACATCGTTCATAAACAACTTGAATAGGTTACGCTGCTTATTCAAAAGCAATGGAACTCTTGGTTCTTCAACATTGTAAGTTGAAATTGCGACACCGGCATCTTTTAACCAAAGGAAACCGCTCTCATAGCGTGCAAACCGAGCCTTCTCGTGTAACTCTTTCAGTATAAAACGCTTATTCTTGGCATTCAGTTCCGAAGGTATCAAGTTATATATCTCCTCGATCTGAAGCTTACGCTCTTTCTCATATTTTGTAATGTCACGCTTGTAGGTACGAATGATATCACGTTGCTCGTTGAGTACACTGCGCAGATTGTTGGTGTCCAAATATTTCTGCACTGCTGCAGGCATTCCACCGACTATCATATAAAGTGTTACCAGTTCCAACATCTTTTGATGGACAAATTCATCAACTGGTGTTTGTTGTTCATAACAGTTTTTGATATGGTTCATGACCTCATCGCTGATACCAAGGGCTTTGGCAAACTCTTCCAAATCAAGTGGATACATTTCCAACTCTCCCATATAGCCGACAGGGACGCTACGCAGATCTTTCAGTTCTACACCCAACAGAGAGCCGCTCATGACATATCGGTAACTTCCTTCATCTACGAGAAATTTGATAGCTGTCACCATTTCGTCACATTCCTGAACCTCGTCGAAGAATATGAGGGTCTTGCCGGGAACCAACTTCTTATTAGTGAAGGCCGAGATGCGCATCAGTATCTCTTCTGCACTTTTGGGACGGCTGAATAGTTCCACCGCATCTGGTTGCTCGAGGAAATTGATTTCAACAACATGATCAAAAATCTCTTTGCCTATTGTTCTAATGGCAAAGGTTTTGCCAACTTGTCTGGCTCCTGTAACCAACAATGAGCGCTTTTCTTTTGTAAAAAACTCCCTTAGAAATGGATATGCTTTTCGATTTACCATAACAACTAGTATTTCAACGCGCAAAAATAATAATTTTTTACATTATCCAACCAAAAAATCATATTTTTTTGACACTTTTCCAAGGTATTTTTACGTGTTTTTTGACACTTTTCCAAGGTGTTTTTGCCTATATTTTGACACTTTTCCAAGATTTCTACAACTCCGGCAAAACGTCCTCAACAACTCTACCGTCAAACAAATTGATGATTCTGTCGGCATATCCGGCGTCGCGTTGGGAGTGCGTAACCATCACTATGGTGGTACCTTCCTTGTGGAGGTCGGTCAGGAGTTCCATCACCTCTTTGCCATTCTTTGAGTCGAGGTTACCGGTAGGCTCGTCGGCGAGGATAAGCTTCGGGTTGGCTACCACGGCGCGGGCGATAGCCACACGCTGCTGCTGACCGCCCGACAGCTGCTGCGGAAAATGCTGCGCGCGGTGCGATATCGCCATGCGTTTCATGATGGCCGTCACACGTTCCTTGCGCTCGGTGGCACCGATGTTCATATAGCGCAACGGCAGCTCGATATTCTCATACACGTTCAATTCGTCGATGAGGTTAAAGCTCTGAAACACGAAGCCGATGTTGCCTTTGCGGAACTTGGTGCGGTCTTTCTCCTTCAGATCGCCCACCTGCTGATCGAGCAGCTCGTATTTTCCATCCGAAGGGTTGTCGAGCAAGCCCAAAATGTTGAGCAGCGTTGATTTTCCGCAGCCCGAAGGTCCCATGATGGCAACAAATTCGCCGTCGTTAATCTCAAATGACACTCCATTCAGCGCCAGG
>Ga0129307_1000709_pt1 | contig 47004 bp, 41 predicted proteins | sample P1105metagenome_FD_94437 | JGI IMG/M metagenome (GOLD analysis project Ga0129307, IMG submission 94437) | Capybara group fecal microbial communities from Wisconsin, USA - P1105 metagenome | ecosystem: Host-associated > Mammals > Digestive system > Large intestine > Fecal | place: USA: Wisconsin...
ATGCCATTATACAAGCCACGCTTTCAGCGAAATCCTGCATGACAGACAACTTAGACAGTCCATGTCCCGAAAGGGAAACTGCTGGGATAATGCCCCGCAGGAGAGCTTCTTTGGCCGTATGAAAGACCATATAAAAAAGAAGCTGAAGGAAGCTGCTACTTTTGAAGATGTGAAAGCCATTATTGACGATTACATGGATTATTACAACAACGAACGTTACCAATGGGAGCTGGCAAAGCTCTCACCCAATGAATTCTACCAATACGTAACAACCGGCGTATATCCGCTGGATGTACCCAATATCCCGGCAGTTCCGGAGATAAAAAGAAAAGCTTCAGAACTGGGATCCGGGATTCCTACCAAAACGACAAAAGGAACGGCAGATACAGCCGTTCCTTTACCTGGAAGCCACTGATGATCGGCGACGTCCTGTCAGTTGGAGATGGACATCAAGGATGGCAAACCAAGCTGTCTATTAAGAAGGATCTTGAATTGCCGAGCTGTCCAAAAACAGGGGCGATGACTTTTAAAACTGTCCTTGACAAGGGGTACAGTTTACTGGCTTCCATCGGCATATGACGTATGACCTATGACGTATGACGGGGCTGTTGCTTATGCAACAGCCCCTTTTTTACCACAAACTCAACTGTTCCCCTTCTCCTTTTCCCTGGATCTTCTTCCGCACTTCTTCCAGGAATGTCTCAGGAGAAGGATACAGGCGCCTTACGTCCTGCTTCAGCTTCTGGAAACAGGCTTCCGTAGTCTCCACATCGCTGAGGGCCCGATGGGCCTCTGGGTTCACCACATGGTACCAGGCGGCCAGGTTGTTCAGCCGGTGATGGGGCCACAGGGGGAACAAAGTCTGGGCCATGGGCAGAAGATCCACCCAGTCATTGGCCAGGGGCCGGTACAGCTGGTCCTGGAACTGCTGCTGGAGGAACCCCATATCAAAGCCCACGTTATAGCCCACCACTACCCGACTGCCCAGGAACCGGGCAAAGGCCTCCAGTGCCTCTCGGGACTGGGGAGCCGCCGCCAGCATCTCATTGGTGATGCCGGTAAGCTGGGTGATGAAGGGAGAAACGTACTGTCCTTCCAGCGCCGTCCGGGGCTGGAGCAGGGTGGAAAAGGTCCTCCCCCGCTTTCCCTCTATCACTTCCAAGGCACCGATCTCGATGATCTGGTCCCGTTCCGGGTCCAGCCCGGTGGTTTCCAGATCCAATACCACATAGATATCCGGAAAGGCCACCAGACTCCGGCCCGTACCGGGAAGAGACCCGGCAAAATTTTCTTTTCTTCTCATAATTCTCCAGTATCAGCCGAAGAGCCGGGCCAGGAATCCCTTTTTCTTTTCATAGGGTTCCACTTTATAGCTGGTAACCTGATACCCGGTCTGTTCAATGACCTTGCGGACCCTGTCTTCCCCAATGGGTTCTTTGGCAATGATATCCGTTTCCTTTTTGGAACGGGAGGATGAAACAGAATCCACAGGGAACGCATTGCGGATGGCATCATTGATGTGGGATTCACACATTCCACAGGCCATACCTTCGACGCCGACAATCATTTTTACCATATTGGACCTCCTGCTGGGGTACCCTATACCTCGTATGGGTATCTCGCACGATTAATTATAGGAGGTTGATGGGATTTGTCAAGGGCTGTTTCATTCCTTCTTTAGAAGTTTTTCCAGTTCCGGCATTACATCGAACAGATCTCCCACAATGCCGTAATGGGCAAATTGGAAAATGGGAGCATCGGGACTCTTGTTCACGGCGACGATCAGCCCCGCCTCCTGGATGCCCAGTTTGTGCTGGATGGCTCCGGAAATCCCCAGGGCGATATAGATCTTGGGCGCAATCTTTTTGCCGGTGACACCTACCTGCCATTCATAGGGTGCCCAGCCCGCATCCACCAAAGGCTTGGAGACCCCGAAGGCCGCTCCGATCCGTTTGGCGAAAGATTGGACTTCCCGCATCCCTTCTTCGTTCTGGACGCCCCGTCCGGCTCCCACCACGATGTCGGCCGTATCCAGGTCCAGCACTTCTTTCAGCTGTTCCAGGGGCGTGAAATCCAGCACCTTCACAGCCGGTGCTGTTCCTGCACTCTCCAGAGGCACCGGGAAGATTTCCCCCTTCCGGGATCCATCTTTGGGATTGCCGTGGAAGATCTTATCGCTGACCGTACCCAGCTGAGGCCGGGTGGTGGTCTGGATCTTCACGAACAGCTTGCCCGTATAGGCAGGCCGGATCCAGGTGAGGGTATCGTCGTCCCCTTCGTAGCGCACATCGATGCAGTCAGCCACCAGCCCCGCATCCAGACGGGCGGACAGCCGGCCTCCCAGATCCCGGCCATTGGGAGAAGCCCCGATGAACAGGACGCTGGGGGTATACAGGCTCAGGGCTTTGGCCACGGCTTCCGTATAGAGCCCGGCATCAAAAGCAGCCAGATGAGGAGACTGGAGCAAGGCCACCCCATCAGCTCCATAGGCGATGGCTTCCTGGGCCGCGCTTTCCAGGTTGTCTCCCGCTAAGATCCCCAGCACCTGGTTGGGCCGAGCAGCGGCCAGCTGACGGGCCTTGCCCAGGAGTTCCACGCTGAGGGAAGTGAGCCTGCCGTCAGAGGCTTCCAGATAGACTCCGATATTGTTTTTCCATTCCATGATTCCTTCCTCCTTACAGCAGGTTCTTCTTCCGCAGTTCGCCCACCAGGTTGGCTGCAGCTTCCGCCGGGGTAGCCCCCTGGATCATGGTCCCTACAGGCTGGGGTTCCGGTGCGAACAGCTCTGTGACCTGGGTGGCAGAGCCGGCCTTCCCGGCTTTTTCCGGGGCCAGATCGATGTCTTCCAGACGCCACACCGGGAATACGGCCTTTTTGGCAGCCATTTTGCCTCGGATACCCGGAGTCCGAGGATTCCCGTATTTTTCCGTCACGCTGATCACTGCCGGGAGAGCAGCCTGGAGCGTTTCCACCCCGCCCCGGTTCATCCGGCGGATGACAGCCTGGCCCTCCTTCACTTCCAGTTCGTCGGCATAGGACAGCAGGGTCATACCCAGCCGCTGAGCCAAAGCCGGAGGGATCTGCCCGGTGTCCCCATCGGTAGACCGTTTGCCCGCCAGCACCAGGTCCAAGGGACCCAGTTTGGCCAGAGCCGCCGCCAGGATCTGTCCTGTTGCCAGGGTATCGGAACCGGCCATCCGTTCATCAGAAAGGAGGATGCCCTTATCCGCTCCCCGCGCGATCCCTTCCCGGAGGATATCACTGGCCAGAGCCGTCCCCATGGTCAGGAGAGTCACCGTACCCCCTTCCTGGTCTTTCACCGTCAAAGCAGCCTCCAGGGCATGGAGATCCACAGGATTCAGCATGGAAGGAGCTCCCACCCGGACCAGATCGTTATCCCGGGAAAGCTGGATATCGGAAACGGCCGGAACCTGTTTCAGCAATACAACGATATTCATGGCAATACCTCCTTGATCAGCCAGGCAAAGCTGGATTTTCTTTCTAGCTGTATTATACTATTGATTCAAAATTTTCACAATAGATAATGATTATTATTTTATTAGATTTCAAAAAGAGAGCCGCCGTCAACGCAGCAGCTCCCTTCTTTCACTCCCCGTACGGATACCGGAAAATCCCTACAGGCCCCTGTTTCCACAGGTAGGAGGTATCATTGAGAGCGAACACCGCATGTTCGCCCCATTTGTTGATTCCCAGGATGGTCAAGGACGCCGGCCGGATGTCGAAGGAAACCTTCTTATCCGCCACTTCGTCGATACTCAGGCCCAGCCAGTCAAAGAGGATGTTCTGGATGGTCCCCTTATGGGATACCACGATCAGATCTTGGTCTCGGTCCTCCAGCTCCCGGAAGCCCCGGACGGTCCGTTCGTAAAAGGACCGTCGCGTCTCCCCTCCATCGTAGTTCACATGATCCAGTTCCCGGCCCGTCACCGGAGGATGGTAAAACGTCCGGGCTTCTTTTTTGCTGAGGCCGGCCGCCTTCCCATTGTTCTTTTCCCGCAGGAAGGCAAAACACTCCACTTTGTCCACCCCCAGCTCCCGGGCGATGATCTCTGCCCCCATCCGGGCCCGCTGGAGGTCGCTGGAAACGATCCGGGGCAGATTCCGGCCGGAGAAATCCCAGGCCAGTCGGTCTGCCAGCTGCTGGAACTGCCGTTTCCCCCGCACCGTCAGGGCCGAATCCGTCCAGCCACCTGTCAGTTCTTTTACATGATGATCGGCTTCCCCATGTCGAATCAGCAAAATCATGATGGCGTTCCTTCCTTATATATACCGTTTCAGCGTAATGGCATACCGTCCTTTTTTGGTGGTCCCCCGGACTTCCGCCAGTTCTACCCTGCCCCGGGACCGGAAAGAGATCACATCTCCTTCTTTTACCGTCTGGGACGGGCTCTTGGCATCCTGCCAATTCAGCTTCACGTTCTGCCCCTTGATCTCATCTGCCATCCGGCTCCGGGATACCCCATAACCGCTAGCTGCCACCGCATCCAGCCGCAGAGCCGCTACCGTCGCCGAAATCAGCTTGATTTTCTGTTCCTTTTCCTTCAGGTCCGTCAGGAGGATTTCCTTCACTTCCACCGTGGCCGCCCCGATCTTTGTCAGATTGCTCAGGACGAAGTCCACCATAGGGGTATCCACCACCAGCTGGGCTCCTTCGTCGATGAACACGATGTCTCCCAGGATCTCCCGTTTGCAGCCCAGGCCCATGAAGGCTCCCAGCACATCCCGGTGGCCGATATCATAATACCGTTTGTCCCAGAGCACTTCCAGGGCCGTGATGGCAAAATCCGGCTGGCCGTAGAAATCTTCCGCGATGAAGGCCGCCTTCTGCCGTTCTGCGTTCTGGAACCCGCCCCCCAGCTGGAGACGTACCTGGGGGAAGTTGGCCGCTACGATCTCTGCCACGTTCTGGCCATGAGGATCCAGGAAGCCGGACACCTTGAACCGCCGGCTCTTCCGGGCCCCTTCTGCCAGGTCCAGCAGCTGGGCCGCCAGTTCCGCATCCCCGCTAGCCTTGAAATACCGTAATACTGTTTCCCGTTGTTGCGTGGTATTTGCCATATTATTTCTTCAATGCGGCGCTCCGGTCCAGGACGGCCTGTACCGCATCGTAAAACGCTCCTCTCACTCCATGATTTTCCAGGGCCTTGATCCCCGCGATGGTAGTGCCCCCAGGGCTGGTCACCTGGTCCCGCAGCTGGGCCGGATGGAGCCCTGTGGTAAGGCCCATGACGCCGCTTCCAGCCATGGTCTGGGCGGCCAGTTTGATGGCCAGGGCACGGGGCAGGCCCGCCATGACACCTGCATCCGCCAGGGCATCCATCACCACGAAGAAATACCCAGGACCGCAGCCGCTGATGGCCGTAATGGCTTCCATGGCCTTTTCGTCCACCCGGACCGTTTCTCCACAGGATTGGAAAATGGCTTCAGCCAGTTCCAGAGTCTCTTCCTTTACCTGATCATCCGCCGTCAGAGCCGTCATCCCCATCCCCACAGCCAGCGGGGTGTTGGGCATGGAACGGATCACCGGATGGCCTGGCACCAGAGCATGGAGCATGGCCAGGTCATAGCTGCCCATGATGGACAGGATATCCGCTTTTTCCGGCAGGGCTTCCACCACAGTCCGGTCCACCGCTGCTTTGGCCATCTGGGATTTCACTGCCAGGATCACCAGGTTCGCTTCTTTCACAGCAGCGCCGTTGTCGCCAGTTACAGAGATCCCATAGGTCTCCTTCAGGTAGGTCTGACGTTTGGCCGTGGGAACGGCAGCTGTCACCTGTTCCTTCTTCACCAGGCCGCCCTTCAGGATGCCCTTCAGGATGGCTTCTCCCATCGCCCCGCAGCCGATGAAAACAATCCGGTAATCTTCTTTTATCGTTGCCATGGATCATTGCTCCCTTCTGACCCGAAATTGGTATTCTCCGTATCGATGTCCACATTGGGCGGAGCGCATACCAGCAGATTCCGGCCGATCTTCCGCAGCGTCCCATCTAAGGCATAGATGGTCCCGCTGATGAAATCGATGATCCGTTTCCGCACATCCGCATCCGTATCCTCGAAATTGATCACCACCGGCTGGTTCTTGCACAGATAATCCGCCATCTTCTGAGAATCATTGAAGTCGATGGGCTCGATGACCACCACACTCACCGGGCTCCGGTTCACCGGCATGGAAAGCACCTTGTCCCCGGTCCGAGCAGAAGAAGAGTCCTTCCGGGGTTCTTCCGGCTGGCTGGTATAATCCTTGTCGAACACCTTGTCATAGGGCTTTTCATAAGCCTTCTCGTAAGGTTTATCATAATCCGCTTCATAGCTTTTTTCCCGCCAAGTACCGGAACCGCTGCCGAACATGGGGACGACTTTCCCCTCTTCCTCTTTCGCCGTGGTCTCTTCTTCCTCCTGTACAGAGCTATCCCCGTTGTACACGCCGATGAGTTCCAAAAGCTTTCTCAGTTTTTTCATGTGATCCACCATTTCTGTCTAGAATTTTAACGAATAATCCCGGGCCCCGAACAAGGCGGAACCCACCCGCACTTCATTGGCTCCTTCTTCCACGGCGATCCAGTAATCGTGGGTCATGCCCATGGAAAGGATATTGACCGCATCGCTGTGGAGTGCCTCCCGAAGGAACAGGAAATCCCGATACCCGGCCGCGAACACCGGGCGGGTCTCCTCCACATGGTCCGTAGCCTGGGCGATCACCATCACACCCCGGACCCGGATATGGGGATACTGTGCCAGTTCCGGCACCGCTGCCCGGAAATCTTCCGGAGCAAAGCCACTTTTCTGCACTTCCCCCGCTTCGTTGATCTGGAGCAGCACATCCTGGACCTTATCCAGCTCTGCGGCGGCCTTTTCCAGATGGCCCAAGAGCTTCAGGCTGTCCACGCTTTCGATCAAGTCGAAATGCTCTACTGCATGCTTGGCCTTATTGGTCTGCAGATGGCCGATGAGATGCCAGTGGCCGCCCTTGGGCAGCACCGCCTGTTTGTGCATGGCTTCCTGGACCCGATTCTCCCCGATTTCCGTGAGCCCTGCCTCCAGGGTTTCCGTGACGATTTCCGACGGATGGTTCTTGGTCACAGCCAGGATAGTCACCTGGTCCCCCGTTACTTTCGGTTCCGTCCGTTTGCTCAGTGCATCCTTGATCTTGGCTTCGACTTCTGCGATTTTATCCTGTAACATGGGAATGCCATCTCCTTTTATTTTTTGTAAATGACGCCATAAAGCCGTCCTGTTTTCCCCTTTTCTGCCCGGTAGGAGAAGAACCGGTCCCGATGGCAGCTGGTGCAGCAGTCTGCCCGGAAGATCTGTTCCCGGGGGACTCCCGCTTCCAAAAGCTCCAGGGTGTTCAGTTCCCACAGGTCCAAGAGGTAATGGCCGGGTCCGTGAGGCTCCAGGCAGGAAGGATAATCTGCCGCCCGGTCTGCCACATCCTGGCTCACTTCATAGCAGCAGGGACCGATGGAAGGTCCGATGCCCGCCATTACATCCTGGGGCTCCGTCCCGAAGGCTTCCTCCATGACGGACAAAGCCTGGTGGAGGATCTTCCCTACACTGCCCCGCCAACCTGCATGGACGGCCCCGATAGCGCCCCGTCTCGGATCTGCCAAAAGAATAGGTACACAGTCCGCAAAAGAAATCATGAGAGGCAGCCGGGCACAATCCGTCACCATCCCATCGGTTTCCGGGATGGCGTCCTCTAGGGAAAAGATCCCTTTCCCTGCATCTTTCTCCGTCACCACCGCCACATGGGTCCCGTGGACCTGCTGACAAGCTACCGCCCGTTCCAGGGGGAATCCCAGAGCTCCCGCCATCTTCTTCCGGTTGGCCAACACGTGGTCCCGGTCATCTCCCACATTATAGCTCAGGTTCAGGCCTCCTGGGAACAGGGTACTGCAGCCCCCGGTCCGGCAGAGGAACCCGTGGACCACATCCCACTGCTCCCAGGCAGGGAAACAGCCCCATTCCACACCCTTGGCTTTCACAAAGGCAAAATCAGCCACGCTCCCCACCTCGTTTCATCTTATTTTCTGCTGGTCAGGCCACACCTGAAAAAACATTCCAGCAATCTTCATTGTACTGTTTTTTTACCGTTTTGTAAACGTTATAACACCGCTTCCATCCGCTGGATCATAGTCTCCAGCACCTTCAGCCGGGCGTATAATTTATTGTTGGCTTCTACCACCGTCCAGGGAGCCTCCCGGGTATCCGTCCGGTAGAGCATCTCGTTCTCCGCCTCCACATAGGCATCCCATTTGTCCCGGTTCCGCCAGTCTTCCGCCGTGATCTTCCAGGTCTTGTTGGGATCATTCTCCCGGGCCTGGAACCGTTTCAGCTGTTCCTCCGGATCGATCTGCATCCAGAATTTCTGGACGATGATGCCCTGTTTCACCCACTGGGCTTCCATATCGTTGATTTCTTCGTAGGCCCGGCGCCATTCGCTGATCTTGGCAAAGCCTTCCACCCGTTCCACCAGCACCCGGCCGTACCAAGTCCGGTCGAAGATGGCGATTTCCCCCGGTTCCGGGAGACGGGTCCAGAACCGCCAGAGATAATGGAACTGCTTTTCCCATTCATTGGGGGCACTCACCGGGTTCACCCGATACCCCAGGGGGTCGAAGGATTCTGACAGCCGCTTGATGGCGCCCCCTTTGCCTCCGGCATCCTGGCCCTCGAAAGCCACCACCGTGCTGATTTTCCGTTTGGCCAGCTCATACTGGAGCTCGCCCAGCCGCTTCTGGCATTTTTTCAGCTTCTTGTCGTATTCATCCTGTTCCATCGGCTGCCAAGGCGTATAGCGGCCAAGGATATCGGGGATGGACAGGTCTTTCGCCGGTCCTTTTTCCGGATCCATCGGACGCTGCCGGTCCTTCAGGGCTTCTTCCAAGGCCGTGATCAGCACCCGGAACACCGCTTCCGTGCCGGTCCGCTTATCCTCCATGGGGACGATGTGCCAGGGCGCCAGGTCCGTATTGGTGGCCGCCAGCATGTCTTCGTAGACCTTCCGGTAAGCATTGTACTCGATCCCTTCGATGCCGCCGGGGGCCAGCTTCTCCCATCGGCTGCCCATGGTCTCCTGTCCCTTCTGCATATTTTCCTTCTGTTTCTTTTTGGAAATATGGGTGAAGACTTTGATCAGGACGCAGCCTCCCTGGACCAGTTCCCGTTCAAAGGCGTTGATCTCCTCGAAGCTCACATCATACCATTCCGAAGCTTCATCCGGGTCCCCCACTGCATGTTCGTTCCGGAGGAAGTACCAGGCCCGGTGATGGATGGAAATCTGCCCAGCCGGGGGCAGTTCTTTCCAGAATTGGAGGAAAAACGGGCTCTCCTTCTGTTTCTCCGTTGTCTTAGAGGCAGAAAACACCCGGAAACCCCGGGGGTCTAAAGCATGGATCACTTTGTTGATCAGCTCGCTGCGCCAGGACGCCCGGAACCCTTCGAACAGGATGATCACCGGGATCTTGGCATCCCGGATGGAGCGTTGGAGGAAGCCCAGGCGATTCTCTTCTTCCTCCATGAGTTCCGTATATCTTCCTTTAGAAATCTTCGTTTTCAGATCGATTTTATCCAGCATACGATGCCCCTTCTTTCCCCTTTGCCTGTGATACTCTATTATAACACGAAAAGGGTGCTGCCTTAGCTGCAGCACCCTTGAAAAGAAGCTAACTTATTTGATTTTGTTCGGGCAGTCTTTGTTTTCTGCCAGAGCCTTCAGGTTTTCGAAGGAAATCTCCACCATATTCTTGACGGCTTCGTCCGTGTTGGAACCCACATGCGGAGTGATCAGGACTTTGGGATACAGGGCGACCAGCTTTTCGAACAGCGGGTTTTCCAGTTTCTGGCCTTCCAGGTCCTTCCCGAAGATTTCAGCTTCGCCATCCAGCACGTCGCAGCCGTAGCCGCCCAGTTTGCCGCTTTCTACGGCTTCGATGACCGCTTCGGTATCCACCAGCTGGCCCCGTGCGCAGTTGATCAAGATGGCCCCATCTTTCATCTTCTTCAGGAAATCACGGGTGACCAAAGCACCGTTTTCTTTGATATAGGGAGCATGGATGGTGACAATATCGGATTTGGCCAGGACTTCATCCAGTTCAAGCTGGGTGCAGAAGTCTTCGATCCCTTTGATCTGGAACACATCCTGCCCGATGACCGTAGCGCCCATGCCATGGAAAATCTGCCCAGCCACACGGCCGATCCGGCCCAGGCCCACCACACCTACGATGCAGTTACGGATTTCTTTGGAGAACATGACGGAATCCACTGCGAAATTCTTCTTAGCGGTGCGGGAAGTGGTATAAGCCGTGTGACGCAGCAGCATCATAGCCTGGGTCACAGCCATTTCCGCGATGGCATTGGGGGAATACCGGGGAACGAAAGCCATGGGGAAGCCCAGTTCCTTGGCATAAGCAATATCGATATGGTCCGTGCCGGCAGTCCGGGTCAGGACGTATTTCACACCTACTTCTTTGAAAATATCCAGGTTCTGTTTATTGGCAAAGCAGTTGCCCCGCAGCAGCACGGCATCGAAGCCTTTAGCCATTTCCGCAGATTCTTTCGTATTCAAATAATCGGGGACGAGTTTCAAGTCGTAGCCGAAGTTTTTGTTACAGGCCTCAAAAATGGGCACTTCCACGTCTCGTACACCATAACACAAAACTTTCATTCTAATACCCTCCTATTATGAAATTGGACACACACAATTTGGGCAAGCCGGAGCCCCTCCAGAATTGCCCATTGGTTACATTGTAGCATGGAATAAGGAAAATTCCAATGTTTTTCGTATTTTGTATACAAATAAATGGAATAGTTTGTGAAAAAGCTGTGGAGCCATCCCCCGCAGACAATCTGCAGCAAATGGCCCCACAGCCTTTCATGTTTTATTTCATTCCAAAACCAGCCAGGCTGGCCTCCAACGGCCATTGGCCATTGACAGTCTCGTTCTTACTTCTTCCACAGCCCGTGCAGGTTGCAGTAAGCGTAAGCGGATTCCACTTCGTCCCCATCCACCAGGGCGAATACAGCCTTGGGCGCATCTCCCGGTTTCAGTTCCTTTCTCTGGTTCCCCTGTTTGGTGTGCAGAGAGATCCATTCGATATAGTGTTCCGGCTGCATGGGATGGAGCACGGAGCCCACGGTCACCATCACGATATTACCAGCCACTTCGATGACGGGCACATGTTTTTCCTGGGCAGCATCGGTGGTGTTGGGCACCAGTTCATCCATCTTCTGGCCGCAGCACATCACCGGCACCCCGGTTTCCTTGACAACAGCAATGATCTTCCCACAATGAGCACATTTGTAGAATTTTTGTTCCATAGAAAAGCCTCCTCGCAGACAAAAACAATTGTTGGTCAACCTACACATCAACTATCTTTTCAGACAACTCCATCATAACATAAAACGATGGAAGAAAAAAGGGGGAACCCTGCGCTGACTTTTCCGACCACAACCTTACCTGTAAGCAAAGTTCCTGTAGGGCACCATCCAGCGGACGGCTTGCGCAAACTGTTAACCTCCATATTTGCTCTTATACTGATTATAAGACCGGAAAGAAATCATTCCGTCATGCTGCAGCCTGCCAACTACAATTCCAATTCCGATTCCCTGCTGATGAGCAAATTCTTTTATTTTCTCAATAGAAAAAAGACACCCACTATAAAACCGGCCAATTGCTTCTTCAGGAATCAGCAAATCGGCAGCCATTGCATTGGCACTGACTTCGTCTTCTTCAGAAATCCCCTTTTCTTGATAAATATGTCCTAACAGAATATGGGAAATTTCATGAAAAAGACTGAACCAGAAACGATCCGCATCCTTACCGCGCAGCCCAATCCCCAGCACGATTTTATTGTTTTCCCCCTCAAAAGTAATACCATGGAGGAAAGACCCCTGTACCTCTGGTAGAAAAATCAGTGCAACACCGCAATCAGACAAAATTTCGGAAAGTTTTTCTTTAAAATCCAAGCTTTCCTTTACAGTCAGTTTGCGTATTTCCATCACAGCCTTTTTCAATTTGGTTTTGCTAAATACTGCCACATCCAAATTTCGTGCCTGTCTTTTAGCCCATTGGGCCAAACTCAAAAGAATATAGTGACTTTTCTCCGTATCCCCCAGTTTTCTGCAGGCAACAGGCGTAAGTGCCTGGTTATCCAAAAACTGTAAACTGCTTACTTCAAAAAAACTGCAGAGATCAAAAACTTCCTGTTCTTTTTTACGGGAAGGTTCCTGTCCCATCCATCGGCAAATTTCTTTATAAGGATATTTTACTGCAAAAGCTTCTTCCTGTTCCAGCTCTTTCTCTCTTCTGACCTTAATCAATTTTTCCTGATAAATGGCTTCCAGTTTATTCCAAAAAGAAGCAGGGATTCCCAGGACCATTTCCAGCCGTTCAGCCACATCCGGAGTTAAATGTACGTCGCCATTGATTAGCTTGCTGATATGTTTTTCCGACATTCCCATGCGGATAGCAAACTCTTTTTGAGTCATCCCTCGATCCACAAGCTGTTCCTTTATCGTGGTTCCTGGCGGCGTTGCAATATAATGCCTGCTTTCTTCCAACACAATGATCACCTCCTCTTCAATGGTAATCTACAATTTCCATAACCATCACAATCTGGATTCCTGATTCCACTTCCCTGAAAATCAAGCGGTACGGCTGTATCAAATCCATGGCATACTGTCCTTGGCGATCTCCTATCAGCCCATGACACCGTCCAATTCGATTCGATATCAATTCTTGAATGGAATCCGCCGCTTCTAATTGATCAATTCTATAATGGATCTTGCGCGCCATTTCACTGCCATAAGAAGTCCGAGCTGCTTCCGCATTTGTACATATCTTCTGCAATTTCTTGTTTTTATACCGGACATCCAACGCCTCACCTCATTTACCTCTAAGGTTAATTTCTACTCTATCACATTTCACAGTAATAAGCAAGAGGAGAAGCCTTTTTTGATTGCTTCTCCTCTAACCGTCTATATTCTCTTTATTCTTCCCCCAGCTTCTTCAGATACTCCCGGAACGCCGGGCCCAGGTCATCTCTCCGCAGGGCGAATTCCACCACTGCCTTCAGATACCCCAGCTTATCCCCGGTATCATACCGCTTCCCTTGGAAGTTGTAGGCATATACATTGCCCTGATGGGCCATCACCCGCAGGGCATCCGTCAGCTGGATCTCCCCGCCTTTTCCCGGCCGGGTCTCTTCCAAGATATCGAACACCTCCGGCGTGATCACGTACCGCCCCAGAGCCGCAAACCGGCTGGGTGCCTCGCTGAGCTTGGGCTTTTCCACCATATCTTCCACATGGAGCAGGTTCCCGTCCCCGGTGGGTTTCCCGTCGATGATCCCATAGGCCGACACCTTTTCCGGTGCCACCACCTGGCAGCCGATCACCGTTCCCCCGGTCTTGCCATACTGGTCCATCAGCTGCTTCAGAGCCGGTTCCCCCGTCCCCGTATAGACCACATCGTCCCCCAGGATCACCCCGAAAGGCTCCCCATCGATGAAATCCTTGGCACAGAGGATGGCATCCCCCAGCCCCCGCTGGTACGCCTGGCGAGTATAGTGGATCTTCACATCCGAAATCTTCCGGATCTCTTTCAGCTGCTCCAGCTTCCCCTGTTTCAGCAGATGCTGCTCCAGTTCCGGAGAAGAATCGAAATGATCCTCGATGGCCCGTTTGGCATGGCCCGAAATAATCAAGATCTCTTCGATCCCGCTATCCAGGATCTCTTCCACAATATATTGGATGGTAGGCTTATCCACCAGCGGCAGCATTTCCTTGGGCATGGCCTTGGTTTCCGGCAGGAACCGTGTCCCAAACCCAGCAGCCGGGATCACCGCCTTACGTACTTTTTGCATGAGAACGCTCCTTTTTAGCATTTTTAGTGTGAAGTCATTTGCTCTGCTTATTGTAGCATATTTTAAGAACAAAAAGATACTCTTCACCCCTATAACACGACAAATCAAATCATAATCTCAGCTGTGTCCAATGTTACCGTCCCTGTAGGATGCCCTCGAAAGGATAGTACGCTCCAGTTGTCAAGACTCAGACATGGTTATCTTCTTTCCCTCCATGGAAATAGATGACTAATCCTGAAGGTCAACCAACCTTTTGTACTACAATTTCACCTGGCTTGGGAGTTGTTTACCCAGACTCCATCAGCTTTCAGCCTAGGTAAATCAGCTAATCTACTATTCTCATATACTGAAAATATGGAATAGTACCTCGTCCCACCTGTAAAGTCATATTGAAAAAAAAGGATGCTAGTAGGTGGCTCAATTCTCGACAACCATGTGATGCCCTTTTTCATTGGTACTCACACTATTGAATTCTATTATTTTTAAAATTTTTCGCGCAGGTTTCTCTATTAAGTAATATGTTATACATCCAATGATAAAAGAAAATAAAAGAGATAATGTCAAACAAATTGCGACATGATTTACGATTGTGGATTTCCACAAAGTCCTTTGCAGTATCCAAAAGCTGGTCTGCTGCATTACATAGATAGAATAACTGTATTTGCCAAGTTTAGAAAACACAACACAGTCAAGAGCTTTACTAAAATATCCCTCTCTTTTGATAAAAAGAATAAATAAAATAGAAAAAAGCGGAACAACAATAAATGCATTATATTTAATCGGTGTGAAGAAATAATAGCACAGACTTACGAATATTCCAATCTCAAAAAAGCTTACCAATATCGACTTTACTCTGCAGTTAATGTTGTCTATATAAATATAATCCAACCGTTCCAATAAAACTGCCAAGACCATACCGAGACCTATACCAGCAAATGCGCGACATATTCCTAAATTAACAATTCCCCAGACAGTTTCTCTGCCAAAGCCACCATTTGTAAAAGAAATATTAGCTAAATATGCAAAATATATTAAGACTACTGTTATAAATATACTCTTCTGTTTGTCTAAAATTTTATACAAATTGAAATAAAACAATAGTCCCCAAAATAATGGAGACAAATACCAATTAATTCCTTTATACTCTAAAGAGAGACCTACACACTGCAAGAACAAAAGATTTAATAATTGACTAAATAATCCAGATGCAGTAACTCTACCAAAAGCAAATATAAAAATAGTTGAAAATGCCAATACCGGCCAAAGCCGGATTACTTTTCTTATTAAAAATTGAAGAAAAGATTCTTTCCCTTTCTGAATTGATAAGTAGAGAAAATATCCACTCATAATAAAAAAACATTCAACAATATAACCGGCATGCCCTGAAGCCTTAGCCAATTCTAAATACTTACTGACTCCGTGCGCATAATTTATTATATTAGAGTGAAGTATATGAAAATACACAATAGCCATTGAAAAAAAAATACGTAAAAACTCAATCGTGGCAATTTTATTCATTATTCTTCCCTTCAATTTATACTAGTCTCTTATAAATAAATCTCTTGTATAAATTTTATCTTCCACATCACGCAGTTCTTCAGCCCACCTGTTAGCAACAATTATATCGCTAATTTTTTTAAACTTCTCCAGATTTTTTATCACTATGGAATGGAAAAACTCATTTTCCTGCAAGGTAGGTTCATAAACTACCACAGGCACTCCTTTGGCCTTGATCCGCTTCATGACACCCTGGATGGCAGAAGCACGGAAATTATCAGACTGACTCTTCATGGTCAATCGATAGATTCCCACTACTTCCGGCTTACGGGCTAAGATTTCATCTGCAATATGGTCCTTCCGTGTCCGATTGGCTGCAACGATGGCGGAAATCAGATTCTGAGGTACATCGTGGTAATTGGCCAGCAGCTGCTTGGTGTCTTTGGGCAAACAATAGCCCCCGTATCCAAAAGAAGGATTGTTATAAAAATCCCCAATTCTGGGATCCAAACAAACCCCTTTGATAATCTCCTGAGTCTCCAGCCCGCGCATTTCCCCATAAGAATCCAATTCATTGAAATACGCCACACGCAGTGCCAGATAGGTGTTGGCAAACAGTTTAATGGCTTCTGCTTCAGTAGAACCGGTAAAAAGCATGGGGATATCTTTTTTCACGGCTCCCTCCGCCAGAAGCCCGGCAAATCGTCTTGCCCGTTCAGATCTTTCTCCTACCACAATACGGGAGGGGTGGAGATTGTCATACAGAGCCTTCCCTTCCCGGAGGAATTCCGGTGAAAACAGGATATTATCCGTATGGAATTGTTTCTTGATTTTTTCCGTGTACCCTACCGGAACAGTAGATTTGATTACCATCACCGTCCCTGGGTTAATATCCAGGACTTCTCTGATAACCGTTTCCACAGAAGAAGTATCAAAAAAGTTCTTCGTTTCATCATAATTGGTAGGTGTAGAAATGATTACATAGTCCGCACCGGAAAAAGCATCCTGTGGGTCCAGAGTAGCTCTGAAATTCAACTGCCGATTGGACAAAAACTGAGAAATCTCCCGATCTACAATGGGAGATTTTCCCCGATTCAACATATGTACCTTTTCCGGTACAATATCCAATGCCACGACTTCGTTATGCTGGCTCAACAGCATCCCATTGGCCAGGCCCACATAGCCTGTCCCTGCAATCGCAATTTTCATGATATTCATTCCTTTTCTATTGATTCTTTCGGAAATCACCAGTTCCCATATCGATGCCAAAATGCTCGATGGTTCGTTTTATCGTATACAGCAAGCCATGATCCTGCAGACATTTCCAACCTCCCTGGAACCTATTTGAGGAAGGTTGAGCATTTTCCTGTTCAGCACGACCTGTCTGCAGAGACACATCGGCATCATTCAGTTCTTGGACCAATGCATAATTCTTTTGTCTGACGTTTTTCACACAATCAGTCATAAAGAATCTGTCATCATACCCAACTGCCAGTTGAGAAGCACAATTCCGGATTTCCTTTTTCAATTCAACAGGCGCTGATCGATAGGCAATGCGCAGCTGGACGGAATAGCGGTGCGTTAAAAGAGATGCCCACTGTTCTGCCATATGGTATTTCACCATATGGTGGTACAGTCTGTCAAAAACATACAAATAATCAATCGTATGACAGAACGTACCCTGGGTCAGATGATCCATCACTGAATGGGGCCGTTGGATATAATGATAAAGATAACGGTCCAGATAAACTCCTTTTCGGCAATGGACGAAATACATGAGGGTGAAATCATTGTCTTCAAAGTACCGGCCTTCCGTAAACCGTATGCCGAACTGGTCTAAAATTGATTTCTTCCACAGCTTGTTCCATACGGTGACCGTAGAACGTTTGACGATATCATTGGTGATTTCTTTTTCACCAGTCAGTTGGATCTTATGGTACTTCTTTGCCTGGATGACACCTGAATGATCAGAAGGCAGGCCTTCTGCAATGATTTCTGCTCCCCAACAAACAATATCCACTTCTCCCTTCATATGGGAAAGGGCAGTTTCTACGGTATCTGGTTCAATCCAATCATCTGAATCCACGAATAAAAGATAGGGGCCTTGGGCCATACCAAGGCCTAAGTTCCGAGCTGAAGAAATCCCCCCATTGTTTTTATGGATTACTTTAATCCGGGAATCCGCTTTTGCCCATTTTTCGAGGATTGCAGGAGAATAATCCGTAGAACCATCATCAATACATAAAATCTCAATTTCTGGAACTGTCTGTCCAACGACGGATTGTAGGCATCGATCCAGATAGTGCTCTACATTATGTACAGGAATGATAATAGATACTTTGTCCATTTTCTTCCACATCACCGTATGAATGCATCTCTCAATTTCCGTGGCAACCAAGTTAATTTTCTTCCCAACCGAAATGAAAGCGACTGCTGCATAGCTGTAAAATCAGCCTTTAATATCTCCTGACGCTTTTCTAATGAATCGACTTTCTTTTGCAGCCTCTTCTTATCCTCGGATACCTTATGGTATTGTTTGACAAGGATTCCCTTTTTCTCGTTTAGGGCTCTCAATTCACTTGCTTTTTTGATCATTTCAGCCCTATTTTTGACTGCCTGTTCGTTGTACCAGCAAAGATACAACATAGCTGCTCTTTCTTCTTCTGGTAAAGTTTGTATCTTCTCTTTCTCTGCTTCTGAAATATTACTATAGATTCCTTCCATATTTCTCAAAAGACTTTGACAGAAAATCTGAAGAGCAGAGCGGGTCTCTTCTGAAATAACAGTTTTAAAAAAATACTTTTCAAGAGCCATGGCACAACGAAAATATCCATAGGCATTAATAAAAGCCTGTGGTTTTGTCATTATAGAATCTGAACGGACCCGCCGGATATACAGAGTTTTATTTTCATGACATACCCGTCGGGCTTGGAGCATGACTTCTGCCGTGAAGGCATTGTCTTCCTGGACAATGCCCGGTATAAATTTCACACCGCTTTGCAGCAGAAAGTCTCGACGGATCATTTGGAGATTCCCATTGGGGCGAAATCCCCCGTCTTTGATCCATTCCGTAAAAAGCTGGCTGCCTGTCCGGACATCCTGATAATGATTTTCACGGTGGTAATACGTTTTATAGCTGCTTTTTTCCTTTTCCAGCTGAGCCGATTCAAAAATAGCACGAGCGTCGAAATAAAAAACATCCAAGTTCTTTTCTTCCATTTGCTGGACGGCATACTCCAGGGTCTTCGGTTCCAACATATCGTCACTGTCAAGAAATTGAATGTATTTTCCAGTAGCTGCGCCTATGCTTTCATTTCTGGCTACACTAACTCCCTGATTTTTTTGTGAAATAACTTGGATTCTGGAATCTTTTTCGGCATACGATTTTAGGATTTGCAAGCTCCCGTCCGTTGATCCATCATTAACACAGATAATCTCTATTCCTTGAACGGATTGGCGGCATACACTATCCAAACATGCTGGAAGATATTTTTCCGCATTATAAACAGGAATAATAATTGATATTTTGATATCCATTTGATATTTACTCTATTTCCTAAAATCTTCCGTTCCCATATCAATTCCAATATGTTCTAGTACTCTTCTCAAAGTATATTCTAAATCATGTTCACGTAAACACCTAATAGCACCTCTACTTTTTCTAGGTAACCAAGTTATAATACGCCCTATTCGAAAAGAGAAAGATTTCTTTATACCCATGATTTCAAATTCTGTGTTTTGAATCTGTTCCAACAATAGTTTATTTTCCAACCGAATATTTTGTAGTTCCTCAGATTGTTGTAACCGATAAATCCACTTATCTTCCACAAACATATTTTTAATAATAAAACTACTGGCTAATCCATATGTTTTAGATAAATAAAGTAAAATATCATTTAACTGAGTATCATTTCCGCCTTTTTTCACATTATAGTGCCAAAGAGCTTCCTCTTGGGATCCTTCAATATAATTCAGTTGAGGCTTATCATATGCTAATACAATCGATGTACCTGTTAATACCAACATTATTTTTATCCACAAATCATCAGCATACAGTGCAACATTTTTTATACCAAATACATCGAAGACTTTTTCACTGATGCAGTGAGGAGGAAACAAAGTTCCGGCACCGGTTGTTGCCAATAACTGCATACAAGGTTGGTGAATAATTTTTGTATAATCTTTTATCCATTTAGCATATGGTTCTATATTTCCTTTAACATCAACTAGCATTAAATGTGTTCGCATTGCTGAAACTGACTTTGGAAATTTAAGATAGGACTTGAATAGTTTTTCAATCATATCTGCCGGATAAATTAAATCATCATCGATTGTTATAATGATATCCTCAGAAAATTCTTTCATGGCATAGAAATATTTTTTATGAGACTTTAAGTCATCAGAAACAAATCTAATATCTAATCCCCATTCTTTAAATTCTTCTAATTCCTTAGGTAGAACATTATCGTTAAATTGTTCCTGAGCCAACCATAATACTACTTTATCTGGTTTTTTTGTTTGTCTATAGATTGATGCTAGAGTTTTATAAACATTCATAATTCGTTTAGGATAGGAAGTTAATGAAACAACAATTTTAGGAGCATATGTATATTTAGAACTTTCAGATGCATTATTTTTACATTCTTCAATTCTAATATTTAATTGTGTATTTAATGTGTAATTTTTATCTGGAATTAGAAAAAGCAAATAACTAGAAAACACACATCCCATTTTTCTATAGTAGTCCATTGCTCTAACAGTATCTATATCTCCTGCATATCGATCCATTCCTACAAACAAATTTTGAGCGATAAAAGTACGTAAGGATGTTTTTATATCATCGTAATATGAAAGTTCTTGTGATCGTCGGTCAACCTCTAAAACGGCTTTTATAATATTATCTAGATTATCTCTTTTCTTTTGAGTTATCGTATTAGCTTGGCCAATTCTATAATAATAATAAGTTTCTGGAATATAAGCTATTTTAGAAGCGTAAATAGCAGATAGTGTTGCAAACGTAATATCATTAGTGGTTGTTAATGGCATAAAATAAATTTGGTTTTCGATTATGAATTTTCTATTGATTACTTTATTCCATGGAGTAGGATTAATTATTTCACAAATATAATCTGGATAATCTTTATATGAAAAACAATTATCATAATTCTCTATAAAGCTCCGATTTAATCCATTATAATAATATCTTTTTTTATTAGCATCATCAAATCGACAAAAATCAAAGACAACAATATCAGCATTATCATTTTCGGCCTTAGACACACAATTTTCTAATAAAAATTTATCACAATAATCGTCAGCATCTGCAAAATATAAATAAGAGCCTTTTGCCTTTTCTATGCCTAAATTTCTAGCAGCACCTGCACTAAGATTTTGTTGTTGATAGAAATGTAGTCTTCTATCAATAGAAGCATATTTTTTTAAAATATTTAGCGTATTATCTGTTGACCCATCATCTACGCATATTATTTCAATATTTTGTAATGTCTGATTAATCAAACTTTCTAAGCAAGTCTCTAAATAATTACCTGCATTAAAGACTGGTACTATTACAGATACTTTTGGTTTTTCATTAAAAATGTCAGTCATAGTATTATTGTCCTTTCAAGATTTAATGATATCTATTCTTTCCAACGATAAAATGATCCATTTATTATATTAAATAATCACGAATTAACCGAGGTATCATAGTTAGTAAACGCCCTATTTTAAAAGAAAAAGAACAGGATATGTTATATAAATCAAAAGCAAGTAAATTCCGTTCATTTTCCAAACGTTGAATTCGTTCAAATAAAATATCTTCAGGATTTTTATCCATTATTTCTTTCATCCTGTCATAATTTTCAGGGCAATAATAATACTCCCTGTTATGCTCCATTACTCCGAATTCGTGAAACCACTTCTCTTTCAACGCTTGGTAAAGAAGAGTAAAACTATGGCCCTTTATTGTATCAAGGTGCCATAAAGAAAAGTTCAAGCAATAATTTATAAAATCCTGTTGAAAGATTGGATAAATCTGCTGTTCAAGCATATATTCTTTTAACGAAGCTAGTGCGGTTAAAAAGTTGTTCCAGGATTTTTCTCTTGTAGAAGACAAAGATGTTTTGAGATTTATCCTTTGATGAACAAAAACATCTGGAACGCAGGAGATCCGTTCTGCCATAATTATGGAAGCACAGACAAAAAACAGATCGTTGGTTGTCCGCAAATTTTGATAGCGTATTTTCAAAGAATCAATGAAACTTTTCCTAAAAAGTTTATCCCACGGCCACCAGACAAAAAGTTCAAAAAAATTATTTTTTACATCCCCGCTGTTAAACGGAATAACATTGGGCAACAAATCTTTTCTTATGCTCCATGGCATGGATTCTCTAGTTCCAGTATTTGTGTCAAACCGATCTGATCTGCAGACCAGTACATCCGCATCGTCTTTTTCTATGCCTTGGACCATATTTTCCAGCATGAGAGGTTCAAAAATATCATCACTGTCAAGAAAAGACAAATACTTGCCTCTTGCGACTTTCATTCCTAAATTACGAGCCGCTCCGGCCCCTTGATTTTTTTGTGAAAGAAGGTGTATACGGGGATCTTTTTCTGAGTAATCCTCCAAAATTGACCATGATTTATCTGTGGATCCATCATTTACGCAAATAACTTCGATATTACGCAACGATTGATTACAGACACTATCAAGGCATTCTCTTAGGTGTTTTTCCTGATTGTATATGGGAATGATTACAGAAACAAGAGGCATATTGCCACTCCTATCTTTTAACTTGTTTTATGGGTTAAAAATTTTTTTTAGATGACTGTAAACAAAGCCCTTCTTAGGAAACAGTCTTTTAACCATTTCTCTGCGACCGGACCCCTTAGGCAATAAAGTATTAATATATGCCCAAGTCATTTCCTTTGCACCCATTGTATGTCCTGAATGCTGCAATACCAATTCATTTCTAAAAATATTTTCTAAATCACTATTTTTTATTATATTCCAATATTGCAAATAGAAAGCCTCATCCTGATCAATGAACCATGGTGCAGTTCCTCGATACGATACTATCTTTGCTTGACCATTAGCATTTTTTTGCTGGTTGTTAAGAGTCAATGGAGCTTCATTGCAATAAAAACGGATATCTCCATCTGACCTGATTAAAACATTCCAAACAGAATCAAGATATTCAAATCTATCACAATATAACATATTGAACAGTTCATGTTCCATCAGCTTTCTTTTTGCTTTCTTTTCAGTACTTTGGATTTCGTAAATTATTGTGTCCAGTGGTATTTTTCTCAGATTCTGTAAATTTATAAAAGCTACTTTATAGTTGGCTACGTTAAATATATCTTTGATTTCTAATACTTTTTCAGCGAAATTTTTATCCTCCTTATAAAACGTATTTAATTTTCCCTGATAATAGATGTCTTTTACAGCTCCTATATCTTTATCTTCCGATAATGTACTGAAAAGGTCATCACAATTATCTTGAATCAAAGTGTTCCATCGCAGATAAAGACAAGATTTGTGATAGGGTAATAGCCAGGGAAGAAAAGAAGATGGATAAAAGGTTGTATCTCCATACTGTTCTTTAATTTCATCAGAAAAATAATCTACATTTAAAACCTGCAAAGTAATATTATTATATTTTAAAAACATCGAAGAATAAAAGGATTTATAAAACAATGATAAATGGTTAAAAACAAGAACAACTTCATACTTCGCATGTGGATTCATGTTTTTGAGGAAAGAAGAAAGAACTGGAAATAATAGGAATTCTGATACACCAGTTCCATCAAAAACATAAGTATAATCTGCTTGGCTTTGATGCCTTAATATTTTGATGGGATCAGTTTTATCAAAATAAAGCATCTGACATTCTTTGATCTTGATATCTGATCTTGTCTTTTTTATATGATAAACGAAAGAACTAAATAAGATTTCTCCCATAAATCCATAAATTCGAGACAATTGCTGATTGTACTCTGAAATATCGACTTTCTTTTCAAGTTTAGACAAAACATCAAACTCAAAAGAACACATTTCACAGAATAAATCTCTCCGGAATACAAATGTATTGAACCCATAGAAAAATTTAGTATCGAGATACTCTTTCATATCCCGGTAAATTTCAGGATAATCCTCTTTGACTATTTGAAAGAGCGATTCTAAGTCCTTAACATTAATCAAAGCCATATCATGAGCTTGCCAATGTTCAAGGGTAGTTCTCTGTGGTCCAAAAGGAGTATTTACTTTACTAAGATCTTGGGCATTAGCCACAAGTATATCATTATCCTCAACGACCTCTTCTATTTTTTCTTTATCCAACAATCCATATTTTTCTTCTGTATACGGATTTAGTACAGGGATCAAAACTTGTTTGCGATTATCTGGAGTATAATTAGTAAAAATATGATCTGTAAAATTTAAATATCTACGATAATGACATAATCCAATATAATCAGCATCAGAATGTTTCCAAGCCCAATACTGCGCTGTCATTTCACAGTACTGCGGATTTTTTTCTGAAATATTATCTCCTTCATCATCCCTTTGCATTCCCGCCATCGTTATTTTGGCATTTTTAGCCCCAACATGAATAGGTATGAATATATCATTCTGGGGCAATTCAGAAGGTTTATGGCACGCGATATATATTTCTATTTTTTTATGCTGCTCCATAATATGATTTTTATCTCCTTTCTTTATTTATTATTCATATACGTTTCATATTGCTTGCACATTGTATCTGTATCACCGATACCTTTCATTTTCCCCTGTTCTATCCATAAAACTTTTGTACAAATTTGTCGGATTTGTTCAAGAGAATGAGATACCAATATTGTGGTGATACCACTGTTGATTAGTTCTTTCATCTTAGCCTCACTTTTTTTTCGAAAAGCAATATCCCCTACCGATAAAACCTCATCCAGGATCAGGATATCAGGCCTAACCAACGAAGCAAGCGAAAAAGCCAATTTAGATTTCATCCCAGAGCTTAATCTGCGAAAGGCAACATCTTCATAGTCCTTTAATTCAGAAAAAGAAATAATGTCAGGATATCTTTCGTTAATAAATTTCTTAGTATATCCAAGCATAGCCCCCCGAAGGAACACATTCTCTTTTACAGTTAAATCTCCATCAAAGCCAGCTCCTAATTCCAGTAAGGGGGCAATTTTCCCGCGAACAATAATCTTTCCTTCCGTTGGAGGCATAATTCCAGACAATATTTTTAAAATAGTTGACTTCCCAGAACCATTTGAACCAATAATACCCAAAAGATCTCCTTTTTCTATATTAAAGGTGATATTTTTTAATGCCCATTTTTCGGTAATGGGCATTTGTCCTTTGAACTTTCTAATTAGATATTCCTTTATACCGATATCTTTAAAATCTCCAATTATATATTTAACTGAAACATTATGCACTTCAATAATATTCATTGTTTTACCTCTCTGGTTTAGAATACACAAGTGAAGCAAAATAGAAACATTAAATATAATACAAAAACTTGTAGTTGTATTTTTTATAAATGATAAATCCAATAATCAAAAAAGATAAAGAGTAAGCAAAAAAACCGATATGGTATAATAAAGAAGGAATTCTAGAAAAAATAACAATTTCACGCATATAATTGATTACTAAATATAATGGATTTAAATAGAAAACCCAACTCAGTTTTCCTACAATGTTAGGTGTATAAAAAACCGGCGTACAATAATTCAAAGCCGTTAAAAAGACACCATACAGATATTGAACATCTTTGAAAAAAACATATAATGCGGAAAGAATCATCGATATTCCTGTTACCATAAGGAACAAGCAAAGCAAAGGAAAAAGAAGAAAAATATAATTTAAGTGAAACGACAAACCATCTATAAGAACAAAGATAAAATATAGAGCTAATGTCAGGAAAAAATTAATAGAAGAAGAAGCAATATTAGCAAATAAAAACAGCCATTTAGGAACATTAACTTTTGAAAAAATACCTGCATTATTGACTAAAGACCCCATCCCTGAATTGGTAGTCTGAGAATAATAAGTCATAACAATAATGCCTGTAAACAGGTAAGTTGTATAGTAAGGTGTCGCTCTTCCAAAGAATCGGCTAAAGATCATTCTCATAATCAGCAGTGTAAACAAAGGTGCCAGCATACTCCAAAAAACACCTAAAATACTTCTTTTGTACTTTTTTTTAAAATCCCGCTTCATTAACTCACTAAAGACAAAGTGATAAGTAGCAATGCGATTTTTAAGGATTTGAAGCATCTTACTCTCCTTTAATTTTCAAATATTCAATCCAAAACCGCTGATTCTGCAATTTTTCCTTATAAAATTGCAGATAGCTTCTGTGTCGTTTCCCATACAGGAAAAATTCCCGGATACCGGCTGCTAAACTGTATAAGACGGAAATAGGGAGCCAGCTTTCTTTATGGTATGCCTGTACTTCCTTTAGTTTATCGTCTGCAGCCATGGACGTTATACTGTCAAACCCTGAAGCGTAATCGACAAGGGCTTTCTCGTACATCTGGATTCCTTCTCCATTGCCTCTTAGGATATGGCGGCCCAACCGACAGATGAGAGTCGCCAAAAAGGTGAATGCTCCACATCTATCAGCATAATGACTAAGGATCAGCATATTCCTATCATTGAAATAATCCACAACCCGATTTTGTTTTGCTGCAAAGGCCTGGTGCCACACTCCTATTCCGTTCATATGGATCCAGGGACGATGGTTCCGGATTCCATATTCCATATCGTCACCCTTCACAAACATAGGCAGTGGATAGCCGATGGTCTTGATCCTTTCTACTGGCATACAGCAGTACCACCAGGCACCATAACGATTACTCTGTTTTTCAAGCTGTTCATTTTCCACCAAAGAGTGGAGCTGCGTCAAATCAAAGCCTCTGCCAAAGGCATGAAGCCGGATTTTATTCCAATAAGCCGTATTTTCATGTTGGATCACAGGCTTTTCCATTTGGAGCATGGCTCCAGCCAGGAAGCTCTCAGCGAATTCATTTTTCAGGGAACAAAGGAGGGAATGGGTCCGTTCCAGTACGCTCGTTTCCATATTGATGTCATCATCCATCAACAGGACATAATCTACACTCTCTCCGTTGACATACTCCATCAGACCTCGGGTAAATCCCCCGGATCCGCCAAAATTGGGGTTATGGAGCAGACGGAAGCGGCTGCTCCGCTCTTCCGGCAGTGTACTTCCGTTGTCCACTACCTGTACATACAGCCATGGATGGTCCTGCTGGAATTGCTTCAGCAGTGCCATATTCTTTGTAACATAGGTTTCCCGCTTGAAGGTAGTAATCGAAATCCCGATTTTCTTATCTTTCCACTGGGAAAATACGCCGTACCAGGCGCCGGAAATAACAGCCGCGTCCTGGCTCATAGGCTGCAGCTGAAACCCGACTAAAACAGCTGACATACTTTCCGCTGCAATCGTATGCTCATACATTCCCCCATTGAAGGTTTCTTCTTGCAGTGGACGGATTCCAGATGTATCGGCAGATTGCCAGGTGATTTTCCATTTTCCCCGTACTTCCAGGCGAAGGATAACCTGTTCCAGCGTAGTATAATACTTCCACTTCTTCAGGCTAAAACTGTTGAAATACGTGAAGAAGTCCTGTATCTGGCCAGTTTTTTTTATGTAGAGATCCTGTTTTGCCGGATCTTTTGTATCTTTCAGTGTATAAAGCTTTTTTTCCATTATTTCAAAGCTGCTTCTGCCACTTCCAGGGCACGGGCGATCACCGCATCCATATCATAGTACTTGTATTCTCCCAGACGGCCTCCGAAGATAACGTCTTTCTCTTGGTCGGCCAGGGCTTTATATTCCTGATACCGGGCGCCGTTTTTGGCGTCGTTCACTGGATAGTAGGGTTCGTCCCCCACCTTCCATTCGGAGCTGTATTCCCGGCTAATGACGGTCTTGGGCAGGTCATTGCCTGCATCATCCTTGCCGAACTGGAACCATTTGTGCTCGATGATCCGGGTCCAGGGAGTCTCCCGGTCGGTGTAGTTCATGGCAGCCACGCCCTGGAAATTGGGTTTGTCCAAAAGTTCCGTCTCGAACCGGACGCTGCGGTATTCCAGGGGGCCCAGTTTGTAGCCGAAATACGCATCGATGGGGCCGGTATAGACGACTTTCTCGGCCAGGGCATCCAATTCCGCCTTATGGGCCAGGTAATCGGTGTCCAGCCGCACTTCGATTCCCTCCAGCAGATTGGCCACCAGTTTCGTATAGCCGCCTTCCGGGATGCCCTGATACAGGGCGTTGAAATAGTTGTTGTCGAAAGTGAGGCGCACTGGCAGACGCTTGATGATGAAGGCCGGCAGCTCGGTGCAGGGACGTCCCCACTGTTTTTCGGTGTATCCCTTGATGAGTTTCTCATAGATATCCGTTCCCACCAGGGAAATGGCCTGTTCTTCCAGGTTCTTGGGTTGGGAGATACAGGCCGCTTTTTTCTGTTCTTCGATTTTGGCTGCTGCTTCTTCCGGCGTCACCACACCCCACATCTTGTTGAAAGTGTACATGTTGAAGGGCAGGGAAAACAGTTCCCCATGGTAATTGGCCACCGGGGAATTGGTGAAACGATTGAAAGAAGCAAATTGGTTCACATAGTCCCAGACTTCCTGGTTGTTGGTATGGAAGATATGGGCGCCGTACTGGTGCACATGGATCCCTTCCACAGTTTTGGTATAGACGTTCCCGGCGATGTGGTCCCGTTTGTCGATGACCAGGACCTTTTTCCCGGCAGCATTGGCTTTTTGGGCAAAGACGGCGCCGTACAGGCCGGCTCCGACGATCAGATAATCATAGGCAGCTTGTTTTTTATCCATTGGGTTACTCCTCCGCATGATTGAATTTCCGTTTCAGGAATTGGCCGATTTTTCGGGGCCAATTGACATTCTCCAGCATGATCACCGGAACTTCTATTTTCCGCAGCTGCTGTTTCTCCAGCCACACATTCCAGAGCCGTTCGGCCAAAAAGCCGAAGACCCGGGCTTCGTAGCTGCTGTAGTCTTTCAGGCTGACGGAAGGCTCCAGCAAGAACAGGATATCGAACAGCCAGGCGCAGTAGGCGTCGAACCGTTCTTTATCCATGACGAACATGTTCCAGAGGTAAAGGCTCCGGCGTTCCATCACCGCTTCAAAAGCCGCCTTATAGGCAGGATACTTTTGGGCAATGATCTGTTCCACCAGGTCCAGATCCCGTTTATGATGGGCATGTTCATACTGGCTGCGGACAGATTCGATGTAATAATGGCGCTTTTCGGGGACGATCACGTCATATTCCCGGAGCAACGCTTCGTAATCTTTTTTATGGAAGATGGCCTTTTTTTTCTTTTCTGGGCTGTGGGTCAAAGTCCGGTGGCCAAAATAGCGCCGGTAGTGGCACAAGCCCACTACATCGCAGGAAAGATTCTTCCAGGCCCAATACAGGCCGGTGAGTTCGCAGTAATAGGGATTGTAACGGGAAATGTTGTCTCCCTCCGCGTCGGTCTGGAAGCCCAGTTTCTCCTTCCCGGCCGCTCCCACCTGCAGGGGCAGATAAACCGGATCCCGGGGCATCCAGTATGTCTTATGCGTCGCAACAATGATCCGAATATCCATCTTCTCTGCTCGATGCCACCTATCCTTGAGATTTATCCATAACGTACATTATATATGATTTCCATAGGCCGGGCAAGTGAGCCGAGGTTCCAGATAATCAAGGGAAAATTCAACAGTTCAATATCATCCCAATTTTACGCATCATCTCATATAAATTGATACAAGACACATTCATTCTCTTACAGATATCGGGAATCTTCACTTTTGTTGAATTCGGTTCTGGCATTTTTTCAAAAGTTACTACCGTATCGCCCCATGCTTTTGCAGCTGCTATAATCCATGGATCCGCTTTTGAAAGAAAAACTTGTTTATATCGATTTTTAAAATGCGGTATTCGTATCCAGTAAATAATGCATATCTATTGTGCCTCCGCTTTATTCATTGCGTTTTGAAAAGTTTTTCCCTTAATCCCCAATAAATGATAAGCATCCGTATACATCAGATTGCCTTCCCTCAGTGCATTGAAGACGAAACGACTGAAGCTGTGACCAATTCGATTGGGCAAGATATAGTTGAAATTTCCACCTCCGCCAATATTGCTTTTCTTAATCTGTTGCAAAAAGCCAAAATGCAGCTTTTTCCATTGATCTTGAGAAATTAAATCCAATGTCAAGGCAACACGATAAAGCACCAATTTACTCACGGGAAACACTTCTGCCAGATGCTCAAAGTCTTCTGGGGCTTTATTCCATTCTGCCAAGAAAAGATCATGGGGCACAAGGATACCGGCGGCAATCCGATTGCAGAAGCTTTCCGTTCCATCATCCAAGGCTTCCTGGTTCAGGAAAAGATGAATCAATTCATGGAGCAAAGTAAAAAGTCTCCCATTACTCGTATCGGCCCCATTAACAAAAATCAAGGGCGCATAGGGATCCAACAATGTAAATCCTCTAAATTCTTCTATGTTCAGCTTTCTATGGGTATTATTGCCAACGATTCCATTGATAAACACCACAACGCCCAACGCTTCTATGCGGGTCCTAAAGTAGTTCAATTCCTCACCTTTTTTACAATGATTGAACCAATCTATAGGGATATTCAAAGTTTTTCGGATAATGGAGTCAATCATAGTTTCATCCATATCAGAATTTATGGTGCCAAGAAAAGTCACCGGGGCATAAAAATTTTCTTTTTTATACTCACTCAGCCACTCCTGCCGTTCCCGCATTGTTTGAATGGTATCTCTCAATTCAGTACTGTATCCCTCAGGGCGCTGCCCGCGGTTTTGAATGGTACGGAAATCTTTGACTTTTTCTTCTGGAATGCGGGGAACCTCTTGTAACAACAAATACCCAAAAGGGACTTCCGTAAATTTGGCCACTTCCTCCAGTTGATGAATGGTCGGTTTTTTCTCTTCTGTCAGCCATTTTTCGTACATGGGAAACTTGCGGAGAATTTCTCTCTGGGTCTTTCTGGCATAAGAAAACGCCCATTCAAGGACTTTGGGATTCACAGTAACTTGCATGGGTGCTCACCTCACTTGAAAATACTGAAAATTTGAATTTATGACAGCTCTTGTTCTTTTCAATATGGTAATATTTGTATTTAAAATTGTCAACTTGGTATGAAAGGACCTGCAGGCCGGACAACACGCCTACTCCGGCCTGGGTCAGCCCCTACGGCCTAGAATAAGAAGTCAGACCGGCCTCCGGCCTTTCAGAAGTCAGACGTCAGATTGCCCACGATAAGCAGGACGGACTTGCTGCTTAACCGTACAAAGCTGACGTCTGATGTCTCATGGCCCCTTGGGCCGTATCTGACTTCTTACCAAGTCCTTGCCCACTCTTTACTGTTCTTTCTTCCCTTTTCTCTTCTTTGGCGGAGCCATGACGGTTTTGGCCCAGCGGAAGAATTCCTGGGCATTGTCCCAGAGGAAGTCAGCATCCAGCACAATGGTGATCAATTCGCCGCGGGTGAAGGGCTGATAATAATCGTTATGGAAATCTTCATCATATAAGGCGTCTCTCCCTGCTGCCGCATCCCGGAGAAAGGTAGTAAAGCCCTTGTACTGTGCCTTGACCTTTTCCAGTATGGCTTTGGCTTCCTCCCATTTGCCTTGGCGGAATTTCAAAAGAGCCAGAGGCATGGTGAAAAAGGCACTGTTTTCTTCCTCTTTATACTCCCGGATCAATTTCCGGACATTGAATTCGTCTTCCGTGTAGACATACAAGGCCATGAGCGTATAACGGACCCCCAGATTGTCATTCCGGTTCAGTTTGAGCATTTCCTTGGCAACCGCGATGGCCTGCTGGATCATATAGCTGCTGGCAAGGATGGTTAGATAAAACTGCAGGACCCGCATATAAGGCCGTGTTTCCAGGACCATATAGAAATCCCCCATGGATTCTTTGTACAGTTTCCGTTCCTTCAAGTCTTCCTTGCCCAAGGCTAGGAGTTCCTGGACTTCGGGAATGTATTCCCAGAAGGATTTCTTTTCCAGCAGCAGGAGCCGCATCAGCACATCCAGATTCTTGGGTTCCAGTTCTTTGGCTTTTTCCAGGCATTCCCGCTGGGCCTTCTTTGTATGTTGCTGTTCGGACAGTTCCAGCCAGTCGTAAACGCTTTTGGCGGTCGCTTTGGACAAAGGGGGTGCATCATCCAAACCAGCATTGTACTGTTCCATGAATTCCTGGAACAGTTTTTCCAGCTGTTCATCAGATTCCAGATTACCTCCGGTTTTTTCATTGACGAATGCATAAAATTGCGAAATGACATTTTCAGAAAGTGTGCTCATTGTTTTTTCCTCCCTGTAAATATAAAGAAGTCAGACCGGCCCTTCGGGCCTTTCAGAAGTCAGACGTCAGCTTGTTGGCTACAAAACGATTGTTACAGCAGCTTCGTCAGACATTCTAGCCATTTGGTTAAATCACATTCTATTCATAAATATCTTTTTGAATCAAAGACGTCAGCATTTTTCGTACTTCTTCTGCCAATTCCATTAAGGGTACTGACTTTTCATGGGGTAGATATTCCAATTCCTGGCAGACCAGTAATTGTGCATGAAGTTCATTAACAGATCCTCTTGCCACTCCTAAAAAATACCGTGTTTCCCGACTTGTTACCCGCCCGGAACCTTCAGCAATATTGGAGATAATGGAAATAGCTGCACGGCGCATTTGATCTGATAATGAATAAATTTCTTCTTTAGGCAATTCTTTTACAATTTTATATGTACCAATTGTCAATTGTTTAGCTTTATCCCATACAATCATCTTTTGAAAGTTCATAGCTGCATCCCCTTGTTGTGTATTTGAGAGAAAAAAGTCAGACCGTCCCTTCGGGCCTTTCAGATATTAGAAGTCAGCTTGGGGGCTATAAGCAAATCAGTCCTCTATCTAAGCTGTACAGAACTGACGTCTGACGTCTCCAGGCCCCGTTAAGGGGCCGTGTCTGACTTCTTTCTAACGCCCCTCAGTACGCTCCCTTATGCTGCAATACCACCCCAAACGTCCTCCACAGCAGCATGATGTCCAGCCACACGCCCCAGTTGCGGACGTACCAAGAATCCATCTGGACCCGTTCGTCGTAGGTGGTGTCGCTGCGGCCGTTCACCTGCCACATGCCGGTGATGCCGGGATGGACCATATAGAAATCTTTGATATACGGGCCGTATTTGGGGATTTCAGCGGTGATGATGGGCCGGGGGCCCACCAGGCTCATCTGACCGATGAGTACATTGAACAGCTGAGGCAATTCGTCCAGGCTGGTCTTCCGCAGCACCCGTCCTACTCTTGTGACCCGGGGATCCTCTTTTAGCTTGAATTCAGCTTCCCACTCTTTCCGGGCTTCCGGATTGTCTTCCAGGTATTTTTTCAGCCTTTGGTCTGCATCCATACACATGGTCCGGAACTTCAGGCAGGGGAACAGTTTCCCATCCTTGCCGATCCGCTGGTGAGCGAAAATGATAGGGCCCGGGGAATCCAGCTTGATCAGAAGGGCCAGCAGCAGGAAGACAGGAATCAAAAAGATACCGCCGATAATGGTGAGTACCAAATCGAAGACCCTTTTGATGAACCGGTTGTAAGGACGGGCCAGATTGTTCTTCAGGCTCATGAACATGAGCCGTTCATTGAACAGGGATTCTACTTCGATGCCGTTCACCGGCAGACCGATCAGATCGGGCACGAAAGAAAGGTTCCGTACATGGGGCTGGATGGTATGGATCAGTTGGTTCAAGTTTTCCAGAGAAAGACCGGGAGCGGCGATGCATACATCCTGGACCTGGGTCTTTTCGATGACATCCACTGCCTGGCTGAAGGTGCCCAGGTACGGCAGATCTCCCACATTTGCTTTTTGTGGGCCGGCATCATCCACGTAGCCGATGACGTTGAAGTTGAGGCCGATGTCATCCCGGATGCCCTGGAGCACCAGACTGGCGGTCTTCCCGGCCCCCACCAGGAGCACTGGGACGCTCCCCACTCCAGCCCAGTTCAGGAGATGGGCAAAAAGGTAACGGGACAGCGTCACTAGGACAATGGAAAAGATCCACAAAAAGCCTACAAAGAGCCGGGAGGTACTGGCAGAAATATGGGACAGATAGACAAAGACCACGATGGCCCCGCTTGCATAGGTGCAGCTTCGGCAGATACATTCCAACAGCTTCCAGTAGCCCATATGCTTGGTATAGATGCCTCCCTGCCGGAAGAACAGCAGGAACAGCAGCGGAAAGGCGACCCACAGGTTGAGCCAGGGCATGTGGAAATGGGTATTCCCGGTAAAGGTTCCCCGCAGATGGTAAGCCAAGAATTCGGAGAGCAGGATCATCAGCCAGTCTGCTATGGTATAGATGGTGGGCAAGAAATAGTTCAAGTGATGATGGATAAAGGAATCGGGACGGGATTCTCGGAAAACAGTATTGGCCATGGATAAACTCCTTTAATCGCGATGAATCACAGTATTTCATATATTATTTTATTATACTGTAAAATAAGGACAAATTGAAGCTCTATTAAGGAAATGGCAGAAGCCTATCCCAGCCACACCCTGTAACCGAGAAAATCTGTAGAGGAAATAGGAAACCTTTGCCATAAGGTGAGGAAATGTCTACAGGGAATGAGAGGCAGCAGCTGCTGAAGGGCTGCCCTCGCCTTTTTTTCCGCTTTCCTGTATAATAGGTAAAATAGAGTTAGGAAAAATCGGAGGCTGTGAATCATGGAAGAACTGGATACCATCATCAAATCGATCAGGGACAATCTGTCAGGAGACTCCCAGAAGGATATCAAATATCTCCAAGGCTGCATCGAGCTATACCGGGACCATCCTCTGCACCGGGAGATCAGCCGTGCCTGCAGCCAGCTGCTGTACAAGCTGCTGCCGGAAGAAAGCCGGCAGCATTTCGCCGATATGTTCAGCCAGGCATTTGAAAAATTCCGGGCAGACTTGGAGGGAGCCCGGAAGTGCACGGCTGCCCAGGATTTCGAGGGAGCCCGGAAATTCTTGGAACCCCATCTCCAGGAAGCAGAACATTCGGCTCTTTTCCAGCCTGATTCGGAAGTAGAATTCCGTTCCTTTGCGGAGCCCATGGAAAGGGTGCTGTACCAGCAGTTCTGCCAGCCCAAAAAGACGGTCCAGCAGGCGCCTTTCCCCTTCCATCTGCTGTATTTGACTTTGGGCGAACTGGAACTGGCCCAAAACCGAATGAAAGCTGCCCAAAAAGCTTTGGAAAAAGGACTGAAATGGGACCCAGTCAGCGCTCCGGTGCGTGCCTGTTATCTGGCCGTGCTGAAAGCTGGAGAGGATTGGGAAAGCTTCGGCCGAGTGAACCGGGAGAGCTTCCGCATGGCCTTCCGCCCTGCTGATCTGGCCCTGTGCTACCAGAACGAAGGGACCCGGTTGCTCCAGGGAGAAGATTGGCAGGGGGCCCGGTATGCCTTCCTGCTGAGCTTGAACTATGGGGAAACAAAAGCGGTGAAAGCCCAGCTGGAAACCATTGCCCAGCATCTGGGAAAAGACTTGGCTCCTGCCTCCCGGGAAGAATTGACGGCCTTTGCCGCAAAAGAAGGGATCCCCCTGGGACCGAATATGGAGATCCTCCGGCTGGCTGCTGGCGGAGCCCAGGCCTGCCACCAGGCAGGAAGAGAACAGGAAGCAGAGTATTATCTGGATGTGATCCGTCCCTTCCTGGCAGAAAAGGACATAGAAGAATTGAAGAAGAAGTTGGGATATTAAAAAAAGGTGCCTCCGGGCACCTTTTTTTGTCACTGGTCACATGTCCATAGTCACTGGCCATTGGAAATCAATTTATCAAATTGATTTTGAAATTTAAAAACCTAGGATCGGATTCTACGGGCATTCTTAACTTAGGAGACAGCAAAGCTGGCTTCCACCGGCGTATGACGTATGACGTATGACAACCGTCACCCCATCCTCACAATCCTCTGTCCCTCCATCATCCGGGAGAACCGGTGGGAGATGCTCAGTACGGTGCGCCCCTGGCTGGCCCGTTCCAGGGCCTCCAGCACCAATTCTTCCGTGTGGCTGTCCAAGTTGGCGGTGATTTCATCCAATAACAGCAGCTGGGGTTCCTTGGCCACTGCCCGGGCAATGTTCAGCAGCTGGAGTTCCCCCTGGGAAAAGAGCCCTTCCCTCATAGGAGTCTCCTTCCCCAGAGGCAGCCGGTCCACCGTTTCCTTCAGCTGCACCAAGTCCAGGGCCCGATCCACCTGTTCCGGAGTCACCGAAGGGTCCCCCAGGGTCACCTGGTCCCCCACCGTGCCGGGCACCGCCGAAAATTCCTGCTCCACACAGCCATACAGGCTCCGTTTTTCCAAGTCAAGGATGGTCCCTGCCCGTCGTCCCAACAGGCTCACGGTTCCCTGCCAGGGGGTATACATCCCCAGCAGCAGCTTAAACAACGTGCTCTTCCCGCAGCCGCTGGGCCCCATCAGGATGGCCTGTTCCCCCGGTACCAGGCTGCAGGAAAAGTCCTGCAAAATGGGCCGGGACGGATCATACCCGAAAGTCACATGGGAAAAGGCCACGGCCTTGTCCTGCAGGGCGTCCGGCACAGGCTCCAGAGAGGCCGGTTCCTGTTCCGGCTCTGCCAGGAATTCCCCGATGTGCTGGATCCCCGCCATGGCACTCTGGATGCTCTGGATCTCCATGCCGATGCTTTCTAGGGGACCGAAAATCTTCCCCACATAAGCGATCACCGCCACGGCGGACCCTACGGAAAGGCCGAACAGATCCGCCCAGGACGGCCCCAGGGAGGCTCCCGTCATGATCACCCCCACCACCGCTGCCTGGGTCACCAGGATGATGGGAGAATAGATCCCGTCGAACACATTGGCCCGGTTGATGGCCCGGAAGCTGTCGGTGATCAGAGAATCGTACCGTTCCTCCATATACCGTTCCTTCCCCAGGGTGTGGATGGTCCGGATATTCCGGATGGTTTCCGGCACATGGCTGTTCACCCGGCCGACGGCCCGCCGGTTTTCCCGCTGGGCTGCCAAGGTCCCCTTCTGGAAATGCCGGGTGAGTACGAACAAGAGGGGCAGCAGCAGGCACAGGAGGCCGAACAGTCCCCGGCTCCGGCTCCACAGGATGCCCAGGATCCCCAGCAGCTTGCAGGCATCGGCCAGCATCCCCACGATTCCGTCAGAATACAGGGCGTCGATGGTATCTCCGTCATTGACGAACACCGAGGTAGTCTGCCCGCTGGGATGGCCGGTGAAATACTGGGCCGGCAGCCGATCCAATTTGGCGCACAGGGTGGACCGGAGTCCGTGGGTCACCTTCTGGCCGAACAGGGTGATGGCCCCGTTCTGGGCCGTTTCGCAGCAGTCCGCCAGCGCGATGAGCCCGATATACAGCAGCCCCAGCTGCCAGGGAATCCCCCGGCCTTCGGTGAGGCCGTCCACCGCCCGCTCCAGCACCAGGGGTGGCAAAAGAGAGGTCGTCACGGAAAGGACCACCAAAACGGCCACCAGGGCCCCGGTCCGGGGATGAGCCTGAAAAGTGCCCTTCACACTTTTCCATACAAGGTTTTCACTGTTCATCCAGGTCCACTCCTTCCTGCTGCAGCTGCACCAGCCGGGCATAGCCGGGTTCCTCTTTCAGCAGCCGCTCATGGGTGCCGAACCGTCCCCGGCCGTTTTCCAGGAACAGCACCCCAGTGAATTCCGGAAAATGGGTGAGCCGGTGGGAAATCAGCAGGATCACCCGATCCGGAAAAGCCTTTCTCATGGCTTCCAGGATCTTCGTCTCTCCCTTCCGGTCCACCGCCGCAAAGGGATCATCCAGTACTAACATAGACCGGGCATGGGCCAGGGTCCGTGCCAGGGCGATCCGGGCCTGCTGACCGCCGGAAAGCTGGGTGCCGCCGCTGCCCACCGGGGTATCCGCTCCCTGGGGCATGGCAGCCACTTCTTCCCTGAGGTTAGTCATGGCCAGGAATCGATCCACATCCACCGGGTCCCCCATCCGGATGTTCTCTCCGATGGAAGTGCTGAGGAGCTCTGGATCATGGCCCAGGTAAGAGATCAAGCTCCGGCGCTGGTGCCGGTCCAGGGCGGCAAAATCTTGTCCATTACACCGGATGGAGCCGGTCCAGGGCACCTCGTCCAGGAACACCTTCCCCAAAAGACTCTTCCCGCAGGCCACCGGACCCGTGATGCCGATGATGTCCCCGGGACGGGCGGTGAAAGAAATCCCCTCCAGGCCTTTCTCCTGGCCCGGATAATGACAGGCCAGGTCCCGGACTTCCAGGTCCACCGGTTCCACCGGCCCCAGGGGCTGGTCCATTCCTTCCGGCGCCGCCTGCTGGAGCAGGGGTTTGATCCGCTGCCAGGAAACCTGGGCCTTCTGGACCGCATTGAACAGCTTAGCCGCATGGCTGGTCTTCGCCGCCAGTTTGGTGAAACAGGCCAGGAAGGTAGTGAAACTGGCGATGTTCCACATTTCCCAGCCAGTGCCCTGGACGTTTTTCGCGCCGAACCAGAAGATCATCCCCGTGCCCGCCATAGCAATGGCATCGTACAAAGGCCCCAGGGCCCCTTCAAAGATATTGGCCCGGGCACTGGATTTTTCGTAGGCGGTGAGCTGGGTTTCGTAGCCGGCGTCCCGGTTCTTCTCCTGGCCGTAGATCCGATAGGTGAGGGCATGGCTCACCCGGTCCAGGGTCAGGGTGTTCAGCCGGGCTTCCGCAGCTTTGTAGACCCCGTTGGCCTGGGCCACCTGTTTCTTCAGCCGGTCGGCGATCCAGTAAGCTACCGGAGTGGACAGAGAAGCCAGAAGGGTCAGCCGCCAGTCGTAAGCCAGCAGCAAGGACAGGTATACCACCATCACCACCCCGGTGTCGAAGACTTCCGTAGTGAATTTCCGCATCCCTTCCGCACAGGCGTCCACGTCCCCCATGGCTTTCGTCATCAAGTTCCCCAGGTTCTCCTGCTGGAGAGCATGGGCATCCAGCCGCACCAAGCTGTGGTACAAGGTGTGGCGCATGGTCCGGCTCACCCGGTTGGCAAACAGCCGCACGCTGTACCGCTTCCCCGCCCGGGAAAGCTGGACCAGGAAGATCACCCCCACATAGAGCGCCGCCAGACGCGCCATATCCCCTGCCGCAGCCCTGCCCTGGGTAATGTCGTAGAGACACTGGGCCAATTGCCCTTCGAAATAGGGCCCCGCTCCCATCCCCAGGTTATAGAGGATACCGGTGACCGTCACCGCCAGCAGCACGGCCTTCTCCTCTCTAAAATAGGAAAGGACATGGTCCGGCCGCCCTACCTCCCGGATTCTGCCTTCAAACATAAAAAACCGCCCCCCGTGCTGTATTCTCTCTATTAGTATACAGTACGGATGAGCGGAAAAAGTTAAACTTTTTAAAAATAGCGCTGTACAAATCTGATGTCTCAAGGCCTGTCAGGGCCGTGTCTGATTTCTTATTTCTTCACCGGCATCTTCTGATAGATTCCCTGGAGCCGTTCCAGGGCCTCTTCCAGGGTCTCCCGGTTCTTGGCGAAGTGGAGCCGCATGTACTGGGTGATGTTTTCGTGGAAGAAAGCCGACCCGGGGACAGCTCCCACTCCCACATATTTGGCCAGATCCTCGCAGAATTCCGTATCGCTGGCATAGCCGAAATCCGAAATATCCACCATGATGTAATAGGCCCCCTGGGGTTCCGTGTGCCGCAGGCCGATATCCCGGAGCCCCTTGAGCATCAGGTCCCGCCGGTCCGTGTACAGATCCCGGAGCCAGGTATAATACCCATCCCCGAACCGGAGCCCGGTCACCGCCGCTTCCTGGAGAGGGGATGCCGCTCCTACAGTCAGGTAATCATGGACTTTCCGGGCTTCTTCGATGACCTTCGGCGGAGCGATGATATACCCCAGCCGCCAACCGGTGATGGAATAGGTCTTGGACAGGGAACTACAGGACAGGGTCCGCTCCCACATCCGGGGCAGGGTGGAAAAATAGATGTGTTCATAGGGTTTGTAGACAATGTGTTCGTACACTTCATCGGTGATCACCCACACATCGTATTTTTCCGCCAGGTCTGCGATGGTCTGGAGTTCCTGCCGGGTGAACACCTTGCCGCAGGGGTTGGAGGGGTTGCACAGGATCAGGGCCTTGGGATGCTGCCGGAAGGCCGCCTCCAGCACCTCTGGGTCGAACCGGTAGTCCGGGGGCACCAGCGGTACGTAAATGGGCTCTGCCCCGCTGAGGATGGCGTCAGCCCCGTAGTTTTCATAGAAGGGGGAAAATACAATCACCTTGTCCCCCGGATCCGTCACCGTCATCACCGCCACCATCATGGCTTCCGTGCTGCCGCAGGTGGTGACGATCTCCGTTTCCGGGTCGATATCCAGCCCGGTGAAATGCTTCTGTTTGGCCGCCAGGGCCTGACGGAAATTCGGGGCTCCCCAGGTCACCGCATATTGATGAGGTCCTGTGAAAGCCACCTGGCTCAGCCGTTCCTCCATTTCCTTCGGAGGATCCCAATCCGGGAACCCCTGGCTCAGGTTCACCGCCTGGTACTGCAAAGAGATCCGGGTCATCCGGCGGATCACTGAATCCGTAAAAGTCGCCGTCCGTGAAGATAAATCAGCCATATCTATCGTCCTTCCCTGGTTTAATTCCTAGTTGTGTAGTGATATTTAGTATACTCCCCCAGGAAAAAGGAGTCAATGGGGTTGGGGGACACATCCAGGGAACCGGTACCTTCTAATAGGCCTTATTTGATTTCCCCCACATCCAGGCTGATATCCAGGGCCTTTACGCTGTGGGTCAGGGCTCCGATGCTGATCACGTCCACTCCGGCGGCTGCAGCGGCTTCCAGGTTGTGCTCGTCGATGCCCCCGGACGCCTCCACTACAGCCCGGTGCTGGATCATTTCCACACATTCCTTGATGGCTTCCGGTGCCATGTTGTCCAGCATGATCACGTCGGCGCCCCCTTCCACTGCCTCCCTGGCCTGGGCCAGGCTTTCCACTTCGATCTCGATTTTGGTCATATGGCTGGCGTAGGCTTGGGCCCGGGCCAGGGCTTCCTTCACCCCGCCGGCTACGGCGATATGGTTGTCCTTGATCAGGATGGCGTCATAGAGGCCCAGCCGATGGTTATGGCCGCCCCCGGTACGCACTGCATATTTTTCCAAGAGCCGCAGCCCCGGCGTGGTCTTCCGGGTATCCACCACCCGGGTGCCGTAAGGACGGGCCAGTTCCGCCAGTCTGTGGGTCCGGGTGGCGATGCCGGACAGATGCTGGAGCAGGTTCAGGGCCAGGCGCTCCCCGGTCAGCACGCTCCGGGCGCAGCCGGTGATCCTGGCGATGAGGGTCCCCGGTTCCAGCGCATCCCCGTCCTGGGCCAGGGCTTCAAAGGTCAGGCTGGGATCCAGCACTTGGAATACCTGCCGGGCCACGTCCACTCCGCACAGGATCCCTGTATCTTTGGCATGGATGATCCCCGTGGTCACCGCATCTGGAGGAAGCAGTGCTTCACTGGTCAGATCCCCGCTGCCGATATCTTCCGCCAGCCATTCCTCCAGCTGCTTAGCCAACATTCTGCTGTACATGGATACGGCCTCCTTCGTTTTCTTCGATGCTGTGATGCTTCCAGCAATCCCGGGGTTCCGGGAAATCCAGACGGTAATGAGCGCCCCGGCTCTCTTCCCGCCGGAGGGCCGCCTGGGCGATGAGCTGGGAAACCAAGATCTGGGCTTTCATATCCAGCTGATCGCTGTCGATGGCGGCTGTGCCTCTATATTTTCGGCCGATCGCCTCCATGGCTTCTAGAGCCTTTTCGATAGAGTCCCGGTCCCGGGCGATGCCCAACTGGCGGCTCATGATGTCCTGGAGGGCTTTCCGGTCTGCAGCCAACGTCTCCAGAGAGACGGTCCAGGGCTGGAGCCGAGACTCCCAGCTTCCTTCCGCCGCTGGCACTTCCTGCTCCGGAAGGTCCCTGCACAGAGCCTGGGCCGCTCTCCGGCCGAACACAAGTCCTTCCAGCAGGGAATTGCTGGCCAGACGGTTGGCTCCTTGGAGACCGGTACAGGCCGCTTCCCCGCAGGCATACAGATGGGCGATGCTGGTATGGCCCCAGGCATCGGTGCGGATGCCACCCATCATATAATGGGCCGCCGGCGCGATGGGGATCCGTTCCTTCCGCATATCCACTCCATATTCCCCCAGGGTCTGGAAAATCATAGGGAACTTCTCTTCTACTTTATCGATTCCCGTGGCATCCAGCAGCACATGGTCACTGCCGCAGCGCTTCATCTCTGTAGCGATGGCCCGGGCCACCACATCCCGGGGCGCCAGCTCCTTCATGGGATGGTACCCCGGCATGAACCGTTCTCCCTTGGTATTGTACAAAAGGGCTCCGGCTCCCCGGACCGCCTCCGAGACCAGGAAGCTGGGGCAGCCGGGAAGAGCCAGGGCCGTAGGATGGAACTGGACGAATTCCATATCCATCAATTCAGCCCCAGCCCGGTAGGCCAGGGCCAGTCCGCTGCCCACTGCCCCTTCGGGGTTAGTGGTATGGGCAAAGAGACGGCCCACCCCGCCGGTAGCCAGTACCGTGCCCCGGGCCTGGATATGGATCATCTGCCCCTGATGAAGGGCCATAGCGCCCCTGCAGATGCCGTCCTGCATCAAAAGGTCTGTTACATAGCAGTGCTCCAGGGTACGGATCCGTTTTTCCCGGCCGGTGATCGCCCGGAGGGCCCGGGAGACTTCTGCCCCAGTGCTGTCCCCGTTGGCATGGACGATCCGGTTCCGGCTGTGGCAGCCTTCCCGGCCCAAAGAGAGGGTACCATCGGGATTTTTATCGAACTGGGCTCCATGGTGGAGCAGATCCAGCACCGCCTGGGGTCCTTCCGTCACTACGATCTTTGCCATGGTTTCATCGGTGAGCCCGGCCCCCGCCACCAAGGTATCCTGATAATGGAGACAGGGATCATCATCTTTGCCCAGAGCCGCTGCGATGCCGCCTTGGGCTTTGGCCGTATTGCTGTCCTGGAGCTCATCCCGGACAGCCACCAGCACTTCCCGGCCCGCTTCCGCCAGGGACCAGGCCGTCTGGAGCCCGGCAGCTCCGGACCCGATCACCAGGATATCCGTCTGTATCACCGGCGCATCCGCCGTATCAAAACTCGTCCAATAGGTTTCCATGAGGAATCCTCCTTTGCTAAGGGGCTGCCGCTTGGGCAGCAGCCTGTCATACGTCATAGGTCATACGCCAATGGAAGGAACCGATTGATTGGTTCCCTTCATTGCCTGCGGAGCAGGCTTCCTTCGGCTATTGACAACTGACCATTGCCAGCCAGTATCACTTCACTGCCAGCATCCGCTCCAGGGCCGTCCTGGCTTTCACTCTAATCTCTTCCGGCACCACGATCCGGGGTTCCAGCGTCTCCAGGGAACGCTTCACCAGCTCCAGGGTAGTCTTTTTCATGTTGGGACACAGCAGATTGCCGCCGGCCATGTAGAACTTCTTGTGAGGGCATCTCCACGCCAGCTGGGTCAGCACACCGCATTCCGTGGCGATGATGAATTCTTCCTCCGGGCTCTGTTCCGCATAATGGACGATCCCCATGGTGCTGCCCACATAATCTGCCAGGGCCCGGACTTCCGGCCGACATTCCGGATGCATAAGCACTTTGGCCGCCGGGTGCTCTTTTTTGACCGCTGCCACTTCCTCCACGCTGAGAGCATAGTGGGTGGGACAGGCCCCCCGCCAGGGCAGGATGGTGTGATGGGTCTTTTCGGCGGTAAAAGTGGCCAGGTTCTGGTCCGGGACAAAGAGGATGGGTTCCTCTGCCGGCAGGCTTTCGATCACCTTCACAGCGTTGGAAGAAGTACAGCAGATCTCACTGAGGGCCTTGACGCTGGCCGGGGTGTTCACATAAGAAACCACCTTGTATCCCGGATGCTCAGCCAGGAATGCCTTGACCCGGGCTTCCAGGGTATCGTCGAACATCCGGCAGCCGGCATCGATGGCCGGCAGCAGGGTGATCTTATCAGGAGAAAGGATATTGGCCGTCTCTGCCATGAACCGGACCCCGCAGAATACGATCACATCCGCATCGGTCTGGGCGGCCTGCTGGGACAGAGCAAAGGAATCTCCGCAAAAATCGGCGATTTCCTGGATTTCCTCCGGCTGGTATACATGGGCTAAAATCACAGCATTCCGTTCTTTTTTCAGACGGGTGATGGCATCGAACAAGTCTTCCATGGATCAGGTCTCCTTTGGGGAAAAGGGGCTGCTGCACAGGCAGCATCCCCTTCAGTTTTGGGTACATTATACACGATTTTCCTTTTATTGTCATGTCAGTAGATGTCAATAGATAATGCAATGAATCCATTGTAGCCGATTTTGGATAAAAGTGCAAGGAGGTCGCGAGTCGCGACCTTTTCCATAAAAGGGGCTGTTGCATAAGCAACAGCCCCGGTCTCATGAGCCGCATAGCGGCTCGGTCTCGGGTCTCGAGTCTCGAGCCGAATGAGAAATTTGCAAGCAAATTTTTTGAATGTATAAACCCTAATTTGCTAACGATAAGATATTCGTTTCTATATCCAGCACGATACTGGTTCTACACCTTCAAAAGAACCTGGCCATGGGGACAGGTTCTATCCAACGGCTCGAGACTCACGGCTCGAGACCCGAGACCTCAAAAAGGGGCTGTTGCGCATGCAACAGCCCCTATCCTTATGAACTTATTCCACTGTCACGCTCTTGGCCAGGTTCCGAGGTTTATCCACGTCGCAGCCTCTGGCCAGGGCCGCGTAATAAGCCAGCAGCTGGAGAGGGATGACGGCCAGGATGGGTGCCAGGTCTTCATCGGCTTTAGGGATGATGATCACGTTGTTGGCGTGTTTGGCCAATTCCGTATCCCCTTCCATGCCGATGCCGATCACGATGGCCCCCCGGGTCTTCACTTCCTGGAGGTTGCTGATGGTCTTGTCATAGATGTTGGACTGGGTAGCCAGGACGATCACCGGCACCCCTTCCGTAATAAGTGCCAGGGTCCCGTGCTTCAGTTCTCCCGCAGCATAAGCTTCCGCATGGATGTAGGAGATTTCCTTCAGCTTCAGTGCCCCTTCCAGAGCTACCGCATAATCCAGGCTCCGGCCAAGGAAGAAGGCATCTTCCCGGTTGGCATAATTGGTGGCATAGACTTTGATCTGATCCACATGGTCCAAGATATCATGCATCTGTTCCGGCACCGCCAGGACGCTCTGGATCAATTCATGGAGCCGTTCATCGCTGATTTTCCCTTTGATGTGGGACACATACATGCTCAGCAGCAGCATGACGATCAGCTGGGTGGTGTAGGCTTTGGTGGAAGCTACGGCGATTTCCGGTCCCGCATAGGTGTAGACCACCTGGTCGGCTTCCCGGGCGATGGAAGACCCTACTACATTGGTGACAGCCATGGTCTTGGCTCCCCGGCGCTTGGCTTCTTTCAGGGCTTCCAGGGTATCGCTGGTTTCCCCGGACTGGCTGATCACGATGCACAGGCAGCTTTCATCGATGATGGGATCCCGATACCGGAATTCCGAAGCGATATCCACTTCCACCGGGATCCGGGCCATCTTCTCGATATAGTATTTGCCCACGATGCCTGCATGGTAGGCGGTGCCGCAGGCCACGATGAAGATCTTCCGGATGTCTTTCAGGGTCTCCGCGGTCCAGTTCAGTTCACTGAACACCACTTTGTCGCTGTCTTTGTCCACCCGGCCCCGGAGGGTATCCCGGACGGCCTTGGGCTGTTCGTAGATCTCCTTCAGCATGAAATGTTCGAAGCCGCCCTTTTCAGCTGCTTCTGCATTCCAGGTGACCCGGAAGACTTTTTTGTCGAGTTTCTTTCCTTCCAGGTCTTTGACAGTGACCCGATCCGGTTCTACGATGGCCATTTCCCCATCGCTGAGGATATAGGTATCCCGGGTCTTGCTGATGATGGCCGGGATGTCGGAAGCGATGTAGTTCTCGCCTTTGCCCAAGCCGATGACCAGCGGGTTGTTCTTCTTGGCGCAGATCAGCTTGCTGGGATCCTTGGCGCAGAGGAACACCAGGGAATAAGACCCCCGGATGGTATGGAGTACCTTCCGGACCGTGCTTTCGAAATCCCCGTCCCACAGGTCCGCCATGAGATGGGCGACGATTTCCGTATCCGTTTCTGAACGGAAATGATGGCCCTTCTTCAGGAGATCCTGTTTCAGGGGCATGTAGTTCTCGATGATCCCGTTGTGGACTACGGCGAACTGGCCGCTTTCGTCCGTATGGGGATGGGCGTTGATATCGCTGGGTTTCCCATGGGTGGCCCAGCGGGTATGGCCGATGCCCACCGTGCCCGCCGGTTCATGGCCTACGATTTTCTGCCGCAGGGCATCCAGCCGGCCCACGCATTTTTCCACGTCGATCTTCCCGTCGTTGTAGACGGCGATGCCGGCAGAGTCATACCCTCTGTATTCTAATTTGCTCAGGCCTTCCATCAAAAAGGGAGTCGCCTGATGGCGTCCGATATATCCTACGATTCCGCACATAGTTGTGCCCTCCTGCGATTCTTTGTAGTTACCGTCTGCCGCCGCCCCTTCTGTATCCCCCTGTTGCCAGAGGGGTTTGTAGGACAGCTTACGGTCTGCAGCTTACCGAGAGGCATCCGCTGACGGCTCGATGGACCTCTTCCTCGTCGGCCAGGCCGGAGCCTGGCACCTGCGCTCTAAGATTTGCAGAAATCCCTTCAGCCCGCTCCCCCTCAAAAACGAGCGGCTCCCCAGTCCGGTATGCCCGGAGAGCATGTTCCTGCAGATACTTTATGATACTATGTTTTGGGCATGGGGTCAACTGGAAAGGGGCCGTTGCATGAGCAACAGCCCGTCATACGTCATAGGTCATACGTCATACGCCAATGGAAGCCAGCTCTGCTGGCTTCGAATTTAAGAAAATCAGTTGAATGTTATAGCGGGTTTTAAAATTTCAAAATCAATTTAGAAAATTGATTTCCAAAAGCGTATGACGTATGATGAAGGGGCTGTTGCACGTTAATGGTCGATGAGACCTCTTGAAAGCCCTTTTATCTGTGTCCTGTCATTATGGACTAAAAGAGGCATCGGAAAATGATGGATCATTTTTCGATGCCTCTTTCTTTGTCTTTCAGTCCGCCCCCTTGGGGGCGGGGGACCGTGCTTGCCCGGTGGTGGGAGTGTCTGTCGATTGACGCCGGTTGTCTCCCTTGCTGTCACCGCCAGGCGGGGCACCCCTGCCCGACGCCGCTTCCCGTCGCTAAAATTTCCGGCCTCGCCATTCGAATCCGCTTCCCGCCAACGCGCTGACGCTTGAACGAGGCTCCCAGCGGATGAGCGAAACCGGAAATTTCTTCACGCTCCGCTCAAGGGTCGTTCAGTGGTACCCCACCTGGCTCTGCTCCTACTGTTTCCTAAAAAAACACAATAAAAAAGGACTTCCGGTCTCCAAGAGGCCGGAAGTGGTGTAAAATTTTAGTATGCGAAACAAAATTTTACCTAAGGATTATACAA
>Ga0129307_1000711_pt1 | contig 46951 bp, 49 predicted proteins | sample P1105metagenome_FD_94437 | JGI IMG/M metagenome (GOLD analysis project Ga0129307, IMG submission 94437) | Capybara group fecal microbial communities from Wisconsin, USA - P1105 metagenome | ecosystem: Host-associated > Mammals > Digestive system > Large intestine > Fecal | place: USA: Wisconsin...
AGCGAAGAGGGAATTGGATTGTGTGCAACTGCAGGAAGAAGCAGATGGATCTATTCAAGCAGTTAAACACCCCTATGTCTGTCGAGTTTTAGACTGCATACCTAAAAAACCGAAAAGTTGTGATTAGTTGTGCTGCAGAGAATCCAAGTAGGCTTTCACAGAAGCGTAGTAGATGCGTAGGAACTTGTTGGCGGATGCCATCATGTAGACACGGTAGGGCTTGCCCTCAGAGCGTTTCTTGTTCATGAACTGGTAGACCGGCTCATCCATTGGAGCGCATTGCAGGAGGACGCCCATCACCAGAAAAAGTGTCCTGCGCAGGGAGGCAGATCCCCGCTTGGAAATGCTGCGGCTGCGGACATCTATTTGGCCGGATTGGTAGGGCGGGGCGTCAATGCCCGCAAAGGCCACCAGCGCTTTCTTGGAATGAAAACGGCGCACATCGCCAATTTCAGCTATGAGTTGGGGGCCGAGTGTGGGGCCAACACCAAACATCCCCATCACTACAGGATACTCCGGCAGAGAAGCTGCCAGAGACTGCATCTCCTGTTTGAGAGCAGCTAATGCGGCGGAAGTTGCCTGGAGTTGGGAAATGGCCTGTTCTACCAAAAGTTTTGCCGTATTTGTTTTCGGCATGACACCGAAGCGTCCACAGGCGGAGGCATAAATGTCCAGCGCCTTATCTTCACTGAAATTGTAGCCGTGCTTTCTGCACCACTTCTGGTACTTGGTGGTAAAGGCTTTCTTAGACAGACCACAGACACATTCGCAATGCCAGAAAGCAGCTACAAAGTCCACCCACTTTTCGCTGCCATCGGCGCGGGGCGGGCTGGTAAACAGGCGATTTGCATCAGGGAAAGCGGTGTCCAGCAGGGAGATCAAGTTGTTTTTCAGCATGGTCTGTACTTTGGAATACTGTTGGTACTGCCGGTAGCAGGTCTTCAACATGAGCCGGGCATCTTCTTCCGGGACATATCTCGGGAGTGTGAGCCAGTGGTCAAGACCGTAGTTGGCCAGCTTCACGGCATCCTTCTTGTCGGTCTTGCCCCGTCTTAAACTGTTGTTCCCGTAGTCGTGCACCAGCATTGCATTGACTACGGAAACATAAAGCCCCGCGTCGTGGAGCAGCCAGGCCACAGGCGCATGGTAATTGCCCGTGGATTCCATCACCACACGGGTCTCGCCGTCCAGGCTTTTGAGCAGCCTTGCCAGCTCGCTCAGTTCACTGGCGGTGTGGCACACTTCAAAGGGGGAAACCACTACCTCTCCAAAGGGCCGCATGACTGCAATCGTGCTCTTGCCCTTGGAAATATCGATGCCAACACAGTTCATTCACATTCCTCCAATACCAAGAATCTGCAACCGGAAATCCATCTTTTCTCGCTGCCGATTCAATCTATTGGGTGACACGAACTCTCCGGCATCCGGTGGCTCAACCTGCTCAAATCGAACGCTGCAACAAGAGGATGGCTGACAGTCTTTCGAACGGACATAAAAGCCCAAGGAGGGATTGGTCAGCCAGTTGCTCCCCTTATTGTAGCTTAGGCACGAGATGGAGAGAAAGCTGGACTGGCTGCCCGGCTTTCCTGTCCAAATTTATTGTAATAGGAGGGATACCGATGACAGAACGGGAATTTGACCAACTTCTGAAGCGGGCGCTGGAGGAGGCCGGAAAATCGGAACAGGAGGACTTTCCTGAGGATGATGGTCCCATGTCACCCCGGCAGCGGGCACGGATGGAGCAAATGCGCCGGGACCCCGCCGGGTATTACCGCCGGTACACCCAGGTGATGGCCGATACAGCAGAGGCAGAGCGGAGGGAAAAAACAGAAAGCCCGAGGCACGTCCGCCAGCATGGAAAACATATCCTGCGTTATGGCACGGCGGCGGTCATTGCGGCCCTTCTGGGCGGTTCTGCCTTGGCTTATTCCCTGACTGGGGGAGAGTTTTTCCGGCAGCTGTTTTTGAAAGAGGCAGGGGACGTCAGCGCCTATATGGACACGGATCAGTTGTTGGAGATGGGCGGCGGCAACGTGGGTACCGTCCTGGAGACGGAAGAAGTGCGCCTGGAGCTATTGGACGCTGTCTCCAGCGGAAATTCTGCCATGATTGCCATCCGTGTGACGGCCAAGCCGCTGACAGAATTTTCCCTGGATGGAGAGTCCTGCCGGAATTATGGCTTTTTGAAAATTCAGGATTCCTTCACCTCCGGAGACGATGCCTTTTCTTCCAGCACCCGCTATCTGTTCCGGGATGACGATTCTACACTGGGGAATAATGAGTGCATCCTGCTTCTCTCCTATACCAGCAGGGAACCCATCCCCGACGGTGCCTATACTATAGCACTATATGATCTCGGCTGTCTGGATACGGAGGAGGTTCTGATCCCCGGCCAATGGCAGCTCTCCGTGGATCTGAACGGTGCGGATCACTACAGTCACACCATCAAGACGGAGACAGCGTACCGTTTTGGCGACTACACCTATGTTCTGGACAGCGTGGCCGTGACGCCGTTGTCTCTGACGCTGAAATTCTCCTGCGAGAGCGATTCCCTGGACTGCGACGAGGCACTCTGGGCGCAGATGGACCGCTTGACTATCCAGTTGGAGGACGGTACCGTCCTGGACGGAAGTCAGTTCTATCAGAGCCGCACAGCCTCCGGCGCGGACGGCCATTGGAGCATGACGGTGGGCGTGGAGTTCGGGGCACCGTTGCCAGCGAATTCGATTCGGTCCCTGGGACTGGGGGGGCAGACGGTGGCATTGGATTTGAAATGATGGAGGCTGCCTATGGAGCGCTATATAAAAGAACTGCGGGGCCTGCAAGAACGGATGGCTCAGCTTCACAATGACCGTTCGGTGCTGGAGGCTCTGAAAGACCGGGAGCTATCCTGCCGGGAGGAACTGGAGCGGTGCCGTGCCCGGCGGGATAAGGAACAGGCGGATGTGGACCGACTGGAGCGGCTCAGTCCGGCTTCCATTTTCCACACCCTGACCGGCAGCAAGGAGGATAAGCTGAGTCAGGAGCAGGCGGAGGCCTATGCCGCCGCCCTGCGGTTTCAGACCGCCCAGCGGCAGCTGGAGGAGGTGCTGCGGGAAATCGAATTCCGGCAGAGGAGGATTCGGGAGAACGAGACGGCGCCGGAGCAATATGACCAGCTGCTGCACCGGAAGGTGGAAGAATTGAAGAGCAGCGATCCCCACGCGGCAGAGCGTCTGAAAGCCATTGAGGAGCGCATTGCCGCTCTGGCGGATCGACGGCGGGAGCTGCGGGAGGCCGTGGACGCCGGAGAGGCGGTGCAAAACCAGCTTGCGGCCGTGGCGGATTCCCTGTCCAACGCGGCGGGATGGAGCACCTGGGACCTGCTGGGCGGCGGGCTGCTGACTGACGCGGCAAAATATTCCCATCTGGACGAAGCGGAGAAGCGCGCCGACGCGCTGCAGAGCGATCTGCGCCGGTACCAGGCGGAACTGTCCGACGTGACCATCTCGACGGACTTTCACATCCAGGTGGACAGTTTCCTCTCCGCAGCGGATGTCTGGTGGGACAACATCTTCACCGACTGGGCGGTGCGGGATCACATAGACCAAGCGCAGAGCCGGGTCCGGGAGACCCAGGCCCGGGTGGACGCCCTGCAGGAGCGGCTGCGGACGGATCTGGATGCGGCGGAGAAGAAACTGACGGAACAGCAGGCTCTGTGGCGCAGGGAGACGGAACAGGCGTAATGCCGTAATTCACAGAAAGAGGAGCGCGACTGGCTGAGACAGGGGTTCAGCCGGTCGTGTTTTTATGATATGATCATGTTTAACAAATCTTAAGAATTTCCCCTGTTTCTTATTAAAGGGCGGTTTTCTATAATAGTATCCAAGGAGGGAGCCTATGTACCATATTCTGATCTGCGACGACGAGAAGGACATTGTCAACGCACTGAAAATCTACTTAGCCAATCCGGAGTACCGGCTGTTCGAGGCCAATACCGGACGGGAGGCGCTGGACATCATGGCGCGGGAGGAGATCCACCTGGTGCTGATGGACATTATGATGCCGGAGATGGACGGGATCTCCGCCATGGTGAAGCTCCGGGAGACCAGCAATGTGCCGGTGATCCTGCTGACAGCCAAAAGCGAGGACACGGACAAGATCCTGGGACTGAACGTGGGGGCCGACGATTACATCACCAAGCCCTTCAATCCCGTGGAGGTAGCGGCTCGGGTGCGGTCCCAGCTGCGGCGGTATCTGCAGCTGGGCGGCGGCACGGTGCGGCCGGAGACGCTGCGCATCGGCGGCATTGAGCTGGATGACCGGGCCAAGGCGGTGACTTTGGACGGTGAGGCGGTGGCCCTGACGCCCACGGAATACGAGATTTTAAAGTTGCTGATGGAGCATCCGGGGCAGGTCTACTCTCCCAAGGAGATTTACCGCCTGGTGTGGAAAGACGCGCCTTATGGCAGTGAGAATACGGTGGCGGTCCACATCCGCCACCTGCGGGAGAAGCTGGAGATCGATCCGGCGGAGCCCCGGTATCTGAAGGTGGTCTGGGGCCAGGGTTATAAGATGGAGAAAGGAAAGCGGGCATGAACGATTTACAGGAAACCACTCTGTTTTTGCCGGAAAATGAGCAGGGGAAACCGGGAAAAAAGCGGGGACGGCTCACCGGCAGCCTGGCCGCCAAGGTCACGGCCTATATTCTGCTGGTGCTCATGGTCATGGTCACGGCGGGCGGCGTTCTGGGCGCGGCGGTCATCGCCGATCAGAATCTGTATACCATCAGTAAGGAAACCTACAAGTATGACCAGTTTGAGGGCATCGCCCGGAGGGACGGAATGCGGATTGCCTCCGAGGTACTGGCTGGGAATTCCGAGGGCGCGGAGCGCTATTGTGCGGAGAGGAACGTGGGGGAGGCCTCCATATACAAAGAGGACGGCACGAAGATCTGGATCTGGCGATCCGGACAGGCTGTCAGTGACCAGTGGAGCTTTTCCGATATCACACAAAGCTGGAATGGGGATTCGGCATACCCCAAGGCCTTTTATCAGGTTCGCGTCACCTTGACGGCGGGCCTGCCGGTAGGCGACACCTACGCCATGGCAGACAAGCTCATCGACCTGGCCTACGCCCTTCGCTACTGGATTTACGCCATCATCGCCGTGGCGGCTGTGCTGAGCGTGGTGTGTTTCGTATTCCTGCTCTGTGCGTCCGGCCATCACACCGGAGAGGAGGGTGTCCGCCCCGGTTGGGGCACCAGGCTTCCTCTGGACGTACTGACCATAGGCGGATTCCTGGGCAGCTTTTTCCTCATGGAACTGGTTATTGAGGAGGTTATGTATCAGACGTCCTCCGATCTGCTGACGCTTCTGCTGCTGGCCGCCTGCGGTGTCTATGCCGTGATTGTATTTACAGGCTGGTGCATGAGCCTGGCCCTGCGAATCAAACTGGGGAGCTGGTGGAAGAACACGGTAGTTTGGTGGATTCTACTGCTGGCGGTACGTGTCTGCAAAAAGCTGCGGCACGGCCTGGATGTGCTGGGGAGCGGCGCGGCGGCCCTGCTCCGGGGCATCCCCCTGGTCTGGAAGACGGCGGCGGTGTTTGCCGGAATCTCCCTGCTGGAATTTTTGCTTATTCTGATGTGCTGGTGGGAGACGGACGTTTTGCTGGTGCTGTGGCTGCTGGAAAAGCTGGTGCTGTTCGGGGTGGTGCTGTACTGTGCCCTGGTGCTGCGGAAGCTGCAGAAGGGCGGCGAGGCCCTGGCCTCCGGGGACCTGGAATATCATGTGGATACCCGGCGGATGTTCTGGGACTTCCGCAGACACGGAGAAGATCTGAACAGCATCGCCCAAGGCATGACCCGGGCAGTGGACCAGCGAATGAAAAGTGAACGGCTGAAGACAGAGCTGATCACCAATGTGTCTCATGATATCAAGACGCCCCTGACCTCCATCATCAATTATGCGGACCTCATAGGCAGGGAGCCTTGTGACAATGAGAAGATTACGGAATACGCCGGGGTGCTGCTGCGGCAGTCGGAGCGGCTGAAGAAGCTGATTGAGGACCTGGTGGAAGCCTCCAAGGCCTCCACCGGAAATCTGGAGGTGCTTCTGGCCCCCTGTGAGGCTGGCGTCCTGCTGACTCAGGCGGCAGGGGAGTACGAGCAGAGGCTGGAGGCGGCCAATTTGGAGCTGGTGACCCGGCAGCCGGACCATCCGGTGACCATCCTGGCGGACGGCAGGCGGCTGTGGCGGGTATTTGACAACCTGATGAGCAATATCTGCAAGTACGCCCAGGGCGGCACCCGGGTCTATCTGACCCTGGAGGAGCAGGACGGGCAGGCGGTGATCTCCTTTAAGAACACCTCCCGCTCCCCGCTGGATATCTCCGCCGATGAGCTGATGGAGCGGTTCGTCCGGGGCGATGCCTCCCGGAACACAGAGGGCAACGGCTTAGGGCTGTCTATCGCCAGAAGCCTGACGGATCTGCAGAAGGGCACCATGGACCTGACGGTGGACGGGGATCTGTTTAAAGTCGTCCTGCGTTTCCCCCTGGTCGTCTGAATATATAACACGAAAAGGGCCAGCCTGAAGGCTGGCCCTTTTCGTTGGAAGAATGAATGAAAAAGAAGCTTGACTCTCGCTAATGATACAATACCGGTAATTTGTAAAAGAATTCAGCAACAAATTTTAAAAAAGTCTTAAATCTTTCAGAGTGCTAAACAGCGCCGCCGCCCCATAGATTGATAAAAACGAGAAAGGCGGTGTGCGTCTGAAAAACAAACGGAAAATTCGGATCACGGTGGTGGATCTCAATCCGCCGGGACGGCTGCGGAAAGCACTGAAGCGGTTGACACGGGACCATCTGCGGAAGCAAAAGAAATGAGGATCGCGGCCTATTGCCGGGTCAGCACCGACCGGGAGGAACAGCTGGACAGTTTGGAAAACCAGAAGCGCTTTTTTCGGGAATACGCGGAAAAGTGCGGCTGCCAGCTGACCGCCCTCTACGCCGACGAGGGCATCAGCGGACGGGCACTGAAAAACCGCCGGGAGTTTCTGCGAATGCTGGAGGACGCGGACCGCGGCTGCTTCGACATGATTGTGGTGAAGGATATCTCCCGGTTTGCCCGGAATACAGTGGACGCGCTGACGGCGGTACGGCATCTGCGGAGCCTGGGGATTGAGGTAACGTTCCTCTCCAACAGCATGACGATCCTGGGACAGTCGGAGTTTGTGCTGACCGTGTTCAGTGCCCTGGCTCAGGAGGAGAGCGCCAACCTGTCCAAGCGGGTGAAATTCGGAAAGCGGGTCACGGCGGAACAGGGGAGAACCCCTACGATCATCTATGGCTACGACCACGTCGACAACCTGCATCTGTCCGTCAACGAGGCGGAGGCCACCGTGGTCCGCAGGATTTTCCAGCTGTATGACGAGGGGGTGGGCTGCCGGAAAATCGCGCAGGAGCTGAACAGCGAAGCCATTCCCACGAAAAAGGGAGCCGCCTGGGACGCCAGGGGGGTACGTCGGATTTTAGGGAACTCCATCTACTGTGGGGAATATGTAAACCGCAAATATGAGGTGGGCGATTTTCTGGAGGGGCGGTTGGTCCCGCTGCCAGAGGGCGATCACCTTCACCACCAGCGGCCCGAGTGGGCCATCGTCAGCCGGGAGCTGTTTGACAGGGTTCAGGGCCAGATCACCCTCCGACAAACATCCGGGGAAAAAAAGCGGTACAGCGGGCAGTATCTCTTCAGCACGCTGATCCGCTGCGCCCACTGTGGACGGGCCTTCTGCCGCCGCAGCTATACATATGCCAAAACCAGAATCTATTGGCAGTGTCCCACAAACAGGCAGTCCGGCGACTGCCCCAACAACGTGACCGTGGACGAGTCAGAACTGACGGAAGCCATCCGGGAATATCTATGGCGGCAAGTCGGAGACTGGGAAGCTTTTTCCCAGGATTTGCTGACGGAACTTGACCTGGAACCGCCGGAGCTGCCGGAATCCGAGGAGATCATGGAAAAGCGAGCGGCAAAGCTCCGCCGTCAGCGGGAGAAGCTCCAGCGGCTGTATCTGGGAGATGTCATCACGCTTCAGGAGCTGTGGGAGCGGGATTTGCCTCTGCGGGAGGAACTGGAGCAGATCTCCATTTCGTCGGCGGAGGTGAGGGAGATACCGCGGAAAGCAGAGGAAAGTCACACTGACCGCCGGGAGGAAATCCGGCGTTTTCTTCAGCTGGAGTCCATGACCAACGTGGCGCTGCGGGAACTTCTGGAGAGTATTGTGGTGGATTGTGACAGGAGGGTGACAGTCACCTTCAAAGTCCTACCTGCGTAAAGTATGCCTGTTTGTAGGCAATGGCGGAGGCAGTGGACCCCATTGTTCTGGACGCCCACATTACCGACACCTGCGATCCCAGATGCGATTGCGAGCTGGCGGAGATCCCCACCTTCATCAACAGCTATTTCGATGGGGAGCTGTCCACCGGCGGCGATATGCGGCGGGTTTTCGTGACCCTGGGGCAGTTCTCCATCGTCCGTCTGGAACGGGATTCCCAGCTGCTGATTCCCGTGTACGACTACTGCATGCCCGACAAGGAGTGCAGCGGCGGCGACAAGGAGGACCCCTGCGGCCTGTTCCGCAACATTAAATTCCCAACCAACGAGTTTTTCCCGCCCAACACAGTGCATATGCCGGAGACCTATGAGGACACCCGCAACTACTGCAGCTGCCAGTGAACGGAGAGATGATGCCGCGGAAAATCCGCGGCATCAATCTTTTGTCATAACCGGGACAAGTCCCTCATAGAGTGGAACAGCACAAGGGGGGATGGATGACATGGAAAAGGACAAGGCGATGCGGAGCTATGAGCAGGCAGCGGCCGTCCTGCCCTCCGCGCTGCGGCGAGCGGCACTGATGGAGCCGCAGGAATACCAGCTGCGGGCAGAGGAATTCCGGCTGCGGGTAGGCTATCCCATGACGATCCTGCTGCCGGAGGGGGAAGTGGATACCGGCGTGGCGGTAGAGCAGGGAGACCTGGAGACACTGTGCAATCTTGCCACGGAATTCTCCCGTTATGCCGCGTCTGAGACTTTGCGCCGTGGGTATCTGTCCATCCGGGGCGGCGGCCGGGTAGGGCTTTGCGGCTCCGCGGTGATGAGAGAAGACGTCTGCGCCAATCTGAAGGATTTCTCCTCCGCCTCCGTCCGAATCGCCCGGGAGCAGCGGGGAATCGGAGAGGCGGTGACGCCGCGGCTGTTCCGGAACGGGCGGTTTCAGAGCACCCTGATTCTGTCGCCTCCCGGCGGCGGAAAAACAACGCTGCTGCGGGATCTGGTTCGCTGCCTCTCCAAAGGCACGGAGGAGACGCCTGGGCTTCGGGTGTCGCTGGCGGACGAGCGGGGAGAGGTAGCTGTGCTTTACCAGGGGGTACCCCAAATGGACGTGGGCCCCCGCACCGACGTGCTGGACAGCTGTCCAAAGGCGGCGGCCATCCCCATGCTGCTGCGGGCCATGAATCCCCAGATCATCGCCGTGGACGAGATCACCGTCCGGGAGGATCTCCGGGCTATGGCTATGGCGGCCAACTGCGGCGTGGGGCTGCTGGCCACGATCCACGCGGGCAGCGTGGAGGAGCTGCTGCAAAAGCCATTGTACGCAGAGCTGCTGCAGGCCCGTGTTTTCTCTCTGGCGGTTCTGATTGACTATACAGGTGGGGAACGGCAGTACCGGGTGGAGGAGCTGCCATGCTGAAGCTGTTGGGAAGCGTGTGTATTCTGGCCGCCGGCGGGTATGTGTGGACACAGCAGATGGGGGCGAGGCGCAGGGAAATGGAGTCCTACAGGGACATGATCGCCGCACTGCAGGAGATGGAGGACACCATCCGCCTGAGCCGCACACCGCTGCCCCGTCTGCTGGAACGGCAGATGGAACGCAGAGGAGGCGATACAGCGGCTTTTTTTCAAAACGTACGGCAGGGGCTGGACGCGGGAAAATCACTGACTGGCGCGTGGCGCAATGCCGCAGCAATCCTGCCGTGGCGGGAAACAGACCGGGGTACTCTGGAGGAATTGGGGCAGAACCTGACTGGGGACGCGGAACAAGCATGTAAAGGAATTGAGCTTGTCTGCCGTTCTCTGGAGAGACCTTTGGAAGAACTTCGGCAACAGCAGCCGGATTTTGAGAAACGCAGCACGGCCCTCTGCTTCTCCGGTGCAGCATTGCTGATAATTTTACTGATATGAGGACAGTCGTATGAATGTGGACTTGATTTTCAAAATTGCAGCCATCGGCATCCTGGTGGCGGTGCTGAACCAACTTTTAATTCGCTCCGGACGGGAGGAACAGGCCATGATGACTACCTTGGCCGGTCTGGTAGTGGTGTTGATGATGATGGTGCAGGAGATCAGCAATCTCTTTGACCTCGTCAAGACCTTGTTCCATTTCTGACCATGGAGACAGTAATCCAGATCACGGTGGTCTGTGTGCTGGTGGCCATGCTGGGACTGTTGCTGAAAAAGGGCAGCCCGGAACTGACGCTGCTGCTGACCCTGTCCGCCGCGGTGGCCGCGTTTCTGCTGCTGTCCGGCCTGCTGTCCCAGCTTCTGGATTTTCTGCAGGAGCTGTCCGATGCTGCCGGCGTCAGTCAGGATCTGTTTCTGCCGCTGTACAAAACCATGGGCATCGCCGTGGTGGTGAAAATCGGCGGCGGACTATGTAAGGACGCCGGGGAGTCCGCCCTGGCGTCGGTGGTGGAGACGGCGGGGACGGTCTGCGCCCTGCTGGTGGCGATACCGTTGTTCCGTGTGGTGCTGAGTACCTTGCTGGAGTTGATGAACCAATGAAAAAGTGGATGATATGCCTGGTGGTTCTGCTGCTGGCTCTGACTGTACCCGCCCGGGCGGCGGAGATACCGCAGGAGTTGGAGGACGCCCTTCCGGAGGAGGCCTCCCAGCTGCTGCAGGATACGGAGCTGGATGGGACAGACAGCCTTCAGTCCGGCATCTCCGGTATTCTGGAAAAGGTCTCCGGACAGATTCTGGGTATCCTGAAGGAGCGGCTGCTTGGCGCGGTACTGGTGCTGCTGGTAGTGCTGCTCTGTGGCGTCATCGACGGGGTTCGTCAGGGCACCGGGGACGCCGGCGTGGAGCTGATGCCTCTTGCCGGAGCCCTGTCAGTGACCATGGTCAGCGCGGGCAGCCTCAACTCCCTCATTGGTCTGGGAGCGGAGACCATCGACTCCATGAGCGCCTTTTCCAAGGCCCTGCTGCCCACACTGGCGGCTGCCACTGCCGCCGCGGGCGCTCTGGGCACCGCCACGGTACAGCAGGTAACCACGGTGTTTTTTGTGGATTTGCTGCTGCAGATGATCCACGGCTTTCTGATGCCCCTGGTCTATCTGTATATCGGCGTTTTGACGGCGGGGGCCATGCTGTCCGACAGCAGGCTCTCCGGCATCTCCACCGCGCTGAAAAAGGTGATTACCTGGGTTCTCAGCGTGTCCCTGATCGCCTTTACCGTGTATCTGTCCGTGGTCAGAGTGATCTCCGGCAGCGCAGACAGTGCGGCGATCAAAGTTGCTAAAGCCACGATTTCCGGCACCATTCCGGTGGTTGGCAGCATTTTGTCCGAGGCCAGTGAAACCGTGCTGGCGGGGGCGGGAATGCTGAAAAACACCATCGGCGTCTTTGGGATGCTGGCGGTGCTGGCCATCTGCGCCATTCCTTTTTTGCAGCTGGGAATACAATATCTGTTTTACAAACTCACGGCGTTTTTGGCGGGAACCATGGGACCACCTGGTCTTTGCAAGCTGGTGGACGGTCTGGCGGGAGTCTTCGGACTGGTACTGGGGATGACCGGGGCCTGTGCGCTGCTCCTGCTGGTGTCTGTTCTATCCTCTATCGCGGCGGTGATGCCATGATGATCACACTGAAAAACTGGCTGACGGCCATCCTGGCCGCCACACTCCTGCTGACCGTGGCGGAGAAGCTGGTGCCGGAGGGCTCGCTGCGGAAAATCGCCTCCATGACCGGTGGGCTGATCCTCTTGATCGTTCTCGTACAGCCGCTGACAAAGCTACAGCTCGGCCGGCTGCAAATAGACTATGACAGCTACAGCGCCTCCATAGAGGAGCGGCAGGCGGAGCTGCAGGCGGAGAACGAGGCGGAGCTGACGGAACTCATAGTGGAGCGGACGGAAGCATATATATTGGACAAAGCCGCAGCTCTGGGAATCTCCTGCCAGGTGGAGGTCACCACAAAGACGGGGGAGGACGGTATCCCCCGGCCTGATAGCGCTGTTCTCAGCTGTGGGGAGTCGGCGGAACTGGCGGCATATTTGGAAAATGAATTGGGAATTCCCAAGGAGAGGCAGGTTTTCCATGGAACATAAGCAGAAAACGGAAGCATTTCAGAAGCTGTGGGGGAAATACAAGTATGTCCTGCTGGTGGTGATGGCAGGGGTGGCCCTGCTCCTCTGGCCCTCGGGCGGACAGGGAGCGCCGGAGGAGACGCAGACGGAACCATCGGAAAGCCAGACGGATTCTCTGGCGGAGACAGAGGTGCGCATGAAGGACATCCTGTCCAAAATCGACGGAGTGGGGGAACTGGAGCTGATGCTGACGCTGGAGAGTACGGAGCAGCAGGAGTTCGCCGTGGACACGGAACTCTCCTACAGCGGTCAGACAGCAGCTCCGGACGACTATACCCGACGGTCGGAGACCGTGGTGGTCTCCGGGAAAAATGGTGACACGCCGGTGGTGGTGAAAAACGTCAGCCCCGCCTATCGCGGGGCACTGGTGGTATGCCAGGGTGGCGGGAACGCGGAGGTAAAGCTGGCGGTCACCCAGGCGGTGGCCGCCCTGACGGGCCTGAGCTCGGATCGGATCACGGTGGTCAAATGGAAATCATAATTTGGAGGAGGATGCACACGATGAGACAGAATTGGAGACGAAACACGGTGGTGGCGACTATGCTGGTTCTGGTGGGGGCAGCCGTGTTTCTGAACTGGAAGTACACAGGCGACGCCGCCCAAGAGACAGGGACAAAAATCCTGGGAGAATCCACACTGGTGGCGGGGACGGAAACCGATGCCGCATCCTCAGGCACGGACGCAGCCGCACTGGAGGAGGACGCCGTCTATACCGGCTCCGACTACTTCGCCTCCGCACGGCTGACCCGGCAGCAGGCCCGAGACAGCGCCATTGATCTGTTGGAAAAGGCCGCCAGTGAGGAGGGTGCGGATACAAGCGTGCTGAACGAGGCATCGCAGAGCATCCAGGTGTTGGCGTCCTACACCCTGACAGAGGCGCAGATTGAGAATCTGGTGACGGCAAAGGGCTACAAGGACTGCGTGGCGTTCATGGGGAATGACAGCATCAGCGTGGTGGTCTCCACGGACAGCGGAGAGCTCTCCAGCGAGGACGTGGCCAAAATCATGGAGATTACGAAATCGGAAACCGGTTATTCCGCTGACTGCATCAAGATCATGGCGGCAAATTAGCTGCCGGCGGTGTAAAAATCTGTTGTATTTTTATAGCGCCCATGGTATATTATGTGTTACAAGAACTTTGCGAACGGCGCGGCCGCTGGAAAGCGCCGCGCCCGCGGCGCGAAACACAGGATTGCGTGCGGAACGCCGATACAAAGGATAAGGAGAGTATTGCGTGATGAGCGAGAACAAGGACTATGTGACCCTGCCTGAGGAAAACGGCAGCATCCATATATCGGAAGAAGTCATCGCCGCCATTGCCGTGGGGGCTGTCCGGGAGGTAGAAGGCATCGCCGGCATGATGACCGGCATGGGCGGCAGCGTCACCGATCTGGTGAATAAAAAGAGCGCCCAGAAGGGGACAAGGGGCGTCAAGATTGACATGACCAACGACGCGCTGAAGCTGGATCTCTATGTGATGGTACAGTACGGCGTGGGAATCCCCGAGGTGGCGGAAAACGCTCAGAAGGCTGTCATCAGCGCCGTGGAGGCCATGACTGGCTGCAGCGTGGAGAGCGTCAATATCCACGTGGGCGGCGTGACCATCGCCTGAAAACAGCCGGAGAGGGAACAGACAGAAGATGACACGAAATACTGCACGGGAAATCGCGGTTCATCTCTCTTATGAGATGAACTTTACAGACCTGCCTATCGAACAGCTGCTGAACCAGCGGCTGACGAACGAGGCATTTGCCGAGCTGTCCGGAGAGGACCCGCTGTACAGCGAGGCGCCAAACGCCAAGCAGGACGCCTATATCCGCCGTCTGGTGACCGGTGTGTCCCAGCACGCCGCGGAGCTGGACTCCTATATTGCCAAATATGCCAAGGGATGGAGCTTTGCCCGGATTCCCCTGGTGGCCTCCGCCATCATGCGGGTGGCCATGTATGAGGTCCTGTACATGCAGGACATCCCCAACGGTGCCGCCATCAACGAAGCGGTGGAGATCGCCAAAAAATACGAGACACCGGAGACGGTGAAGTTCATCAACGGTATTTTGGGCAGCTTTGTGCGGCAGGAGATTTCCGAATAAGAAAAACGGCAGAGCGGGGCAAGGTGGCGAAGCCACCGCTGTCCGGCTCTGCTTTTTTACAGGGACGAGCCCGGCGGACACGATTCAGAAATCCCGCTTGGGCAAAGGAGTAATCAAATGGAACAACACATCTTCGGCGTCACCGAGGTGAACAACCTGGTCAAGCTGCTGCTGGACGGGGAGCCCATGCTCCAGAATATCTATGTCCGGGGAGAGCTGTCCAACTATAAGATGTATCCCTCTGGCCACCACTATTTTACCCTGAAGGACCAGGAGGGCGCCCTCCGGTGCGTCATGTTCAAGGGCAGTGCCATGAAGCTCCGGTTCCGGCCGGAGAACGGCATGAAGGTGGTGGCCTCCGGCCGCATTACCGTGTTCCCAAGGGACGGCGCCTACCAGCTCTACTGCAGCACCCTGACGCCGGAGGGCGTGGGAGACCTGGCGGTGGCCTTTGAGCAGTTGAAGGCTAAGCTGTACGCCGAGGGCCTGTTTGACCCCGGTCACAAAAAGCCCCTGCCCGCCTACCCGGAGAAGATCGCCATCGTCACCTCCTCGGCGGGCGCGGCGGTCCACGACATGATCCGCATTCTGCGCCGCCGCTACCCCATCGCCAAGGTGATTTTGCTCCCCGTTCGGGTCCAGGGAGCCGAGGCCCCGCCGGAGATTGCCGGAGCCATCCGGTACGCGGACAGGTGGAAGATCGGCGACGTCATCATCACCGGCCGGGGCGGCGGCTCTATGGAGGACCTATGGGCATTCAACGATGAACGGGTGGCCCGTGCCATCTACGACTGTGAGACGCCGGTGATCTCCGCCGTGGGCCATGAGCCGGACGTGACCATCTCCGACTTTGTGGCGGACGCCCGGGCAAGCACTCCCTCCAACGCGGCGGAGATCGCCGTGCCGGATCAGATGGAGCTGCTGCGGTGGCTCCGGGGTGTCTGGGATCGGATGGAGCAGAGCGAGACGCAGAGGCTGGAGGCCCTGCGGCAGCGCCTGGATGCGCTGGCCTCCAAACGGGTGATGACCGACCAGTTAGCCTATGTCCAGGACAAGCGGATGGAGCTGGTCCATGTCCAGCAGCGGCTGGGCGATTTGGCAAGCGGGCAGCTGGCCCGGAAGCGGCAGGGATTTGCCGCTCTGGCGGCGTCGCTGGACGCCATGAGCCCCCTGAAAGTTCTGGGGCGGGGCTACGCCATGGCCCAGGATGAAGCGGGCCGGATTTTAAAGAGCTATCGGGACGTGACAACCGGAGACCGGGTGTCCGTAACCCTGGGAGAGGGCGGCTTCACCTGCACGGTGGACGAGCCCTGCAAGGAGGAACAGGAACATGAGTGCAAAAAAAGTGACATTTGAGCAGCAGATCGCCCGCCTGGAGGAGATTGTGGCGGCGCTGGAGAAGGGCGACGCCCAGCTGGCAGACTCCCTGGCCCTGTTTGAGGAGGGGACCAAGCTGATCGCGGCCTGCTCCAAGCAGCTGGATCAGGCGGAGCAGCAGGTGGTGAAGCTGATGAAGGGCGCCGACGGTGCCCCGGTGGAGCTGCCCTTTGAGGAGAAGGAGGACTAAACATGGAGCAGTTTGCACAGCAGATGAAGCAGGCCCAGCAGCTGGTGGAGGCCCGCCTGGCGGAGTTCTTTACCGGCGGCGGACTGGAGGAGGCCATGCGGTACAGCCTGATGGCCGGCGGCAAGCGGATCCGTCCCGTTTTGTGCATGAAGTTCTGCGAGGCGGCGGGCGGTACCATGGAGGAGGCTTTGGACTTCGGCTGCGGCGTGGAGATGCTCCACACCTATTCCCTGATCCACGATGATCTGCCCTGCATGGACAACGACGACCTGCGCCGGGGCAAGCCCACCAATCACAAGGTATACGGCGAGTGCGTGGCTACCCTGGCGGGAGACGCCCTCCAAGCGGCGGCATTCCAGACAGTGCTGTTTGCCAAGGGCCCCTGGCAGGACGAAGGGAAGATCGCACCTCATCTGGCAGCTGGCCTTTTAGCGGCTGCCGCCGGAGAGCAGGGCATGTGCTGCGGCCAGTATTGGGACACCATTGGCGACGGAAAGGTGATCCACACTGCCGAGGAGCTGACGGCCATCAACGACAAAAAGACCGGTGCCCTATTGCGGGCGGCCTGCATGATGGGCGTGGCTGCGTCCTCCGGCCACCGGGCGGTGGATGACAGCTGTATGGACGCTGCAAAAGAGTACGCCACCAATCTGGGTCTGGCCTTCCAGATCCGGGACGATATGCTGGACGTCATCGGCGATGCGGCGGAGTTCGGCAAGCCCATCGGCTCCGACGCATCCAATGAGAAATCCACCTATGTGACGCTGCTGGGTCTGGAGGAGTGTGAGCGACGGGTGTTGGATTACACGGCGAAGGCCAAAGCCGCCCTGGAGAAGGGGAAATGGCGCGGCGACACGGCATTTCTCTGTACCCTTGCGGACAGCCTTGCGGAACGGAAGAAATGAGTGGAATACCGGGAGGCGGAACACTAAGAGAACCAGTTGTGCCGGATGGGCCTGTGCTTGTCCGGCACAATTTTTACGAAGTTCAGGGTGTTCGTCCCTGAAAAATTCACAATTTGTATATACGGAATATGTTGTATATTTATGAGAACCGTGTTATACTAAAACTCGCTAAGCGGCGGCGCAGTATTCTAGTCAGATCTGCCGTTTCCTAAGGAGGGCCTAAAAATCCTCTGAAGGGCACATCGATGAAACCTCTGGTGCCTGCTTGATACGCCCAGTTTTGGGTGGGTGCTGGGGGGAAGCGCGCCACGCGTGCTTGCGGACTCAGGGCGATTTCCAATGGCATGGTCAACCCGACCCTGTTTCCGTGGAGACCTGCTCTTGTGCACAGACGTACTCCCATCGTGGTATTTTCGGCCTGTGTACGAAGCAGATTGTGAACCTGCAATGCGGTGCATCGGTCCTGCGGGACCGTAACGCTGTGTGCAGACGTAGCCTGCCTTGCGTGGGTGTGGTGGATGAGAGGTCAGGCCGTCTCTGCTCCGGCCGGAGCGACTGGCGGCCCCTTGCTCTCTGAAACCATATCTGCAAAAGAGGCTAAAGAAACGGACGGACTGTGGTGGAAATCACCTAGGCTGTTCAACGAGGCAGAAAAGGGATTGCAGTGCGGACTAAGTGGCAATCGGGTAGCGTGTTCGGGCAACGACACGCCGCTGCGCCGAAGGGGGAACCGCCTCCATCGGCAACGAGAGGTGCGCCGCGGGGAAAACCAACCCGTACCTAAGCCGTAAGATTTACCTTTTCTGCCGCCGCCGGCTTAGCAAGCATGAGCGTTTACCTTCCAATGGAGGTTGTTTTTTTGAAGAAGACTCAGCCCCAAAAAGGGGAAAAGAAAAAGAACGGCGAGTCCTCCCAATACCGATGGGCCCTAACGGTCTTTCTCATGGCGGTCTCCCTGTCCGCTGCATTGAGCCTGGCGTCACAATCGATGCTGGACAGCGCGGGCGTGGCGGTCGCCCTTTTGGTTTTGACCGTGTTCATCGGTCTGGGCATTGTGTTCGATATCATCGGCGTGGCCGTCACGGCGGCGGACCCCAGACCCTTCCACTCCATGGCGGCCCACAAGGAGAAGGGGGCCAAAGAGGCCCTGAGCCTCCTTCGGAACGCCAGCCATGTGTCCAGCGTCTGCAACGACGTGGTGGGCGATATCTGCGGTATCGTCAGCGGCGCTACCGGCGCCGTGATCGTGGCCCAGCTGCAGCAGGTTCTGAATCTGCGGTCCGTGCTGGTTTCCGTGGCCGTCACGGCACTGGTCTCCGGCCTGACCATCGGTGGAAAGGCGCTGGGCAAGACCTTCGCCATGAAGCAGAGTACCAAGGTGGTCTACTGGGCAGGCCGTTTCCTGCATATTTTTCATCGTTCATCCAAGTAACAAAGAGGAGCACTGATTGTGATTTTAGAGAAGATCCATTCCCCAGAGGATGTCAAGGCGCTGGATCGGAAGGAGCTGCCGGTTCTTTGCCAAGAATTGAGGCAGTTCTTGATTGAAAGTGTCTCAAAGACAGGTGGACATCTGGCCTCGAACCTGGGGACGGTTGAGCTGACGGTTGCCATCCACCGGGTGTTTGATACATCCAAAGACCGGCTTGTCTTCGACGTTGGTCACCAGAGCTACGTCCACAAAGCCCTCACAGGACGTCGGGAGCTGTTTTCCACCCTGCGGCAGTTCGGCGGTTTATCTGGATTCCCCAAGCCCCGGGAGAGCGAACATGACGCATTTATCGCGGGCCATGCCTCCAACTCCGTCTCCGTGGCCCTAGGGATGGCCCGTGCCCGCTCATTGCAGCATGAGGACTACCATGTGCTGGCGCTGATCGGAGACGGCGCCCTATCCGGCGGTCTGGCCTACGAGGGGCTGAACAACGCCGGTGCGTCGGGGGAGCCGCTGATCGTCATCCTAAATGACAACGGAATGTCCATTAACCCCAACGTTGGCGCCATGAGCAAGCATCTGGCACGGCTTCGCTCCAAGCCGGCCTATTACCACTTTAAAAAGTGGTATCGCCAGCTCTTTGGTGAGCGTCCCATGGAAAGCGGGGTGTACCGTTTCAACCACCGGCTGAAATCCTCCTTGAAGAAATTCATCTGGCCTGGCAGCTCTCTCTTTGAGAGCATGGGCTTTACCTATCTGGGCCCCATTGACGGCCACGATTTGGACAGGCTGTGCAACGTGCTGGAGTGGGCGAAGGAATTGAACGGTCCGGTCTTGGTCCATGTGAACACGGTAAAGGGAAAGGGCTATTCCTTCGCGGAGAACAACCCGGATAAGTTTCACGGCATTGGACCCTTTGATCCGCAGACCGGCCTGACGAAGAAGGCCGAAGGAGAGAGCTTCTCCTCCGTATTCGGAAAGACGCTGATAGACTGCGCCGCGGCGGATGAGCGGGTCTGCGCCATTACGGCGGCAATGGAGGACGGAACGGGCCTCACTGACTTTGCCAAGACGTATCCAAACCGGTTCTTCGATGTGGCCATTGCCGAGGGACACGCCGTGTCCATGGCGGCGGGCATGGCTAAACAGGGAATGATCCCTGTGGTGGCGCTGTATTCCACTTTCCTGCAGCGAAGCTATGATATGCTGATCCACGATGTGGCCCTTCAGCGGCTCCATGTGGTTCTGACGGTGGACCGGGCCGGTCTGGTGGGCGCCGACGGCGAGACCCACCACGGCTGCTTTGACGCCATGTTCCTGCCGGAGATTCCGGGCCTTACCGTACTCTGCCCCGCCAATTTCGCGGAAGAGCGCAGTATGCTTCGTCAGGCGATTTTCCAATGTGAGGGCCCTGTGGCGGTGCGCTATCCCCGGGGAGGGGAGGGCACCTTCCGGCAGGACACCTCCGCCCAATCGATGGTGCGGCTGCGGGAGGGAACGGATGTAACCCTGCTGACCTACGGTACACTCATTGAGCAGGTGCTTTCCGCGGCGGAGCTGCTGAAAAAGCGGGGGATATCCGCCGAGGTGCTGAAGCTGAACCGTATTTCCCGGCTGGACGATTCGGAAATTGTGAGATTTTTCGGAAACACGGATACCCTGCTGGTGGCGGAGGACTCCTTCGGCGCCGGCTGTGTGGGACAGCGGATTGCCGCTGTTCTGGCGGAGCACGGAAAGGCACCTGGCCGTTTGATTTTGCAAAACCTCGGTAACTCCTTCGCTCCGGAGGGCACCGTGGCGGAATTACAGCACAGCATAGGACTGGACGCGGAGGGAATCGCCAGAGCTGTGACGGAGGCGAGAGTATGAGTCATAAAACCCGGCTGGATGTGCTTTTGGTGGAGCGTGGACTGCAGGAAAGCCGGCAGAAGGCGCAGGCCACGATCATGAGCGGTCTGGTATTTGTCAATCAGCAAAAAGTAGACAAGCCCGGAACGGCCGTTCCCAATGACGCTGAAATTGAGGTTCGCGGAAACGCCCTTCCCTATGTCAGCCGAGGCGGGCTGAAACTGGAGAAGGCCATGGCGACCTTTCCCATCACCCTAACCGGTACGATTTGCGGGGATATCGGCGCCTCCACCGGCGGATTTACCGATTGCATGCTGCAGAACGGCGCCCAAAAGGTCTATGCCGTGGATGTGGGCTATGGTCAACTGGCTTGGAAGCTCCGCAGCGATCCCAGAGTGGTCTGCCTGGAGCGGACCAACGCGCGATATCTGACCCAAGAGCAGATTCCCGATGAGCTGGATTTTGCGTCGATTGACGTGAGCTTTATCTCCCTGAAACTGATCCTCCCAGCAGTCTGCGGTGTGCTGAAGGACGGCGGCCATGTGGCCTGCCTTGTAAAACCCCAGTTTGAGGCTGGAAAAGAAAAGGTGGGAAAGAAGGGGGTTGTCCGGGATCCGGAAGTTCATTTAGAGGTGCTGGAACACTTCTTGATCCATGCAAAGGAATCTAACTTTACAGTCCTTGATATCACATATTCTCCTATTCGCGGACCGGAGGGAAATATCGAATATCTGGGCTATCTTGAAAAAGGGGCGCAGCCAGAGCGGACTTTCGATCTGCGGACTCTGGTGGAGGAATCCCACCAGGCACTGAAAGCCCATGGAGGTGAAAACCCGTGAACGGCCAGAAAAAAATCATTCTCTGCCCGAATCCCAGCAGGGATCGGGAGATGAAATCCACCAAGGAGGCCATTTCCGTCCTTCAGGAGATCGGTTTCCAGACCGTGGTCTGCTCCCCGTTCCGGGATCAGAAAACAGAACTGTTTGCTGATATAGATGTGAGGCCGCTGACACAGGAGCTGCGCTCCGCCAGCATGCTGATCACCTTTGGCGGCGATGGGACGATCCTGCACCTGGCAAAGCTGGCCGCCCTGCACAAAATCCCGGTCCTGGGCATCAATATGGGTAGCCTTGGCTTTATTGCGGAACTGGAGGCCTCTGAGCTGGATACACTCCGAAAACTGCAAGATTGGGATTTTAAAACGGAAAACAGAATGATGCTGGATGTGACCGTGATGCGTGACGGCAAGCAGATCTATCAGAATCTTGGGCTGAACGACGCGGTGATCCGGGAGGGTCCCATCTCGCACGTCATCCATCTGAGCATTGCGTCGGACGGGCATCACCTGGCGGACATCTCCGGCGACGGCGTGATTATCGCCACGCCTACCGGCTCCACGGCCTACTCTCTCTCTGCCGGAGGCCCCGTGATGGAGCCAGTGGCGGAGGCCATGGTTCTCTGCCCCATCTGTACTCATAATATGCGCTTTTCCTCTTATGTCCTGTCTCCCAACCACACCTTGTCTATTGAACTGGTTCGGAACGGACGGAAACCGGTGTATCTGTTCGTGGATGAGAGCCGGGCGTTTTCTTTGAAGCAGGACGACCAAATCCTTGTGCGGCAGTCCAAATACGTCACAAAGCTGGTACGGCTGTCGGAAAAGAGCTTCTGTGAAATTTTCGCAAAAAAGATGTTGCCGGGAGGGCTGGAAGATGAAAAATGACCGACAGAGCAAAATTCTGGAAATTATTTCTTCAGAGAATATTGAGACGCAGGAACAGCTGCTGGCCCGGCTGCAAGCCCACGGCATCAGCAGCACCCAGGCCACGATCTCCCGTGATATCAAGCAGATGCACCTGATTAAAGAGCCCGTGGGCCGGGGTGTGTACAAATACGCTGTCTCCGGGAACCGGATGAAGCTGAATTTCGCGGAAAAGCTGCGGACGATTTTCCGTGAGAGCATCACCAGCATCGAAAGTGCCCAGAACATTGTGGTGGTGAAGACCATGCCCGGTCTCGCTTCCGCTGCCTGCGCGGCGCTGGACGACATGAACATCACTTATATGGTGGGATCTCTTGCCGGTGACGACACGGCGTTCCTGGTGATGCGGGACACGGAATCCGCTCAGGATTTCTGTGAGGAGATCAAGGAGATGCTGTAAAACTCAAGTCTGTTTATACTGGAACAGGAGAGAGAACGATGCTGGAGCTGCTGCATATTGAAAATATCGCGGTGATTGAGGAGGCGGACATCCAGTTCCGCCCCGGCTTTAACGCTCTCACCGGTGAGACCGGCGCCGGCAAGTCTATCGTCATCGACGCTATGGGTGCTGTGCTGGGCGGCCGCACCTCCCGGGACCTGATCCGTACCGGCGCCGACAAGGCCTTTGTTAGCGGATTATTTTCCGGTGTCTCCAACGACCTGCCCGGTCTACGGGACAACGGAATCGCCCCGGACGAGGACGGGAACCTGCTGCTGCAGCGGGAGATCTTCAGTGATGGCAAAAACGCCTGCAGGGCCAACGGACGGCCTATTACCGTGGCACAACTGCGGCAGATCGGCGGGGAACTTCTAAATATTCACGGCCAGCACGACGGCCAGCAGTTGTTGGACGAGGAGCAGCACGGTGCCTATCTGGATCGCTTTGGCAGGACGGAAGACGTTTTGGCGGCCTATGAAAGGGAATATAACGCCATGGCGGAGCTGCGCGCTCAAATGCGGGCCCTGCAAATAGATGAGGCTGAGAAGGCCCGTCGTGTGGACAGCCTGCACTTTCAGATTGACGAGCTGGAGCGGGCGGAGCTGCAGCCCGGAGAGGAGGAGGAGCTGACGGCCCGCCGGAATATCCTGCGCAACGGCGAGAAGTATTTGTCAGCCCTGTCCGGCGCGGACTACTGTCTGAATGGCGATGATGAAAGTGATGGCGCGGTGAATCAACTCCGGGATGCCGAGGAGGCCATGAGCGCTATTCGCAATCTGGGGGATGATCTGTCGGAGCTGTTCAAGCGCCTGGGAGAGTTGCGCAGTGAAGCCTATGACATTGCAGAGACCATTCGGGATCTGCGGGGATCCTTTGACTTCTCTCCGGCGGAGCTGGATGCGGTGGAGAGCCGGGCAGATCAGCTGTACCGGCTGAAAAAGAAATACGGCGCCACGGTGGAGGATATGCTGGCGTATCTTGACAAGTGCCGGGCGGAGCTGGACGCCATCGAGACAGCAGATGACACACTGATTCTGCTGGGACAAAAGCTGAAAAAGGCTGAGCAGGCCGTACGGGCGGCAGGCTCTGAATTGACCAGAGCGCGCAAAGAGGCCGCCAAGTCTTTGGAGCAGCGCATACAAAGAGAACTGCGGGAGCTGGACATGAACAAGGTTCGGTTCAGCATCGAATTCGGCGCTAAAGAGCCGTCTCCCGACGGCTGTGACACCATCCGATTCCTCATGTCCGCCAACGCGGGCGAGGATTTGAAGCCCATTGCCAAGATTGCCTCCGGCGGTGAACTGGCCCGCATTATGCTGGCGCTGAAAAACGTGCTGGCGGAGCAGGAGGCCATCGGAACCCTGGTGTTCGATGAGGTGGACACCGGCGTCTCTGGCCGGGCGGCCCAGAAGGTAGCGGAGAAGCTTGCCCAGGTCAGCCGCCGCAAGCAGGTACTGTGCGTGACCCATCTGCCCCAGCTGGCGGCCATGGCGGACACTCATTTCTCCGTGGAAAAAGGAGAAGAAAAGGGAAGGACCTTTACACATGTTGTCCTGCTGGACCGGGAGCGGAGAAAGGCAGAGCTGGCCCGCATCACCGGCGGCAGCAAGGTGACGGAAGCCCTGCTGGAGAGCGCCGGCGAACTGCTGGACGAGGCGGAGGCATACCGGAAGACCCTTTAAAAATTTTCAAGCGGGGAATACGCACACTCCCGGTCCTTTTTCCATCTTAATCATTGACAATTCCGCTTAAATCGGATAAAATATCCCACGCATACAGTGAGGAAGAGGACCAGTACCCGCCATGGCGCTGCAAAGAGAATCCTTGGGTGGTGAAAAGGGAGGAGCGGCAGACGGTGAATACACCTTGGAGCTGGCACCCCAACGGCCTTTCCAAAGGCCCAGTAGGCGTGCTCGGGAGCGCCCGTTACTGCGCTGCCGTGCTGTTGGCACGGTGTGAGGTGCCGTCTGCGAGGGCGGCGCGAATCAGAGGTGGTACCGCGAAGTTTTTCGCCCTCTGTCCCGGCCCGGGACGGAGGGCGTTATCTTTGATCGAATAAAATGAAGGAGATTGGAAAGCATGACTTGTTATGACGAACTGGTAGCCCGTGGGCTGATCGCCCAGGTGACGGACGAGGAAGAGATCAAAAATCTGATCAATAACGGCAAGGCGGTGTTCTACATCGGCTTTGACCCCACAGCGGACTCTCTGCACGTGGGCCATTTCATGGCCCTGTGCCTGATGAAACGTTTGCAGATGGCGGGCAACAAGCCCATCGCCCTGATCGGCGGCGGCACCGGCATGATCGGCGACCCCTCCGGACGCACCGATATGCGTCAGATGCTGACCCCGGAAACCATCCAGCACAACTGCGACTGCTTCAAAAAGCAGATGGAAAAATTCATTGACTTCGGCGAGGGCAAGGCCATGATGTTGAATAACGCCGACTGGCTGCTGAAGCTGAACTATGTGGATGTGCTCCGCGAAGTAGGCGCCTGCTTCTCCGTCAATAACATGCTGCGTGCCGAGTGCTACAAGCAGCGGATGGAGAAGGGCCTGAGTTTCCTGGAATTCAACTATATGATTATGCAGTCCTATGACTTCTACCACATGTTCCAGACCGTGGGCTGCAATATGCAGTTCGGCGGCGACGACCAGTGGAGCAATATGCTGGGCGGCACGGAGCTGATCCGCAAGAAGCTGGGCAAGGACGCCTACGCCATGACCATCACCCTGCTGCTGAACAGCGAGGGCAAGAAGATGGGCAAGACCGCCTCCGGCGCCGTTTGGCTGGACCCCAACAAGACCAGTCCCTTCGAGTTCTACCAGTACTGGCGGAACGTGGGCGACGCGGATGTGCTGAAGTGCATCCGGATGCTGACCTTCCTGCCTCTCGAGCAGATCGACGAAATGGACAAGTGGGAGGGTGCTCAGCTGAACACCGCTAAGGAGATCCTGGCCTACGAGCTGACCAAGCTGGTTCACGGCGAGGAGGAGGCCGCAAAAGCCCAGGAGACCGCCCGTGGCCTGTTCTCCGGCGCCGGTTCCACCGAGCATATGCCCGCCACTGAAATTCCTGCCGACAAGTTTGAAAACGGCAGGATCGGCGCCATCAATCTGCTGGTGGCCTGCGGCCTGTGCGCCTCCAACGGCGAGGCCCGGCGGCTCATCCAGCAGGGCGGCGTGGCGGTCAACGACCAGAAGGTCACCGACATCGCCGCGGACTTTGACCAGGCCGATTTCCAGGGCGACGGTGTGGTCATCAAGAAGGGCAAGAAGGTATTCCACCGCGCTTTCGTGAAAGAATAAAACAGCATGGCGCAGACGCGGGGCACAAGCCCCGCGCCTGTTCTGTGTCTACGAAAATCAAGGGATATCAAGAGCTGCCCTGCGGTTCCCCTGTGTCCGTAACCGGGCGGAATTACCATCAACAGAAAGGAACGACCCTATGATTACAGTCAATGACGTCAGCATGAACTTCAGCGGCCAGACGCTGTTCAAGCACGTGGATCTGAAATTCGTCCCCGGCAACTGCTACGGTATCATCGGAGCCAACGGCGCCGGTAAATCCACGTTCCTCCGCATCCTCTCCGGCGACCTGGAGCCTACTACCGGCGAGGTCATTATCCCCAAGGAGGAGCGGATGTCCATCCTGAAACAGGACCACTTCCAGTATGACGCCTACACGGTGCTGGACACGGTCATCATGGGCAACCAGCACCTGTACGACGTGATGAAGGAGAAGGAGGCCCTCTACGAGAAGGAGGACTTCACCGATGAGGACGGCGTGCGGGCCAGCGAGCTGGAGGCGGAGTTCGCGGACATGGACGGCTGGGAGGCCGAGTCCGACGTCAGCCGCCTGATCCAGGGCCTGGGCCTGTCCAATGATATTCTCTACAGCGAGATGTCCACCCTGACCGCCAAGGAAAAAGTGAAGGTACTGCTTGCCCAGGCGCTGTTCGGCAAGCCGGACATCATCCTGCTGGACGAGCCCACCAACCATCTGGACATCCAGGCCATCGAGTGGCTGGAGGATTTTCTCATGGACTGCGAGGCCCTGACGCTGGTGGTCAGCCACGACCGCCACTTCCTGAACACCGTCTGCACCAGCATCGTGGACGTGGACTACGGCGGCATCAAGATGTACGTGGGCAACTACGAGTTCTGGTACGAGTCCAGCCAGCTGGTCCAGCGGATGATTCGGGACCAGAACCGGAAGAACGAGGAGAAGATCAAGGAGCTGCAGGAGTTCATCGCCCGTTTCTCCGCCAACAAGTCTAAGAGCAAACAGGCCACCGCCCGCCGGAAGTTGTTGGACAAGCTGACGGTGGAGGAGATGCCCGCCTCCTCCCGCCGCTATCCCTTCGTGGGCTTCAAGATGGACCGGGAGCCGGGCAAGGAGATTCTCACCGTGGAGAACCTCTCCAAGACCGTGGACGGTCGGAAGGTGCTGGACAACGTCAGCTTCCGGGTGAACAGAGGTGAGAAAATTGCCTTTGTTGGGGAGGATGAGATCGCCAAGACCACCCTGTTCAAGATCCTCATGGAGGAGATGGAGCCGGACGAAGGCACCTTCAAGTGGGGCACCACCATCACCACCAGCTATTTCCCCCTGGATAACTCCGCGTTCTTCAACGACTGCGATCTGAATCTGGTGGAGTGGCTGGGCCAGTACACGGGGAATACGGCGGAGGAAAACACCGAGTCCTTCAAGCGCTCCTTCCTGGGCCGGATGCTGTTCTCCGGAGACGATGTGTTCAAGCCCGTCAAGGTCCTCTCCGGCGGCGAGAAGGTCCGGTGCATGCTGTCCCGGATGATGCTGTTCGGCTCCAACGTGCTGGTGCTGGACCAGCCCACAAACCACCTGGATCTGGAGTCCATCACCGCCGTCAACAACGGTCTCATCGACTTCAAGGGCGTGGTCCTGTTCGCATCCCACGACCACGAGTTTGTCCAGACCATCGCCAACCGCATCATGGAGTTCGTGGACGGCAAGCTCATCGACAAGATGTGCACCTACGACGAGTATATTGGCGGCCAGCGGGAGGAGATGCTGGCCCGGCTCAACGGGTAAAATCGTCACTTTTTGTAACTGAATTGCAGTTGACATAAAAATTTGCCATCCCTATACTGTTGGTAAAACAGCACGGGGATGGCGATTTTTATGCGGAAACAGCAGATGATAGGCCTTTTGCTTCTGCTGGCGATGACAGCGGCAGTGATCGGAGCGGACGCCCTGGGTACAGCGCAGCAGCAGGCGGCGGAGGAGACCGCCTATGCGGAGCTTCTGGCAAATACACCGGTAGCGGAACTGGAGGGGGAACCGGTCTCCCCGGATGGCCGGTTTGAAGTTCGGGCAGTGGGGAAGAGCGACCTCTATGTCAGCGGCGTTGTGACGCCGGAGAAGCTGCAGGTGGTGGACCGGGAAACCGGGGAGGTGAAGTGGGAGGACCAGGGCTGGGTTACCCAGTCCGTCCTGTGGTCCCCGGACAGCCGGTATCTGGCGCTGTCGTACAGCGCCCGTACCTGGCAAGCAGTGACGATCATTGAGACAGACACCTGGACTTCCTGTGACTTCACCTTGCCGGACGGAAGTCCCATTCCGGAATACACCTTTTTGCCGGAGGACTGGGGAGTTTGGGAGAATACCATCGTGGATGAAAACAGTTTCTGTGTCACGGTGGACTATGGCGACGGTGTGGAACCGGCAGTTTACCGCTGCCTCCTCCGCATGGAAGACGGCGCGCTGACCGGGCACAGCTTTGAGGAATCTGTGGAGGTCTTGCCGGGGGACTACGACTTCGACCACGATGGGGAACCGGAGACGGTGGAGCTGGTAACAGTGCTTACGCCGGAGAGTGACGGCAAACGGGCCTCTTGGTATGAGCTGCATATCCGAAAGACGGACGGTACGCTGCTGTGGTCGGACTGGGCGGCCACAGCCCACGCGGGCTATAATTCCCTCTTTGCCTGTACATTCGACGGGAAGGACTATCTGCTCCGGTATCATCCCTCCATGTATCAGGGTTGCTGCGCCTACAATTATCAATTGTTTTCCCTGAACGCTGGCGGCAAAGAAACCGTGCTCCGGGAGAACAGTGTGGAGTTCGATGTCAACTGGGGAAGTCCCCTGGGCCACGACTTTGACCCCGCGGTCATCGCGTCGTTTATGGAGGACATCAACGAATTGCTGTCCAACAGCCGCCTGCTGCTCACCACCGACGACGCGCTGGCAGACATCGACCCGGAGCATCCCCGGGATGATCTCTGGTGGCTGACGGGGAACGACATCTATCTTCCGCCGGACGAGACCGGCTATACGTATGACGAAAGCAAATCTTTGGAGGAAAATCTGCGGCGGTTCGATGTGGTGATGACGGAACTTGCCCGGCAATAAAACAGCAGGCCCACCCTGAAAAGGACGGGCCTGCGCTGTATGTTCGGAATTACTTTTTGGTGATGTAGCCCTTCTTGCACAGCAGCTCGGCCAGCAGAACAGCTCCGCCGGCGGCGCCACGGAGGGTATTGTGGCTCAGGCAAACGAACTTGTAGTCGTACTGGGTGTCGGGACGCAGACGGCCGATGGAGACAGCCATGCCATGCTCCAGATTCCGGTCCAGCCGGGTCTGGGGACGGTCGGCCTCCTCAAAATAGTGGAGGAACTGCTTGGGAGCGGAGGGAAGCTCCAGCTCCTGAGCGGGACCGCGGAAGCCGGCCCAGTCGGCCTTGATCTGCTCAATGGAGGGCTTCTGACCCTCAGCGAACTTCATGAACACCGCAGCCATGTGGCCGTCCTGACAGGCCACCCGGAAGCACTGGGCGGTAATGGAGGGGCCCTCCGCCTTGACGATCTTGCCGTCCTCAATGTGTCCCCACAGCTTCAGAGGCTCCTGCTCAGACTTTTCCTCCTCGCCGCCGATATAGGGGATGCAGTTGTCCACCATCTCGGGCCAGCGCTCGAAGGTCTTGCCGGCGCCGGAGATGGCCTGATAGGTGCAGACCAGAGCCTGCTCCAGACCGTATTTCCGCAGGGGATGCAGGGCGGGAACATAGCTCTGGAGAGAGCAGTTGGACTTCACGGCGATAAAGCCCCGCTTGGTACCCAAACGCTTCCTCTGGGCGTCAATGACAGCAATGTGGTCGGCGTTGATCTCAGGCACCACCATGGGTACGTCGTCCGTCCAACGGTTGGCGGAGTTGTTGGAGACCACCGGACACTCCAGCTTGGCATACTTCTCCTCCAGGGCCTTAATCTCCTCTTTCTTCATGTTGACGGCGCAGAACACAAAATCCACCATGGAAGCCAGCTTTTCAGCATCAGCCTCGGCGTCCAGAACCACCAGCTTCTTGGCCTCCTCGGGCATGGGAACGTCCAGCGCCCAACGGCCAGCCAAAGCTTCCTCATAGGGCTTGCCGGCACTGCGGCCGCTGGCCGCGATAGCGGTGAGCTGGAACCAGGGATGATTCTCCATCAATGTGATGAACCGCTGGCCCACCATGCCCGTTCCGCCGATAATGCCGACCTTATACTTTTCCATCTTCATATTCCTCCTGTTGTCGCAGATTGGGAAGCGGCTTTTGGTCGATAAAGGTTGCAAAACGCCGCCTCTTTGTACTATAATAAATTCGTTCGCATGGATGCCTGTGGCACTGATACGGTCACTTGTTTTTCCAACACGGACATTTGTATGTATAGTAACACGATTCTCAGAATTCGTCAAGAAAAGAGACTTTGGGAGGCTGCATGAAAAAATTCCTGGTAACCATGCTGTTTGTTGTGACATTTTTTATACTGGGTGCTTCCGAGGCCTCGGCAGTTGCCAATGACACGGTAAAAGTGGGTCTGCGCTACGGCTCGGATGCCCTGTATTCCGCCAATCTGGAAAACGAGGTAGGACGGGGATATTCTTTCGGCTATTATGATGCCAGACGGAATTTCCAGGAATTGGGCTATACGGATGAGACCACGATCTCCATCACGGCATCTGGAAATATCGCCGTCTCCTCCTCCGGCTACTCCGAGGGAACCAGCGGGAGCCAGGGCGTCATTGGAAAGTATCATGTGCAGCTGGATCGGACTTTTGACAGCTATGAAGACGCGGAGTATGCGGCCATGGACTACGATGGCGCTTATCCGGCCTATGTCTCCGATGCTTTTGTGGTGCGGATCGGCAGCTATACCTCACAGAAGGAGGCCAACAGCAGGCTGTCCGGTCTGGGCGTGTCCGGCTCTCTGGTCAGCGGCAGCAGCACCGGGGTAGTGGTGACCGTGACGCAGACCACGGAGGTTTTGTTTGAATTTGACTGCCAGGGAGCGGAGAGCCTGGCAATCCTGCCGGACGGGCAGGATGAAAAAGCGGAGACTTGGTTTAAGGGATATCGCTACAACGGCGGCTTTGAATACAACCGGATCACCGGCGGAAACATCAATGTCATCAATGTGGTGGATCTGGAGGACTATGTCAAAGGCGTCCTGCCCCATGAGATGGGTGGCGGATGGCCTGAGGAGGCGCTGAAGGCCCAGGCGGTCTGCGCCCGGACCTTCGCCTGCAGCAATACCAAGCATCTGTCCTCCTATGGCTTCGACGTCTGCAATACAACGGACTGCCAGGTGTACAATGGCCACTCCGGCGCCTCGGATGCCACGGACTGGGCGGTGGACGCCACGGAAGGGGAGTGCATCTACGCCGATGGAGAGCTGATCGAGGCCCTGTACTTCTCCTCCGACGGCGGCGCTACCGAGGACTCCCAGGTGGTGTTCGGCGGCGTCACCAGCTATTTGGTGGGCAAGGAGGACCCCTATGAGGCCACCATCTCCATTCCGGACTACAGTTATACCGTCACCTATACGCCGGCCCAGCTCACCTGGGTTCTGCAGAACAGCGGCTACACCATCGGCACCATACAAAACGTCTATGTCTCGGAGTACACGGATCTGGGCAACGTCGCAAAGGTGACCTTCGTGGACACCTCCGGCAAAACCCTGACTCTGAAAGGGGACAAGGCCCGCTCCGCCTTTTACAGTACGACCTATGGGAAAGCGGTAAAGAGTATGCGCTTCACCATCTCCGGCGGTTCCTCTGCGCCCTGCTATGTCAACAGCGCGTCCAACCCGCTGGATTCCCTGAAGGGGGCCAGTGTTATCTCCGGTGGTGGCAGCGTCAGCACCTATAAGGGTTCGGAAGCCTATGTCATCACGTCCTCCGGCACAGCGGCGCTGTCCTCCGGCGGAACCTCCGGAAGTGCAGAGGAATTTGTCATCACCGGCACCGGAAACGGCCATAATGTGGGTATGAGCCAATACGGCGCCAACGCCATGGCCAAGCTGGGGTACGACTACGAGGATATCCTGCATTTTTACTACACAGATGTCACTATTCGGTGACAGGATTGGAAGAATATGAAGACGAGCGATTTTTATTATGACCTCCCCCAAGAGCTGATTGCCCAGACGCCCATTGAGCGGCGGGACGCCTCCCGTCTGATGACGCTGGACCGGCAGACGGGGGAGTGGAGTCACCGGCATTTCTACGAGCTGCCGGAGCTGCTGACACCCAAGGACTGCCTGATTTTGAACGACTCCCGGGTACTGCCCGCCCGCCTGCTGGGACAGCGCCTGCCGGGGGGCGGTGCCTGTGAGGTGCTGCTGCTTATCGACCGGGGCGACAAGGTCTGGGAGTGTCTGGTGCGGCCTGGCCGGAAAATGAAGCCTGGAGCCAGGCTGTCCTTCGGCAACGGAGAACTGACAGCCGAAGTCATTGAGGAAGTGGAGGGCGGAAACCGCCTGGTCCGCTTCGACTACGATGGCATTTTCCTGGAGGTGCTGGAGCGCCTGGGAAAGATGCCTCTGCCGCCCTATATCAAGGAGGAGCTGCAGGATCAAGAGCGGTATCAGACGGTCTACTCCAAGGTCCTGGGCAGCGCCGCCGCCCCCACCGCCGGACTGCACTTCACAAAGGAGCTGCTGGAGAAGATCTCCGCCATGGGCGTGGGGATCGGCTATGTGACCCTCCATGTGGGACTGGGCACCTTCCGCCCTGTAAAAGAGGACACGGTGGAGAACCATGCGATGCACAGCGAGTACTGCATCGTCCCTCAGGAGACGGCGGATCTCATCAACCGCACAAAGGCCAACGGCGGGCGGGTGATCTGCGTGGGCACTACCTCCTGCCGGACCCTGGAATCCTGGGCTGGGGAGGACGGACACATGGAGGCCAAGGCGGGCTGGACGAATATCTATATCTATCCCGGCTATCGCTTCAAGGTAATGGACGCCCTCATCACCAATTTCCATCTGCCGGAGTCCACGCTGGTGATGCTGGTCTCCGCCTTCGCGGGCAGGGAGCATGTTCTGAACGCCTATCAGGAGGCGGTGCGGGAGCGGTACCGCTTCTTCAGTTTTGGCGACGCCATGTTCATCGGAGACCTGATAGAAAAGTAATCCAGCAAAAAAGGTAACATAGAAATCGGAAGGATCCGGTCTGTCCCATGAGACTGGCCGTGATTGTATGAAGCGGGGGGAATCGTCCATGGAACTGACCGAGCTTCCCAATATTGGCCCCGTCCTGGCGGATAACCTGCGTCGGGTAGGTATCTCCTCGGTGGAGGAGCTGCGGTCCGTCGGCGCCTGTGAAGCGTGGATGCGCATCCGAACCCGGGTGGACAGCGGCGCCTGCCTTCACCAGCTTACCGCTCTGGCGGGGGCGGAGGAGGGCATCCCTAAAAAAGCATTGTCCTTGGAACGAAAGGCGGAGCTGCGGGCCTTTTTTGACCGCGCCAAATAAAGAAGAAGCGAGAAAAACGATGTTCAAAGTCATTAAAACCCAGGGCCGCGCGCGGCGCGGCGAGTTTTCCTGTGCCCACGGAGGCACAGTACAGACGCCAGTCTTTATGAATGTGGGCACCCAGGGAGCCATCAAGGGCGGCGTATCCACTTTGGATCTGAAAGAAATCGGCTGCCAGATTGAGCTCAGCAATACCTACCATCTCCACCTGCGGCCAGGAGACCAAATCGTGCGGCAGATGGGCGGCCTTCACAAGTTCATCAATTGGGATGGACCCATTTTGACGGACTCCGGCGGCTTCCAGGTGTTCTCACTGGCCAGCCTGCGGAAGATCAAGGAGGAAGGCGTGCATTTCGCCTCCCACATTGACGGGCATAAGATTTTCATGGGACCGGAGGAGTCCATGCAGATCCAGTCTAACCTGGGCAGCGATATCGCCATGGCCTTTGATGAGTGCGTGGAAAATCCAGCCACCTATGAATATGCCAAGGCGTCCTGTGAGCGGACGCTGCGCTGGCTTGTGCGGTGCAAGATGGAGCACGACCGGCTGAATAGCTTGCCGGACACTGTGAACCCCGGTCAGATGCTCTTCGGCATCAACCAGGGCGCTACCTTTGCGGATCTGCGGGTGTGGCACATGCAGGAAATTGCGAAGATCGACTGTGACGGGTATGCCATCGGTGGTCTGGCAGTGGGGGAGCCCACTCAGGTGATGTACGATATCATCGACGCCGTGGAGCCCCATATGCCCCAGGACAAGCCCCGGTATCTCATGGGTGTGGGCACACCCAGCAACATCATTGAGGCGGTGGCCCGGGGCGTGGACTTTTTTGACTGTGTCATGCCCTCCCGCAATGGCCGCCACGGCAAGCTGTTTACCTGGGAGGGGACGGTTAACATCCTTAATGAGAAGTACGCCACTGATCCCCGGCCCATCAGTGAGAGCTGTAATTGCCCTGTATGCCGCAGCTTCTCCCGCGCCTATCTGCGTCATTTGTTCAAAGCGGATGAAGTGCTGGCCCTGCGACTTGCGGTGCTGCACAATCTTTATTTTTACAATGAACTGGCGGCTAAGATCCGCCGGGCGCTGGACGAGGGAACTTTCGATGAATTCCGGGCAACATACAGCGGAAAATTGGAAGAGCGTGTCTGATTGCCGGAAGGATGAGAAAGTTCTTGCAAAACCGTCTATATTTGGTATAATATTTTCATTCAGATTTTTGAAACAAAGGAGCTATTGATACCATGGAAACTATTGTGATGCTTGTCCTGATGCTCGCTGTGTTCTACTTTATGCTGATCCGCCCAGAAAACAAGCGGAAAAAGCAGGCACAGGAGATGCGGGACAGCCTGAAAAAGGGCGATAAGATTACCACCATCGGTGGCATCGTGGGCACCATTGTAAAGGTTAATAATGATACCATTGTCATTGAGACCAGCGATGATCGTGTCCGCATGGAGCTGACCAAGTGGGCTGTTTCCACGACCGGTGTCCAGACCAGCGACCAGCCGGAGAACAAGAAGAAGACCAAGGAGCTCTCTGATGAGGTGCCCGAGGAGCCCGAAGCTCCCGAGGCTGCCCCGGCTATTGAGGAGTCCGCGGAGAAAGAGGAGAACTAATTTCCGCAGGATTTTTAAGCGGCAGTATTCATAAAAAACACCTCCCTTGACATATGCTCTGAATACGGGCATACCGCAAGGGAGGATTTTTTATGTCAAAACAAAAATCGGCAGCCATCGTAACCGGAAAGGGGATAGGCCTTTCCATGGTGATTTATATAGGACTACAACTGTTCCTTGCCTTTTTGGCCGTGAAAGGAATTTTGCCGGAAAAAAAGCTGTTCCCCGCACAGGCAGTAACAGCCGCTCTGGCGGCTTTGGCGGGAAGCATCTATTCCGCGCGAAGATCGCCGATGGGTACGCTTCCGGCGGCGCTGCTGGCTGCAGGAGGCTTTGCCGCCGCCGTTGCATTGCTGGGGTTCCTCCTGTATGACGGTCTGCTTCAGACCTGGGAAACCACGGTGCGCTTGCTGTCTATCTGTGTGGGCGGTATCCTTGCTGGTCTGGCTGCTCCCGGAGGCAGGAAAAAGAAGCGGAAGAAAATACGCACCCCGGTTGGGAAGCGGCAAAAGTAAGGTCTGCTCGAGTTTTGACAAAATCAACAAAAATGACAAAAGAATAACAATCACTTGAATTTTTATCATTTCATTTTAGAACCAAAAGGGAAGTAGAAAGATGGCATATGCTTTGGCAGATGTGGTGCGCTGATTTACGTTCAGCCACCACATCTTGCTTGTTTTCGGCCTAACCGACGGCCACCCATAAGCATCCTTGTTTCAATAGTTAACATAATTTTGTTTACATAATATTATGGCATAATTTACAAAAAGCAAAAATGTCTCTGGAATTTCTTGCGAAAACTTGATTTTTGGCCTATATTATAAGGTACAGATTTACGTTAACCGCTTCATAATCTCGGAGTATTTCGCATAGGATGCTCTCGAGGTGAGGCTGCGTGGCAGTGCAAGGGCGGCAGGAACTGTCTGTGCAAAATCAGGAGCGGGGTTTTCTATTGCGTTTGGCTCTTCTTGCTCTTTGCTTCTTGGTAGGCGTTATTTTGGGACAGGTTCTGGCTGGGCACGTTCCATCAGCAACCGGTCAGGAACTGGAGCGGTATTTGTCCGGTTATTTTTCCCTTGACAGGAGCCTGGGGATGGATCGAAAGATCTTTTTATCAACCCTGCTGATCTACTTCCGTTACCCGGCTTTGGCGTTTCTTCTTGGTTTTTGCTCCATTGGCATTGTGCTGTTGCCGGCGTTATCCGCGGCTTACGGCTTTTTCCTCTCTTTTTCCGTCTGCTGCTTTACCGTGTTCTTTGGCGGAGACGGAGTGCTGTTGGCCTTAGCTGTCTTTGGCCTCCGGTGCGTAGTCACACTGCCCTGCTATTTTGCGTTGGCTGTGCCTTCTCTGCGAAACGCGGCCAATCTGGCCGCCCTGTCCTTCGGGCGTGGGAAACGCGCACAGCCGGTTCGGTATGGCTCTGTCTGGTGGAAGCGTTTGGGCGTTGTCGCTGTGATTCTTTCATGCGGAGTGATGGTGGATCTCTTCCTGAGCCCCGCTTTTTTGAACCTTGTATTGGCTAAAATACTATCCTGAACAGAGGGGAGGCATCCGGATTGGCAGCGGATTATATTTCAGATTATGAAGAATTCCTGATCAAAGAAAAACATGCCTCCGCCAACACGGTTAGCTCCTATCTGCGGGATATCACCCAGTTTGCGGAATATCTGCGCGGACAGCGCGGGTGCAAACTGGAAAAAGCCACACCGGAGCTTGTACAGAGCTATATGAGCTGGATGCAGAGCCGGGGCAAATCTCCCGCCTCTGTGACCAGATTCCTGGCCTCTGTCAAATCCTTTTATAACTATCTGATCTCCGTCGGAGTAATCAAGTCCAATCCCACCAGAGGGGTCACCGCCGCTCGGGCAGAGCGGAAGTATCCGGAGATCCTGACCAGTCGGGAGGTAGAGCTTTTTCTGGAGCAGCCTCAGTGCGTGGATGCCAAGGGGTTCCGGGATCACGCCATGCTGGAGCTGCTGTACGCCACAGGTATTCGGGTCAGCGAGCTGATTTCTCTGGATATAGAGGATCTGAACCTGGCCGCAGGCTTTATCCGCTGCCGTAGCAAGGGCCGGGAGCGGATCATTCCCATGTACCACACAGCCGTTAAGGCTCTGCAGGACTATGTGCGGAATATCCGGCCCCAGATCATTGCCGACAGCGACGAAAAGGCCGTGTTTGTCAATATGAACGGCGAGCGCATGAGCCGCCAGGGCTTCTGGAAAATCATCAAATACTATCAGGAGAAAGCAGGTATCCAGAAAGACATCACTCCCCATACCCTGCGGCACTCCTTCGCGGTACATCTGTTGGAAAATGGCGCCGACTTGCGCTCCATACAGGAGATGCTGGGCCATGCGGATATTTCCTCCACGCAGATCTACACCCATGTGGTTAAAAACCAGCTGAAGGATGTCTATCAAAAGGCTCATCCGAGAGCGTGAACGCATTCCAATCAGCGCGGCATTTGTCGCGCTGATTTTTTATGTCACGGTTTTACGAGACGCCGACAAAAATAATCTGATCCGATCAATCAAAACATTGGCTTGCAGACTCTAATAAGCAGGGAGCAGAAAGGAGGGGAGCCTGTGGAGCAAATGGAATTCATAGAGCGGGTGGAAACCATCAAGTCCAGGCTGTATCGGACAGCGCTTCTCTATCTGGGTCGGGAGTCCGATGCGCTGGAGGCGGTGGATGAAACGGTATATCAAGCTCTGCGGGCACTGAAAAAGCTTCGGCAGCCAGAATTTTTCGAAACCTGGATTACCCGCATTTTGATCAACGAGTGTCACCGGGAGCTGCGCCGCCGGAGTCGTTTTTCTCTTGACGGAGAAGATGCCCTGCCGGAGTCTGCGGGCCCAGACGTATACGACACACTGCCGCTGAAGGAGGCCATCCGCCGTCTGCCGGAGGATCTGCGGCAGGTAGTGATTCTGCGGTACTTCGCCGGCTACACCCTGTCGGAGACGGCCTCGGCACTGGATATCCCCCAGGGCACTGTAGTCACACGTCAGCGCCGCGCACTGCGGCTGCTGCGATTAGAGCTGGGAGAGGAGGAGTTCCATGAATCGTAATGCAGAATATGATGCTCTTCTGCGGGAACTGGAGCAGGTTCCCGACCAGCTGGAGGATACGGTGCGGCGTGCAGCCGCGAAAAAGGAGGCATCCCAGCGGAGAAAACGTTTTTGGGGAATTCCGGTGGGGAGCCTGGCCGCCTGCTTTGCGGCTTTTGTCCTGCTGGTAAACCTGTTCCCGCCCTTTGCACAGGCCTGTGAGGACGTCCCAGTGCTGGGTGCCCTGGCAGAGGCCGTCAGCTGGTCGCCATCCTTGTCCACCGCTGTGGAGAATGATTATGTTCAGCCCATCGGCAAGAGCCAGACCATCAACGGCATCACCGCAACCATTGAGTACGTTATTGTAGATCAGAAGCAGCTGAACATCTTCTTTACCCTGAATTCGGACGAGTACGACAATCTGAACGCCGAGATGCCCCGCTACGAGCCAGAACAGATCTGCTCCACCATTGGCAGCAACTGGAACCAGTCTCCGGGGACCCTTCTGAACTACACCCTGGACTACGGCGAGGGCAATGTACCAGACAGCTTCACCATCACTTTCGGCGTCACCACCTATGTGGAACCGGAAACCCTGCAGGACGCTCCTCTGCAGGACTATGCAGATGAGATGCTGGACCCGCAGGAAGAGGAAGATCCGGATATCCTGGCGGAGTTCACCTTTACCCTGGAGTTCGACCCCCAGTTCACCGCCAAGGGCGAGATCGTCCCGGTGAACCGAACCCTTGACATGGACGGCCAGTCTCTGACCGTGACGGAGGTGGAGATCTATCCCACCCATGTGCGTGTAAATGTGGCCGACGAGCCGGACAATACCGCCTGGCTGAAGGGACTGGAGTTTTATTTGGAAAATGAGGCTGGAGAACGGTTTGAGCCCATTTCCAATGGCATCTCCGCCAACGGCGATCCCGATTCTCCGGCTTATGTCTCTTTCCGACTGGAGAGCCCCTATTTCGCTGACAGCAAGCATCTGACCCTCTATGTCACCGGCGCTACCTGGCTGGACAAGGACATGGAGCGGGTTCGGGTGGATCTGGTAAACCGGACAGCGGAAAAGCTGCCGGAGGGTGTCACTTTCCAGAGCGCCGAAAAGCGGGATGGCGGGTGGTTCCTGATATTCCAGGCGGAGCAGCGCCGGGAGAACTATTACCATCAGATCTGGGATATGATCTTTTACGATGAGGCAGGAAACCAATATGAAATACAGCGGCGGGCCACAGATCCCCTCGGGGACGGACACTTTGAGGAGACGCTGCCCTTGGCGGAGTATCAGGAGGATGTAGTCTGGCTGCAGCCCTGCTATTCCCGGATTACCCCAGAGATCACCCCAATCACAATTCCCATCAAATAACAGAAAAAGAGCGCCCGATCGGGCGCTCTTTTTCTGGTTGCGCATTGCATTCAAATTTGCTATACTGATACAGAATATAGACAGAGAGGGGAGTCCCATGCGCATCTTGGGTGTTGACCCCGGCTTTGCCACCATCGGCTTCGGCCTGATCACGGCGGACCGGGGGGAAGTACATATGGAGACCTACGGAGCCATTACCACGCCGGCGGGCCTGCCCCTCTCGAAGCGGCTGTATCAGATCAGCTGCGACATGGAGAATCTGATTGGTCAGCTGAAGCCAGACGTCATCTCCATTGAGGAGCTGTTCTTCAACACCAACATCACTACCGGCATTGCCGTGGCCCATGGCCGGGGCGTCATTCTCTGTGCTGCGGAGAAGTGCGGCATCCCGCTGTATGAGTACACGCCGTCCCAGGTGAAGCTGGCAGTGACAGGCTACGGTAAAGCGGAAAAGCGGCAGGTGATGGATATGACCCGCCGCCTTCTGCACCTGAAAACCGTTCCTCGACCGGACGACGCGGCGGACGCATTAGGTCTGGCTCTATGCCATGCAAGGAGTTTTACTTCACGGCTCCCACAGACTACAGATGTGAAAGAGACCATTTGATTTCGGGCGCGCTGCCCGGGAGGAGGATCCATGTTTTACTACTTGGACGGCACCGTGGCCGAGATTCTGCCGTATCTGGCGGTTATCGACTGCGGCGGTGTGGGCTACGCCTGCAGAACCACCAACAACACCCTTTCCAGTCTGAAAAAGGGCCAACGAGGGAAGCTCTATACCTACCTGAATGTGGGGGATGGCATTTTTGAGCTCTATGGCTTTGCCTCTCAAAATGAGCTGAACAGCTTCAAGCTGTTGATCAGCGTCAGCGGTGTGGGCCCCAAGGCGGCACTGGCCATTCTATCTGCCGCCACGCCGGAATCCCTGGCCATGGCCATCGTGACGGAGGACGCCAAGACCCTGATGGCGGCGCCGGGCATCGGCAAAAAAATCGCTCAGCGTATCATCCTGGAGTTGAAGGACAAGATGGCAAAAGAATCCGCCGGAGGTCTGGATTTTTCGGGCGGCAAGGGCGTTCCCGCGGCACCGATGTTTGCCAGCAAAGCCACGGAGGCCGCTCAGGCCCTGGCGGTGCTGGGCTATTCCAGCCAGGAGGTCAGCACGGCCCTGAAGGGCGTGGACGTGGAGAATCTGCCGCTGGAGGAGATCATTCGTCAGAGCCTGAAAAAGATGGTGAAGTGATAGGACGGCCCTGCTGTGAAGCAGCATGATGGGGCTGTACCGTCTGTACTGCGGCCTGCGGAATCTGGCGTGTTGGGACAAGGCAGAGATGGAATGGGGAGTTTTGTCTGCCGTCGGAGAAGCTGCCGATCATAAGGAAGTGACATTTTGAGCATCGATTTTGGAAACGATATCTATGAAGAGCCTATTGTGGCCAAGACCTTTTTGCAGGAGGACGTGCAAGAAGGGTCTCTGCGTCCCAAGACTTTAAAAGAATACATCGGACAGGAGAAGGCGAAAAACAATCTGGCCATCTTCATCGAGGCCGCCCGGAAACGGGAGGAGGCCTTGGACCATGTGCTGCTTCACGGTCCTCCGGGCCTGGGAAAAACGACGCTGGCGGGCATCATTGCCCAGGAGATGGGTGTCAATATCCGCATCACCTCCGGCCCCGCCATTGAAAAGCCCGGCGATCTGGCAGCGCTGCTGACCAATCTCAATGAAGGCGACATTCTGTTTGTGGATGAGATCCACCGGCTGAACCGCTCCGTGGAGGAAATTCTCTATCCCGCTATGGAGGACTACGCCCTGGACATCATTGTGGGGAAGGGGCCCAGCGCCAACTCCATCCGTCTGGATCTGCCCAAGTTCACCCTCATTGGCGCCACCACCCGGGCCGGACAGTTATCCGCGCCCCTGAGGGACCGGTTTGGTGTGACTCTGCGGCTGGAGCTGTACACTCCGGAGGAGCTGGCAAAGATCGTCACCCGAAGCGCGGGCATCCTGAACGTGGACATCGTCCCCGAAGGTGCCTACGAGATCGCCCGCCGCAGCCGCGGCACGCCCCGGATCGCCAACCGGATGCTGCGCCGGGTGCGGGACTACGCCCAGGTGAAGGCCGACGGCGTCATTACCAAGGACGTGGCAGACCATGCCCTGTGCGCTTTGGAGATTGACCATCTGGGGCTGGATCCAGTGGACCGGCGGATGTTGGGCGCTATCATCGACAATTACAACGGCGGCCCCGTGGGTCTGGAGACGCTGGCTGCCACCATTGGAGAGGAGTCCGTCACCCTGGAGGACGTCTACGAGCCGTATCTGATGCAGCTGGGCTTTCTGACCCGGACCCCCCGGGGCCGGTGCGTCACGCAGAAGGCCTATCAGCACCTGCATAAGCCCATTCCCGGCGGTGCCATGCCGGAGGATATCATGGAACAGCTGACGCTGTGATGCTCTACCGCGGCTACCGCGCTGGGTGTTCCCCGCGGGACCCTTGGATCTGAATCCTCGCCCACACCCGCAGTGGGAATCCGGCATCGACGGCTCTCACCGCCGTAGAATATGTCCTGAAACGTGAATTTGATGATTTTGCAGAAAGAGGTAACTGTTTATGGGTAAATTATTTGGAACCGACGGTATCCGCGGCGTCGTGGGTGAAAATCTGACTGCGGACATGGCCTTCCGGGTCGGTCAGGCCGTGGGAACTGTTCTAATGGAGGAGAAGGGAAGCCGTCCTACTGTTGTCATCGGCAAGGATACCCGTATTTCCTCCGATATGCTGGAATCCGCTTTGATGGCGGGCTTGTGCTCTGTGGGTACCGATGTGAAGCCCGTGGGCACGATTCCCACTCCCGCCGTGGCGTTTTTGGCCCGGCAGGAACAGGCTGACGCCGGCATCGTCATCTCCGCTTCCCACAACCCCTATGAGCACAACGGCATCAAGGTCTTCAGCGGCCAGGGCTATAAGCTCAGCGATGACGTGGAGGCCCGTATTGAGGAGAAGATTCTCTCTGACGCGCCCATGAAGCTCCACAGCCGGGGAGAGATCGGCATCCGTCACCACGGGATGCGCCAGCTGAAGCGGGACTACATTGACTTCGTGGCCTCCACCATTGAAAGCGATCTGGCGGGGCTCCATATCCTGGTAGACTGCGCCAACGGCGCGGCCAGCGCCACCGCGCCGGAGCTGTTCGGCCGTTTCAAAGCCCACACGGATTTTATCCACCGGGACCCTGACGGTGTGAACATTAACAACCGCTGCGGCTCCACCCACTTGGAGGATCTTTCGGTCTCTGTGGTCCGGGGAGGCTATGACATCGGCGTCGCCTTTGACGGCGATGCGGACCGCTGTCTGCTGGTGGATGAGCAGGGAAATACCATCGACGGCGACAAGGTCATGGCTGTCTGCGCCATGGAGATGAAGCGCCGGGGCACGCTTAACGGCAACACCATCGTTGCAACCGTTATGAGCAATCTGGGACTCCATGAGTTCTGCAGAAATCACGGAATCGATCTGGTATGTACCGCCGTGGGTGACCGCAATGTGTTGGAGGAAATGCTCCGACATGACTTCCGCATCGGCGGCGAACAGTCCGGACACACCATCTTCACCTCCCTGGAAACTACCGGCGACGGCGAGGTGACTGCTCTGCAGTTCCTGCAGGTTTTGGCGCAGTCCGGGAAGAAGGCCAGCGAACTGGCCTCCGTCTGCGCCGCCTATCCTCAGGTCCTGATCAATGTGGAGGTTCCCCACAGCGGCGGGGTAAAGGAGAAAATCATGACCTCCTCTGAGCTGGCGGATGCCGTAAAGCGGGAAGAGGATGCCCTGGCGGGCGCCGGCCGGGTTCTGGTTCGGGCTTCTGGAACCGAGGCGCTGATCCGGGTAATGGTGGAAGCAAAAACCACTGAAATCGCCTCTGATGTGGCTAACCGACTGGTTGATTTTATAAAATCACTAAAAATTTGAGGATGTTCCTGAATATTTTTGATAATTTGCTTGACAATTTCATCATCAGACAGGTATAATAACATATGTATAATTGTGGTGAGAACCGTTTTGAACGCCTGAATCAATTTCAGGACGAAGCCCTTTGTCATTTGGCGAAGGAAGGAGACCGCATGGCGGAAGAACTCCTGGTGACACGGTATGTCCGCTTCGTCCGCACCTGTGCCCGTCCCTTTTTCCTGATTGGCGGGGACAGTGAGGATTTGACCCAGGAGGGAATGATCGGACTCATGAACGCGGTTCGGGAATATGACGCCGGTAAGGCGGCCTCTTTCCGAACATTCGCGGAAATCTGCATTCGCAACCGGCTGTATTCCGTTCTCCGCGCCGCGGCGCGGGATAAGCACCAACCGCTTAATCAGTCGGTTCCTTTGGATACACCCTTCTTTGATAGTAATTCCTACACCTCTGGTACCAATAACTTGGCGCAGCGAAACCCTGAAGATTTTCTGATCGACAGGGAACATACAGCGTCCCTCTTATGCGGTGTCCGGAAAACGTTGTCCGAATTTGAAGCGAAGATTTTGGGGTACTATTTAGACGGTCTTTCATGCAGGGAAATTGCCGAGACGGTAGGCAAGCCCCCAAAGTCCGTGGACAACGCTGTGCAGCGAATCCGACGCAAGGTGGCACAGCAGCTTATTTCCGGCGATTTCAGCGGGAGCTGAACGCAATATATTTTTCTTTTCAAAGAGAGGGTAAAATCATGTACGAAGACAAGACTTTAGTGTGCAAAGAGTGCGGCCAGGAGTTCGTGTTCACCGCTGGTGAGCAGGAGTTCTATGCTGAGCGCGGCTTCCAGAATGAGCCCCAGCGCTGCAAGGCCTGCCGTGATGCCCGCAAGGCCGCTGCCCGTGGCCCCCGCGAGTACTTCACCGCTGTCTGTGCTGCCTGCGGCGGCGAGGCGAAGGTTCCCTTCGAGCCCAAGTCCGATCGTCCTGTTTACTGCAGCGAGTGCTTCGCCAAGATGCGCGAGCAGCAGAGATAACAAATCGTTCTTTACGTTTGTCTCTTGCAAAGAAACGGCGTCCGCATTGCGGGCGCCGTTTTTATGTGCCGATTCTCACTGCGCGGGTTGTTTCTTTTCCCAAAACTCCGTTGATTTCTCTGATTTTCTATTGAATTCAGACAAACAATAGAGTATAATACCACCGTTGAATTTTAAAAATGGAGGAACCTTCCCATGATTGAGATTACTAAGGACACCATTATTGGTGATATTCTGGACATCGCGCCCCAGACTGCTCCCATCTTCCTGTCCATCGGAATGCACTGCCTGGGCTGCCCCTCTTCCCGCGGCGAGACCGTGGAGGAGGCCTGCATGGTTCACGGCATCGACGTGGATAAGCTGCTGGCTCTGGTGAACGAGGAAGCCAACAAGGCGCAGTAATAACAACTCGGAAACGCATACGGAGTTCTCCGTATGCGTTTTCATCGGATGATTCATGTTCAGGAGGTCGGCATGGCAAAGCAGCGGAAACTGGAACTGACACCCCGCCTGCGTCTGCTGGCGGATTGGGTGCCGCAGGGAGCTCGTCTTGCCGATATTGGGACCGACCATGCGTATCTTCCGGTGTGGCTGCTGCGCAAAGGCCGGGTTTCCTCTGCCATTGCAAGCGATCTGCGCAGCGGGCCGCTTTCCAGAGCCCGTGAGACCGCGCAGACTTATGATGTTCTCTCCTCACTGGATCTCCGTCAGGGGAACGGCCTTGACGGTATTGCGCCGGAGGAGACGGACTGCATTGTCATTGCCGGAATGGGCGGGGAAAACATTGCCGCCATTCTGGACTCCGCACCCTGGGCTGCCGATGGGAAGCATGTCCTGTTGCTCCAACCCCAGACCCACACCGAGGATCTGCGCCGTTTTTTGATAGAGCACGGCTACGCCATTACTAGGGAGGCCTTGGTTTGGGATCGGGGCACCATTTACACCGTGATGGAGGCCAGCGCGGGAGAGATGGTCTTGACGGAGGGACAGCTGTACGGCGGTGCCGCTCTGCTGCACGATCCGCTGGAGGACCGGTATCTGATCGAAAGGATCATCCGCCTTCAGGGCGCAGTAGCTGGTCTGAACCGCTCTGAGGTTGCTGAGGACAAGAAGAAAGCGGACCATCTGCGGGAGTTGATCACAGCGCTGATGCGGATGAGAGAGGAGTGGCGGTATGCCAACTGTCCATCAAATTGAACAGTTCCTGTACACATTGGCACCCAGGGAGCTGGCCATGAACTGGGACAACGTGGGACTGCTGGTGGGTGACCCGGAGAGGGAGGTCCATCGCGTTACTGTGGCGCTGGATGTCACGGAGGACGTTGTCGAGGAAGCCTTACGCAGCGGCGCGGAGCTGATCGTCGCGCATCATCCTGTGATGAATTGCACATGGCTACCGGTGCAGACTCTGCGGGAGGATACGCCTCAGGGACGCCTGCTGCGCCGGATGACGCGGGAGGACCTCTCCGCCATCTGTATGCACACCAACCTGGATATTGCCGCAGGAGGCGTAAACGATGCCTTGGCGCAGGCGCTGGGGGTGGTCGATCCTGGGGGGCCCCTGACTGTGGAGGGCGTTGGCCGGATCGGGACGCTGGAAGCTCCCATGTCCCTGCCGGATTTTACCCGGTTTGTATCCAGGACTCTGCACTGCAACGGCCTGCGCTACGCGGATGCCGGAAAACCCGTCCGCCGTGTTGCGGTGGGCGGCGGAGCCTGCGGCGAATATATCGGTCAGGCCATTGCGGCGGGCTGCGATACCTTTTTGACGTCCGATCTGAAATACCATGATTTTCTGGACGCAAAGCCTCGCGGTATCAATCTCATTGACGCCGGGCACTTTCCCACGGAAGATGTGGTCTGCCAGGTGCTGATTGAAGCACTTCGCCGCCAATTCCCGGAGTTGAACATTCAAAAATCGGCCTCCCATCGGGAAGTCATTCAGTACTATGTAGAAGGAGAAGCATAACCATGTCTGGACATTCTAAATGGCATAATATTCAAAAGACCAAGGGCGCTGCCGACGCTAAGCGCAGCGCGACATTCACGAAGATTGCGAAAGAGATCATTGTGGCTGTGAAAGAGGGCGGCGGCAGCGGCGATCCCGCTAACAACTCCCGTCTGGCCACCGTCATCGCCAAGGCCAAGGCTGTCAACATGCCCAACGACAATATCAAGCGCACCATCGACCGCGCTCTGGGTGCCGGCAATACGGACAACTTTGAGTCTGTTACTTATGAGGGCTACGGCCCCGGCGGTGTGGCCGTGATCGTGGAGGCCCTGACTGACAACCGTCAGCGCACCGCCCCCGAGGTACGGCACTATTTTGACAAGTGCAATGGCAACCTGGGCGCACAGGGCTGCGTGTCCTGGTCCTTTGATAAGAAGGGCGTCATCGTCATCGACAATGAAGAAGGCGAGCTGGACGAGGATACCGTCATGATGGACGCGCTGGAGTCTGGTGCCGCCGACTTTGAGGCGGACGGTGCGGCTCTGGAAATCACCACGGATCCCGACGCGTTTAACGATGTGGTCAAGGCGCTGGAGGAGAAGGGCTACAGCTTTGTCAGCGCTGAAATTGAGATGGTGCCCCAGAACTACATCACCCTCAGCAGCGAAGGCGACGTGAAGAATATGGAGCGTCTCATCGAATTCCTGGAAAATAATGAC
>Ga0129307_1000712_pt1 | contig 46939 bp, 35 predicted proteins | sample P1105metagenome_FD_94437 | JGI IMG/M metagenome (GOLD analysis project Ga0129307, IMG submission 94437) | Capybara group fecal microbial communities from Wisconsin, USA - P1105 metagenome | ecosystem: Host-associated > Mammals > Digestive system > Large intestine > Fecal | place: USA: Wisconsin...
CAAAACCTGCACCAATTGTCAATGGCTCAACTTTTCCGAAAAGTTTTGGAAGGTTGATGTATGCACCAATCTGTCGCTGGTCACTGTCTGCTACGTCCTGAACTGAAGCACCAATCTGGAAAAGCTCGTGGTCATAGATTGCACCGAAACCGATGTTGAAGTTTTCCTGCTCGTCATCTTCCTTTTTGCCGTTAAGCCAGTTGATGTCGTCTTTTTCTTCGCTGCCGTCAAATGAGAACGGTGCTGTTACTGCGAAGCGAAGGTTTTCAATCGGGAAAACAGATACTGTGAAACCGTCAGAACCAATATTGCCTGCTGCAAGATTGTCGTCATAAATCGGGAGTGTTGAACCGTCAGCGAAAATTCCTGTGTGCATACCAAGAGCAATTTTGTCAATTGGTCGGAATTCAACGTACCAGTCGTCAACTTCGCCCTGGAGACCAAAATGCTTGTAATCATAGTCATCGAGAGTAACTGTTGCCTTTACCAGTGCGTCAACTTTTTCTGATGTGACTTCAGCTTCCATGCGCTCTTTGATTCCAGGGAAATCTTTTGTAGTCTCATCTGCTTCGTCAGAATGATAGAGAATTGCGTCTTCTTCGTACAATTTATTGTAGAAAGAGAGTTTGATGTCATCTGCAGATGCAAAAGCAGAAGCCAAAGCAAGTGCGGCCAGACCTGAAATAATTTTTTTCATAAAAAACCACCTTTTTATTGATGTAATTATTATTAGCAAGTGCTAACTGTTTTGAATAAAGCAACTTTAATTTGTTTTCGTTGCTTTGTCAATCGTTTTAATGCTAATTTTTGCATTTTCTACGTTTTTTTGCTATACTTTCACTATGGCTACAATTTATTTTACAAGACATGGAGAGACTTTTACAAATACAAAAAAATTGGTCTGCGGGGCACGGGAAGTCGAACTTACTGAAAACGGACACAATCAGGCAATCGCATTGGGAAAGGAAATAAAGTCAAAAATCGAAAAAAAAGAAATCAGAATCGACCGGATTTTTTATTCCCCACTTTCGCGGGCAAAACTTACGGCACTTCATATTTCAAAAATCACAGGAATTCCAGCCAAAGAAGAGCCTCTTCTAATAGAACGAAATTTCGGAAACTTTGAGGACAAAAGCCGGGAATCAGAGGAATTCAAGGCGGCTCTCAGAACTTTTGCAATGTCGTATGGAAGGGAATCTGGGGGCGAATCAAACATGCGATGCGCCCAGAGAATCTACAATCTTCTGGACACACTCACAGAGCAAACTAAGCGCACAGGCGAAACTTATCTTTTAGTAGCACACAACGGACTTGCCCGTGTGGTGAATTCATATTTCTGCGACATGACCAACGAAGAATTCGGGGCATTCGGAATCACTAACTGTCAGCTGCTGGAGTATGAATTTTAAACCACAGATTACACAGATGTCAAAGATTATGTATAAGGCATAAGAAAAACATTCGTATAAACACGAAAACTTCATGATTAACAAAAGTTAAAATCTGTGTTAATCTGTGTCATCTGTGGATAACTATAAAAAAGGAGTTAAAAATGAAAGGATTTGAAATCGGGCAGGAAGTTGAGACTACGGTCGTACAGATTTCTAATGACACGGTTTTTATTGATTTGGGGCTTAAGAGCGAAGGATTTGTTGACAAAGCAGAATTTATCGATTCAGACGGAAAATGCACAGTAAACGAAGGCGACAAAATCAAAGTCTACTTTGTTTCATCAAACCGGGACGAGCTTCACTTCACCACCCGCCTGAAGGGCGAAAATGCTGACTCTAATGTGCTTGAATCGGCTTTCAATTCTGGTCTTCCTGTTGAAGGAAACGTAACTGCCGAAATCAAGGGCGGATTCGAAGTCAAAATCGGAACAAGCCGGGCATTCTGTCCATACTCTCAGATGGGCTACAAAAATCGCCTGGAGCCAGCTGAATACGTTGGCCGAAGCCTCACATTCATAATCACTGAGTTCAAGAACGAAGGCAAGAATATCATCGTCTCAAACCGCAAGGTCGAGGAAGAGGCAGAAGTCAACAAAGTCAACTCTCTCGCAGAAAAACTGACTGTAGGCTCAGTCGTAACAGGCGAAGTAAAGTCTTTGCAGAGCTACGGCGCATTCATTGATTTGAACGGATTCCAGGCACTTCTTCCAATCTCAGAGATTTCTCACGCACGCGTAAACGATGTTTCAGAAGTTCTGAGCGTTGGCCAGAAAATCGAAGCAAAAATCATCAAGGCCGAATGGAATACATCTAAACCTGAGCGTTCAAAAGTTTCTTTGAGCATGAAAGAGCTTGAAGCTGACCCCTGGGACCAAGTTTCTTCTATTAATATCGGTGACAAATTCACAGGCAAAATCGCAAGAATCGCGGCATTCGGCTTGTTCGTAAACCTCAAGCCAGGAATTGACGGCCTCGTTCACGTAAGCCTTTTGCGCGACGTAAACGACAAAACAAACCTCGCAAAGAAGTTCAAGGTCGGTGACACAATGGAAGTCATCGTACAGAAAATCGATGCAGGCGAAAAAAGAATCAGCCTTGCCCCAGCAGGTGAAAGCGATGAGGAAGAAGACGATGCCTCAGACTACCTGAAAAAGCAGGACAAGGCAGACGACGGCGAAACTTACAACCCGTTCGCAGCGCTTTTGAAGAAATAAATTTAAATTCCTCACAGAGTGCACAGAGCACACAGAGAGTCATTGAAATGACAAAAAATAAACCTCAGTCTTACTTTCCAATTGGGAAGCATGACTGAGGTTTTATATTTTGTTATGGAATTAAATCCTCTGTGCCCTCCAAGGCTCCGTGAGGAATTTTACACTTTAAACTCATCCACTCCGGCCAAGTCCAATGTGCTGAACAGGTCGTCGATTGTCTCACGGCGGCGGATTTCTTTTACAGAGCCGTCTTCGCGCAAAAGAAGCTCTCCACAGCGCAACTTTCCGTTGTAGTTAAAGCCCATTGCCCGGCCGTGTGCGCCTGCATCGTGGATAATCACTAAATCGCCCATGTCGATTTTTGGAAGCTCTCGCTGAACGGCGAATTTATCGCAGTTCTCGCAGAGAGAGCCGACTACATCGTAAACGTGGTCGCGCGGAGCGTTTTCTTTGCCTGAGACCGTGACCTCGTGATATGAGCCGTACATTCCAGGTCGCATCAAGTCTGCCATGCAGCTGTCAAGGCCGATGTACTCGCGGTAAATGTGCTTTTCGTGGATTGCCTTGGCTACGAGCCAGCCGTATGGGCCTGTAATCGGTCGGCCACATTCCCAGTAAATTTCGAGCGGGTCAAGGCCACAAGGAACTATAACGCGGTCGTATTCCGCGCGGATTCCTTTTGCAACCTCATCATAATCAACGGCTTTCTGATCCGGCTTGTACGGGATTCCCAAACCACCGCCCAAGTCAACGAATTCAATCCGGACACCGAGCTTTTCTTTAACCTCTGCTGCAAGCTCAAACACGAGCTTTGCTGTGTCCACGAAGAAATTCGGGTTAAGTTCGTTTGAAGCAACCATTGTGTGAAGACCGAAGTGCTGAACTCCTTCTTCCTTGCAGATTTTGTAGGCTTCGAACATCTGCTCGCGGGTAAGGCCGTATTTTGCTTCTTCCGGCTTTCCGATGATTGAGTTGCAGCCGTGTTTGGCCGGGCCCGGATTGTATCGGAAGCAGATTGTGTCAGGAAGCTTTCCGCCCAATGCGTTTTTTAAGAAAGAAATGTGAGTGATGTCGTCAAGGTTGATGATATTTCCGTTGGCAAAAGCGTATTTGTATTCGTTGGCAGGAGTTTCGTTCGATGTGAACATGACATGCTTGCCTTTGATTCCGCTCATTGAAGAAAGCATGAGCTCCGGCAGGCTTGAACAGTCCGCACCGCAGCCTTCGCTTGCCAAAACCTTCAATATATATGGGTTGGGGCAGGCTTTAACGGCGTAATATTCGCGGAATACCGGGAAAATCGAAAAAGCCTTGGTGAAGCGGCGCATGTTCTCTCGGATTGCCTTTTCGTCGTACAAATAGAACGGAGTCGGAAATTTTTCCGACAGTTTGACTAATTCTTCATGATTTAATGGAAAAGTTTTCATTTTATTAATATACATTTTTGTTGCTTTTTTGAAAATATGCGTCATACTATAAGTTGGTTTAAGCGAATATTAAGTTTATACTAAGACAGGTTTAAATGAATAAAAAGATTTATATCAATCAGAATATTGAACGTCTTTTCTCCCTTATTCTTAGCCTTACCCTTATTTTGACACTCAATATCATCCTTACAAATACGCTTTTCAAGAATATCACTCAGTCAGCAAATTTACGTTTAATTCACGCTTGCACAGAATTTGTCGAAGACTATTCGGAGGCAGTTGAAGGAAAACTGAACGAAATTGAGTCGACTCTTGATCTTCTGTATGCAAAAATCGCCTACAAAAATTACACCAAAAAGGAAATAATGTCTTTTCTCCTTTCAGAAAAAGAAAACACTTCCATTCCATTCAGCTTTCTGGCCTTTTCAGACGAAAACGGAATTATTCTGACTCCAGACGGAACTTTCCATGACATTTCAGACAGATACTACTTCAAAAAAATCATGAGCGGCTCCACAAAATTCTGTGTAAGTTCAGTTCTGGATTCCATGGACGACGGCACACCAAGTCTTGTCTTTGCAAGGGCCATACGTGACGAAAACAACAAAATTTCAGGTCTTCTTTGCGCCGCATGCACTACTTCTGTTTTTGAAACCTTCATCAATGAAATAAAAATCGGAAACAACAGAAAAGTTTCGATTCGAGATATTAACGGCAAATTCATAAAGCACTACAATTCCCGCTGGACCGGCTGGGTTTTTCATTCAGGAATTCAAAATCCAAAAGATTTTCCAGAAACCGAAGAAGAAGATAACGTGATGGAAGCAACTGACACTGAAGGCCGGCCAGTATACGTTTTTTACAGGGAACTTGACCTAGCAATGTGGACTGTAGCTGTTACCGTTCCAATTGCAGAATTCGATGCAGTAAAAATAGCCCAGCACAAATATCAGAATTTCATAATTGAACTAATCGTAGTCGTTCTCTCTCTTCTTTTTCTCATTGAAATTTGGGCTCATTCCTTTATGGAGCGTCACCAGATTCTTTCAACTCACATCGATTCGCTAACCCATCTTTGGGTACGAAGCTATTTTGAAAAGGAAGCGAACAAGATTTTGAAGCGCAATCCCAATTCAAAATTCCTTTTAATTGAAACTGACATTCGGGGATTTAAATTCATAAATCAGAATTACGGCGAGAATCAGGCAAACAGGCTGCTCCTTTTCTTCTCTAAGCTGCTCTATGAGGATACGAGAGTTTATGACGGAATTTTGTGTCGCGGCTATGCCGATCACTTCTTTATTCTGGTAAAAGTTTCTTCCGTCCACAAGGGAATGCAGGTCTTCAAGGCAAACCTTAAAAAAATCATGGCCTTAGCCAAAAAAGCAGAGGTTCCTTTCATTCCAAAGTTCGGTCTTTCTTTCTATCTCCCCAAAATGAAAGATGAAATTCATGGCGTCCAGATTTTGATAAGCCGGGCAAGTTTTGCAAAAAGCACCATAAAGGAAAATGCCCTGCAGCAGTTTGCAATTTATGATGACAGCCTGCTTCAGAAGTCTAAAAACGAAAATTTTATTGAGACTCACATGGAAGCGGCCCTCGCAAACAAAGAATTTTTTGTCATGTACCAGCCGAAAATCGACCTTGAAACCGAAAAAGTCGTAGGTGCGGAAGCCCTTGTCCGCTGGCAAAGCCCGAAACTCGGTTACATGCCCCCCAATTCTTTCGTGCCGCTTTTTGAACGAAACAACTTCATCGTCAAGCTGGATTTTTATGTCTATGACCAGGTTTTTAAATTCATCCGAAGCTGCATGGACAATAACGAGCCGACGGTTCCTATTTCCGTCAATGTGAGCCGCAATCACGACAAACCTGAAAAATTCGTACATTCATTCATGGCCCTGCTTAAAAAATATGACATTCCTCCAACCCTGATTGAAGTTGAGCTTTTGGAGCGGGCAACTCTTGACAAGAACCTTCTTCGGGAAATTACGATTATGCTGCAAAAAGAAGGCTTCAAGGTCGCCATGGATGACTTTGGTTCAGGGGAATCTTCACTCAACATGCTTTCAACTATTCCCGTCAACATCCTTAAATTTGACCGTTCATTCCTTTTTGCAAGCGATTCAGCCCACGGAAAACTGGACGCGACTTCCGAAACTTTTATCCGCACTCTTGTCGACCTTGGCAAAAACCTCAAAAAGGAAACTATTTTTGAAGGCGTTGAAACCGCGGAGCAAAGGGACTTCCTTAGAAAAATCAAATGCGATCAGGTTCAGGGATATTTTTACTCAAAGCCTCTCAGGGAAGATGAGTTCATGACATTCTTGAAATCTCACCAATAAGGTATTAGAATAAAAGCATGAAACCAACATTACTTGTACTTGCGGCTGGAATGGGTAGCCGTTATGGCGGAGTCAAACAGATTGACTCTGTAGGAAAAAACGGTGAGTGCCTTTTGGACTTTGCCGCTTATGACGCCAAAAAATGCGGATTCGGAAAGATTGTTTACATCATCCGCAAAGACATCGAAAAAGATTTCCGCGAGCGGCTTTTTGACCGGGTTGCCCGCAATTTCAACGCTGAATATGTTTTTCAGACTCCCACAGCCCTTTTAACTCAGGAAGAACAGAAAAAGGCAGCAGAGCGAACAAAACCATGGGGCACGATTCATGCCGTTTTGTGCGCAAAAGAAGCAATTCACGAGCCTTTTGCCGTAATCAATGCCGACGACTATTATGGTCGCGCAGCATTCGAGACTCTGGGCAAGTATCTTTCTTCTATTGACAATAATTGCACTGAGCATGCAATGGTAGGCTACATTCTCGGTAAGACCATGAGCCGAAACGGTTCTGTAAGCCGGGGCGTTGCAGAGGCAGAAGACGGCTACCTCAAGTCAATCGTGGAAAACACAAAAATATATTACACGGGCGAGCATTTTGAGGGCAATGAAATCATTTCTGAGCTTGACGGCAAAAAAATCTCACTGACCGGCAAGGAAACAGTGAGCATGAACCTTTTCGGATTCTCACCAAAAGCCTTTGAGCGATTCGAAAAATATTGGGAAGATTTCAAGCAGAACAAACTTTCTGACCCAAAAGCTGAGGCACTTCTGCCTGTTGCCGCCAGCGACATAATCAAAAACGGCGAGGGAAGAATCAAGGTCTTCACAAGCGACGAAAGCTGGTTCGGCATGACTTACCCAGAAGATAAGCAGGTCGTAAAAGACGAAATCGCCAAAAAAATCGCATCGGGATATTACCCGGAAAAACTTTGGGAGAAATAAAATTCCTCACAGAGCTTTAGAGAGCACAGAGAGAAAACTTTTGGGAAACGCTAATAAAAAATCTCTGTGCCCTCTGTGAGAAATTTAAAAACTATGCTTAAACTGAATCCTATTCGCTCGGAAAAGGTCTGGGGATATGAAGACTGGATTGCTTCCACCCATGCAGACGGATGTCAGGGCGAATTCAAAGAACTTGTAAATGAATATCCCCTTCTCGTAAAAATAATTCAGGCTAACGACACTCTTTCGGTTCAGGTTCACCCTGATGACGAGGACGCAAGGCGGCTTGAAGGCGAGCATGAGCGGGGCAAGACAGAGTGCTGGTACGTCCTTTCTGCTGATGAAGGGGCAAGTCTGGTCTACGGACTCAAAGGAAATCCTGCAAAAGAAGAAATTCGAGAATCAATCAGAAACAACACTCTTGAAAGCCATCTTGACCGGGTTCAAGTCAAAAAAGGTGACTTTATATTTATTCCTTCGGGAACGGTGCACGCAATCGGTGGCGGCCTGAGGCTTCTTGAAGTGCAGCAGAGCTGCAACATAACCTACAGGCTCTACGACTGGGGCAGACCCCGTGAAGTCCACATTGAAAAGGGCGTTGAAGTAATCAAGAACGAAAAAAAACAGAATATTGAGCCTCTTGGCGAAGAATTTGAGTGCAAGTATTTTGCCCTCAAAAAAGAGCCTTTGAAGGGCGGGTATTCTTTTCTTGTCTCACCTTCTTCTGAAAGGGCGGAACTCATCTTTATTTCTGAAGGAAGCGGTCAAATCCGCTCCACAGCAAAAAACGGTGAAAAAACAGAGCTTTCTTTTAATAAGGAAGAAATTTTTGCCCTGCTTCCCGGTGAAAAAATTACCCTTGAAGGCAAAGGTGAAGTAATTCGCATTCAGGCAAAATAATTTTTTTATCTCAAAATTGCCGCCCCGCTATGAGCGTGAGCGAAGGGCGGAACAGCGGCAGCCGGAAAAATTTGCGCCATAGATAATTCTCAATTTCAATTGCCTAAGGTCTTAAAATTCACTAAAATAGACGCAGTTTTAATCAATATAGAGGTTTAAAATGGTTAAATTGCGCGGTGCTTTTACAGCAATGATTACTCCAATGAACGCAGACGGTTCTGTAGATTTTGAAGGTTTCAGAACCAATGTAAGATTTCAGCTGGAGCAGGGAATTGACGGGCTGGTTCCTCTTGGAACTACAGCAGAAACCCCAACTTTGGACGAGACTCCGGGTTCAGAAGAAGACAAACTCATTGAGATTGTCATGGAAGAAGTCAAATCTTTCGAGAAAAAATCTGGCAAAAAAATTCCTGTCGTTCTCGGTGCAGGAAGCAACAACACTAAAGATGCAGTCAAATACTGTGAGCGCGCAAAAAAAGCCGGTGCAGACGCAGCCCTTGTAGTCACACCGTATTACAATAAACCTTCAAAAGAAGGAATTTTCCGCCACTTTGAGGCAGTTTCAAAGGTTGGAATCCCAATCGTTGTCTACAACATTCAGGGACGAACTGGCACAAACATTACCACAGACACTCTGGCCAGAATCGCTGAATTGCCTAACATCGTTGGCGTTAAGGAAGCAAGCGGCAACATCAATCAGATGATGGACGTAATCGCACAGATTAAGTCTAAAAAGCCTGATTTTGCCGTTTTAAGCGGTGACGACGGACTTACTTTGCCTTTGATTGCAATGGGCGGCGACGGAATCATTTCGGTTGTATCAAATCTCGCTCCTGCAATCGTTGCAGAGCTTGCAAACAAGGCTTTGGACGGAGACATTGCAGCAGCACGAAAAATTCACTACCGCCTTGCCCCATTCTTCAAGGCAGCCTTTGTAGACGGCAACCCCACATCTATCAAATACGCAATGAACGTAAAGAAGATGCCTGCCGGCCCTTGTCGCCTGCCTCTGGTAGAAGTAACAGACGAAGCAAAAAAAGTAATTGAAAAAGCACTCGCTGAGTGTGAATTGTAAAATAAAAACCACAGATTACACAGATGGCACAGATTTCGATTTTTTTAATTGAAAATCCTTCGTAAAAATAGAAAAGATTTTCGTATGACAAAGACTTTAATCCGTGTAATCTGTGTTAATCTGTGGTTCAAATTCTAGGAGAAATTATTATGGCAGATAAGATTAATGTTGGTGTTTTGGGCGCTACTGGTATGGTTGGTCAGCGCTATATTAAGCTTTTGGAAGATCATCCATGGTTCAAGGTAACTTATGTTGCAGCTAGCCCTCGCTCAGCCGGAAAGGCTTACAAAGAGGCTGTTGCTAACCGCTGGCTCATTGGCGCAAACATTCCCTGCGACGTAAAGGATTTAATCGTTCAGGACGCAAATGATCCTAAAGCCGCTTTAGGCAAGTGCCGATTCGTTTTCTCAGCTTTGGAAATGGGAAAGGACGAAATCAAGGCTTTGGAAGCAGCTTATGCAGCAGAAGGAATCCCGGTTGTATCAAACGCAAGCGCAAACCGCTGGACAGAAGACGTTCCAATGCTCATTCCAGAAATCAACTACTCTCACCTGGACGTAATCGCCGAGCAGAAAAAGCATCACGGCTGGGACAAGGGTTTTGTTGCAGTTAAGCCAAACTGCTCTTTGCAGACTTACATGATGCCTCTCTACGCCCTGCAGCAGGCAGGCTATCCTGTTAAGCGCATGATCGTAACTACTTTGCAGGCAGTCAGTGGTGCAGGCTACCCTGGTGTTCCAAGTTTCGACATGATTGACAACATCGTTCCATATATTGGCGGTGAGGAAGAAAAGACAGAAAAAGAATGCTTGAAGATTCTGGGCTCTGTAAAAGACGGAAAGATTGAGAATGCAAAAGGCCCAATCGTTTCTTCAACCTGTACACGCGTTCCTGTAATCGACGGACACACAGCAAGCGTAAACCTTGAGTTTGATTTGCCGGAAGACAAAAAGCCAAGCCTCGAAGAAGTCCTCAAGGTATGGGCAAACTTCAAATCTCTCCCACAGGAACTCAAATTGCCTTCAGCACCTGAGCACCCAATTGTTTACCGCGAAGAAGAAAACCGCCCGCAGCCAAACCGTGACCGCGACACAGAAAAAGGCATGGCATGTGTTCTCGGACGCTTGCGCAAGTGCAACGTATTCGACATCAAGTTCGTAGCATTGAGCCACAACACAAAGCGCGGAGCTGCTCTCGGCGGAATCTTGAACGCAGAGCTCTTGAAAGCAAAAGGTTTCTTTGATTAATTAGACGCGGATTTACGCTGATGCACGCAGATAGATTTTTTCTGTGTGCTTACGAAAACACCTCAGTCACGCTTTCTGAAAGAGGCAGTGCGACTGAGGTGTTTTTTTTGAATCAAGCATAAAAACAATCCACAGATTATAAATTTGGTATGGAAAAAATCTTGCGTAATAAAACGAGAATTTTTCTTATAACAAAATCCAAATCTGTGGATTTAAAATAATATCTGCGTTAATCTGCGATCATCCGCGTCGATTTTTATTTCTGTGTAGCGACGATTGTTTCAAGCGCGACTTTCATCATGTTGGTGAAGGTTGTCTGCCTTTCTTCGGCGGTGGTTGCTCCACCCAGGAGAATGTGATCGCTTACGGTCATGATTGCCATGGCACGGCGTTTGTATTCTGCGGCCAAAGTAAAAAGCTCCGCGCTTTCCATTTCGATTCCAAGTACGCCGTATTCAGCCCACTTTTTCCAGTTTTCGTTTTTGTCATAGAAGAAATCACTTGAAGCAACAGAACCGACACAATAGCGGATTCCCATTTCTGCAGCAACTTTATCGGCAGCACGAACGAGGTCAAAATTTGCCGTGGGGGCGAAGTGAAGGGAGCCGAAACGCTGATTCAAAAGAGAAGAATCTGAGCAGGCGGAATTTACGATGATGGTGTCGCGAAGCTGTGCCTTTTCACTGACAGAGCCACAGGTGCCCACGCGGATTGCCGTCTGCACGTTGTAGAATTTTAAAAGCTCGGTTGCGTAAATCGAAAGCGAAGGCTGTCCCATGCCAGTTCCCTGAACGCTTACAGGAACGCCCTTGTAAGTGCCTGTGAAGCCGAACATGCCACGCACTTCGTTATAGCACCTGGCATTTTCCAAGAAATTTTCTGCAATGAATTTTGCCCGCAAAGGGTCGCCCGGAAGCAAGACGTTTGGGGCTATTGCACCTTCCGGCGCGTTGATATGTGTACTCATGCTTTAATTATAACATAGGACTCGCGAAAATAAAAGAAAACGATTTGATTTATAGTCATTTTTCTTTTTCGTCTGCACATGAGCGCCCTAAAAGAAAAGAAGCCCTTCGCTCGTAAGAACGAAGGGCTTTTTTGGCTTTAGCCTAAGACTGACTCAGCTTAGATTAGAACCAAACTGAGAGAGCAACTGGGATAGCCCATACGAATTTGTCAGCTTTTCCGTTATCGCTCTTTGCACCAGTAATAACAGTGTTAGCGAATGTACCGCTGTTTGTCTGTCCCTGGAAAGCAACTCCGATGTAGCCGTTAGAGAAGCCCTTCTGGATACCAGCAGAGAATGCGATGTGGTCTGAGTTATCAGCCTTTGTACCGTCATAACCAGCTTTTGAGAGGTAGCGGAAGTCAGCGTTTGCTGCAAGACCATCACCGAGGTTGTAGTCAACACCAGCACCAGCCTGGAAGAGTGAGTCAACTTTGCTGTCATAATTTGTAAAGAATGCACCGCTTGCAGAAACTTTGAGATCTTCATTAACCTGGTATGTAGCACCAAGGGCAATCTTCATCTGGTCAGCCTTCAAATCTTTTCCATCTTTTACAGAGTGATACTGGAGACCAACACCGAGGAAGAGGTTCTCTACAGCGAGAACGTCAACTTCTGCTTCGATATCACAGTTGCTGTTTCCGTCCTGCTTAGCAGAGCCTTTAGCAGAATCTTTAAGACCGATTGTACCATCTTTTTTGATTTCCCAATCAGATGCTTCAAGTTTGTCTTCTGCTTTAGCAGCTACAGCATCTTTAGAGCCAGCACCTTTACCAATGTACTGAGCCTTGATTTTAGCTGTACCTGGGATTGTGTAAGCAAAACCACCACGGAGATTCTTGTATGTTTCATCAGCTTTTGTCTGAGTTGTTGTGATTGGTGCCAAAACCTGAATGTAGAGGTTCTCGTTAGGAGTAATTTCTGCCATGAGACCTGTAGCACCGTTACCGCTCATCAAGAGACCTTCGTCTTCTGCGATCCATGATGATGTTGGGCGGAGCCAGTTCCATGAACCGTAGCAGAGATCTCCACGGAGAGTGTTGTTGTCATATTTACCATATGAAACTTTTACGATGTCGAGTGGCTTAATCCAGAGATTTGCCTCGTCACCTGCTGAAAGGCTCATAGAAACGTCGTTGTAAACGCCCATGCTGAAACCTGCAGTTCCGTCCTCAGATTTTGCGTTAACGTTAAGACGAGCTGTACGAGCACCATAACCCCAAGAGTTACCTGCTGCTGTAACTGTGTCTTTTCCGTCGCTAGCTACTGGTGCTGCGAGAGCACGAAGCCATGCTCCGAAAGTGATTTCTGCCGAGAGGGCAGATGCCGAATTTTTAGCAGAAAATCACGCCGAAAATTGCCCCTGCCGCCACCAAAAAGACTGGATGAACTTTTGTCTTAAAAAGAATGAGCAGGCACAATCCGTAGAAAATCGCGCTGATTCCGTAAATCTGAAAGTTGTCGTTCCATGTAGAAGGGGCGGAAAATAAAAATCCCTCACGGACTACAAAAAGCGCAATAATGACGATTTTTGCAGCCGCAACGGCGATGACTCCGGAAACTGCAGGGCGAAGCGTTTTAAAAGCCGCCTGAACTCCTTTTTTTTGGGCAAAGGAACCGAAAAATCTTGCAATCAAAATTATACAAATCAATGAAGGCAGAACTTCTCCAAGTGTTGTAAAAAAACCGCCCGTCACACCATAAAGTTCTGTTCCGATATATGTGGCTATGTTTATGCCTATTGGACCAGGAGTACTTTCAGAAATCGCGACCATATTGAAGAAAAAAGCATCATCAATCAACGGAAAGTCTTCTACAAGAACCTGCTGCATTACCGTGATTGCCACCTGACCGCCACCGATTGTAATCAGTCCCACGTAAAAAAACACTGCTATAAGGCACAAAAGTCCGATTCCGCTTTGGGCCTGAATCTGCGAAATCATAAAATCAGTCATTTTTCTTGAACTCCCCGCGACATGCCGCAATTATCACGCCCAGAAGGGCACTTCCAAAAATAACCCAGACAGTACTGACTTTTAAAATGAAAATCAATACAAATGAAACGGCAAGCAAAATAAAGCCAAAAAGATTCTTTACGGATTTTTTGGAGAATTTATAGACCGCGCTGGTCAGAATTGCCGCAACCGCCACATTGATTCCAGATAATGCCTTTTTGACCCAGAAAATCTCGCTGAAATTCGAAATAAATTTTGCAATCAGAGTGATTATGATAATTGAAGGAAGAACCATGCCAAAAGTTGCAAGACAGCCCCCGGCAATGCCGGCCTTTTTATAGCCGACGAAGGTTGCCACATTGACAGCGATTATTCCGGGCGTACTCTGCCCGACCGCAAAATAATCCAGCAACTCATCTTCGCCTACCCAGCCGCGTTTGTCGCCAAGTTCACGTTCCAAAATCGGAAGCATGGCAATTCCACCACCAAAAGTGCACAGGCCGACTTTAAAAAAAACGGAAAAAAGTTCCCAAAAAACCTTGAATTTATTATCTTGCATAAAGGACGCTCAAATTTTTAAGCCACTCTGCGGCTTTTTCAGCTTTTGTTCCCTCAATCATGCCTGACTCAGCCCGCCAACTCCAGTTTTTGCCGCTTGTACTCGGCATGTTCATGCGGCCTTCGTTGCCCACAGCATAAATATCCTGCAGCGGCACTACGGCAATGTCCGCAATACTGGCAAAAACAGCCTTTACAAAAGCCCTGGTAAGTTTTTTGCCTTTTACAAGATTTCTTGCCTTTTCTGGAGAAGTTTTTTCACCTGTAAGATAATCTGCAATCAGCACTAAAAGCTCATCATCAAGAGATTCAAGAAGCCCCTGAGTCGTGTCATTGTCGTGGGTTCCCGTGTATGCAACGCAATTTTTTGTCTCAAAATTATGGGGCAGGAAGGCATTTTTAAGAGCGCCGGACTTCCATTCGTTTCTGTCAAATGCGAACTGCAAGACCTTCATGCCGGGAAGAGCCGCCTGGTCACGCAAGTCACGTACCTGATCAGTGATTATTCCCAAATCTTCGGCAATCAACGGAAGCTCTCCAAGTTTCTTTTTTATCGCGTCAAAAAGTTCGATTCCAGGTCCCTTTTCCCACTTGCCGTTGATCGCATTCTCACTTCCAAAAGGAACTGCCCAATAAGACTCAAATCCGCGAAAGTGGTCAATTCTTACATAATCAACAAGAGTAAGCATTTTTTTAATGCGGAGAATCCACCATGAATATCCGTCTTTTTTCATGTTCTTCCAGTCATAAAGAGGATTCCCCCAAAGCTGACCTGTAGCCGAAAAATAATCTGGCGGAACGCCTGCAACAGAAGTAAACTTTCCTTCAGAATCAATCTGGAACATTTTCTGATTAGCCCAGACATCACTTGAATCGGCAGCGACAAAAATCGGAACATCACCCACAATCTGGATTCCCTTTGACAAGGCATATTCATGAAGGGCCTGCCACTGCTTTGCGGCAAAAAACTGAATTACTTCGGTCTGCAAGAAATCTTCGGAATGCTCGTTAATCCATTTTTCAACAGCCTGCTCGTTGTGCTTTGAAAGCTTTTTGTCCCAATAAACGTTCCAGCTGCCATTTACGGCACAATTTTTTTCCTGAGATTCTTTTTCGGCCTTTGCGTCATAAAAAGACTTAATGCTCATGAAAGCCGCATAGTCCTTGAGCCAGTACTGATTTTCCCGACAGAACTTAAAAAATTCCATCTTTGTTTCCGGGTCAAAATCCTGACCGGCAACATCGGGATTTGTAATCAACTCAAGAAAGTTCTTTGAGATTTCTTTGAGGGCATTCTGCTTCCACCAGACAACCGCGCCAAAATCCACCGGCCCTTTTGACTTAATATATGAAGGCTTTTTTACAAGTTTGGGATTAGCCCAGCCCCTCTCAACCAAATCATCAAAGTCAATAAAAAGCGGATTCAATGCAAATGTAGAAAATGACTGATAAGGGCTGTCACCGTAGCCCGTTGGTCCAAGAGGAAGAACCTGCCAGACTTTCATACCGGCTTTTTCCAGAAAATCTACAAATTTAAAGGCCGACTTTCCCAACGTACCGATTCCTGCACTGCCAGGTAAACTTGTGGGATGGAGCAAAATACCGGCTTTTCTCATAAGACTTCTCCTTTTTGGGCGTTCCCGCTGCAAGCAGCGGTCGGGTCTTTCGTGGTTCCGCTTGCGCTCTATTCCGGCTCGTCCTTCGGTCGCTCCGGAACGGCTATGCCGCCACTACAACCCCTAACGCACTTTATAATAATTCAACTTTGCCGTCTTTTTTCAACTGTTCGACGACTTTTTTAACATCCTGAACTTTGTTTTTGTCACAGACAAGCACTGCGTCTGGAGTTTCCACGACAACTATATTGTCAAGACCAATTGTTGCAAGCAGACGCCCGCTTGAATATGTGATGCAGTTTTTGGAGTCGATGGAAATATTGTCACCGATGGAAATATTGCCCTGTGAGTCCGCCTCGTGGAGCACGCCCATCATGTCAAAGCTTCCCACATCGTTCCAGCCGAATTCTCCGGGAACTACATATACGTCAGGGGATTTTTCCATGATTCCATAGTCAACGGAAATACTTTCAATCTGCGGGTAAACTTCTTCGATTACATTGTATTCTTCTGGCGACTTCATTGCCTCGCCGATTTTGCACAGGTCACTGTAAATTCCCGGCAAAAAATTCTGGAAATTTTTAAGGATTGTGCTGGCCTTCCAGATGAACATTCCGCTGTTCCATGCATATTCGCCGCTTTCCACGTATTTTTTTGCCGTTGCCTCGTCGGGTTTTTCCTTGAATTCCAAAACCTTAAGGACATTTTCGCCTGATTTTTTAAATTTGATGTAGCCGTAGCCAGTTGCCGCAAAAGTCGGAGTGATTCCCACGGTAACAAGTGCGTCCTTTTCTTCAGCGGCCTTTACGGCAATTGCAAGAATGCGGGTAAATTCACTGTTGTTTTTGATGTATGCGTCACTTGGAGTGATTACCATGATTCCGTCGCCATATTTTTTTACGATTTCCATGGCGGCATATCCAATGCAGGCTGAAGTGTTTCTGGCGGAAGGTTCTGAAAGGATATGATTTTTGCGTACCCGGCCTTCCGTAGCTTTCTGCATTTTAGCGACCTGAGTCTTGTTCGTTACGATAAAAATATCGTCTTTTTCACATGTTCCAGAAAGACGGTCAATTGCTTCGTTGACCATAAGATTCTTGCCGCTGAGATTTAAAAGTTGCTTTGGTGTAGCCTGTCGCGAAAGGGGCCAGAATCGTGTTCCCCCGCCGCCAGCCATAATAACGCCATAAGTCTTCATGAAATTCTCCACATAGTTAAAAATTATATTACCCCACCCCATGGAATTTTTACATTCTCACAGAGTTTTTTATATTCTTTTATTTCGTTCTCACTGGCTTTTGTGACAAAAAAAGTGAGGTTCTTTACGGGCGCTTTTGCACCACTTGAGGAAGAAGCCTTCTGACCTTCCTCGTGGATTTTTCGAATTGCCTGATTGGCAACGCCGTCCCTGCTGTCAACCACACGAATCTGACTTCCACAGGCCCTGCGCATTTCTTCGGCAATATGGGTAAAATGAGTGCAGCCAAGAACCACAGTGTCACAGCCCATTCTTTTAAAATATTCCGCCGCCTCAGAAACCGCCTGCAGCCGTTCATTTTCCCCGGCATTAAAGTATTTTTTTTCGATAAAATCAATCAGTTCCGGATCTGCCCGGTTAAAAACCTGACAGTCACTGGCATAATCCTGAATCAATTTTTTGCAATAGGGATGATTTACGGTTGCCCTTGTGGCCAGGAGGCCGATTTTTTTGTTTTTGGTTACAAGGGCGGCAACTTTTATTGCAGGAACTGTGCCGATTATTGGAAGGGACGGAAACTTCTGCCTTAAAGAGTCCAGAGCTGTGACTGAAATCGTGTTGCATGCCACGACAATTGCCTTTGGATTCCACAAATCAAGGATTTTTTGGATTGCCTTTGAAGCACATTCCGTAACTTCATCAGAAGACTTTTCGCCATATGGAAAGTGTTCTGTGTCGCCAAGATATACGCAGGAAGCAGCCGGCAATTTTTCGCAAAGAGAAAGCATGTATGGAATTCCGCCGGTTCCGCTGTCCAGAAAGGCAAAGTCCACGAAATCATTCATATCATTATTTTAATCTTTTATGCCAAATCTTGCAATGATACTCTTTTTTTATGGAAGATTTTTCGCTAAAATATAGTTATGTATCTTTTTTCAAAATGCAGGGAAGCCGGCTGTTCACATTTTGCAGTCTCAGATGTGGACGCTAACGGCAATCTCATTGAAAGTGCTGACTTCTGTTATGCCCACACCAAGGATAAGGAACAGCTTCAGCAAAAAATCTATTCATATATTTCATCTCATGACAAAATTGTCGGCCTCAATGCCAGCGGCCTTACTTTCACCAACATAGACTTAACGAACAAGCGTTTTTACGGCTGCGATTTTTCCAACTGTCTCTTTTCAGGAATCAAAACCTCAGGCATGAGGGTCCGGCTGTCAAATTTTTCATTCTCAGTTTTTACGGACTGCAACTTCATCAAGAGCAACGTCCTATTTTCTTCATATTCAGGGGCAAAATTCAGCCACGTCCTTTTTACCGGCAGCGACATGATTCAGGACAACTTCAACGGAATATCATCATTTCAGTCTTCCTTTGATGACTCAGATCTCTACAGTTCTTATTTCATCAAGGCAAAACTTATTGACACGTCTTTCCGCAACTGCAACATCAAGGAAACAGTCTTCTACGAAATTTCCCAGCAGAACGTTTCCTTCCGCCAGTCAAATACAAACGCTGCAATCTTCGACAAACGGGGAAGCGCCCTCTTCACCGGTCTTCAGGAACTTGACGTTCCTCAGGGCGTTCAGAAAGGACCTAGCTTATGAAAATTTACCATCACCTGGACTTCGCAAAACTCACAAACTGTTACCTCATCGTAAATGAAATCAGCAGGGAAGCTCTGATTATCGACCCCTGCAAAATTTCAAACGACCTGATTGCCCAAATCGAACGGGACAACTATAAGCTTTCTGCAGTCCTGATAACTCACAAGCACACAAATCATTACCGCGGACTCAAAACTCTGCGCAAAATCTACGACTTTTCAGTTTATGCGGCCGATAACGAAATTTCAGACAGCACTACGATTCTAAAGGATGACGGTGTCAAAAAAATTGCAGGCCTTGACGTAGAATATTTTTCACTACCCGGCCACAGTGCAGATTCAATCGTCTATAAGATTGGCAACGTGCTTTTTACCGGCGACGTAATTTTTGCAGGCACAATCGGCTCCAGTTCCTGCTCATACACCAAAAAACACCTGTGCAACGGAATAAAATCAAAAATTCTCACAATGAATGACGAAACAATAATAATGCCAGGCCATGGCCCCATGACTTCAGTAGGTGCCGAAAAAGAATTCAACCTTGATTTGGATTCACAGATGTTTGTCTAAAAACTATCTTGAAATAAGCCAGACTCTGCCCGCATTAAGGTTCCAGCGGTCGCTGACATATTCGTCAAGAAGGCGGGAAGCTCCCTCAAAGCCAGAGCCACCGGTTTCAATGATATAGTCGGCTTCGGCTTTTGCAAGCTGCTGAGAATGTTCCCGCTTTGCCATATCAACGAAATAGCTTGCTGTCTGAGAAAGCGGACGCTGCAGCATGTAAGCCATGAATTCATTTTTCATGAGGTAATCGTCATGTACGTCGTAATTCAGGCTTGGGGTAACCTGAAAGTATCTCCTCAGGTAGGCAAGGGTTTTAGAGTCAATCGTATAGTAAATTGAAGCCACGGTATTTCTGAATTCCTCATCAATAAAGAAAATTCCGTGCCAGCCTTCGTGGGCAATAAAAGTAGTGCGCAGGTAAAGCGGCGATTCCTGTGAAACTGAAATAACGGCTCCCCTTCCAGCCACAATTCCGCCGTCTGGAAGAATCTGGAGCACGCCGTTGTGTGTAAGTATTTCTTTTAAAAGAAGCTCTTTTTCATTAAGCGGGAAATTTTCAAGTCTGGCCTTTTCAAAGAACCTTGCCAAATCATCGGCTTTATAGTCGTGGGCATTGTAGCCGTGCTTTCCTTTAAGTTCTTCGTCAGAAAGCAGACGGCCTTTAAATCCTGCCTTTTCCACAAAAAAAGCAAGTCTGCGGAAAAAATCATCCTGAACAGCGTATGTGGAAACGTCAAAAAATAAAACTCCGGGGAATCTGTCCCATTCAAAAAGCTCGTAATCATTTCCACGCCAGTTGTTCCGCGGCCACTTCATTATAAGGCCAGGATCAACCTGAATCGGAACCAGGACATTTTTCTGCCCCGAAACAAAAGTTGCAAGATTTTTGTCAGAAGCAGTAAGCAGGAGTGAAATCGGATATTGTTCTTCGTCCGGATAAGTTACCACCGAGAAGGGAGCCTTTAGGGATGCCGTAGGAATTTCCACGGCTTTTTCATTACGCCGTATAAAAAGAACTTCACCGCCAAAAGCAAGTTTCTGGCTGCCGGTCGTATCCTTGAATTTTACGGTAATTTTTGGCATGAGGCCTTCCCGTGAATTAATTGAATTAAAGGCAAGGGAAGCACCGCGAAAATCATCAGTTCCATTGTTGACTCCGCCATTTGGAGCAAAAGCAAAGACCGGGACAGAACCTGAAAAATCATGGCCTACAAAAGCCCTGGTAATTGATGCAGAATCCACGTTAACCCTTGAAGCTGACTTGATGAAAAATCCCCGGGGAATTTTTTTGCCTTTTTCAAGGCAGAAGGCAAGGGCAAAAGAAGAGCCATTGTATTTTTGAAGATAATCCGTGACTACAGGAAGCTTCTGGATTTCTTCTGCCTTTGAGACAGAGTCATAAAAAAAACCGAACGAAAGGGAATAAGAAGAATCAGACTCGGTTTGGCGTAGCTTTACAGGAGTAATCTGAACTAAAAGGGAAGCGTCACCGTTTGCATCAAAAAAATTCTCGACCGCACCTTTTTGATCCTGAGTAAAAGAAAAAAAACGTATGCCGCCGGAAGATGACTCAATAACTTCCGATGGATAAAAATCCGGAATATCAAGGACAAAAGATGATTTGTGAGAGCATGAAAAAAAAGATAAGAGAAGAGAAAAACTGAACAAAGAAAAAAAATTTCTGCAAAAATGATTCTGATTAATCATGTCTAAAATCTATCACAAAATCAAAAAATTAACTATCATATAAGAAGAAAATTCAAGGCGTGGAAATTTTATAAAATCATGAAAGGCGAAATTCAAATTTTTCCAAATCCAAATCAGCTGATTCTTCTCCGTGAAATCCAGAAAAAAGTCTGCAAAATTCCATGTCTGCCTTTAAGCCTTACCTGCCCGGAACTCAAAAGTCTTTCCGACAAAATCAGCAGGGCAAGGGTACATAATTTTTTCATCAGTGAAAACAAAGTCATCTTAAAATTTGACATGGAAATCAACGGAAAAGAATGTGAGGGGCAGATTGAGCTTGGCAAAGCTGGCTTTTTACCCAAAAATCCGGAATCAATTCTTCCTGAGCAAATCAAAACGCTTTCCCCCTTCAGAATTGTCAAAATTGAAAAAAGTGAATTCCAAAACGGACTTACCTGGAAAATTCTGCAGGAAAAATGGGTAAAAATCAGATAATCTGAAAGCCGAGTTTTAATTTATCTGATAACTTCAAAACTCGGTATTCGGACTACATAATCTGAATGACTTCCGGATGGGACAAGTGAATGTCCGTACGGCTGATTATAAATACCAGAAGCGATGAAACTACAAAAAAGATTCCGACCATGCAGGCTTGCGCCGAAGGTGTAACGGCAAAATCAAATTTTCCGGCACAGAAAGGAGTAAGGAAAAATCCTGCGACAGAGCTTGCAATCGGGAACAAAAGTGAAATCAAGCCAAAGATTCCGTTTAAAATCCGTGGAAAGCCTATTCTGATTATGTTGTTTTCATGCAGGGGAAGATTCCTTCGGTTGATGACATGAAAACTTTTGCCCTGTCTGGCACAATCTATTGAATTGCAGGTGACGCAGGCATCAGAAATCAGAGAGACAACTTCAATTTTCTGCCCGTCAATTGCCTTGACGATAGCAAAGTCACGCATCATGCTTCTCCATCAAAGTCATTTTCACCGAGCTGAATGTTTTTCATTTGCTCGACGCACATTTGATATCCGGTTTTATTTCCAAGTTCCTCGTATGTGTCACGAAGATTAAAAAGCGCATCGTAATAATAGGAATTGATTGTAACCGCATTTTCAAAGGCCTCGGCAGCCATGGGAAAATCATTCTGGTTAAAATAAATTACGCCAAGTGTATTCCAAATATGAGCATTCTGGCTGTTTTTGGCAAGCCCCTCAAGACAGTAACTCAAGGCTTCTTCGCTGCAGCCCTGATTGAAGCAGATTAAGGCAAGGGTCTCGATTATTTCATCGTCATCACTTTCGATTTCGTAGGCACGAAGAAGAGCTGACTTTGCATCGGTCAAATTTCCTGCATCACGGTAGGTTACCCCAAGATTATACCACAAAAGATGATTATGCCGCTCGATTGAAATCGCCTTCTTGAGACAGGCTATCGCCTCAAAATACTGTCCATGTTCCGCAAGCTCAATTGCCTGGGTGTTTAGTGTTGCGACATTCTCAACCATGACCTTCTCCAATTACTGTAGTTTTGCCTGAAGCGAATCAAAAAGTTCCTTTATAAGAAGTGCCGGTTTTGATGATTCAGAAGTAAAAAGAGCCAGAAGGGAATCAACATTATCAGAGATGGTTCTGATTCCTCGCATTTTGGCCTCGTCAATTGCACTGCTGCTTGAAAGGATCGAGATTGCCTGTTCCACAGCCACAGAATCGATACCTTCCCTGCGGGCCTGAGAAAAAAGCGAGGAAAGCCTTGATGAGTCAGCCGGATTTTTCTGCAGGTGAATGATAACCGGAAGGCTTTTCTTGCCTTCGACAATATCGTCACCACGCTTTTTACCTGGATTTCCTGTGGTAAGATTTATTACGTCGTCAAGAATCTGAAAGCCAGTTCCAATGTCCTGGGCAAATTCTCCGGCTCTTTCGATTTCACTGTCACCGGCACCTCCTGCAAAGGCTCCGAGCTTTACTGCAAGGCGGGCAAGAGTACCGGTTTTGTTTCGCACCATGGCTGTATATTCTTCCTGGGACGGAATCATGTCTGGATTTCTGTGCCACAATATATCCATGGCCTGCCCCAGATGAAGCCTTCTAAGCTCAGTTAAAAAAAGATCATAAAGTCTGTTACGCTCGAAATCAGCAATCTTTAAGTCCTTTATGCAGGCTGCGGCCTCAAAGTAAAGCCATGAGCCGGCGTTCAGAGCCACATCTAAACCGTAAGTTATGTGGGCACAGGGCTTTCCGCGGCGACTGTCAGCACAGTCTTCAATATCATCATGAATCAAGCTGGCCGTATGGGCAAATTCAACAAGCGGAGTCAGCTGCAGGGCCTTTTCAAGGGCTTCACCGGCTTTTTCCCCGGATTTTGAAAGCTCCACAAGCTCCGCACAAAGAACCAGCAGCAAAGGACGCCAGCGCTTGCCCCCAAGTGACACAAGATTTCTGCAAGGCAAAATAAGATTAGAAAGATGCTCTTCATTTACGCATGAATCAATCGCTCCAAAAGATAGAGTCCGCCAGTCAGAATTCGCCATGGCAGGGAGATAATTATTTAAGACTTCTTCGATTTTTTGAAGGCGAAAGGTAAATTCTTCATTCATAAGCAGCCACTCCCCTTCTTTTTCGTAAAATTTGAACGATGATAAGAATCGCCATGAATGCAATTCCCAAAATATCTGTGGCAGGTTTGGGGTCAATGCAACAAAGACCGGCGGCAAGGAAGCACAGGCGCTCTACAGCCGACATGGCTTTTTTAATTTTTACAGGGACATTGAAATTGTTCAGGAATCCAGTCCGTGCAAAAGCGTATCCTTCAAGACCTACAGAAATTCCGAACATTCCCACAAGAGCAGTAATTGTAATTCCAAGGATCGAAAGTGCATTTGCTCCAATCATGAGCATTGCAGGATTGTAAATGAACATATAAGGAACGATAAAGGCTCCGATTGCAAGTTTTGTCGCATTGACAGCCGTTCTCATGGGTCGGGCCTTGGCGATTGCGGCTCCGGCAATTGCAGCAAGGGCTACAGGAGGCGTTACGTCAGCAATGATTCCAAAGTAGAAGGCAAACATATGGGCTGGCAAAAGAAGTTCCGGTGTAGGATTTCCCTGACCATAAATGCAGTTTACGATTGCACCGGCAGTGATTGTAGAAGTAATAAGATAGTTTGCGGTTGTAGGAGCCCCCATGCCCAAAATTATGGAAGAAATCATGGTCAAAAAAAGGGTTACAAAAAGTTTACCATGGGCAAGCACGACAAGACCGGCTCCAAGCTTGAGGCCAAGACCTGTAAGAGTAACCACGCCAATTATGATTCCGGCCATTCCACAGGCAATCGCAACGCTGATGATTCCACGGGCTGCAGCGCAAAGAACATGAACCAGATCGTTCAGATCAAAGCGGGGCTTTTTGCCTTTTGCAACATCAATAAAGGAAACGGCGATTGCAATAATGATAATGGAAACAATTCCCATAAGGGCAGAATAAGTTGCTGTTTTTCCAGAACAAAGGAAGAAAATTATGACTGCAAGAGGAAGAATCATGTAGCCCCGTGAAAGGAAAAGCGGGAAAAAACGTGGAATTTCTTCTTTTGGAAGGCCTTTAAGCCCCAGTTTGTGAGCTTCAAGATGAACAGTTATGAAAATTCCTGCAAAATAAAGCAGGGCAGGAATAATGGCGGCCTTAACGACCGTAATGTATGGAAGACCTACACTTTCAGCCATGAGAAAAGCTGCAGCACCCATGATAGGAGGCATGAGCTGACCGCCAGTTGAAGCCGCAGCCTCAACCGCACCGGCAAATTCCCCGCGATAACCAAGTTTTTTCATCATGGGAATAGTGAAACTTCCTGAACCAACAGTATTTGAGACAGAACTTCCTGAAACAGTTCCCAAAAGGGCTGAAGAAAGGACGGCAACCTTTGCAGGACCGCCACTTGCCCCACCGGCAATTGCATTGCAGGAATCAATAAAGAACTGGCCTATTCCGGTTTTTTCAAGGAAAGCACCGAACAGAATGAAAAGGAAGATGAATGTAGAGCAGGCTCCGATTGGAGTTCCCATGATTCCTTCCGTGGTGTAAAACAAGTGGCTTACTACACGTGAAAGCCGGTAACCGCGATGATTAAGGAAGCCGGGAAGATATTTGCCCACGAAAGCATAGAGAATGAAAGCTCCTGCGATAATCATAATTGGAAGACCAACGATTCTTCGGCAACTTTCAAACAAAATGATGATTCCGATTACACCGACTGCAATATCAAGGCCATTGTAAGCGCCAGCTCGCAGGACAATCTCACGGAAATTTATAATGTAGTAAGACCAGCATCCAGCTCCGGCAAATGCAAGAAGAACGTCATAAAGAGGAAGGGTATTTTTGGGCATGGACTTTTTGGCTGGAAAAAGCAGAAAAGCCAAAAACTGCACGAAAGCCAGGTGAGAAGCACGAACCAGCTGAGCCGGAACACGACCGCTTAAAGTAGCATAAAGCTGAAAGATACAGAAAGCCAGGGAGACAAGGACAGTAACATACTGACGCCAGCACTTGTGCTCACGGTAAGCCTGTTCCCTGTCCAAATCCTTCATGAGATTCTTCATTTCATCTTCATTGGTAGTCGGAAGCAGGCTTTCAACCAAAGGACTTTCTTTTGTATTCTCAATCTCATCGCTCATCACGAGGCCTCCATTTTTTTTGTAATGAAATAATTTAAAATCGAAACCCTCTTAACCTCGAATATAAGGCTTGTCTGAGGTTTGAAAAAATTTTTCAGAAAAAACTCATTTTCACTGTTGAAGTTCATGCCTTCCATGGCATCTTTTCCAAAACTCACTGAATGCTCGGCAACCACCCCCACAGCCAGTATCAGCTGAGGAATCTGGCGGTGAAGGTTACTGATTACATATCCTTTGTCGGTAGAATGAAATTCTGCACCTTCAGTTTCACCGGGCTCAGGAATTCCCGCCCCGTAAGAAACAAATTCCGTCATGAAAAGCTCAAGCCCGCCGTTTTTTGCAGGCAGATAAAAGTCATGAACACGCCCTTTGTTTACCGAATGTGTATAGCTTATTACGAAGCCCGAATCAGCCCCGCTGCGTGAATAAATTCTTTCTGAAAGATTTTTTCGATTTGAAATTGACAGAGTCCGTACAAGAGGCAGGTTAAGAACCAGAAGTACGGACACCATCAAAAAGATGTATCTGAATTTAATTAAGAACACCGATTTCCCTGAAATATTTTGCTGCTCCCGGATGGAAAGGAACAGAAATACCCGTTACAGCGGCCTTTGCGGAAACTTCCTTGCCCTTTGCATGTGCAGAGCCAAGCTCGTCAAGGTTGTCAAAAAGAGTCTTTGTGAGCTGATAGACAGTTTCCTCATCAAGACTAGCGCTTACTGCAAGGGTAGCTTTGATGGCAAGGGCTTCTGTATCAACATCAGTTCCCTTGTATGTTCCTGCCGGAACGACAGTTTTTGTGTAGAATGAATATTTGTTGCAGATTGAATCTGCTTCTGCACCGTTTACGGGAATAAGCACAAGGCCGGCTGTAAAGGCAAGTTCCTGCAATGCAGCGTTTGGAACACCGGCTGTGACGAAGCAAGCGTCAAGAGTACCGTTCTGAAGACCTTCTGCAGATTCCTTGAAAGAAAGATTGTTCTTTTTGATGTCGTCGAATGTGATTCCGTATCCCTCAAGAATCTGTTTTGCGTTGAATTCTACGCCACTGCCTGCGTCACCAACAGAAATACGCTTTCCAACCATATCAGAGATTGTTTTGATTCCGCTGGCTTTTGAAGCCGCAATCTGAACGACTTCCGGATACAAAGTACCGATTGAAGCAAGGTTCTGGAGCTTCTGGCCGGCAAACATGTCTGAACCACGGTAAGCGTAGTCCATTACATCGTTCTGAACGGTTGCAAGCTCAGCCTCACCGTTTGCAATACGGCGAAGGTTTTCTGCGGAAGCACCGGTTGACTCTGCCGTTACGTTAATATTAGCAATTTTTGTATTCCATATATTGGCAATTGCACCGCCGAATGGATAGTAAGTTCCAGAAGTACCGCCTGTGGCAAGACTGTAATTTTTCTTTTCGTTGCAGCCGGAAAGAGCAAGAACAGCTCCAAGAACAGATGCAAAGAGAACGATTTTTTTCATATTTTTCCCCTTATTTTAATAAGATATTATATTGTAATAAAAAAATGACTTATTTTCAATCTTTCGCTCTACCAAAGTTTGCCTAAACTTCCACTTCCCTGCCGTGACGCAAATACCATAACTTGCAGCTGATTTTTTCTTCCGGGATACGGAAAAGTTTACTTGCGAGCGTGCGGTATGTGTGAAGCTGGGCGGCATGTTTTTCGGGCATAATATTGCTGTCTGATTTGTAATCAACGATTGTGTATGTTCCGTCAGCATTCTGATAAATCAAATCGATGAAACCAGACCAGATGTAACCGTCATTAAACATTTTGAATTCAAGTTCCGCACGTATAAAGCGTTTTTGAGAGCGCGCGCTGTCGTCCGAAGAATAAGCGGCTTTTCCCAGAGGACTTTCAGCAAATTCATGGCACATTTTTATGCAAAGCTCTTTGTTTCTGGCAATTTCTGTATCTGAAAGCTGCTTGAGACGGGCAAAAGACGGATCATATTCTTGTGGCATAATGCCCTCTGCCTGTGCGCGAAGATAATCGTGAGCCAAAGTTCCGAATTCAGCGGCGGTCAAGCCAAATTTATTATCTGTCTCGGAAGGATTTTCAATTATCTCTGTTGAACTGACTTCAAATTCTTCTTCCTGATCGCTCGGCCTTTTTCGGATTGAAACAGGCTCCTCATAAACAATTTCTTCGACATCAGACGGAAGAATATCAAAAATGCGGCTTTTGCAATCAGTTTTTGTTCCGAAAGAATAAGTTTCCGCCTTTTTGACAGGTTCAATTCCTTCATAAGTGAAAGGCGCAAAGTCCTTTTCTGAAAAAATCATCTTTCCGTTCGCAAAATCCTTCTTCGAAAGCTCCTCACCGTAAAAATCCAGTGCAGTCTTTTCAATCAGTTTGAGATTATTGTCAGAAATACTATTTGAATTTGGATTCCATGCTCCTACAATATAGACTTGCTCAATCGCCCTCGTAATCGCAACGTAAATAAGACGACGGAATTCGGCAAGTTCTTTTTTGTCGGAAAGAGCTTTTTGTGTGATTGAAAAATAATTTGCCGACCCGCTTTCTGGCTTGATGCTCGCTCCATATTCATCATCAAAGAAAACCTGTGCTTTGTCGCTGGATTTTTTGGCACCGATACAGCCCATAATGAAGACATATGGGAACTGCAGGCCCTTGCTTTTATGAATAGTCATAATCTGAACGGCATCTTTTTCTTCGAGCGGATAAGAAATTTCTTTTACATCGATTTCTTCATCACTCTGAGCAATTTTTTCTTTATTTTTTACAATCGCAAGCTGGTCTACAAACCAGGAAATATTCTTCTGGCCCTTGTCGCACTGCCGGGCAAGCTCAAACAGGAAGTCAAAAAGCTCTGCATACAGCTCAGTTTTTTGATTTTCCATAGTTGAATAATGATATCCTGTTTCATGCCACAAATCGTTTATGATTTTGGAAAGTTTCTGGCTCAAAATCTGATGAGTTTTCTCTTTTATATACAGGATTCCTTTCACAAACCGGTTTTTCTGCTCGCTGGAAGATTCGCAAAGGATTTCTTCGGCCTTTTTCTGAAGCTCCTCTTCAGTCTCCGGGAGAGTCGAAAGAGTGCTTTCTGCAAGGACTGACTGCAAGGCCTTTTGATTGAGGTTACAGAAAGGAGAAGCCAGGAAGGCTGCGAACGCATTGTTATCGCCCGGATAAACACAAAGCCTGAGGAAGCTGTAAATATCATTCACAGGGCCGTCCGTAAAAATGTCGGTGTTCTGGTCAAGCTGATACGGAATTCCAAAATAATTGAGCCAGATTAAAAGCTGTGTTCGATGCCGGCTTTTGTCGAGGATTGCAAAATCACTGTAGCGGAAATTTCTCTGCTCTTCTTCCGCCTTTGCCCGCTCATGTGCGATTTTTTTTGCGATGAAGTAAGCAGTCTGATTTTTTTCATCGAGGTAGATTTTGTTCTCATCATCTTTTATCAGTTCGGTATTAAATGCACAGAGATGAATTCTTGTGTTATCGAGGCCAAGATTTGCAGGATCTTCTTCCTTTCCGATTGTTCCGTCTGGATTTTCAAAAACAGGATTGAATTTTATCGCATCGCTTTCATATTTTGCTTCGTAAGCGGCCTTTGTCTCAGAATCAAAAATCTTTGAGTTTTTGCCGAAAATCCGGTTGAAGCCTGTGATAAGCTCGTTTTTTGAACGGTAATTATAGACCATCTGCAGGAAATTTCCGTCTCCGATATCTTTTTTAAGCTCATTGAAGACAGAAACCTCTGCCCCGCGGAATTTATAGATTGACTGTTTTTCGTCGCCGACAAAGAACAGCTTGTCAGAAACTATATCAGAAGAAGTTGGGATGCCGTTTTTGCAGCCCTTTTCCTCGCCATCAAATTCTTTTTCAGAAACAAGGAAGAGAAGGTCCCGGTTTTTGCCGTTGTTGTCCTGAAATTCATCAATCATGATTTTATCGAAGGCATGTTTTTCCTGCGCGCGGATTTCTTTGTGCTCGGTGAGAATTTCAAGAGAAAGTTCCGAAACGTCCTTGAAGGTGAGCTTGCCGGAAAGCCGTTTCTGGCGGTTGATTTGAGACGTGAACTTGTCAAAAAGCTCGTTCAAAGATTTGATTGCGGTGTAGTTCCTGATGTAGTTTATAATAGAAGAAAAATATTCTTCCAAAAAACTTTCTTTTCTTAAATGCTTTATTGCGCCCCACAAGTCTTTTACGGATTTTTTAGCACAATAAGCAATTGAAAAATTAGCGAAAAGATTCTGAATTGTCTCAAGTTTTTTAAGATTCTCGCTACCTAGATTTTCAAAATCCAAATCTGAAGGAAGAATCAAATCTGACAGTACAACGGATTTTACAAAAGATTCCGCCTTTTTTGAGTTCTTATAAATGTCCTCGCCTTTTTCCTCGCAATCATCAAGAGCGTTGCAAAAAGAAGTGAGGGCAGACTGAAGGTTTTCATACCCAAGATTTATCTTTGAGTCTTTGTCGGTTTGTTCAAGATAGTCGCTGTAAGCCTCTTTGAGAGATGCCGGGCATGGATTAGTTGCGGCAGTCTCACCCAAAAGCAAGAAATTCCATGCTTTTATGATTTCTGTTTTTTGACTTTCGAGCTTTTTTACAAAGAAGTTCTGCGGTGTGATAATCGAAGTGTTGTAAATAATCGTGTCCGCAAGAATCTTGTCTGCAAAATCCTGGTATTTTCCTGCACCAGCAAAAGATTTTATTCCTTCACTGTTCCGGTTTTCAAAAACGAACGGAAGAGCCTGTTTTCTTATGTCAGTTTCAGAGTCCCCCTCGCCCACAGAAAAATCAGGGCGAATTCCATACTCACTTGAAGCCTGCTCGACGATTCCCTTGCAGAAGGAGTCGAAGGTCTGGATATGAACGTTAGAAAAATCTTCGAGAGCTTCGCGGGCACGCTGTTTTTCTTTTTCGGGAGTCTGAGGATTTTCGGCAAAAAAACTCAGCGTTTTGTAAATGCGCTCGTACATTTCACCAGTGGCCTTTTTGGTGAATGTAATCGTAAGGATTTTTGAAGCGGGAAGGCCCTTGCTCATTACAAGCCACGCAAATCGTGTGGCAAGAACCTGAGTTTTTCCAGAGCCAGCCCCCGCCGCGACCACTGTGTTTTCGGTACGGCAGCAGGCTGCTTTTTGATACTGATCGAGTTTTCGTTCCAGCAAATCAAGATATTTATATTCGTTTTTTGTATTTTCCATAAATCAGTTCCTAGTTTCGTTTTGCGACTTCGTATGTGCGGCGGCAGACAGCCTTAAAATTGCATTTAGAACAGTCTTCGTGCTTGTCAACCTTGCTTAAATCAGGGGCAAAGTTTTTTGAAGCAACGATTTTTTCAAAATCATCAGAATAACGCCCGAATGCTTTCATTGATGGCTCAAAATCATCTTTTGAACAGCCAGTCGTATTTATGTCGATGGCGACAGAGGTTGACGCATCCTTGATTGCATAAAAGCGGGCAATATCGACATCGCCACAAGCTTTGTTCGCCTTGATGAGAGAAATATACATCGGCATCTGAAAATCACCAAGTTTTTCATTAGAAACCATAATATCTTTCTTTGCAGGCGTTTTTGTATTCTTATAATCGATGATTATCCATGCATCTGAGTCCGTGTTTTTTGTGGCAGGACTCAAAAGAAGGTCAATCGCACCATAATAATTGTAATTCTTGTCTTCATTTTTGGCAGAGAAAGACTTTTCAACTCCGCGCACCATGCAGCCACCGTAGCCAAGCGTTTTCGTTTTTGAATTTGGCTTTGCAGCACTGCAAACATTCGGCTGTAAGAAATCGTGCAGGAAAGTCAGAATATTCTGGGCCAGCTGCTCGATTTGAGATTCAAGCATTTTCTGAGAAAGAGGACTCTTCGAATAGTCGCCCCGGAAATCTTTGATTGCAGTAAAAGCATGTTTCTTAAGGACTTCAAAAATCTCTCGCTCATTTTCAAAGACTCCGTTCACGCATACAGGCAGAGACTCATGGGAATTAAGATAATCGCCCATAAAAAGCTCAAGGATTTTATGATTTATGTTTCCCATGTCGTAAGTTTTCATCAAATCAGTGTCGAGAGTTTCTTCTTCGAGGGAAAGGACTTTTGAAAAAATCCATTTGCGCGGGCAAGGGAAAAAATCCTTCATATCACTTTGAGTAATCACGATTTTTCCGTCACGCTCTTTTTCAGCAAGATTTTTGCTGCGGTTTTCGATGAGTGTGAACTTCACTTTTTCAAGTACAAGGCCGCTCGTTTCTGACTGAGGATTTTCGGCTTCACTTTCCGGCTTGTTAAAAATCTGGAATTTTTCAAGCTGCTCTTTCTGAACTTTGCTCAGTTTTAACGGCAAGGAAATGTCTTTTCCCATCAGGTAAGCTTTTTCCTGCAAAATAAAATCTTCGTCGTCCAGCGCGGAGTTTTGGGCATCTTCTTGTTTTAGGGCATTATGACAAATTGCAAAGCCTGCGAAGCTGTTTTCGGCATAACTGAAATGCACGACTTTTTCACCTTCAGGATTCTGGAAATCGGCCGCATACAGACGAATGAATGATTTTGAAACGTTAGAGTCTTTGTCATGGGCAACAAGGCCGAGAGCCACTCGTTTTTCTTCGTTCAAAAATCCGAGTTTTTTATACTGAACCTCAAGATTTTTTTGATTGGCGTCAATCACAAACTGATGAGGAAAATAAGCTCCTGCCGAAGTTTTGTACGGATAGACCGAAATTCCTGTGTTTTTAGACTGGGGCGTGTAAATCTTTTTGCTCAACTCGGTTATAAAGAAATCATAGTGATTTGAGACCGAAAGATTAGAATTTTCGCTCTGACAATATTCATTTTCGATTTTTGCAAGTTCCTTAAGCTCGGTAATACAGCGGCCAAGAATGTCATTCGCAGTCTTTGAAAAACCGTCCTCTTCGAGATATTTGCCTTTGAAAATTACCCATGCCTGCACGATTGAGTCAAAAGATTTTGCATTGCAGATTGCAGAAATATCGTGCTTAAGTTCACGGTAAAATTCAAGTTCGCGGCTGTTCGTGCCTGATGTCGCCGAAAGAGCCTCTTCCCAGGAATCAAAATGCACAGCTCCTTCATTGAAACCGCAGATACAGCGCATTTTGTTTCCTTCTATTATAAGATTCTCGCGGAGAACTTTTTTATCACTTTTCCACGGAATGTACTCATCGAGAATCAGGGAACGCATCGACTCATAAGAAAATTCTGAATTGAAACAATTCTGAATCTCGGTGAATACCTGAGCCGCACTATTCTGAACGAGCGGAGAACCAGCCTTAATCACATACGGAACGCAATATTTTGTAAGCTCACGTTCAAGATACGGCCGGTAAGTCTGTAAATCCGGGACATTGAGCACAACTTCTTCCCAGCGGACTTTTTCGGTATTCGCCCCGCCGTCTGCACAGAGTTTTCGAATCTGCAAAATCGTGCGGCGAAGTTCCTTTCGGGAATCAGAATATTTGAGACAAGGAATTTTACCCGCCGTAAGCTCGTTTTTGGGCAGGCTCACGACCGTAATATCCGGGCATTTTTTGAAAATATCGACGTAATCAGAATAATCCTCAAGAAGCTCAGGATAAAAAATGACATAATGCTTTCCTGTCGCAGAAAAATCAGGCTCTACCCAGCTAGGCTCAAAAAAATTGTTCGCATTCAAAAAATCAGAATAGCGTTTGTAAAGCTCAAGATAATCTTCGTCCTCATCATCAAATTTATAATCGGGAAGAGAAGATACTGTATCATTCCAGAGTTTGAGCGAGCGCAAAGTGTCCGAAATCCAGTCAGCAAATGAAGCCGAATCTTTACGGAAGATAGGATTTATGATTTTCTTGAAAATTGTTTTTCCGTCTGGAGAAGCGGCATTCTCTGAAATCAGCGAACTTACAAAAAATTTCCGCAAAATCGAAGGAATGCTCGCCTTATCCGCTTCCTTGCCACGGACAACCTCGCCCTTGAATTTGTCCCATGCGATGAATCTTTCCATCAGAACGACATCAACGCCGCTTTCATCGGGGTGACTGACACACCATTCTGCCCAGGAATTTTTTACGACATCAGTTGAAAAGACAAAAACATTATTCAAATCGCAAAGGGCATCCTTAAAAAACGCACCGAGTTCTTCGGGAGCAACAAACAATTCTTTTTCCATTAAAATAAATTCCTTTTGTTTCTATTATCATAAATGCATGAGTCTTTCAATGCAAGTTTTTCTCCTGACACACTTTTAGTCTACAGTGGATTTTCTTTTCTCAAAGTGGTAAACTAACCAATTATGAAAACAGAACTTATCAAAGACATTCTTACTTCTAAGCCGGACGGTCGTATCGTTACCGTCTGTGGATGGGTTCGCACAATGCGCGACTCTAAGAACCTGGTCTTCATTCAGGTAAACGACGGAAGCTGTTTCGCAAACATTCAGCTCACTTTTGACCGCTCAAATCCTTCTAATCCAAATAATGCAAGTTCAATCGAAAACGCTCTTTCAAATATCTCAACTGGCGCTTCTCTCAAAGCAACTGGAAAGCTTATCGAATCTCCTGCAAGCGGACAGGCCGTAGAGGTCAACCTTGAGACCCTTGAAGTCTTGGGAAAATGTCCTTCTGACTACCCGATTCAGAAAAAGGCTGCCACAATGGAATTCCTCCGCGAGAACGCACATCTTCGTGGACGCACGAACACATTCGGAGCAGTATTCCGAATGCGAAGCCAGATGGCATACGCCGTTCACACATTCTTCCAGGAGCGTGGTTTCTTCTATATTAATACACCAGAAATCACAGGAAGCGACTGTGAGGGTGCGGGCGAAATGTTCCAGGTAACTACTCTGAGTCTCGAAAAACTCGCTGAGACAGCTCTTGAAAAGGGGGCCGCCGGCATGAAAAAGGAAGATGCCGCAAAGCTCGTAAACTACGGCAAGGACTTTTTCGGAAAGCCTGTTTCCCTCACAGTTTCAGGTCAGCTAGAGGCTGAGACTCTGGCAACATCATTGGGCCGGGTCTACACATTCGGGCCAACCTTCCGCGCCGAAAACTCAAACACAACACGCCATCTTGCAGAATTCTGGATGTGTGAGCCAGAGATGGCATTCTTCGACCTTAACGACGACATGGACATTCAGGAAGAATTCATCAAATATCTTCTCAACTGGGCACTAACAAAATGCAGCGAGGACATGGAATTCTTCAACAAACGAATCCAGCCGGGAGTAATCGACACTCTCCGCCACGTCGTAGAGACACCTTTCAAACGCGTAAGCTACACAGAGGCCGTCGCCGAGCTTGAGAAACACGCGGACGAATTCGAGTTCAAGCCATACTGGGGCTGCGATTTGGCGACAGAGCACGAGCGATATTTGACCGAAAAAATCTACAAATGCCCCGTAATGGTTTACAACTATCCAAAAGAAATCAAAGCCTTCTACATGAAGCTCAACGACGACGGAAAGACCGTAAAAGCAGTTGACGTTTTGGTTCCAGGCTTGGGTGAAATCATCGGCGGCTCAGAGCGTGAAGAAAGCTACGACAAGCTTTTGGCACGAATCAATGAGCTTGGATTAAAGCCGGAAGATTACTCATGGTATCTCGACCTTCGCAAGTTCGGAACCGTTCCACACTCAGGCTTCGGCTTGGGCTTCGAACGACTTTTGCTCTACGTAACAGGTATGCAGAACATCCGCGACGTAATTCCATATCCACGAGCACCAAAACTGGCAGATTTCTAATAAATCAGACGCGGATGCACGCAGATTAACACAGATGAGATTTTTGTTATACGAAAACCTTTCGTATTATCACGAAAGACTTTTCTTGTAGAAATTTATATCTGCGTCTATCTGCGTCAATCCGCGTCAAATTATTTATGAGCAAAAAAAATCCACGCAAAATCACATTCGTCACCTTCTCGCAAAGCATTTTCCTTACGGCAAAATACTTTCTACAGAACAGACTTTTGTCTTTTGCCGGGGCCTGTGCCTTCAGCTTTCTTTTTTCAGTAATTCCCCTTTTCATGATGGTTATTATGGTTCTGGTCAGGTTCCTGCACGCCTCGCCAAATACAGTCTCAGCCATCATTTCGGCCATTCCAGCCCTGGAAAATTACTTAAATTCCGATTTCGTCATTCAGTCAGTCCAGTCAATACGCACGGTCAGTTCCTTTGAGATTATCGCAGGCCTTTTCATCCTTTGGATGGCACGCCGCTTCTTCGCCTCAATTTTTGACTCCATGCAGAATATTTTCCACACTCAGGTTCAGAGAAAGGCTTTTTTTAACCAGATTCTCACCTTCGTAACGGAAATAGTCATAGTTCTGGTAGCCTCCGCGGTTTTTTTCGCCTATATTTCCCTTCAGACAATCGCATCACTGGAATTCTTAAGGGAAATTCCTCAGTTTGATTTCATATATTACGGGCTTCTTTCAGGCAGGCTGATTCATTTTCTTCCAAACTTCCTGATTTTTTCCGTCATCACGGTTCTTTTCCGCTCAGCTTCCGGCACCAAGCCATCCCTCACTCTCTGTATGGCCATCAGCCTGCTCTGCACAACTTCTTTCTGGGTTTTCCGAATCCTCATGCATTTCTTCCTTAATGTAAGCCGCTACAATCTTATTTACGGAGTTTTAGGCAACGTCATCGTCCTTTTCATGGACATTTTTTTCTTTTTCGTATTTTTCCTGATTTTTGCCCAGTTCATCTACGTGGTTCAGTTTTTTGACGAGCTTCTTCTGGGTGAACTTTACCTCCTTCCCGACATCGATCAGGTCAGCCTTGGCGCCGGCATTAAACGGGCCTTTTTCATCAGACCAGATTTTCTCATCGCCAAAAACAAATCCAACGTGCTTTCTTTCAGTCCGGGGCAAATCATTTTCAACAAAGACGACTCGGACAACTTCGCCTACTATATCATCAAGGGCAGCGTAAAACTGATTCCGGAACTCGAATTTCCAGACGTCAATGTCCTTCTTCACAGGGGTAATTTTTTCGGTGAAACCGCCTGCATTCTTGACCAGCAGAGGAATGTCACTGCAATGGCGGTAATTTCCACAAGAATCATCAAAATCGACAGTGAAAGGTTCAGGTTCCTGATTCACCAAAACCCCGAGGCTGCAAAAAAAATCCTCAAGCAGATTAGTCCTTTCTTTTAATTTTCAATCCGGGCAATGCATTATAAGTGAGTGCATATTAAAAATGGCGCGAGGGAGCGAAACGGCTTACGAAAACACTTCGTTTGTGCTGCCGCGAAAGCGGCAAACGTATATAGTTACAAGCACAAACGACGTGTAGCATGCTAGCATGCGGTTTCGATAAGCCGTCTTCACGACTGGGAGCCATTTTTAATGCGTTTGCGCTACCGCTTTGCTTTACACAGACTTTTTCGTTATAATGTAAGGCAAATTTTCCTTTTGGAGACTATATGAATCGTTCTAAGATTGTTGTCCTTGACTTTGGAAGCCAGTACGCTCACCTTATCGCAAAGCGTTTCCGTGCACTTGGTTTTTATTCTGAAATCGCCCTTCCTTCAGCAGAATTAAGCGTTTTTGAGGGAGCAAAAGGCGTTGTTTTTTCCGGAGGGCCGGCATCAGTCTACGATGAAAAGACACCTGAATTCAATTCTGAGATTTTAAGCCTTGACATTCCGATTTTGGGCTTGTGCTACGGCCACTACATCGTTCAGCTCGGCTACAATGGCAAAGTCGGCAAGGCAGATGTTGGTGAATTCGGCTTTGCCCAGCTCAATTTTAACGACGGCATGAACGGAACAAGTGCAAAATGTCCTCTTTTCAAGGGAATCGAAGGCAGCCAGCAGGTCTGGATGAGCCATCAGGACGGCGTTCTGCAGATTGGCGAAGGATTTGAGGTCGTCGGAAGCACAAAAGACTGTCCTTTTGCCGCAACCCAGAACCTTTCCAAAAAACGATTCAGCCTCCAGTTCCACTGCGAGGTAAAAGACACTCCATGCGGCAACCAGATTTTTAAAAATTTCGCCGAATATTGCGGCATGACGACAAACTGGGACGAAGATACTGTCCTCAATCACATCCTAGAATCAATCAAAAAAGACGCAAAAGACAAGAACGTTCTCCTTTTCCTTTCAGGCGGCGTTGACTCAACAGTTGCATTCGCACTATTGAACAGGGCTCTGGGTCAGGAGCGTGTTCTTGGTCTTCACATTGACAACGGCTTCATGCGCAAGAACGAAAGCAAAAACGTTGCTGAAGCCTACAAAAAATTCGGCTTCAACAATTTCATCGTTGAGGACGCAAGCGAATCCTTCCTGGCCGCAATCAAAGGCCTTACCGATCCGCAGAAAAAGCGAATGGCAGTCGGCGAGAACTTCATCACAGTTCGTGACCGCGTTGTAGCCGCTCAAAAGCTCAACGAGGACGACTGGATGCTGGCTCAGGGCACCCTTTACCCGGACATCATCGAGTCGGGCGGAACAAAAAACTCACACACAATCAAGACCCATCATAACCGCGTTGACGGAATTCAAAAGCTCATTGCCAAAGGTCTCATCATCGAGCCTCTCAAAGATTTGTACAAGGATGAAGTCCGTGCCATGGGTAAAAAGCTTGGCCTTGACGACCAGCTTGTCATGCGACATCCTTTCCCGGGACCCGGACTTTCAATCAACGTACTCTGCTCAAACGGCATTCTTTCAGACGAAGACAAAAAAGAAATGGCCGAGGCACAGAAAGAACTTGAATCAATCAAGCTTACCCACTTCTGCGAGCACTGTCAGGCCACAATGCACAAATACGTACTCCCGGTAAAATCCGTGGGCGTTCAAGGCGACTTCCGCACCTACCGCTTCCCGGCTGTCCTCCGCTTCCAAAAAGACGAGGAAAACGGCTTCTGCCATTTCCCCAAGCACTGGAAGAAGATTGAAGACGAATCAAGCAACATCACAAACTCGGCGAAACTGGTAAACCGCTGCGTAATCGCCCTCTGGCAGAATCCAAAAATCAAGGACGAAGACTTAAAGCTTCAAGAAGGCTACTGCGACCGCCGCCGCCTTGACCAGCTTCGTGAAGTTGACGACATCGTTCTCCGTAACCTGCATGAGTCAGGCTGGTATGGCAAAATCTTCCAGCACCTTACGATTGATTTGCCTTATGCCTCATCTGCTGACCGTGCAAGTTTTGTCCTTCGCCCAGTCTGCTCCGAGGATGTAATGACAGCCCGCTTTGCCCAGCTTGACCACGACCTGCTCAACAAAATCGTAAAAGAAATTTCAGAGCTTCCATTTGTTGACGCCCTTTACTTTGACGCAACGAACAAGCCGCCTGCAACATTCGGATGGGAATAAAATAAGCCGTTCACCGCCCCCGTATCATTTCTGCGGGGGCTTTCTTTTTTTGTGGATTTTTTTTATCTACCATGCTAAACTAATTATTATAGGAGTTTTACCATGGCAGATGCAGATAAATCGATTTACGGTCGCAAAGTTTTCTTTGTCGGTGCAACCGCAATATTTGAGTCTCAAGTTATCGAACGCTTGCGTCTCATGGAATACGAAGTTTACGCAATAAATGACTATCGCAAGGCAAAGCCCTATCTCCGTAAGAATCCAGACTCAATCTGCTTTTGCATAGCAGAAGCTCAGCTTACTCTAAAAGGGTGGCACAATTTCATCAAAAGCTTTGAGGCAGAAAATGTCTTCCACCCGCTGGACATGGGCGTAATTCTTCCAGTCCTGCAGGACGATAAAAAGGCTAATTTTATCTCGGGCCTTCAGCTTGACGCCGGCGTTTTGCTTCACGATCAGGACACGGAAACCATGTTCCACGAAATCGTAAAAGCCATGGACGCCAAAAATGCAAAGGGCATGCGAAAGTACATCCGGGCAAACTGTCTCACCGAGCCCCAGGCAGATCTGCTCTGGCTCAAAGACAACCGCATGTTCAAGCTTAAAATCATCGACATCAGTTCCGTGGGAATAGCAGCCAAGCTTTCTACAGGCCAGGCAAATGCTGTTTTCATAAATCAAATTATCGAAGGAGTCACTCTCAACCTTAAAAGCCTTCAGGTCGGAGTTGACATCAAAATTTCTGCAATCAAGGATGCAGGTGACTTTCTTCTCGTCGTAATCATGTTCACTACCACCACTCTTCCAGATGCCATCAATAAAATTCGAAGCTACATAGGCGAAAACCTGAACGAAAGCCTGCGTTCTTCAATCAGAAACAGTGATCTGGACAGAACTGATTACGAAAAAATGGAGACTCAATAAAGCCCAAATGGCTGTCTAAGAAAGTTTTTTGCGTACGGTCACTGAGCAAAACAAAACGATGCACTGAATCTGTCTAACCACAGGCACCCGTTCTCATTCTTTTTAGACATTTCCTTTCTTATCAGAATTCATATTCTTCAAGATTTTCTTCGCCGTCTACAATAATCCACTGAGCCGCATTCTGCTTTGAGATAGGCTCGAAATACTTTTTGTAGGCAGAAACAACCTGCTTTGCTTCAACGGCAGCTACCTGATCCGCCCTGCCAAGATATGCACTTTCTGAACCGAAATACTCAAGACTGGAAATTACGCTGCCAGTAAGTCCGGAAGCAGTCTGTGAAGAACTGAAAATTGAGGTGATATACTTGTTTTTGTACTGCTCGAGTTTTTTTGTGATTTCCTCTTCACTGAAGGAATCGATTGCCTCACAAACAAGTTTTTTCAGGTTCTTTTTTTCACTTGCCTTGTAAATTGAAATTACGCCCAAAAGTTCCTTGCCACCGATAATTCCAGAATTAATGGAATAAACAGCCCCGGCCTTTTCACGAACCTGAGAAAAGAAGAGGTCATCAATATACATGGATGCAATGGCAAAAGGAATATAATTGGGATCTAAACGGGAAGGACACTCAAACAAGCCGGCAATATAGCCTGTATCTCCGGCCTGCTCATTTGCAATGCGAACTGTATTGGTGCTGACAGGAATTTTGGGGATTTTTGGAGCAGAATAAGCCTTTCTTGGAATCTGACCAATTGTGCCGTCAAGTTCAGAAACCAGGCTTTCGATCAAGTCATGACTGAAATTTCCGGTAACGACAATTTTAAGACGGAGGGCGTTCAAAAGGCTCTGATGTATTCCCTTTATCATTGTCAGACTGATGTTGGGATAAGATTCTTCCGTGACGCTCGTTGTTGTTGAATATGGATGATTATCAAATGCAACTTTAGCAATTGCATTTCCTAAAGCTCCGGAAGGATCGGCTTTTTTTGCAGCGATTTCTGAAGATGTTTCCTGCATTTTTTTGTTGAAGTCAGATTCAAGGAAAGCAGGATTCATAATGCAGTCGGTAAAAATATTAATGACTTCGGCCAAGTCCCGCTGAATGCAGACAAAGCCTGCAGTAGAATAATCCCTTCCAGAAGATGAAGACAGTGAAAAACTTTTTTCATATTCAAGTTTCTGAATGTCTGCATATTTATAAGATTCTGAGCCATGAAGGGCCAGCTCCAGAGTCATGGCCTCAATACCGCCCATGCTCTTGTCAATGGTGCTGGAGCCGCCTTCAAAAATCAGGCGCAGGACAATGATTTTGCTTCCCCGGTTCTGCTTGAAAATTACGGGAACACCGTTTGAAAGCAGACGACGGGTAAAGTCTTCCGGAGAGCCGAGGGTTGAAGTATCGACGGCTTTTGTAGATCCGCAGGAAGTAAAGATTCCACCTGCTGAAATACAGGCAAAAGCAAGAAAGGATGCCAGAATATTTTTTTTAATGAAATTTTTTATTGTGTTTAAGCGCATTTTTTCCACCTATTTTTGCCAGAAGGCATTTTCAGCCGTAATTTCCTCGTAGCCATGATTAAGGAAGGCCGTTTTGTATTTATTCCAGACTCCAGGACTGACGGAAACAATAAGTGCTCCGTTTTTGTTCTGTATGTATTTATGAATGAAATCCACAACATTATCTTCACTGACCTGGGCGATTTTCTGATCATAGGAGAAAAAATAATCCGAGCCACAGGCAGCCCAAAAGAACGAAAGCGAGGCAAGAATCGACTCTGCGCTCTCAAGCTCATAAATTCTGGAATCTTCCAGCTGCTGAATTACAAAGGAAATGCTTTTATCCTTGAAGAAAGTTTCTTTGGAAGCCATTGCAGGAACCGCCTTTTTTTTAAGGACAGAAAGGAAAAGATCGGCTTTTTCTGCTGGATTCAAATTGTCCTTACGCAGAGTTTCAATGCTTCCAAAGCCATAATTTGTTTCCGGAAGCGCATCCACGCCTGAAGGATTGTTAAGCATCGATGCATGAAATCCAATCAGGCCGCTGATTCTTTGGGTTGGATAAGAAACTCCCACATAATTGCTTTCTGGAATTCCAAGGGCCTTTTCTGAAACAAAAGCATCTGAAAATATTCCGCTTGGATTGCCGGCAAGATTAATCCATACGTCGGCAGCATAAGTGTCTTCAAAATCGCTTTCCCCGTCTGGGCCCCGAAGGTAGTAGCCTGCATGAATCATGTTGTCAGAGCAGCCTGAATCCACAAAAACCATTTTTTTGTCACGAAGAAGGGGTGTTTTGGATTCACCGGCCTCAAATTTCACAAGCTCAGAGGGATTCTGCCAGTCAGAGTAGATTTCTGTGACATACTGAAAAACTTCTTCATGTTTGACATCGCCGCCAACAAAAATCGCAGAGTTTGAAGGAATATAATAGTTTTTTTGGATGTCACGCAGATTTTCAACAGTAGCTTCCCTGACTATTTTCGGTATTCCCGAAGGATCAAGGCGCCATGGGCTTTTGGGGAACATGGTTTTGAAAAGAGCTGCAGAACGTATATAAGCCGGATCCGTAAATTTAGCCGTTATTTCCGACAAAACAACAGATTTTTCGTTTTCAAGTTCACTTGCATCCATTTTTGGAGTGCGGACCGCATAGGACCAGAATTCAAGCCCACGGCGCACAAGGGAAGCTGGTATCGTGAAATAATAATTTACACGATCAAGGCCGGTTGATCCGTTCTGGTCAATCTGCCCCATTTCGTTGGCAGCATCGTTAAAGGCCTGCTGATCAGCATATTTTTCGTTTCCCTTGAACATCATGTGCTCGTAAAGGTGAAAAAGACCTGCATTATCTGGCGTTTGTGTAACGGCTCCAGCCCGCACCGCAATTTCAATGTAAGCAAGTGGAGCCGAGTCATTTTCTGCAACGAAGACTTCAAGTCCATTGTCAAGCTTATAGCGGTACAAGCCGGGAAATGAAGTTGATTCTGCATGAGCAAAGCTAAGAACAGATATGACTAAAAGAAAAGAAAATGATATTTTTAAATGTTTTAACATAACGCTATAATTCTATCACACTTTCCCAAAAAAGCTACAAAAAAAGCTTTTTGCTCTGCTTGCTGCCTTAGCGATGCTATTGGTTCAAAGCGGAAATTACTGCCTGAATACCTGCCTTGCCGACATTGCTTGATTTTCCAACACCCCATTTCTGAGAGCCATCTGTAAGAGTAATCTGAACATAGGCAACTGCATAAGTATCGCTTCCCTGACCGACAGAATGTTCATGGAAGGCCGATATGTTGAATTCTGGAATCGGTGTTCCTTTGAGGGCAGATACAAAGGAGTCAAGAGGACCGTTTCCCTTGCCGCCAACTGCAAATTTCTGGCCGTTAAAGCAGACGACACCGCGGGTTGAAACATGCTCGCTTTCATCATGGCCCTCGAGTTGTGTTGAAGCCAGATCAAGTACTTCAAGAGGCTTTTTTTTGCTCAGCCACTGTTCCTCAAAGAATTTGAGGATTTCTTCCGGCTGAAGCTCACGCTGTGCGGCATCACTTTTGGCTTTGATAAGGTTGCCGATTGCAGGCTGCATTGCCTTTGGAATGGCGTAGCCATAATTGTGCTCCAGAATAAAGCTTGCGCCGCCCTTTCCGCTCTGGGAATTGATTCGGATGATTCCCTCGTATTTGCGGCCGATGTCGTGGGGGTCTATGAGAAGGTAAGGAACGTCCCAGATTGCATCTTCCGGCATTTTTGCGCGGGCCGCGAAACCTTTTGCGATCGCATCCTGATGGCCGCCAGAAAGAGCCGTATAAGCCAAACCGCCGGCATAAGGAGAGCGCGGGTTGATTTCCATTTTGGTGTATTCCTGATAGGCGTCTGCAATGTCCGGGAGGTTTGAAAAATCCAGTTCTGGATCAACGCCTTCTGAGAACATGTTGAGGGCGACAGTCACGATGTCAAGGTTTCCCGTGCGCTCGCCGTTTCCAAAAAGACAGCCTTCAACGCGGTCTGCACCGGCAAGAAGTCCCAGCTCGCAGGAAGCGACTCCTGTTCCACGATCATTGTGGCAGTGAGTTGAAATAAGGCAGCAGTCACGGTGAGAAATTTTTGATGCAAAATATTCGATTGAGTCAGCGTAGATGTTCGGAGTGTAGCACTCGACTGTGGTAGGCAGGTTGAAGATGATTTTGTTTTCGCGCGACCAGCCCCATTCGTTGCCCACGGCCTCACAAATCTCAATTGCATAGTCAATTTCGGTCATTGAATAGCTTTCCGGGCTGTATTCAAGCCTGATCTTTTTGCGATCGCTTTCGCTCAGATCCTTCATGCAGTCCTTGATGCACTTTACGCCGTCAACGGCGATTTTGATGATTTCTTCCTTGCTCTTGTTGAAAGTGTATTTTCGCTGAGCCGGTGAAGTTGAATTATAAATATGGAAAATGACGCTTGGAGCGCCCTTGATGCATTCCATTGTGCGCTTGACAAGCTTTTCCCGGGCCTGACACAAAACCTGAATGGTGACGTCGGCTGGAATTCGGTTTTCGTCTATGAGTCGGCGGATGAAGTCGTATTCAGTGTCGCTTGCAGAAGGGAAGCCGATTTCCACCTCTTTAAAACCTAATTTTACCAGGAGTTCAAAAAAAGCAAGCTTGGTTTCGATGCCCATCGGGTCAATCAATGCCTGGTTTCCGTCACGAAGGTCAACAGAACACCAGATTGGTGCCTTTGTGATTCTTTTGCCAGGCCAGGTGCGCCTCTCAATTGGAATCGAAGGAAATGCCTTGTACTTTTTTGCGTTCATTTTTAACTCCTTAAAATAAAAAAGACCTGCTGCCAAAAGCAACAGGTCCTGTAATGTACTGTGAAAATTTAACACCACTGCCTATTCTTTTAGCATTCATGAGAAAAATTGCACAAAAGTAGTAGCTGTAGTGTTTTCATGCTTATAGTATGCTTTTTTCATTGATTTTAGTCAATAGATTTTTTGGCAGGAAAGACAAGCCTTATTACCGGCCAGTCAATCTTTAAGCTCATCAAAAATCGTTGAGACATCAGCTTCAAATTCTTCTGTTTCCTTTTTCATGTCGAGAATAAATTCGTTGTCCGTTATGCTTCCAAGAACAGCGTCCATTTCCCTGGCATTGTCAAAAGTCTGCATTCGGAATTCATCGTCAAAATCCTTCATGCGGGAAATCAAAGTCTCATCATACATTTTACGGCATGCGAATTTAGCATCACAAACAATATCCTCATAGATGGAGCTGGTAAATTCTGAAATGGGGCGGGAATAGAGTTTTTCAAGCAGATTCAGCGCATAGGCCACCTTATAACTGTCGTATTCTTTCTGACAGCCGTTATAATAGGCATGAACCTGCTCCCAGGAAGCAATGCTTTCTTCTTTTATAAGGCCAAAAAGCTGATCAAGTCTTAGCTTTGGAATAATCTGCCCGCCAACATTGACCCACTGGGAGAACAGCGGCATTTCAGAAATTATGCGTATATCAGCGGCAGAAAGACTTTTTTTGCCATTCTGACGGCAATATTCGCGAAGGGTACGCACGGCAAAATATTTCACAATCTGCCTGTAAGATTTGTATGCCTTTACAGGCTTGATTATGAGCGCGCCATATTTTTTTTGGGCAGCCTTTTCCGACAGGGTGAAATCAGCGTCTGGATTCTGATGAAGGAAATTCTTTGATATCTGATAAAGTTCGTCCCGTGACTCAGCAGATAAAGCTTCTTCATTCTTGATTGCGACAAGATAGTCAGCTATAAGCTCAATGATTCTGCGAAGGGCATATTCAATTTCCTGAATCGTGTCCGGAGCCAGGGGATCGGTCTCAATATTTTGAATTTTAACAATCCGCTTGTCACGTTTTTCAAATTTTGCCTTATTTCGGGCCACGGCATACATATTGTACATAAACCAGTAGGCAGGAATAATCGTGACAGGCTGGCAGGGGCCGTTGCTCGCAACCAGAGAAAAAGGAAAGGCAATGTTAAGTTCGTGCTGATAGCTTCCCTTTGAAATGAGGGTAAAGCTTGCGAAGCGGGAATTGTGCTTAAAATCCGAGCAAAGGCCCGGCCAGAATCCGCGACCCGCATACATCTCACCGTCGGCAGCACGGGAATTGTGGTTGGAACCGATCGTAGCACCCGAAGCGATGTTGCTCTGACCGCCGACAATGGAAGCGATAAGGAAGGAAGAATTGTGATGCTGCTCATGGAAAGGGAAAATCAAGTTGTTCAAAATCTCACAGCAGGAAACCGTGGAATTGTCCCCAAGGATTGAATTGAGCAGACGGGCACCGTATTTGAGCTGGCAGTTGCGGCCAATGACAAAGCGGACGGCCACAGCCTGATAGAAAACCCGGGAACCGAAGCCCAGAATTCCGTTGACCATTTCCACGCCTTCGCCAATCTGGCTGGGTTCTTCCTCGCTGGAAAGAATCGTGATGTTTTTGAGCTTGAATGCTCCCTTGATGTAGGAAGCATTTCCGATTTTTGCGTCCTTAAGCAGGGTTGTGTTCTTGATTACGACATCATCGCCAGTAATGCCGTAAGTGTTCATTTCAAGTGAAAACTGGTTTTCGGTAATTTCAATCAGTCGCCTCTGAAGACGGATATCGTCCCGGTATTTTGCCCAGATGTAGGCGTCAGCAGGAATCATGCCTTCAAAGGCAAGTACTGAGCGGGCGTCGTTTTCGTTGCCCACGCCAATCCAGATTCGGTTTGACTCAGGCTCCCCTTCCTTTACAATGCCGTTTCCAAATTTTGAATGGTTGGTACAGCTCATTTCGTCGATATTGAAAAGGATATTTCGGTTTCCGATTTTATAGTTTGAAAGATAATGCACGTTGCGGACGACACAATCATCGCCAATCACGAGATTTTCAAGGTAAGAATCGTAAAGCCCTTCAGTAAGGACAAGGTCGTGGTATTTTAGGGTACGGCAAGAAAGCCTTCCGAGCACAAGAAAACCCTGAATTTCACAGCAAGTAATGAGGCCAGGATCAAATTCATTTTCGTCAACCCAGACGTTTTTCCATGTTGAATCAGAATTTTTGTTGACAGCACTTAAAATTTTAATTTCAGCCGGAGTAAGCTGTCTTTTGCCTTTTAAAAAGTCCGTATAAAACTGAGGCAGAGTTGAAGAATTCTGCACATTGCTGACTTGTACCATAAAGATTAATTATAGTTGATTTTGCTGATTTATGCTATTATATTTCAATG